>Ga0265293_10001002_pt1 | contig 63891 bp, 35 predicted proteins | sample Munlanlewell138R_FD_192505 | JGI IMG/M metagenome (GOLD analysis project Ga0265293, IMG submission 192505) | Leachate microbial communities from a municipal landfill in Southern Ontario, Canada - Leachate well 138R | ecosystem: Engineered > Solid waste > Landfill > Unclassified | place: Canada...
AGGTTCGATCCACGCTTCCTCCCCACGCTCGGTCACCCTCACGCAGTTGCGCTTCACTTCGCTCGCTGTGGCCAGCTCACGGGAGGACTTGCACCTCCAAGAGTGCGCCCGTGCCGGGCGCACGAAAAAACGGGCCGGGGATGACCCGGCCCGAGGTGACTTCATGCAGTGCCTGTCGTGGATCAGCCGCGTGGGCGTGTCCGGACTGCGATCACACCTACCAGCAACAGCAGCGCCAGCAGTGCAAACGGCGAGGACACCGGCACCCACAGCGGCGGCGGCAGGATGTTGAAGATGATTGGCGTGGGCGATTGCTCGTCCGGGATGCCATCGCCATCCGGGTCGGGGTCGACGCCGGATACCGACACATCGGCAACGGTCTGGCCCAGGCTGTCATTGCCGCTGGCGATGACCTGGTTCAGGTACGGGCCGGGACGATCCCCGGGGCTGACCGTGATGCGCAGGTCGATGGTGAAGAAATCACCCGGTGCCAGCGTGCTTGCCGCAGCATTGAGCAAGTCGGTGTCGAGCTCGCCATCAAAGCCCGGATTGGCCGCACCCGTTCCATCCGCGGTGACGCTGACCACGTTGAAGCCAACCGGCAGCGGGAAGGTCTGGCGCAGGTTTTCCGTGACCTGGACGTTCTCCAATGCGGTGATGCCGTAGTTCCAGACCACCATCCGGTAATGCACGGCATACGGGCCGGGGCCGATGCCGACACTGCTCTCCAGTACCTTGGATACGCCGATCATCGGTGGAACCGGCACCACCACCGTGGAAGCGCCGGTAGCGATGAGCAGACCGGCCACCGGTGCCTGGGCGCGCACTTCGGAGAGATTGAGCACCTGGCTGATGGCCGCGTCACTGGCGCGCACGGTGTATTCCGCCGTGCATTGGAGCAGATCGTTGGAGGCCAGCACGCCGCTTCCGTTGGCACCGAAAGCCACTCCGCCCAATGTCAGGCTGTCGCAGACCAGCGGGGTGTCGATGCGGGTCGGATCGGGCTCGAACAGGTTCACCGAAGACAGTGCCTCAGCGCCGCTGTTCTTGATGACGAAGGTATAGCGCAGGCGATCACCCACGCTGACCATCGAGTTGGCATCGGCATCGTCGATCAGACTGGGGCTCTTGAACACGCGGATGCCGGCATGACCGGCCAGGTTCTGGGTCAGCAGCACATCGACCGCGCCCAGCGCCCGCGCATCGGGATCCTCTGCGTCGACACTGACGACATTCACCACGCGCGTGTCGGCGACATTGGCGGCGGTGATGGCGTACTGTCGCGTGCAGATCATCGAAGCGCCCACGGCAAGGCTGGTCTGCGGGCAAGCCACTGCGCCGGCCAGGTCGTTCAGTGCCAGATTGCTCAGCGGCCGACCACCCAGGTTGAGCACCGTGTAGTGGTAGTCGATGGTTTCGCCGGCATCAAGCATGCCGTCGATATCGGCATCGTTGTGGTTTGCGCCGCCGGCCACCAGCACGATGGCCTCGCCAGTCACCGTGCCGCGCGGGGCAATGGCCTGGCTGGCGTGTGTGGCTGCCACCTTGCCATTTGCGTTCACCGCCGAACCCACCAGTGCGGAAAAGCGCCAGGCATCGCTGCGCTGTCCGGCGCAACGCCATGCGCCGCCGGTCAGATTGGCGATCCCGGTACGCGGCGCATCGCCACCTGCCAGACCGGAGCAGTTCAGCAGCCAGTCGCCTGCGCCGATCAGGTTCACATCGGTGTAGAACTGGCCACTGGCGCTGTCCACGCTGATGATCGACCTGTTCTCGACGTTCACTCGCAGGTCGGCCGACGCCTGGGTCGCCGCCAGCCCGAGCGCGCACAGCATTGCCGCCCCCAAGCGCTTCGCCATCTTGTTCATGCCTTGATTCCTCCTTGCGGTACCCGCGAGACGCGCCGCCCCGCCCGCCTTCGATGGATTGTCGTCCGCTTCCGAGCCGGCCACGAATGGCCGGCACCCGTTCATCTGGAACCTGTCTGCACTGTTCATGGGAAGGCCGAGTAGATGGCGGTGCTCACCGAGGACACTGCCTCGTTGGCCGCACCACGTCCGGTGGCGATAGCCGTGTTGACCACGCGCCGCAGTTCCACATCAGCCGCAGTGAGTTCGTGCGTCGCCCAGCACTGCACGCCGTCGCCGGGTTGCAGGGCCAGTGTGCCGAGCAACTCGAAGTCACCACGGAAGACCTGGCTGTTGATCAGCACCTGGATCGGCTGCCCGGATACCGTCTGCGTATCGCAGGCCAGGTCGAACACCTGCGGATCGAGCAGATGCAGGGCACGCAGCGGCTCACCACCGACGTTCTCGATCAGGAACTCGTAGTTCAGCACGTCGCCGACATCACCCCAGCCATTGCTGTTGAAGTCCACCGCCAGTTCCACGGTCTTGGTCAGGCGGATGGCCAGATCGCCACCGCCCTCCGGCGCGGGCGCACAGGCGTTGTCGGACTGGGGCACCGAGCCACTGATGGCGGCGGCATTGAACAGACCGTTGCCCGGAGTGCCCGCGACACAGGCCCCGTTCGCCAGCGCGTCGGCATCGACCGCGATCGGTGTCGCCAGCGTGTAGACGTGGGTGACGCCCGAGGCGATGGCCACGTTCAGGTCGGACACCTGCACCGTCACGCCGTTGGCCGGAGTGAAGCTTGCGCCCAGCAAGGCCGGGTTGACGGTGCCGCCGGTCGTGCCGACCTGGACATCACCGTTGAAACTCACGCCCGAGGTGGTATAGCCCGGCGTATCGCTCAGCGTGTAGGTGGCCGGCGAAGCGCCCACGTTGCGTATCGTCAGCGCGTAATGCACCACATGGCTGTTCGGCCCGATGGTGTCCACCGAAACGACGGTCTTGTCGAAGTACAGGTTCAGCGTCGGCGTGGTCACGCAGGTTGGCGCAGCCGGATCAGCCACGCAGTCCGCCGGGGGCTCGCCATTGATGCTGGCCACGTTGACGATTGACTGTACCGACTCCGGCAGCGGATCGAGCACGCGCACCGTGAAGGTGGCCGTGACCTGACCCGGCGTGCCGCTGGCATAGGCCGGCACGATGACCTGCGTGGTGCAGGCCGTCCCTGCCGCAGCGCCTGCCGCGCAGCTCCACGTCGGCGAACCGGAGACGAACTCCGTACCCACCGGCACCACTTCGTTGACCACCGTACCCGGTGCCACGACGCCCGCGCCGTTGCTCACCGTGATGGTGTAGGTCAACAGCTCGCCCGGCTGGGCAAGGCCATCCGTGACGATGCTTTCCGCAGTCAGCGCCTTGGCGACGCTCAGCAGCGGTGCCATTTCCGCCACCTCGTTGTCGTCATCACCCACCGGCGGCGGGTTCGGATTGGTCGGACTGCCCGGCGGCTGGCCGCTGACCGTCGCCGTGTTGAGCACGCTGCCGTTTTGCACGTCGGCCTCGGTCACCGTGTAGTTGGCCGTACAGGTCATCGTCTCGGTCGGTGCCAAGATCGCCGGCTGTACCGGAGCGCAGGCCGGCACCGACAGGCCCGGCAGCGGGTCGGTCAGGGTCACGCCGGTCAGCGTCACGTCACCCGTATTGGTCACCACGAACTGGTAAGCAATCACACTGTCTTCCGAGTACGGGCCGGTCGAGGTGATGGTCTTGATCACTGTCATCGACGGGTTCTGCTCGATCGGCGTGTTCTCGTCATCCGGCGGGCTGTCCACATCCGGAGGATTCGGGTTGGTCGGGCTGCCCGGCGGCGTACCGCCTGCCGTAGCGACGTTGTAGACATCGCCCGCTTCCACGTCTGCCTGCTGCACCGTGTAGCTGCCGGTGCAGGTGGTGGACGCACCTGGAGCCAGTGTCGTCACCGGGCAGATCGCGCCCGGCGCATCCAGGATCGGGTCATTCACTGCTACCTCGGTCAGCGTCACATCGCCCGTGTTGGTCACCAGGAAGCTGTAAGCGATGACACCGCCGCCCGTGTACGGACCCGGCGCGCTGGACTTGACGATGCTCAGCGAGGGGTTCTGCTCGATGGGCGTGTCTTCCTCGTCCGGATCACTCGGCACCGGCAGCGGATTGGGCGTATTCGTGGTCGGCGGCGGCGTGCCTTCGGCAGTCGCCACGTTGTGCACATTGCCCACTTCCACGTCGCCCGGCTGCACCACATAGCTGCCAGTGCAGATAGTGGTGTCGCCCGGGTTCAGCGTCGTCGTGCCGCAGACAGCCGGCGCATCCAGGATCGGGTCGATCACCACCACACCCGTCAGCACGGTGTTGCCGGTGTTCTCCACCAGGAAGCTGTAGTCGATGGTGCTGCCACCCGTGTACGGACCCGGCGAGGTCACCGACTTGACGATGGTCAGGCTCGGGTTCTGGATTTCCGTGTCCTCGTCGTCCGGCAGCGAGGGCACCGGCGGCGGGTTCGGAATGGTCGGCGTTGCGGGCGGTACGCCTTCGGCAGTCGCCACGTTGTGGACGTTGCTGTTCGGCACATCGCTCGCCTGCACGGTATAGCTGCCGGTGCAGGTGGTGGTGTCGCCCGGGTTCAGCGTCGTCGTGCCGCAGACAGCCGGCGCATCCAGGATCGAGTCGTTCACCGCCACACCCGTCAGCACGGTGTTGCCAGTGTTCTCCACCAGGAAGCTGTAGGCAATCACGTCGCCCACCGTGTACGGACCGGCGGAAGTCACCGACTTGACGATGGTCAGGCTCGGGTTCTGCACAGGCGTGTCTTCCACGTCCGGCGGGCTGTCCACATCCGACGGGTTCGGATTGCTCGGGCTGCCCGGCGGTGTACCCGTTGCCGTGGCCTCGTTGTGGACATTGCCGTTGGTCACATCAGCCGGCTGCACGGTGTAGCTGCCGGTGCAGGTGGTGGACGCGCTTGGCACCAGCGTGGTTGCATCGCAGACAGCCGGCGCATCCAGGATCGGGTCGTTCACCACGATGCCGGTCAACGTCACATCGCCCGTGTTGGTCACCAGGAAGCTGTAGGCAATCACATCGCCCAGCGCGTACTGGTCGCCCGAGGTCACCGACTTGACGATGCTCAGCGAGGGGTTCTGCTCGATGGGCGTGTCTTCCTCGTCCGGATCACTCGGCACCGATGGCGGGGTCGGGGTGTTCGGCGTCGGCGTCGGCGTGCCTTCGGCAGTCGCCACGTTGTGCACGTTGCCTGTTTCCACGTCGCCCGGCTGCACGGTATAGCTGCCCGTGCAGGTGGTGCTTTCGGTCGGATTCAGCGTTGTCACCGGGCAGGTCGCGCCCGGCGCATCCAGAATCGGGTCGATCACCGCCACATTGTTCAGCACCGTGTTGCCGGTGTTGGTTACGAGGAAGCTGTAGCTGATGACACTGCCACCCGTGTACGGGCCCGGCGAAGTCACCGACTTGACGATGGTCAGGCTCGGGTTCTGGATTACCGTGTCTTCATCATCCGGATCGCTCGGCACCGGCGGTGTGCCCGGCGGGCCTGGCGGCACACCTTCGGCAGTCGCCACGTTGTGGACGTTGCTGTTGGGCACATCGCTCGCCTGCACGGTGTAGCTGCCGGTGCAGGTGGTGGACGCGCTTGGTGCCAGCGTGGTCACAGGGCAAACCGCACCCGGCGCATCCAGTATCGCGTCGTTCACCGCCACATCGGTCAGCGTCACATTGCCGGTGTTGGTGACGAGGAAGCTGTAGGCAATCACGTCGCCCACCGTGTACGGGCCGGCGGAAGTCACCGACTTGACGATGCTCAACGAAGGGGCTTCACTCACTTCCAGCGTTGCCGTTGCGGTTTCGCAGGTGGGCGGGGCCGTTGCCGGCAGCACGCAGATTTCATACGGGTAGGTGTAGACACCCGGCGGCAGCAGTGCCGGCACGGTGATGATGCCGGTATTGGGATCCATCACCAGACCGGGGTTGGACGGGATGCCCGGCGTCAGCGAGACATTGCCGCCGATCACCGCAGGATCACCGCCCACGGTGTCGTTGCCGACGACCGAAGGCGTATCACCGCCGGTTGCGCCGTCGATGGACGTGCCGGTGAAGTCATCGTCCAGTGCGTCGATGATCGGCGGGTTCAGCGTGGTGCTGTTGTTGCCGCCCGGTGTGGTGCCGCCATTGTTGTCGTTGACCGCACCCGTGGTGCCGGTAAAGACCACGCCAATCGGCGCAGTGTCCTCGCCACCCGGTATGCCCGGCGCAGCGTAGTCGAAGGTGCAGACGATGGAATTGCCAGCCGGCAGCGAAGCCACCGGCTGCGGCGGTACGCAGACCAGGTTGGTGATGCTGCCCAGGTCCACGTCCGGCACACAGGTAGCATCCGTGGCCGAGGACGGGCCGGCGTTGGTGCAGGTCAGCGTGGCATTGTTCACCACCTCACCCGGTTCCAGCACGGCCGGGATGCCGCCAAAGGCCGGTGTCATGTCCGCTTCTTCGGAAGTCACCGTCAGCGTCGCGGTGTCGCACTGTGAATCGTTCGGACTCGGCGCGCAGACTTGGTATTCCACGGTGCAGGGGTTGGGCGTGGCGTCACAGGTGCCGCCGGTGTAGCTGAACGTGCTGCCCGGCGGAAACTGGTCGTTGCCGCCAAGCGGGAAGGTGTTGCCCGTCGAGCCACCCGGCGCGCTGGTCGTGTCGTCCACCGCGTCGATGATCGGCGGGTTCAGCGTCGTGCTGTTGTTGCCACCCGTTCCGGTGCCGCCATTGATGTCGTTGCCCGCACCCGTGGTGCCGGTAAAGACCACGCCAGTCTCTGGCGTGTCGGTACCACCCGGCGTACCCGGCGCGGTGTAGTCGAAGGTGCAGACGATGGAATTGCCGGCCGGCAGCGAAGCCACCGGCTGCGGCGGTACGCAGACCAGGTTGGTGATGCTGCCCAGGTCCACGTCCGGCACACAGGTAGCATCCGTGGCCGAGGACGGGCCGGCGTTGGTGCAGGTCAGGGTGGCATTGTTCACCACTTCACCCGGTGCCAGCACCGTCGGGATGCCGCCAAAGGCCGGTGTCATGTCCGCTTCTTCGGAAGTCACCGTCAACGTCGCGGTGTCGCACTGTGAATCGTTCGGACTCGGCGCGCAGACTTGGTATTCCACGGTGCAGGGGTTGGGCGTGGCGTCAAAGGTCGCCGTGCCACCTGCGTTCACGCTGCCATTGGCACAGGTGCCGCCGGTGTAGCTGAACGTGCTGCCCGGCGGAAACTGGTCGTTGCCGCCAAGCGGGAAGGTGTTGCCCGTCGAGCCACCCGGCGCGCTGGTCGTGTCGTCCACCGCGTCGATGATCGTCGCCTCTTCCGTATCGACGTTGTTCGTCGGATCGGTGTCATTGTCTGCGCCGGTCGTGCCGGTGAAGGTCACGCCAGTCTCCGGCGTGTCTGTACCTCCCAGGGTGCCCGGTGCGGTGTAGGTAAAGGTGCAGGTGATGTCACCGCCCACTGGCAGACTCGTCGGCAGCGGGTTGGGCAGGCAGGACAGATTGCTGATTGCGCCCTCGTCCACGGTCGGCAGGCAACTCGGATTGGCAGCGGCACCCGGGCCGTTGTTGGTGCAGACCAGAGTCAGGTTGTTCAGCACCTGGCCCGGACTCACTACCGAAGGAATCGGGCCGAACGCTGCCGCCATGTCCGAACCATCCACATCCGTGATGACGGTGGAACTGCAATCAGGGTCGGCGGGGTCCAGCGTGCAGTTGGTGTCCGAGCCGCCGCCGGTGACGCTGGCGGTGTTGCTCACCGGGTTACTGATCCCGACTGCGGGCGTCACGGGGATGACGAAGCTCGCCACGTTGTCGTTCACGACCAGCCCGTAACCGAGCGGAGCCGGAATGGTGCAGACCACAGTCTGGCTGGCGGGCGGGTTGAGGTCGCAGCCCAACGGCAACGCGCCGATGGTCAGGCCAGCCGGAATCACGTCGGTGATGTCGGTGTCGGCGTAGGTCGGCGCGTTCGTGTTGGTCACCGTCAGCGTGTAGCTGGCCGGTACGCCGATCTCGAAGTTGCCCGGATCAACCGAGACGGTCTTTTCGATCGAAAGAACCGGCTGCGTCACCGGGATGGTGAAGATGGCGTCGCGACTCTCCATTACTCCGGGGCGTGGGAGAAGGTCGGTATTGTCGCAATCGTTGACCAGACTGTCGCACGCCATGTTCACCGACTCGTCGCCATCGTCGTCGATGGCGCGGAAGGTGAAGGACGTATTGGTGGGCAGCGTGGTCTCGAACCACAGATCCTGCGCCTGAGCCAAGGTGATCGGCTCACCGGCGGTCAAAGGAGTCAGAGTGACGCCAACGCGCTTGTACAGCCTGCATCCACCAGCGGGATAGGCGGGCAGCGGCCCGGAGCCGGGAACATGACACGCCGGCAAGGTCTGGACGCGGTACGACACCACCGTGCCATCGCCATCCCAGCCTTGCAGTGCGGCATCCAGGCCGCCGACCAGCAGCCGCGCAGGCGGGGCGGTGGGCGTTACTGCATCGGCGTGTACGTCGATGGCGACGGGCGGTTCGTTCGGCGGCGCGTCTTCATCGACGATCAACACCCGGAAGTCTTCCATTTCACCGTCGCCGGCAAACCGCAGCGCTCGCTCATCGAGGTTCGGCGTGGCGGGCAGGTCAGCCAGATTGGTCGCCGTGGTCAGGCGCAGGCGCACATAGCGCCAGCCCGGCGTCAGGCCGGACAATCCGGTCCAGTTGAGCGTTATCGTCTGGCCGGTGCCGGGGACGGGATTCTGGGGGATGGCGAGGCCATTGGCCCCACCGTTGGCGAAATATTCGCCCGGTTCGAAAACACCGTTGTTGTTCCAGTCCACCCAGGCATACAGACGCGCCGGCACGGGATCGCCATCTGCGTCGAGCGCCTCGTTGAATACCCGGATATCGAAAGCGTGACTGGTTGCGGTATCGGGCAGCGTCAACTGGGCCGGGTTGGTCGGCGCATCTTCCTCGCAACCGCCGGGCCCCCAATCACCGCAATCGCCCAAGGGTGCGGTGTTGTCGGTGGAAATGACCACGCTGTGCGGTGTGTCGTCATTCACTCTCGGCCAGTTTTCGCCCAGGTACAGGCGGTTTTCAGGGTCCACACCCACCTGCGGCGGGTTCGGGTATTCCTGTTCGATGTAGAAGTGCGAGGCGAGGTTGCCGCCGCCGCCTGCCTCGTAGACAAAGGGCGCGTCGCCATAGTCGTAGCCGGTGGAGCCACAGATGTTGAGAACCGGGGTTTCTTCGCAGTTGAAGGGGCCGTAGTTCGAATTGTTTTCGTTCCCGCCATGACCCATGCTGCCGGCGATGCGGTGGCCTACATAGCAGAACTTGGCGCTGCGCTCGCGCATGTACACCGTGGTGTGGCCGCCTACTTCCACCAGCTTGGCGAAATGGGTGCTTGGCAGAAACGCTTCGGGAATGCCCGGATTGCAAATATTGGTGGCTGGGCAGCCATTGGCCACACTAGCAGCACCTTGTATGCGACCGATCATCCTCCCCTCGTTCGAGCCCCATGTGTAAAGGACACCGCCATCGGTGATCAGCGCGGCCGCGGCACCGCCATTACCTCCGCCAATGTCGTGCTCCTGCACACTGATGAACTTGACATCGGTGAACGGGCCAGCGGAAACATTGGAATCGCCTGGAGTGGGTCGCTCCACAGCCACCCAGCTCGTTCTTTCAGTGGTGGTGAAGTCGCCCAACTGACGCTGGGAGTTGTTGCCCAGCGAGTACAGATGGCCGCTGTCGAACAACACGAAATAGGAATTGGTGTTGTTGGTGTCTCGCCCAGTGACGCCGATCATCTTCGGCACCGCTCCGGCTACTGGTGCGGCGGGCAGGGTCATCCGTACGGCGTGCGGGCGGGAGGCGACTGCGCTACCGTCGCCGAGGAAGGTAGCGGGCCCCCACGTCCAGGCTTCGACCACGCCGCCCGTGTTCGTCAGCGCCATCATGGCACCACGACCGGCTGCATTACCCCTCTGCCCTCGGAGCGCGAAAACGTTTTGCAACGGCACCAGAGGATTGGTGGTTGCATTGTAGGACTGGCTCGGGTCCGCCGGCCGCTGGACCCGGTGCCATTGATTGTCGGTTGCGGTACTGTTGTCCCCCAGCAGGGCCGGGACATTGCTGCTCTGGTTCCCCAACACCCAAGCATCGCCCGTCTTGGTGACGATGGTCAGCAATCGGTAGGTGGCGAAAAGTTGATCCACATCGTCGGGCACCACGCCCGTCGGCAAGCCATCTGCTTTCGCGTTGACTGCGAACTTCTGGAAATTATTACCCGCCTTGATGCCGGCATTGATCACCGTGCCTGCGCCACCCCATGCATACAGGCCATCGGTGGCAAGCATGATGGTCTGGTGGCTGGTCACATTGCTGCCGCTGGTCACCAACAGCGGCGCCGCGGTTCCCAGCGCCGAATAGTTGACCCCGTTGAGGTCTTGCGGCGAAAGAACATTTCCGGCGCTGGCGCCCATCTGCTGTCCCCAGCCCGCCCACGAACCATCCGTGCGCTGCGCCACCGATTGGTGGAAGGAGCTGGTGATGATGTCGTACAGCTTCTCGGGATCGCAGGACTGCGCCAGCGCTGGCGTTGTGAACACCGAGGCAAGAAGGAGGAGAAAACCTGAGACCAGCCGCTTGGACGGCGTGGCGGTGGCGGATTCACTCCGGGTGTTGCATATCTTGATCATGATCGGACCCCAGGCGCGTTCTGCACCAGTCGATTAGTCACAGCGGAACCTTCTGCCAGCCTGGTGCCACACACTCGCCGCGCAGCAACAGACGGAACCCCTGAATCAAGGTAACAGCTTGTTGAGAAAAGGAAAGCATCCAGACTGGGCTTTGATGAAATCTTTGACATTCTATGTTTCTGTAAATATCGAATTCTCACGGATCTTGACGATTACCCCGGCTTTTTTGGCCGCTCCCTGCATTTTTCGGCATTTATTCACAAAAATCACCATAATTCACGTTCTGTCTCGCAGCGCTTTCTGTATCTGCGTCTTCCTCGCATCATTGCCCCCGCGCCGACGCCATCGCGCCTTGCCCACAGGATCAGGTCATGAATCAGCACAACCCGCCAAACGTGCCGTCAGGCTGGTTCAAGCGGCTGCTGCATCCGTCGGCCATCACCGATGTGGTGGACCGGGGCAATGCGCCGACGGTGCAGGTGGTGCTGTTCCTGCTGGGCGTGCTGCCGCCGCTGGCCTGGGCCTATCGACTACTGGCACCTTCGCGGCCGGTGACCGACAGCGAACTGCTGGCGATGGGGCTGAGCCTGACGGTCAGCGCACTGGCGCTGGTCTGCCTGTATCTGGTCCGACGCGGCCATCTGCGCCTGGCCACGCGCATCTTCCTGGGCATCGCGCTGACCATGATGGTGCTGTCCTACGCGGTCAGCGGCAATGCGGCGCAGGCGCACTCGATGCCGATCAACATCATCTGGATCATCATGGCCGGGCTGATCCTGGGACGGCGTGAACTCTGGCTGGCCTATGCAGCCTTCCTCCTCGCCTTGACGCTGGGTGCCTGGGCCGAAATTCGCGTCGGCGCAGACCACTGGAGTCACATCGCCGGCGATGCGGCGGTGGGTGCGTCCATCTTCCTGTTCATCACCCTCGTCATCGACCGTGCCATGGGCTCCCTGCGCGAGGCGCTGGCGGGCGAGCGCCGCAATCAGGCGGAACTGAGCGCGGCCAACCGGAAGCTGCGCGAGGAGATGCGCATGCGCCAGGAGGCGCAACAGCAACTCGTGCATGGGCAGAAAATGGAGGCCGTCGGCCGGTTGGCCAGTGGCATGGCACATGACTTCAACAATGTGCTCAATGTCATCCTCGGCTACGCCGGCCGCCGCCATGCGCTGACGGAGACGGAAGAGGCCGGGGAGATTCTGCAAGGCATCGAACGCGCCGCGCAGCGGGGCGTGGGTGTGGCTCAGCGCCTGCTCAAGCTGGCGCGACCGGATGCGCCGCAGCCGAAAGTGTTCGACGCCGCCCAGGCTGCCCGCGACGTCGCGCCCATGCTGCGCCAACTGTTGCCCGACAGCATTCGCATCCAGGTCGATGCGCCCGAACAAGCGCTGCCGATCCGCCTCGACCGCAGCCAGTTCGATCTGATCCTGCTCAACCTGGCCACCAATTCCCGCGACGCCATGCCAGCAGGCGGGCATATTCTCCTGTCGGTATCCGACCATGATGCCGAGGTGGAACTGGCCTTGACCGATGACGGCACGGGCATGGATGCCGTCACGCTGGAGCGTCTGTTCGAGCCGTTCTACACCACCAAGCCAAGCAGTGAGGGCTATGGCCTTGGCCTGTCCGTGGTGCAGGGTCTGGTCCACGAGGCCAATGGCCGCATCCACGCAAGCAGCGCGCCCGGCGAGGGGGCAAGTTTTCGCATCCAGTTGCCGAGGGCGGCGTGATGGGGAGTTCCTTCTCCCGCCGTGAGAAGGTGGCCCGGAGAGGGGCTTTATCCGATCAGGCGCTTGGCGCTATACGGGCTGGGTGAACAGGTAGCCGCGTCCGCGCAGGGCGCGCAGGGGCAGGAGCATGCCGGTTTCGTCTTCCACTTTTCTGCGCAGGCGGTAGACGATCATTTCCAGGCGGTGGGGGTCGAAATCAGGCTGGTTTCCGCTCAGCCGGGCGAGCAATTCGGCGCGATCAACCGGGCTGCCGGCGTTGTCCAGCAGCAGGGTCATCACGACGCGTTCGGATTCGACCAATTCTACCCGGCGCTCATTGGGCGCAATCAGGCGCCAACCATCGGCCTGGCTGCGCCAATTTTTCTCGGTGGCTGCAGCGTCGCGGCTGGACAGGCGTCGCTGCACGGTACGCAGTGTGGCGATCAGCAACTCCATGGATACCGGTTTGGCCAGATAGGCATCTGCGCCGGATTTCAGTCCGGTAACCTGCTCGGACACTTCGACTCGACCGGTGAGCATCACCACGCCGACCTGGGTGCGCTCGCGCAGGTATCGCGCGACATCCAGGCCGTTCTCGTCGGGCAGGCCAAGGTCCAGCACGACGATATCGGCGGGTTCGACAAGAAGATGGCGGTAAAGCTCGGCCGCGCTGCCGACACCGCTGGCCCGGAAGCCACCAGCCGATCTGAGTTCGGGCAACACGACGCCTTCGCGGAACTCGACATCGTCCTCGACGACTAGAACCCGGATGCTGTCCTCTGTGTGCATGATTTACCCCTGCTTCGACACCGGGCGTTCGTCAGTGCCAAGACGGGACGGGACGCTTTGCTCGTGCGGCGATGACATCCAGCCCCTGCGCAGTATCGGCCGGACAGGCGAAGGTTCCGCGTGTCGTGACAGAAGTTCACGATTCCGGCTTGACGTGGCGCTGCACACAGAGCGATTCGTCACAAGGCCGTCATCCGCTCGCCTTGTGCCCGACAGTCCCTGCATGGCAGCCGGCTCCACCTTGATGGGTCTGGAGCCGGCTGGTGTTTTGCCACGCTGAAGCCGTGCGGCATCAGGCCTGGCGCATGCGCTCGAACAGCGTCCTGCCGAGGTCGGCCGGCGAACGCACGGTGGTGACGCCGGCGCTTTCCAGCGCGGCGAACTTGCCGGCGGCGGTGCCCTTGCCGCCGGAGGCGATGGCACCGGCGTGGCCCATGCGCTTGCCGGCCGGGGCGGAAGCGCCGGCGATGAAGCCGACCACCGGCTTGGTGACGTACTCGGTGATGAACTCGGCCGCTTCTTCCTCGGCGCTGCCACCGATCTCGCCGACCATGATGATGCCCTCGGTCTGCGGATCGTCCTGGAACAGTTGCAGCACGTCGATGAAGTTCATGCCCTGGATCGGGTCGCCGCCGATGCCGATGCAGGTGGACTGGCCGAGGCCGACATCGGTGGTCTGCTTGACCGCTTCGTAGGTCAGCGTGCCGGAGCGCGACACGATGCCGACCTTGCCGGGCTGGTGGATGTGGCCGGGCATGATGCCGATCTTGCACTCGCCCGGGGTGATGATGCCGGGGCAGTTGGGGCCGATCAGCCAGCAGTCGTCGTACTGCGCCAGGGTGTGCTTGACACGCAGCATGTCGAGCACCGGGATGCCTTCGGTGATGGCGACGATGACACGGATGCCGGCGTCGGCGGCTTCGAGGATGGCGTCGGCGGCGAACGGCGGCGGCACGTAGATGACCGAGGCGTCGGCACCGGTCTCATCGACGGCGTCCTGCACGGTGTTGAAGACCGGCAGGCCGATGTGCTCCTTGCCGCCCTTGCCCGGGGTCACGCCGCCGACCACGCGGGTGCCGTACTCGACCATCTGCTCGGCGTGGAAGGTGCCTTGCTGGCCGGTGAAGCCCTGGACGATGACCTTGGTGCTCTTGTTGACGAGAACGCTCATTTAGGAATGTTCCTTTGCATTGGTTTCAGCAGCCGGTTGCGCTGTGCCGAGGGTTCCTGTCCCGGTGCCGGAAAGGCGCGATGCGCCCCGGCTCCCGGTGACGGAACTGGCCACCGCAACCGCCTCGCGAATCAACCCAGGGCGGCAACCGCCTTGCGGGCACCATCGTTGAGATCATCGGCGGGAATGATCGACAGGCCGCTGGACAGCAGCAGTTCCTTGCCCTTCTCCACATTGGTGCCTTCCAGGCGGACGATCACCGGCACCTTGACGCCGACTTCCTTCACCGCGGCGATGATGCCGTCGGCGATCATGTCGCAGCGGACGATGCCGCCGAAGATGTTGACGAAGATCGCCTTGACCTTGTCCGAGGCCAGGATCAGCTTGAAGGCGGTGGTGACGCGCTCCTTGGTGGCACCGCCGCCGACATCGAGGAAGTTGGCCGGTTCGCCGCCGTTGAGCTTGATCACGTCCATGGTCGCCATCGCCAGGCCGGCACCGTTCACCATGCAGGCGATGTTGCCGTCCATGGTGACGTAGTTGAGGTCGTGCTCGGCGGCCTCGGCCTCCTGCGCGTCCTCCTGCGCGCGGTCGCGCATGGCGGCCAGACGCGGGTGGCGGAAGGTGGCGTTGTCGTCGGAGTTGATCTTGCCGTCGAGCGCGTACAGGTCGCCGGCACTGCTGATCGCCAGCGGGTTCAGCTCGACCAGGGCCAGATCCTTGTCGTTGAACAGCTTGAACAGACCCATCATGATCTTGGTCAACTGGCCGGCCTGCTTGGCGTTGAGCCCCATGGCAAAGGCCAGCTTGCGGCACTGGTAGGGTTGCAGGCCCTGGACGAAATTGACGTCGACGGTGTGGATGGCTTCGGGGTTTTCCGCCGCCACCTGTTCGATCTCCACGCCGCCCTCGGCGGAGGCGATGAAGCTAATCGATTTGGTCGAGCGGTCGACCAGCATCGACAGGTACAGCTCCTTGGCGATGTCGGTGGCCTCGGTCACCAGCACGCAGTCGATCGGCAGTTCGCGGCCGCCGGACTGGTAGGTGGCCATCTTGGCGCCGAGCAGGCTGGCGGCGACTTCCTTGGCGGCGTCGGCGGATTTGACCAGCTTGACGCCGCCGGCCTTGCCGCGACCGCCGGCATGGATCTGCGCCTTGACGACCCACATCTCGCCGCCGATGTTGCGCGCCGCCTCGGCGGCGGCCTCCGGCGTGCGCGCGATCCGGCCGGCCGGCACCGGGATGCCAACCTCGGCGAACAGTTCTTTCGCCTGGTACTCGTGAAAATTCATGGACCACCTGATAAGGAAGGGATGGGAGAGCAACAGCGGAGGCTGACGCACGGGCTCCGCCGGCAGCGCCGGTATTGTCCGCCATGGGGGCCGGCAAAGGCAAAGAAAGCCGGTTCCCCCACACCCCTATACTTTGGTCCAATCCGTCGTCGCCCGAGGTCGTCCGCCGATGCCGCCCAGCATTGTCAGCCAGCATGGCAGCCTGCCCAGCGGGATCGAGGCGGCGCACCGCCGGGAACTGTATTTCTTCTGTCTGTACAGGCTGTTGCAGGCGGCCCTGCTGGTGCTGGTGGTCAACGGGCCGATCGACAACCTGGTCACCCTGGTGCATCCGCTGCTGGCGCGCGGGCTGTCCATCGTCTACCTGCTGGCGGCCGGCGGCTTCCTGCTGCTGGCGCTGCGCTCGCGGCTGTCGCTGTCGATCCAGGTGATGCTGGCGCTGGCGCTGGACATCGTCATCGCGGTGCTCGCCAAGGAGGCGGCGGACGGCATCGAGAGCGCGGTGTCGCTGCTGTTGCTGGTCAACATCGGTGCCGGCGCGGTGATCCTGTCGCTGTGGGCCAGCATGGTGTTTGCCGGGGCGGCGGCGCTGGGCGCGCTGGGCGAATATCTTTACGGGCAGTTCGGCGGCCGCGCCGGCACCGACGCGCAGGATTTGGCCTCGGCGGTGATGTACGCGGTGATCTACCTCGCCATCGCCCTGCTTTGCCATCTGCTTGGCCGGCAGATGCGCGAGAGTGCGGCGCTGGCCGACCGTCGCGGTCAGGAACTGGCCAACCTGTCCCAGCTCAACGAACTGATCATCCGCCGCATGCGCACCGGGGTGCTGGTGGTCGGTGGCGACGACCGCATCCGGATGATGAACGAAGCGGCCTGGAACCTCTTGGGCGAGCCCAGCCCCGGTGAGCATTCGCTGGTGGCGCTGGCCCCGGAGCTGGCGGCGCGGCTGCGTCGCTGGCGCTATGCGCCGCAGCAGGACACCAGCCCGGTGGCGCTGGCCCCGGACCGCCCGCCGATCACCCCGCGCTTCGCCCGCGCCACGCTGGATGCGGAGCTGTACCTGCTGTTCCTCGACGACAGCTCGCTGGTCTCGCGGCGCGCCGAGGAGCTGACCCTGTCGACGCTGGGCCGCTTGTCGGCCAGCATCGCCCACGAAATCCGCAACCCGCTGGCGGCCATCCACCATGCGGCGCAGTTGCTGGAGGAGTCCGAGGACATGCCGGACGCCGACCGCCGCCTGATCGAAATCATCCTGACCCACTGCCGGCGCATGAACGACATCGTCGAGAACGTGCTGGCGCTGTCGCGTCGCGAGCGCTCGCGGCCGGAGCAGATCGAGCTTGGTGCCTGGGCGCGGCGCTTCGTCGAGGAGTTCAAGACCGGGCATTTCCTCAACCGCGACGAACTGCTCGCCGTGCCGGCGCAGCGGCCGCTGCATGCCATGGTCGATCCGCAGCAACTGCACCAGGTGGCCAGCGCGCTGGTGCAGAACGCCCTGGTCTACGGCCGCCTGCCGGAGCAGCCGGCGCGGGTCAGCCTGTGCGTGCGCCAGCTCAGTCCGCAGGGCGCGCCGCTGCTGGAAGTGCTCGACCGCGGCCCGGGCATCCCGCCGGCCACGGCGGTCAACATCTTCGAGCCGTTCTACACCACCGGCAAGTACGGCAGCGGGCTCGGCCTCTACATCGCCCGCCAGCTCTGCGAGGCCAACCAGGCCAGCCTCGACTACCTGCCGCTGGCCGGCGGCGGCAGTTGCTTCCGCATCACCCTGGCGCGGGCGCGCAGCATGGCCGCCGTCGGCGAACACGACGACGGCTGGAAGGCGCGCGCCTGAGGTCCGGCCCGGCCGGGCGGCGGGCTTGGCATACTATCGTCCCGCCCTACCCCTTTCCGCAGCGAGACACCGTGGTTCCAGCACAGCGCCAGCTCCGTACCGCCCTGATCGTCGACGACGAGCACGACATCCGCGAGTTGCTGTCGCTGACGCTTGGCCGGATGGGCCTGGCCGTCGACACCGCCGAGGACCTGGCCAGCGCCCGCGCCCGCCTCGCCGAACGCCACTACGACCTGTGCTTCACCGACATGCGCCTGCCGGACGGTTCCGGGCAGACCCTGATCGCCCACATCGTCGCCCGCCACCCGGACACGCCGGTGGCGATGATCACCGCCTACGGCAACGTCGACGCGGCGGTCGATGCACTGAAGGCCGGGGCCTTCGACTTCGTCTCCAAGCCGGTCGACATCAACGTGCTGCGGCGCATGGTCCAGCACGCCCTGCAGGTCGGCGAGGAGCGCCGCACGCAGACCCAGATCAGCAACAACAAGCTACTCGGCGAGTCGCAGGTGATGGTCGCCCTGCGCGCCACCATCGCCAAGCTGGCGCGCAACCAGGCACCGGTCTGCATCGGCGGCGAATCCGGCGTCGGCAAGGAACTGGTCGCCCGGCTGATCCACGAGCAGGGGCCGCGCGACGCCGGGCCGTTCATCCCGGTCAACTGCGGTGCCATCCCCACCGACCTGATGGAAAGCGAGTTCTTCGGCCACAAGAAGGGTAGTTTCACCGGCGCGGTGGCGGACAAGGAGGGCCTGTTCCAGGCCGCCAACGGCGGCACCCTGTTCCTGGACGAAGTGGCCGAGCTGCCGCTGCACATGCAGGTCAAGCTGCTGCGCGTGATCCAGGAGAAATCGGTGCGCCCGATCGGCGCCCATACCGAGCAGCCGCTCGACGTGCGCATCCTCTCGGCCACGCACAAGAACCTGTCGCACCTGGTGCACGAGGGCAAGTTCCGCCACGATCTGTACTACCGCATCAACGTGATCGAACTGCGCGTGCCGCCGCTGCGCGAGCGCGCCGAGGACATCGAGCCGCTGGCCAACGTGATCCTGGCCCGGCTGGCCAGCGAGAACAACGACGAGCCCTACCGCCTCAGCGCCGCCGCCCGCGATGTGCTGGTCGGCTACGCCTTCCCCGGGAACGTGCGCGAACTGGAGAACATCCTCGAACGCGCGGTGGCGCTGAGCGAGGCCGGGGTGATCCAGGAATCCGACCTGCGCCTGCCCAGCGGCAACCCGCACGCGCCGACGCCGCCGCCCGAGCCGCAGGTGCCGGCGGTGGCGATGGCGCTGCCGATCAGCGGCGAAGCCCTGCCCGACGTGATCGAGCAACTGGAGCGAGAGGTGATCCAGAAGGCGCTGGAAGAATGCCGCTACAACAAGACCAAGGCGGCCGCCAAGCTCGGCATCACCTTCCGCGCGATGCGCTACAAGCTGAAGAAGCTGGGCATGGAATGAGCGTGAGGCGCGCTCAGCGCAACACGCCGCGCGCCAGCGCCTCCAGCCGCGGCAGGTCGAGCAGCTCGGTTTCGCGCCGGTCCACGCGCAGCAGGCATTCATCGCTGAAACGACGGAATACCCGGCTGACCGTTTCCGGTGCCAGGCGCAGGTAATTGGCGATGTCCGCCCGCGCCATGGTCAGGTTGATGCGGGTCGGCGAGAAACCGCGTATCGCATAGCGCCGCGACAGCGAGACCAGGAAGGCGGCCATCCGCTCGTCGGCGCTGAAATCACCCGACAACAGCGCCGCCTTGCCGATGTCGGCGCTGAGCAGGCCGAACAGATGGCCCTGCAGGCTGGGCATGCGCTGCGCCAGCGTCGCCAGCATCGGGAAGGAGAACTTGCAGATGGTGACCGTGTCCAGCGCCACCGCGTTGCACGGATAGCGCGTCTCGTGGATGGCCGACAGGCCGATCACCTCGCCGGGCAGGAAGAAGCCAAGCACCTGCTCGCGGCCCTGCGCGCCGATCACGTAGGTCTTCACCGTGCCGGCGCGGACGGCGGCGATGGCGTTGAACGGATCGCCCTCGCGGAACAGGTGCTCGCCGGCCTGGAACGGCCCGACGTGCTCGACCAGACAATGCAGCTCGCGCAGCGCGCTCTTGTCGTAGCCCTCAGCCAGGCAGACCGCCGAGAACGCGCAACTGCTGCAGAAATTCAACGCATCGCCATCGTCGGCGATCTGCGGCGAAAGCCTGAAAGGATGGCGGACCGGACCGGAACCTGGGCTCATGGAGTCAACGCAAGGGGAGTGGCGAAGGGCCGCCAGGCGGCGATCCGGAGCCAGATGATACGCAGGGCGCGGCGCGAACCCCAGCCTGCCGGCCGCGCCGCCAGCGCGTTACAGCGTGCCGATGTGCAATTCCTTGAGCTGGGCGGGCGCGATCGGCGACGGCGCATCGGTCAGCAGACATTGCGCCGACGCCGTCTTGGGGAAGGCGATCACGTCGCGGATCGACTCGCTGCCGGCCATCAGCGCGGCGATGCGGTCGATGCCGAAGGCGATGCCGCCGTGCGGCGGCGCGCCGCAGCGCAGCGCATCGAGCAGGAAGCCGAACTTGGCGCGCGCCTCCCCGGCGTCGATGCCGAGCAGGTCGAACACCGCCGACTGCATCTCCGGCCGATGGATGCGCAGCGAACCGCCGCCGATCTCGTTGCCGTTGAGCACCATGTCGTAGCCGCGGCTGACCGCCGTGCGGGCGTTGGCGCGCAGTTGCTCGACATCGTCCAGCGCCGGGGCAGTGAACGGATGATGCAGGGCGACGTGGCGGCCGGCCTCGGCGTCCCACTCGAACATCGGGAAATCGGTGACCCACAGCGGTGCCCAGCCATCCTTGACCAGGCCGAAGTCGCGACCGGCCTTGAGCCGCAGCGCGCCCATGAAATCGCAGACCGTCTTCCACGCGCCGGCACCGAAGAACACGATGTCGCCGTTGCCGGCACCGACCTGGGCCAGCAGCGCCGCAAACGCGGCCTCGTCGAAGAACTTCTGGATCGGCGAGCTGATCTCTCCGCCGTCCGCGATCTTGATGTAGGCCAGGCCCTTGGCACCGTACTTGCCGGCATGCGCCGCGTATTCATCGATCTGCTTGCGGCTGAGACGGGCACCGCCGGGAATGCGCAGCGCGGCGACACGGCCGTCGGCATCGCCGGCGGCGGCGCTGAACACGCCGAAGCCGCTGTCGCGGACCTGCTCGGCGACATCGACCAGTTCCAGTTCGATGCGCAGGTCCGGCTTGTCCGAGCCGTAGCGGCGCATCGCCTCGAGCCAGGTCAGGCGCGGGAACGGATCAGCCAGTTCGACCTGCAACACCTCGCCGAACACACGGCGGATCATGTCCTCGACGAAATCCTGGATGTCGCGCTCGGTGACGAAGGCGAACTCCATGTCGAGCTGGGTGAACTCCGGCTGGCGGTCGGCGCGCAGATCCTCGTCGCGAAAGCAGCGGGCGATCTGGTAGTAGCGGTCCATGCCGGCCATCATCAGCAACTGCTTGAACAACTGCGGCGACTGCGGCAGGGCGAAGAACTCGCCCGGATGCACGCGCGAGGGCACCAGGTAGTCGCGTGCGCCCTCCGGCGTGGCCTTGGTCAGAATGGGGGTTTCGATGTCCTGGAAACCGGCCTCGTCCAGATGCCTGCGCAGCGCGCGCACCAGGGCGGTGCGCAGGCGCAGGGCGCGCTGCATTTCCGGCCGGCGCAGGTCGAGGTAGCGATACTTCAGGCGCACGTCTTCGCCGGGGTTCTCGTGCGAGTAGAACGGCAGATTTTCGGCGCGGTTGAGGATTTCGATGCGCTCGGCGACCACTTCCACCCGGCCGCTGCGCAGGCGCTCGTTGACGCTGTGGCGGGCGCGCACCACGCCGCTGACGCGCAGGCAGTATTCGTAGCCGACCTCGGCTGCGACGGCGTAGGCCGGGTTGTCCGGCTCGGCGACGATCTGCACGATGCCCTCGTAGTCGCGCAGGTCGATGAAGCACACGCCGCCGAGGTTGCGGGCGACATCGGCCCAACCGCACAGCGTGACGGTCTGGCCGATCAGAGCCTCGTCGACGAGGCCGCAGCAATGAGAACGCATGGATTTCCCTGAGGCAAGGATGGCAGCGAAGCGAAGCCCGCTAGTGTAGAGCAGGCGCTCGCCCGGCACACGCAGTGATCGGCGTTTCAGCCCTGCGCTCGCCGCTGCAGGCACGGACTTGCTGCATGAACGCTGAAAGCCGCGTTAGGATGCGGTCCCGCCGCGCGCGCGTCGCAGCCGTGGCCGCTCTCCATCACGCAAAGGTCCACGCTCATGCCCGCACGACTTCGTTTCCTCGTCCCGCTCCTGCTGCTGTTTTCGTCGTTTGCGCTCGCCCAGTCCGGCGATGGGCTGCTCGGTGATTTCTGGCAGCCGATCCAGTCCCGGCCGAACGACCAACCGCCGCGCAGCAGCCGCGAGCAGTGGCTGAACCTGGACGAGGCCGGCCTGTCCCGCCATCTGTCCGTGCTGCCGCGATCCGGTGACGAGGCCAGCCTGCCGCTGGCGCTGCCGACGGCGGACGGGCAACTGGACTTCTTCGAGATCCGCCGCTCGCACACGATGGCAGCGGAACTGGCTGACAAATACCCGGAACTGCAAACCTTCCAGGGCACGTCCGCCGATGGTCTTAGCCGGGTGCGCTTCGAACTCGGCCCGCACGGTCTGACCGCGATGCTGTTCGCCCCCGGTGCCGTCTCGCTGATCGAGCGCGCCGGTGCCGGCGGCGAGTACGTCAGCTTCGTCCGCGAACGGCACGACCCCGCGCACGGCTTCGTCTGCGCCGTGCACGGCGAGGTCGCCGACGCCGAGCACCTGAAGTCGGCGCACGGCCACGAGCAGCCGTCGGCCGCGCCCAAGGCCATCGGCCCGACCCTGCGCACCTACCGCACCGCCATCGCCGCCACCGGCGAATACACCGGCGTGTTCGGCGGCCGCGTCGTCGACGGCCTGGCCGGCATCGTCACCACGGTCAACCGCATCAACCAGATCTACGAGACCGACCTCGGCCTGCGCCTGGAACTGATCCCGAACAACGACCTGATCGTCTACACCAACGCCTCCACCGACCCGTACACCAACAACAACGGCGTCACCATGCTGGGGCAGAACATCAGCAATCTCTCCACCACCATCGGCAACGCCAACTTCGATTTCGGCCACGTGTTCTCCACCGGCGGCGGCGGCGTCGCCGGCCTGGGCGTGATCTGCGGCAACAGCAAGGCGCGCGGCGTCACCGGCCTTGGCAACCCGCGCAACGATCCGTTCTGGGTCGACTTCGTCGCCCACGAAATGGGCCACCAGCTCAACGGCCCGCACACCTTCAACGGCGGCACCGGCAACTGTTCCGGCGGCAACCGCAATGGCACCACCGCCTACGAGATCGGCAGCGGCTCCACCATCATGGCCTATGCCGGCATCTGCGGCGGCGAGAACCTGCAATCCAACTCCGACCCGTTTTTCCACGTCAGCAGCCTGGATCGCATCCACACCTTCACCCAGAGCGGCCTCGGTTCAACTTGTGGAACCACCTCCGCCACCGGCAACCAGACGCCGCTCGTCGTCGCCACGCCGGGTGCCACCATCCCGGCGCGCACGCCGTTCGCGCTGACCGCAAGCGCCAGCGATCCGGACGGCGACACGCTGACCTACAGCTGGGAGCAGTACGACCTCGGCGCGCAGACCAATACCACCACGGTGTACCAGGACAACGGCAGCCGGCCGCTGTTTCGTGCCTTCGACGCCAGCCCTTCGCCGACCCGGCTGTTCCCGCGCCTGGAGAACATCCTCAGCGGCACGCCGAGCATCGGCGAAGTGCTGCCGACCACCAACCGCACGCTGAACTTCCGCGTCACCGTGCGTGACAACCGCGAAGGCGGCGGCGGTGTGCAGTGGAGCGGCGCCAGCGTCGCCCAGACCGTCCTCAACGTCGTCGACACCGGCCAGGCGTTCGCCCTGACCAGCGCCAACTCGCCCACCGCCTGGGCCGCCGGCAGCGCGCAGACGGTGACCTGGAACGTCGCCGGCACCGACGCCAACGGCATCGACTGCGCCAGCGTCGACATCGACTTTTCGCTGGATCGCGGCCTGAGCTTCCCGATCAGCCTCGCCAGCGGCGTCGACAACGACGGCAGCCACGACATCACCGTGCCCGACCAGGCGACCAGCGCCGGCCGCCTGCGCGTGGCCTGCTCGGACAACCTCTTCTTCAACATCAACACCGCCGACATCAGCGTCACCGGCGGCAACCAGCCGCCCGTGCTGAACCTGGCCGGCGGCACCGTCGGCTATGTCAGCAACGGCCCGGCGGTGCTGATCGACGCCAACGCCCAGATCAGCGACGCCGACTCGGCCGATTTCGACGGCGGGCAACTGGTCGCCACGTTGTCCAACAACGGCGAGTACAACGACCGCCTGAGCCTGCGCAACCAAGGCGACGGTGCCGGTGAGGTAGGCGTCGGCCCGGGCGCGGAAGTGCGCTACGGCGGCGTCGCGGTGGGCAGCGTCTCCGGCGGTGAGGGCATCACCCCGCTGATCGTGGCCTTCAACGCCGCCGCCACTCCGGCCATCGCCCAGGCACTGCTGCGCAGCCTGCAATACGGCAACTTCGGCGCTGATGCCGCCGGCACCCTGCCGCGCACCCTGCGCATCACCGTTTCCGATGGCGACGGCGGCCATTCGCTGCCGGCCAGCCGCAACATCTCCGTGCAGGTCAACCCCAGCCCGATCCTCGATGCCCGCTTCAGCACCGATCTGGCCTCGACCATCACCACGGCCAACGCGCCGGTGGTCTACACGCTGAGCTTCAGCAAGCCGATCGACTTCTCCAGCGTGGACCTGGCCGATTTCGACAACGCCGGAACCAGCCCGATCACCCTCTCCGGCCTGACCCAGCCAAGCGCCAGCAGCCTGCGCCTGACCGTCACCCCGACCGCCGTCGGCACCCTGACCCTGCGCCTGCCGGCCAGCGCCGACATCCGCGACAGCGGCGGCCTGCCGGTGCCCGTGCCGGTCCAGGACCTGACCACCTACACGGTGGAACCGCCCAGCCCGCTGATCTTCTCCGACGGTTTCGAGAACGATTGACCCGCTGCACAAGCTCCGAACCGGTCCGCCGCAAGGCGGGCCGGTTGTTTCCGACGTGCCAACTTTCGATTGCGTCCACCCGTCCCTCCTTCAGCACCAGATCAACCGTTTCCCAGGCTCTCGCGCCTGTCACCATCCCCTGTTTTGAGTAACAATCCGGCTTGGAGTCCAACCTCTCAGATCACAGCCCAGCGGACCTGTTCAGCACTTCCCCTGGAAGCGCTTCGTAAGGCATGGAGAAAAAAACCGGTCCGTACGGAATAATTGTGATGGCTCGCGGAACGATGCAGGACAGCCAACGTGATGCACCCGTACCTCGATAGCATCACGTAAGTCGGCCTGACAGAAGAACTATTTGCCCGGAGCGAGACATGTACGATGTCCTGAACGATCTTGGGAGGATTACACAGCAGTTCTTGGAAGCCGTATTACCGGCTCTTGATAACCAATGGTGGGATAACCGCGTCCTCTCCCGTTTAACGTTCCAGCAGCAGCGGGTCGTCGAGGAAAATGGCATCACATCCCTAAATGAACTGGATCTGGCCGGGCTACTCCGGGTTCTCGACCAGAACTGGTATGACATCAATGCGCCACGCAGGCTGCCGTTCGAAGCACGCAACTGGCTCAAGGAAGCGCAGTCCATCCGCAATCGATGGGCACATCTGCCGCCAAGCGGCTTGAAACAAGAAGACCGTTACCGAGACCTGGACACGGTATGGCGCCTGATGGCTGCCCTCGGCGCTGACGAATCAGCGCTCACTCGCGCGCGCATTGCACGTGACGAAGCCCTGAACACCACCACAAGGAACCATGAGGCTTCGCCCGCATCGCGCTCGCAAGGGACTAATTCCTCCATCGCGATAGGCACCGTTGTGAGACTGAAGGCGCGTCCAGACCATACGGGCGCTGTCATCAACGTCCTGGAAGGCGGCGATGAAGCTCGCTATCTCGTCTTCCACGACGGGACGGTCTCTACCTACTACGCCTCCCAGATAGAACCTGCGACGCCCGCATCGCAGCACCTTAGCGTCGATGCCAAAGGACTGCATGCGGCACTGACCGCGCTACAGCTGAGGCATCCCAGCACCCGCCGCCTCTATTCACTGTTTGCATCGCGCATCCAGCACGTTCCCTATCAGTTCCGGCCCGTTCTGAAGCTCATCCAGAGCGACCGTCCGCGCATGCTCATCGCCGACGAGGTAGGTGTGGGCAAGACCATCGAAGCAGGATTGATCCTCAAGGAACTGCAAGCCCGGCGCGACATTCGTTCCGTTCTGGTGATATGTCCGAAACCTCTGGTTGCGGAGCGCAAATGGCTGGAAGAGCTGAAGCGTTTCGATGAGCAGTTCGTGCACTTGGACGGCAATGCGCTCCGTTACTGCATCGAGGAAACCCACCTCGATGGAGTCTGGCCACAGCAATACGCCCGGGCCATCCTGCCTTACTCACTGTTCGACGAATCCCTCCTGATGGGCAAACAGGCTGGGAAACGCCGACAGCGTGGTCTGCTCGACTTGGATCCGCCGCCCACCTTCGACCTGGTCATCGTGGACGAAGCCCACCACATCCGTAACACCGACACATGGGCGTACCGCACCGTACGTCATCTCTGCGACAACGCAGAAGCCGTCGTACTGCTTTCCGCCACTCCCATCCAGTTGGGCGACAACGATCTATACAACTTACTGCACCTTCTACGCCCCGATGTCCTGCCCAGCCGGCAGGACTTCGAGCGAATGGCCGAACCCAACCCCCACATCAATGCCGCCATCGAGGCAGCACGGGCAGCACGCCCGGGTTGGGAGGACGTTGTGCACACCGCCATCGAGCAAGCCGTTTCCACGCCCTGGGGAAGGGGTGTTCTGGCAACCGACCCGCGCGTACAAGACGCCTACGATCTTCTGGCTGCAGACGAAATCGACGCCCAGCAACGCCTCCAGCTTATCCAGCAGCTCGAAGAGCTCTATACGTTTTACCCACTCATCAATCGCACACGCCGACGTGACATCGGCAGTTTCACGACCAGAAAGCCAGATACCGTCGCGGTGGAATTCACCCCGGAACAGGCCACCCTACACGGCGATCTGATCGACCTCACCGCTCGTATCCTGGCCCACCGCCACGGCGACCAGAACCTCAAGTTCATGCTTACCACGCTACGACGGCAGGTGGCGAGCTGCGTGTTCGGTCTCGCCCCGCTACTGGAGGCCATCCTCCGCCGCCATCTTTCGCGGATCGAACTCAGCGAGCTGGGGGATGCGGATGCCGCAGACGAAATCACTGAAATCCTCGCTGACTTCCGTGCTGAGGTCGATGCCCTCATCCGCAAGGCACGGGCTCTCACCGGCCCCGATCCCAAGTTCGACGCCTTCCTCAAGGTGATTCGTGACAAGCAGAAACTACCTAACAACAAGCTGCTGGTGTTCAGCACGTTCCGCCATTCCTTGGCTTACCTGGTCGAGCGACTGACCGACGAACCTGTCCGCATCGGCCTCATCCATGGCGACATCCCCGACCAGGAACGACGCGAACTTCGAAGCCGCTTCAGCTTGCCCAAAGAGGCCCCTCAGGCTTTGGATGTCTTGCTGTCCTCGGAGGTAGGCTGCGAAGGCCTGGATTTCCAGTTCTGCGATGGCTTGGTGAACTATGACCTGCCATGGAATCCCATGCGGGTCGAGCAGCGTATTGGCCGTATCGACCGGTACGGGCAGAAGAGCGAAACCGTAGTGATCTACAACTTCATCACACCGGGAACCGTAGACGCCGAAATTTACGAGCGCTGTTTGCTGCGTATCGGCGTCTTCCGCCAAGCGTTGGGAGGCAGCGAGGAGATACTGGGACGGCTTACCCGCGAAATTCGCGATATCGCAGAAAATATCGCCCTTACTCCGGAAGAGCAGGGCGTCCGCCTACAGCAGTTGGCCGACAACGAGATCCGCGCCATCCAAGAACAGGCTCGGCTGGAAGAAGAACAGGCCAAACTGTTCGGCCTCAACCTGCCGCGACGCGACGAGGACATGGTCAAGCAGGCCTCCAGTTTCTGGCTTGCTCCACCCATGCTCGCGAATCTGGTCGAACACTACCTGGAAAAGCTGGAAGCGATCAAAACGCCCCGTTCGTTCAGTCGGAAGGCAATGACGACCCTGCAACTGGGCCAAGAGGCACGCAACAAGCTCCTCGCCGATTTCCAAGCGCTTGGGCTGTCTGGCACCGTGGCACAAGCCTGGGAACGATGGCTGAAGGGTTCCGACCCTTACCTGACCCTCACCTTCGATCCTTCCACTGCCGACGAACACCGCGACATCGTCTTCATCACCCCAACCCATCCGTTGGCCAGACAAGCCGCGCACACCATTGAACCGTCGGCACCATTGATCTCCAACCTGTCGGTCGAAGCGGACGACGTACCGCCTGGCCGCTACCCCTATGCCATCTATCGGTGGCGCAAGCATGGGCTGAAGGAAGACCTTGCCTTTCAGTCCGTCTGCGCCACGCCCGAGATTGCCTCACACATGATCCAACTGCTCGAATCCGCACGACACGGTGTCACCGCATCGCCGATCACGGCGGATGAAGAAAGGGCGCTCGAACAAGCCCACTACCGTCTGTGGAGCAGTGCTCGCGCTGAGCACATCGAGGCGATTGCCGAACTTGCCCGGTCCCGGATTACCTCCCTTGAGGCCACCCATGCCGCGCGTCTGGCACTACTGGAGGAACAACGCGACACCGCCTCCGATCCCCGGATCCGCCGTATGCGCGAATCACAGATCGAATCGGCCAATCGCGACTACGAACGGCGAGCGGATGAACTAACGAGGGCCGCGCAACAAGGAGACATCATTGCGGAGGCCGTCGCATTCGGGGTGTTGGTTACGGAGGGGGGAAATGATCAAGGGTCTTGAAGAACTGCGACAGAAGCGTCTCAAATGGATCGAAGCCAACAGGGAAAACAACTTTGAAGAGGGCATTAAGCGACTGCTGACGGACCTCTACCCGGACAACGCCCATTTCATCTACGAACTTCTGCAGAATGCGGAGGACCCTCGTGCATCAATAGTGCGTTTTACGTTGACCGGTGATGCAGTCGAATTCGAGCATGATGGTGAGCGACTTTTTGATCTTAGGGATGTTGAGTCCATCACCAGCATCGGCGCCAGCACCAAGCGTGACGATCCCACCAGCATTGGCAAATTTGGCGTGGGGTTCAAGGCGGTCTTCGCCTACACGCATACACCCGAAATCCATTCAGGTGAATTCCACTTCCGCATCCATGACCTGGTGCTTCCGGAGACCAATGGGGTCAACAAAGCGAATATGGGGGATCGGGAAACCCGCTTCACCTTTCCGTTCGATCACCCAACGAAACGGCCAGCACAAGCCTCTGCGGAAGTGGAGCGCGCTCTGCGCGCCCTGGGCGACAACACGCTGTTGTTCCTAACGCATATCCGCACCATCGAATACCTTCTTCCTGACGGCTCTTTGGGCTCACTGGAACGCGTAGATCACGAGGGTGGCCGTATCGAGATTCGAGCCCGCCATCCTGGCGGCAAGGACACAGTCTCCCACTGGTTGCGTTTCCAGAAAGATGTGGAGATCATCGACGAAGATGATAAGACCAAGACTTGCCGGATCGCTATCGCTTACCGCCTTGTGGAAGAGGAAGACAGTCGGAAACGTCATCCTGGATGGAAGATCGTTCCGCTCGATCATGGTCAGGTCTCCATCTATTTCCCAGCCGAGAAGGAAACTTCCAACCTGCGATTCCACATTCACGCCCCGTTTGCTTCGACGGTGGCACGCGACAGCGTGCGTGATTGCGAAGCCAACCGCCAACTGCGGGACTATATTGCAGACCTGGTGGTGGAGTCGCTCACCAATATTCGCGACAGGCGGATGTTGACGATGGGTTTCCTTGCTGTATTGCCGAACCAGATGGACAACCTCTCGTCGTTCTACGAACCGATTCGTGGGGCGGCGGTGCGTGCGTTCAGGGATGAACCCCTCACGCCAACAAAAAGCGGTACCCACGCCCCGGCCACTACGCTCTACAGGGGCCCCGCAAGAATTTCAGAAGTCTTGAATGATGATGATTTGTCGCTGTTGACAAATTATGAACCACCGCTGTGGGCGGCTAATCCGCCACAACAGAATCAGCGGGAGGATCGCTTCCTCGATAGCCTAAAGATCGACAGTTGGGGATGGTCGGAACTTACCAGCGCGCTAAGCACGCTTGATGATGACGAGCGGGAGCCCATCGAAGACTGGATATCTCAGAAAGACGACGCTTGGATCATGCGTTTCTATGCCCTACTGGGCGAGGCTTGTGACGTGCACGATGAATGTGTGGACGCGGAAGGCCTTCGTATCGTCAGAGTCGGAGCGGGCCAAGGGCACGAGCATGTCTTGCCTCGGGAAGCGTTTATTTTGCCGGAGCAAGAGACAACGCCACCTCAGGATATTCGCTTTGTAAAGCCCACCGTCTACAGCACGGGGCGCTCTGAAGCACAGAAGAAGTTCGCCGTTTCCTTTCTTGAACACATCGGTGTGCGCCCCTTTGACGCAAAGACGGTTATCGAGTTGAAGTTGGGGCACTACGATAACCCGCCCAACCAGGTTGGAGATGGGCACTACAAAGATATGGGGCAGTTCATAGCCTACTGGAAAAAGAACCCTGCCGACACAGACCTTTTCAGAAGGCATAGTTTTCTACTCAGCCAACCAGAGGACGGCACTCTGTATTGGCGCAAGCCTGCACAGCTTTGTATGGATTCCCCGTATCTGAATACCGGCCTTGAAGAATTGACCGGCATCCACAAGAAGCATGTCTTGTGGACTGCCTATAGGGACAAGTTTAATGAATCGCAACTCATAGACTTTGTCGAATTCTTGCGAGCCGTGGGAGTCATGCACGGAGTGAGTGTCTCACAGGCATCCATTTATCGCAACCCCTACTTACGAGACCTACAGAAAGGGCTATCTAGCACTAGGGACACCTCTACCGGAATTAACGAGGACTATTGGATCAACGCACTTGATAATTATACGAAACTTCAATCAATCTCGGCAAGCCGACTGATCTGGCAGGCGTTGACGAGAGCAAAATCGCAATCGACCAAAGCTAGGTACCGGCCGAATCAACAATATCAAACGCGCGAGGTCGATTCACAGCTTGTTCATTATCTAAAAAATTGTGCGTGGATCCCAGACAAGTCCGGCGCATTCCATAAGCCACAGGGCATAACGAGGGACGACCTGCGCACAGATTTCCCGTTCGATGATCGGAATGGATTGCTTACCGCGATCGGCTTCGGGGAAAACGGGAAGCAGCGAAGCGAGAAGTACAAGAGAAGTAGTGAATTCGTGAAGCACCTAGGTTTTCCCTCCGTCGAAGTTGCAGAGAGCGTGGGAAAACTCCTCAGCGAAACGGGGTTGACACCAGAGCAGCTTCGAGCCTTGGTCCCACAGTCCCAGCGCGCATCACAGCCCGAAGAGTCCGTCCCAAATCCGGAGCGGCGCCGCAAAGGCGTATTGGAGCGCAGGGACAATGCTCCGACCAAAGAGAGCGTTACTCGGGAACGAACCATCCAGCCAGGGGCTAGACCGGAAACCTTGGAAGCCAAAGCATATCTACGCGCCAAGTATAGGAACCCTGAGGGGCAAATCGTTTGTCAATGCTGCCATGTTGAGATGCCTTTCAAGGTCAGAGATGACCACTACTTCGAGGCCGTCCAATGCGTGCGCGGCCTTGATCACCACTATTTTGAGAACCGCCTCGCTCTTTGTCCGACCTGTGCAGCAATGTATCAGCATGGGCGTGAGACAGACGATGCGGAAGTCCGTCGATCCATTATCGAACACGATGCTTCGGACACAGCCTCATCCGCTGAAATCACGATCAGACTAGCGGGACGCCAATTCCAGTTGCGCTTCGTCGGCACCCACTGGTTCGACCTCAAGACAGTACTGGACCACTGAAACGCAAGGCGTGCGTCGCGCGCCGACGTCGGCCTGCGCGGCGGAGCAGCCCTTGCCTCAACCCGGCAACAAATGCCGGATCAGCAACTGCACGCCGCCGCGGTCGCGGTAATCGTCGGCGACCAGTTGGTAGACGGCGTGGCAGCGCGGCGGTGGCGGTTCGTCGCGCCAGCCGTCGAACCAGATCGCATCGATGGCCTCGCTGCGCGGGCCGGCGCGCAGGCGCAGTTTGAGGTGTCGCTGGCCGACCACGCGCCATTGCGCCACCTCGAAGCGACCGTCGAACTCGGGAACCGGAAAGCCCTGTCCCCACGGACCGCCAGCATGCAGGGCCTCGGCCAGATCGCGCGTCCACTCATCCGATGCCAGTTCGCCGTCGGTCAGGCATTCGGCGAGCAGGGCAGCGGGATCGAGCATGGCCTGCGCCTGGGCGACGAAAGCCTCGCGGAAGGCATCCAGATGCGCCGTCGGCAGGGTCAGGCCGGCAGCCATCGCGTGGCCGCCGAAACGGACGATCAGGCCCGGATTCAGGGCATCGATGGCGGCCAGCGCGTCACGCACGTGGAAGCCGTTGATCGAGCGCGCCGAGCCGCGCAGGCAATCGGCCTCCTCGCCGCCGGCCGGGGCGAAGGCCAGCGCCGGGCGGTGCCAGGTTTCCTTCAGCCGCGAGGCGACCAGGCCGACCACGCCGGGATGCCAGCCGGCGTCATACACGCACAGCGCCGGCGGCGTCTCGCCGCGTGCGGACAGCAGCGCCTGCTCCACCAGCGCGCCGGCCTCGGCCAGCATGTCGGCCTGGCGCGTGCGCCGCTCGCGGTTGATGTGATCGAGCCGGGCGGCCATCGCGCGGGCTTCGTCGAGGTCGTCGCAGAGCAGGCATTCGATGCCCAGGCGCATGTCCTCCAGCCGTCCGGCGGCATTGATGCGCGGACCCAACGCGAAGCCCATGTCGGCGGCACTCAGGGTGGCGGTTTCACGCCCGGCGACTTCCGCCAGCGCGACCAGTCCGGGCGTGCCGCGACCACCACGCAGGCGGCGCAGGCCGGCCTCGACCAGGATGCGGTTGTTGCGGTCCAGCGGCACCAGGTCGGCCACGGTGCCGAGCGCCACCAGGTCGAGCAGTGCGCCCAGATCCGGCCCCTGCGCGTCGGCGAACTCGCCGGCTTCGCGCAGGCGCGCGCGCAGGGCCAGCAGCAGGTAGAACACCACGCCGACGCCGGCCAGGCAGCGGCTGGGAAAACCGTCGCCGGGCAGGCAGGGATCGACGATGGCATCGGCGGCCGGCAGATGCTCGCCGGGCAGGTGATGGTCGGTGACCAGCACACGGATGCCGCGCGCGCGCGCCGTGTCGACGCCGGCGTGGGCGGCGATGCCGTTGTCGACGGTCAGGATCAGGTCCGGCAGCGGCGCATCGAGTTCCGCCACCAGCGCCGGCGACAGGCCGTAGCCGTGGCGTTGACGGTGCGGCACGCGAAAATCGACCCGTTGCAGGCCAAGCAGGCGCAGGCCACGCACGGCGACGGCGCTGGCGGTGGCGCCATCGCAGTCGAAATCCCCCACCACCAGGATGCGCCAGTCCTGTTCGCGTGCCTGGCAGAGCAGGTCGACGGCGGCATCGAGGCCGCCCATCGTCCACGGCGCGTGCAGTTCGTCCAGGCGCAGGCGCGCCTCGCGCTCCGAGCGCACGCCGCGCGCGGCGTAGATCCGGCGCAGCACCGGATGCACGCGGTCGGACCATTCGCCGATGGGGCCGGCCTCGCGGCGACGGATGCGCGGACTCACGCCAGGCGTCGCCAGGGTCGTCGCCACCAGCGCCAGCGGTGACGCGGCAGATGGGCAAAGCACGCGCCATCGGCGAAATCCAGCCGCAGTATCGCGTAGCGGCGGGCGGCGATGGTCTCGGCGGCGGTGGCCAGCCAAGGCTCCAGTTCGGCGACATCGCGCAGCAAGGCGAGATCGATGATGCGGGCACCCTCGCCCTGTCGGATCGCGGCCGGCTCGGCTGCCGCCGTGGCGATGCCGGCCAGACGCGCCAGGGCGAGGCCGGTCGCATCGTCCGACACCAGTGCGGCGGCGTTGCAGCGCACGTGATCAGGCAGCGTGCCGCCGCCCCAGAACCACAGGCTGTTCACCGGCGGCTTGCCGGCGCGCAGGCGCTGCGCGTTCAGCGGATGGTTGTGCAGCAGCACCTGCGCCTCGTTCAGCAGGCGACGCCAGCGGCGGCCTTCGTCGCCGGCCGGCATGTGCGTGTGCAGGTCGTCGCCCAGCACCGCGTCGGGCGCGGAAAAGGCCGGCAGTCGTGCCTGCTCCGGCAGCCGCAGGTACCAGCGCGACGGCGTCGGGGCGTCGATGGGAAAGCCCTCGTCGCCGAACAGACTGCGCAGCGGAGCGACCAGCGCCTGCGCCTCGTCGGCGCTCAGCCCCAGTTCGCCGCAGGCTAGCATCCGCGCACTGGTCATGTCGGCACGCACCCAGGCGGGATCAGCACGCAGCCAGGTGCCGGGGCGGGCGTCGCCGACATCCATCTGCCGGGTGATCGCGGCCACGGCCAGCCGCCGTGGCAGCACGTCGAAGGCACGCAGCCATTGCGCCTCGCGCCCCGCCTGGCCATCCGGCTGGCGATCCGCCTGCGCCAGCACGGCGGCCAATCGCTGGCCCGGCACTTCGCCGCGCAGCCGGCCGCGCTCGGGCAGCAGCAGGGTCAGCGCGCCGGGCGATGGGCGTTCGATCACGGCCAATCTATTCGGCGTCGTAGCGAACGCCGATGATGTCGTAGCTGCGCTCGCCGCCGGGCGCGGCCAGGGTGATGGCGTCGCCCTCGTGCTTGCCGATCAGCGCCCGCGCGATCGGCGCGGTGATCGAGATCAGGCCCTGTTTGATGTCCGCCTCCAGCTCTCCAACGATCTGGTAGGACACTTCTTCATCGGTATCGACATCGACCAATTCGACCCGGGCACCGAACACGATGCGGCTGCCGGCGTCGAGCTTGGAGACGTCGATCACCTGCGCGTTGGAGAGCACGCTTTCCAGTTCCTTGATGCGGCCTTCGATGAAGCCCTGCTGCTCGCGGGCGGCGTGGTACTCGGCGTTTTCCTTCAGATCGCCGTGCGCGCGCGCTTCGGCGATGGCGTTGATGACTTCCGGGCGCTTGACGGATTTGAGGTGTTCAAGCTCTTTGCGCAGGCGCAACGCGCCGCGCTGGGTAAGGGGTGAACGCATGGATTCGTCCTGTGGGGTTCGACGCGGGCAGTGCGCCCGTGGAAGGGCCAAGTGTGACCAACTGGCGCGGAGGTTTCCACCCGCCGCGCCGCCGCGTCCTGCCTCACTCGTAGCGCAGCGCCTCGATGGGATCGAGGCGGGCCGCCTTGCGCGCCGGGTAGTAGCCGAAGAACAGGCCGGTGGCGGTGGCGAAAGCGGTGGCGAGCAGGATCACCTGGGCGTCCAGCGAGGTCGGCAACTGGGTCAGATGCGAAGCGAGGTAGGTGCCGCCGATGCCGAGCGCAATGCCCAGCGCGCCGCCGCCGAGCGAAATCAGGATCGCTTCGGACAGGAACTGGCCCTGGATGTCGCCCGGCGTCGCGCCGGTGGCCATGCGCAGGCCGATCTCGCGGGTCCGCTCGGTCACCGACACCAGCATGATGTTCATGATGCCGATGCCGCCGACGACCAGCGAGATCAGCGCCACCGAGGCCAGCAGCACGCTCATCAACTGCGTCGTTTCGTTGCGCGCGCTGATCATCTCGGCCATGTTGCGGACGTTGAAGTCGTCGGTCGCGCCGGGCGCAATCCTGTGCCGCTGGCGCAGCAGCTCGGCCAGCGCGCCCTCGACGTACTTGATGTCCTCGGCGCGGCCGACGCCGACGGTGATCGATTGCACGTAGTCGCCGGTGAACACCTCGTTGGTGGACAGCCGTGTCTTCATCGTCGTCAGCGGCACGAACACCACGTCGTCCTGGTCCTGGCCGAAGCCACCCTGGCCGCGCGCGTTGAGCACGCCGACGACGATGAACGGCACGCGATCCAGGCGCAGCGACTTGCCGACCGGGTCCTCGCCGTCGAACAGCTCGCGGGCGACGGTCTCGCCCAGCACCGCCACCTTGGCCGCGCCGGCGTAGTCACGCGCGCTCGGCCACTCGCCCTGGGCGATGGTCCAGTTGTTGATCGGGTAGTAATCCTGCTCGACGCCGTAGATGGTGGTCTGCCAGTTTTTCTGCGCGGCGACCACCTGCCCGCTCTGCCGCATCGTTGCCGAGACATAGGCGACCTCGGGAATCTCGCGGCGGATCGCCTGCGCGTCGGACTGGGTCAGCGAAGGCGTGCTGCCGGCACCGAAACGGGCCGGTCCGGCGCGTCCGCTGCCGGAAAAAATCTCCACCCGGTTGGAACCGAGCGAACTCATCATCAGGTCGATCCGCTCCTGCGTGCCACGGCCGATCGACACCATGACGATGACCGCGGCGATGCCGATGATGACGCCCAGCGCGGTGAGCACGCTGCGCAGCAGGTTGGCGCGCAGGGCCGAGCCGGCCAGGGCGATGGTGTCGTACGGGGTCATTGCAGGCCCTCGGCAAGCTTGCCGTCGCGCATCGTCACGCCACGGTCGGCGTGTTCGGCGACATCGCGGTCGTGGGTGATCATCACCACGGTCAGTCCTTCTTCGCGCAGGCGGCCGAACAGGGCGAGGATCTCGGCACCGGTGCGGCTGTCCAGCGCACCGGTCGGCTCGTCGGCGAGCAGGATGCGCGGACGGTTGATCAGCGCGCGGGCGATGGCGACGCGCTGTTGCTGGCCGCCGGACAGCTCGCTGGGACGGTGCTTGGCGCGGTCGCCCAGGCCGACCATTTCCAGCGCCTCGTGCGCGCGCCGGGCGCGCTCGCGACGCGGCGCGCGGGCGTAGGCCATCGGCATGGCGACGTTGTCCAGCGCGGTCTGGCGCGGCAGCAGGTGGAAGGACTGGAAGACAAAGCCGAGCTTGTCGCGACGCAGGTGCGCGCGCCGCGTCGGCGACAGACTGGCGACATCGACGCCGTCGATCAGGCAGCGGCCGGAGGTGGGCGTGTCGAGGCAGCCGATCAGGTTCATCAAGGTCGACTTGCCGGAGCCGGACGGCCCCATGATGGCGAGGAACTCGCCCGCCATCACGCGCAGGTCGACGCCGTCCAGCGCCCGCACCTCGGCACCGGTGCCGGCGTGGTAGACCTTGGTCGCGGCGATGATGTCGATGGCCGGGACCGACGCCTCGCGCGGATCGGCCGGATTCACGGACGGCGCACCTGGCCGATGACCACGGCATCGCCGGCGGACAGCGGCCCGGCGACGATCTCGGTGTATTCGCCATCGCTCAGCCCCAGGCGCAACGGCACGCGACGCAGCAACCCGCCCTCGCCCGCCACCCACGCGCTGCCGGCGCTCTGCTGCTGGCGCGCGTCCAGCGCCTTGTCCAGCGCCGCGCGCTGCTCGGCGTCGAGCAACGGCTTGAGGCGGTCGATGGCGCTGCGCAGCGACTGCTGCATCGCCTCGCGCCCGCCGCCCATGTTGGGCGGGATGCCGGCGGCGCGCGCCGCTTCGAAGCTGGCGCGCATGCGCTCGCGCATCTGCGCGGACTCGGCCTCGAAGGCGGCGCGCTGCCCGGCGTTGAGGTCCAGCCCTTCGGCCAGCGCCATCAGTCCGCCGCCCGCGCCGCCCGCACCGCCTTGTCCGGCCGCGGCCGCGCCGGCCGCCTGCTGGAACTCCTCGGCCGGGGTGAAGCGCAGCGCCGCGTTGGCGATCCGCAGCACGCCGCGCCGCGCGCCGATCTCGATTTCCGCCGTCGCCGTCATGCCCGGATACAGGCGCAGGTCGGGATTGGACAGGCTGACGATGACCGGGTAGCTGACCACGTTCTGCGTCGCCTGCGCGGCCAGGCGCACCTCGCGCACCTCGCCACGGAAGCGCTGCTCGGGGTAGGCGTCGACGCTGAAGCTGACCGGCTGGCCGGCCCGGATCTGGCCGATGTCGGCCTCGTCGATGGCCAGGTCGAGCTGCATCGCCCGCAGGTCCTCGGCGATGGTGAACAGCACCGGGGTCTGGAAGTTGGAGGCCAGGGTCTGCCCCGGCTCGATGGCGCGCGACAGGATCACCCCGTCGACCGGGGCGCGGATCACGGTCTGCTCCAGTTCCACCAGGGCATTGTCGAGCGCCGCCTGACGCTGGCCGACCGCCGCCTCGCCGACCTGGATCGATGCCTCGGCGGAACGCAGCCGGGTCTGTCCCTGTTCGGCGTTCAGCGTCGCCTGATCGAGGTCATTCTGCGAAATCAGCCGCCGGCCGTGCAATTCCTTTGCTCGTTCGAGCTGCCGGCGGGCGTCGGCCAGGGTCAGCCGGGCGTCGTCGCGATTGGCCTTGATGGCGCTGAGGTTGGCCTGGCTGCTGCGCAGGTCGGCGCGCGCCTGGGCGACCCGCGCCTCGAAATTAGCCGGATCGATGCGGGCGATCACCTCGCCCTTGGCGACACTCTGGTTGTACTCGCCGGCGACTTCGACGATCTGCCCGGACACCTGCGCGCCGACATCTACCGTCGATACCGCCTTCAGGTTGCCGGTGGCGGCGATCACCAGGCGCACGTCGCCCTGGTCGACATTGGCGCTGCGCCACTGCGGACGGGCGTCGCCGTTGCCGCAGGCACTCAGCGCACCGGCCAGAAGCAGAACCACGAGGTGACGGATCGGATGCGGCATGGGAACTCCCGTTGACGGTCGACGCGGCGGCTGCGCGGGGCAACGCCGGAACGGCGAGAACCGGCTCGCCGGCCTCCAAGATGCCAGATATGGCCGAAACGTCGCAGTTCCATGGTGGCGCACCGCAGATTGCCCGGCATCGCCATGCAAGCTGCACGAAGCAGACCGGGACAAGACGCCAGAGGATTCCTGAAAGGTTCTTTTAATTCAAACGCTTGCAAAGCTGGCACGGGTCTTGGAACAGGACCATCGCGGCAAGGACGCCATTCCTCAACCCTTTCACGGAGATACCCCGATGAGCACCCATTCAATCCGTTCCAGTCTGCTGCTTTCCATCAGCCTTGCACTGGGCAGCGTGGCCCTGTTGCCGCACGCGCAGGCCGAAGAGCCCAGCCGCTCGGTCGGCACGGTCATCGACGACGCCACCATCACCGCGTCGGTCAAGACCAAGCTGATGGAGGACACCCGCACCAAGGCGATGGACATCAACGTCGACACCCGCGACGGCGTGGTCACCCTGCGCGGCGGTGCCGACAGCAAGGCGGCCAAGGATGCCGCCACCGCGCTGGCGCTCGACTCCTCCGGCGTCAAGCGGGTCAACAACGAGATCGTCGTCGCCGCGCCGGGCACGCAGGCGCGCACCGAGGCCAACACTGCCACCGCCTCCGGTGCCATCCGCAAGGGTGCCGGCGAAGTGGCCGACGCCTCCGGCGACGCCTGGCTGACCACCAAGGTGAAGGCGCAACTCTTGGCCGACTCCGACGTGAACAGCACCGACATCTCGGTGGAGACCCGCGACAACGTGGTGCATCTGAGCGGCGTGCTGCCGAGCCGCGAGATGCGCGCGCTGGCGATCCGCATCGCCGAATCGACCGAAGGCGTGAACCGCGTCAACGCCGAGCGCCTGGTGGTGCGCTGATCCAAACAGCGCCGACCGGCGCGAAAGAGAAGGGCGCCCCCCGCCCCCAGGCATCACGCCCCCACTTACGTGATGCCCTTCGAACCGCCGGCCAGTCCGGCGGTTCGTCGTTTTGCCGACCTGGCGCGCGCCACGACGATGGATAAATAGTCTTTATCTATCGTTACAATAATTCAAATCAATTTGAACTATTGAAATCAGACGCTAAAATGATCGGCGTTCCATCCTCAACCCTGACGTCAAGGAGTCGCTTCAATGTCCCTCATCAACACCCAGGTCCAGCCGTTCAAGACCACCGCCTTCCACAACGGCAAGTTCGTCGACGTGAGCGACGAGACGCTGAAGGGCAAGTGGTCGGTGCTGATCTTCATGCCGGCTGCGTTCACCTTCAACTGCCCGACCGAGGTCGAGGACGCCGCCGAGAACTACGCCGAATTCCAGAAGCTGGGTGCCGAGGTCTACATCGTCACCACCGACACGCACTTCTCGCACAAGGTGTGGCACGAAACCTCGCAGGCGGTGGGCAAGGCCAAGTTCCCGCTGGTCGGCGATCCGACCCATCAGCTGACCCGCGCCTTCGGCGTGCACATCGACGAGGCCGGTCTGGCCCTGCGCGGCACCTTCGTGATCAACCCGGAAGGCGTGATCAAGACCGTCGAGATCCACGACAACGCCATCGCCCGCGACGTCACCGAAACCCTGCGCAAGCTCAAGGCCGCGCAGTACGTCGCCGCGCACCCGAACGAAGTCTGCCCGGCGAAGTGGAAGGAAGGCGAGAAGACCATCGCCCCGTCGCTCGACCTGGTCGGCAAGATCTAAGCGCAGCGCGCTGATTCATCCCTCGTTGCACCGCGGGCTGGCGCCTCCCTCGCGCCGGCCCGCCCACTTTCCCCAGCCGACGCCCGCCTGCGCTTGCCGCCCGGCGTCGGACGACAACGCCTCGACCTGCCCCCCTTCCGGAGACTCCGCCATGTTGGACGACAGCCTGAAAGCCCAGTTGCAGACCTACCTGGAGCGCGTCAGCCAGCCGATCGAGCTGGTCGCCTCGGTGGACGGAAGCGAGAAGTCCGCCGAACTGCTCGGCCTGCTCGAAGACATCGTCGCGGTCGGTGCCGGCAAGATCAGCCTGTCGACCGCCGGCCAGGCGGCGCGCAAGCCGTCCTTCGCCATCAACCGGGTCGGCAGCGAGGTCGGTGTAGAGTTCGGCGGCCTGCCACTGGGCCACGAGTTCACCTCGCTGGTGCTGGCGCTGTTGCAGGTCGGCGGCCATCCGCCCAGGCTCGATGACGAGGTGATCGAGCAGATCAGGGCGCTCGACGGCGATTTCCGCTTCGAGACCTTCTTCTCGCTGAGCTGCCAGAGCTGCCCGGAGACCGTGCAGGCGCTCAACGCGATGAGCGTGATCAACCCGCGCATCCGCCACGTCGCCATCGACGGCGCGCTGTTCCAGGACGAGGTGCAGCAGCGCGAGGTGATGTCGGTGCCGACTGTGTTCCTCAACGACGAAGCGTTCGACGCCGGCCGCATGGGCGTCGAGCAGATCCTCGCCCGCCTCGACACCGGTGCCGCGCAGCGCGAGGCCGAGAAGATCAAGACCAAGGAACCGTTCGAGGTGCTGGTGGTCGGCGGCGGCCCGGCCGGCGCGGCGGCGGCGATCTATGCCGCGCGCAAGGGCATCCGCACCGGCGTCGTCGCCGAGCGCTTCGGCGGCCAGGTGCTGGATACCCTGTCGATCGAGAACTTCATCTCCGTCTCGCACACCGAAGGCCCGCAACTGGCTGCGGCGATGGAGCGCCACGTCAAGGACTACGAGGTCGACGTCATGAACCTGCAACGGGCGGAAAAGCTCGTCGCCGGCGATGACTACCTCGAAGTGCAACTGGCCAGCGGCGCGACGCTGAAGTCGAAGTCGCTGGTGCTGGCCACCGGCGCGCGCTGGCGGCAGATGAACGTTCCCGGCGAGAACGAGTACCGCAACCGCGGCGTCGCCTACTGCCCGCACTGCGACGGCCCGCTGTTCAAGGGCAAGCGCGTGGCGGTGATCGGCGGCGGCAACTCCGGCGTCGAGGCGGCCATCGACCTGGCCGGCATCGTCGCCCACGTCACCCTGCTGGAGTTCGACGACAAGCTGCGCGCCGACGACGTGCTGCAGCGCAAGCTGCGCAGCCTGCCCAACGTGCGCGTCATCGTCTCCGCGCAGACCACCGAGGTGACCGGCGATGGCAGCCGCGTCAACGGTCTGATCTACACCGACCGCAAGAGCGGCGAGCGCCACACCATCGATCTGGAAGGCATCTTCGTGCAGATCGGTCTGCTGCCCAACACCGAGTGGCTGCAGGGCACGGTGGAGCTGTCGATGCGCGGCGAGATCGAGGTCGATGCGCGCGGCCAGACCAATGTCCCCGGCGTGTTCGCCGCCGGCGATTGCACCACCACGCCGTACAAGCAGATCGTCATCGCCATGGGCGAAGGCAGCAAGGCCGCACTCAGCGCCTTCGACCACCTGATCCGTACATCGGCCCCGGTCAGCCAGGCCAGGGCGGCCTGATCGACCCCGCGGGCACCGTCCGTCCGGCGGTGCCTGCGCCTCCTGCGCTGTTCCGCGCAGGATGGAGCTTTGCCGGAGATACCGGTAGATTGCCGCCATGAGCGGCGATGTCACCGAAATGCTCCAGGCTTGGCGCGGCGGCGACACCGATGCGCGCAACCGCCTGATGAGCGCCGTCTACGACGAACTGCGCGCCATCGCCGCGCGGCAGTTCGAGCGCGAGCGCCAGGACCACACCCTGCAACCCACCGCCCTGGTCAACGAGGCCTATCAGCGGCTGATCGCCATCGACCGCATCGACTGGCAGGATCGCGTCCATTTCATCGCCGTGGCGGCACGGGTGATGCGCCAGGTGCTGGTCGACCACGCCCGCCGCCGCAACGCCGCCAAGCGCGACGCCGCCGCGCAGCCGGTGCTGACCCTGACTCCCGGCGTCCGCGACCACGGCGTCGACGCCATCGATCTCGACCGCGCCCTGCAACGGCTGGAAGCCATCGACCCGGACAAGGGTCGGGTGATCGAACTGCGCTTCTACGGCGGCCTCACCGTCGAGCAGACCGCCGAAGCGCTCGGCATGTCCCCGGCCACCGTGAAACGCCATTGGCAGGCCGCGCGGGTCTGGCTGTACGACGCTCTGGAACGCGGCGGCTGAGCCTTCGCTGCCACGCGCGCTGAGCCGTTTTTTCGCCGCGCTGCGCCTTTTCGGGAAAGACCGGCGTTCGCCGGCCATCCGACAAGGGGTTGCCATGTCTCGCCACGCCACGTTCCTGGCTGCCATCGCGGCGCTGCTGTTCGCACTGACCCTGACCGCAGCACCCGCCCGCGCCCAGGTGACGATCAGCGCCGGCGATGCCAGCGGCCTGCCCGGTGCCAGCGTCAGCCTGCCATTGGACGCTGCGGGCGGGTTTGCCGCCGTGCAGTGGGACATCCTCTTCCCGCCGGCCGCGCTGGGCTTCCAGAGCCTGCAATGGAACGCCGTCGGCAGCCTGCACGCCATCGACAGCGCGCTGATCGCGCCCGGCCATCTGCGCATCGTCGCCTATCCCGTCGCCTGCCCGGTGGGCGACCTGCCGGCACCCGGCCTGTCCGGGCAACTGCGCCTGCGCATCGCCGCCGATGCCGCGCCGGGCGAACACCCGGTCGATGTCCAGGTCGCGCAGGCGGTGGCGGCCGACGCCAGCGTACTGCCCATCGCCGGCTTGAATGGCGGGACCGTCACCGTGCTCGGCGGGCCGGCAGCGACTGCGCCGGTCTTCATCCCCGGTCCCGATGGCCGCGCGCTGGCGTTGCTGGCGGTACTGCTGGCGGTGATCGCCGTCATCGTCCTGCGCCGTCGCGCCGGCACCGCCTTCCTGGTCGCCCTGCTCATCATCAGCACCAATCCACCCGTCAGCCAGGCGGCGGAACAAGGCGATGCGCCGCCGCCGACGGCGATCATCGACGCCCTGCTCGGCCGTGCCGGCGCGCCGGCCGGGGCCGATTGCAATGGCGATGGCATTCTTTCCGTGGCCGATGCGGTCTGCGCCCAGCAGGTGCTGTGCGCCCAGCCCGGCAACCAGCCGCCGAGCATCGCGCCGATCGGCAATGCCACGATCCAGGCCGGCGATGCCTGGAGCCACCAGGCCAGCGCCAGCGATCCCGATGGCGACACGCTGACCTGGTCGCTGCCGCAGGCACCGGGCGGCATGCAGGTTTCCGCCAGCGGCCTGCTGACCTGGACGCCCGATGCCACGCAACTCGGCGACCATGACGTGCAGGTACGGGTAACCGATCCGGACGACCTGTCCGCCAGCACGACCTTCCGCCTCAGCGTCGCCGAGGTGGTCGTCAACCAGCCACCGAGCATCATGCCACTGGCGGATCGCCTGCTGCGGGTTGGGCAGACGCTCGGTGTCGCGGCGCAGGCCAGCGATCCCGATCCGGGCGATGTGCTGCGTTTCAGCATCAGCGGCGCGCCTGCCGGCCTGTCGCTGGACGCCGCCGCCGGGCGCGTGCTCTGGGTGCCGAGCGAAAACCAGGTCGGCGTGCATCCGCTCACCCTCAGCGTGACCGACCAGGGCGGCCTGTCCGACTCGACCGGCTTCCTCGTCACCGTGGTCAAGCTCGGCGGCCCGCCGCTGCTGCAGGCGCTGCCCGACCAGAGCCTGATGCCCGGGCAATTGCTGGACATCACCGCCCAGGCCAGCGACCCCGACCTGCCCGATGACGAGTTGCACTTCAGCCTGCCGCTGGCCCCCACCGGCATGCAGATCGTCGCCGGCAGTGGCCGCATCAGCTGGACGCCGACGCCGGAGCAGATCGGCCCGCACGATGTCACCGTGCGCGTGAGCGACCGCAATGGCCTGGCCGACTTCACCAGTTTCATCGCCACGGTGCGCGCGCCCAACCAGCCGCCGCTGGCGCGCGATGATGGCTACGCAGTGCGCTTCGGACAGACGCTGGACGTGCCCGCGCCCGGCCTGCTCGACAACGACGAGGATGCCGATGGCGACGCGCTCAGCGTGCGCCTGATCGACCCGCCGCAACGTGGCACGCTGACGCTGAACGCGGACGGTGCCTTCGACTACCTGGCCGGCAGCACCGGCAACAGCGTGCAGCCGAACATCGACCTGACCGCGCTGCTGCTGCCGCAGACGCAGGCCAGCAGCACCTACAGCGGAGCCTATCCCTCGTCACGGCTGGTCGACGGCAACCTCGGCACGTCCTGGTTCTCCGCCCGCCCGCACGGCGAGGAATGGGTCGACATCCTGTTCCCCAGCGACGTCACGGTGCGCTCGATCGAGCTGTACGGCAATCGCCAGTCGGCCAGTATCACCCATGCCGTCACCGCCGGCGTGCTGGAACTCTACGATGACGCCGACCTGCTGCGCTTCGCCAGCGAAGAGCTGTACCTGACCGACCCGGAACCGGCGCGCGACCTGACGTTCGATGTGGCAGCCGCCGCCGGCGGCCCGGTCACCGACGTGCGCCGGATACGCCTGCGCATCACCGGATACGGCTCCGCCAGCGATGTCGGCCTGGCCGAGATTCGCGTGTTCGGCGACGGCGTGGCGCAGGCGCTCGATGCCGTTGAGGAATGGGCCTGGACCGAGGCGGGCACGGAAGTCACACCCAGTGTCATCGACCTCGATGGCGACGGTTTCCCCGAAATCATCTTCACCGCCTCGCCCGATCTTCTGCTCGTCGTCGATGGCCGCGACGGCAGCGAGCGCTTCCGGCGCAACGATGCCTTCTGGTACGAAACCAGCCCGGTGGTGGGCGACATCGACGGCGATGGCATGCCCGAGATCGTCTACATGGAATCGAACGCGAATTTCGTGATGGCGCTGGAACACGACGGAACCGAAAAGTGGAGAACCAATATCGGTGCAAGCATCGGCAACATGGCGCTCGCCGACCTCGACGGCGACGGCATGCCGGAAATCATCGGCGGGCACGGCGGTTCCAACTCCGGCATCACCGTACTGAACGCCGACGGTTCGGCGCGTTGGACCGCGACCTCCGGTGGCTGTGGCAACCACTATCGCTACTGCATCCCGCTGGTCGCCGATGTCGACCTGGACGGCCGCCCGGAGATCATCGGCGGCAACACCCTCCACGACCGTGACGGCAGCGTGCTCTGGTCACTCGGCAGCCTCGGCGACGGCTTCAACGCCATCGGCAATTTCGACGATGATCCCTACGCCGAAATCGTGCTGGTGCGCAGCGGCAACGTGTATCTGCTCGAACACGACGGGACGATCAAGTGGGGACCGGTCGCCCTCCCCGGCGGCGGCCGTGGCGGCCCGCCCACGGTGGCCGATTTCGATGGCGACGGCCGGCCCGAGATCGGCGTTGCCGGATCATCCCGCTACGCGGTGTTCGATACCGATGGCTCGATCCTCTGGCAGATGCCGGTGGTGGACAGCTCCTCGAACGCCACCGGCTCGACCGTGTTCGACTTCCAGAACGATGGCTCGGCCGAGGTGGTCTACCGTGACGAGCGCACCCTGTGGGTGTTTCGTGGTGCCGACGGCCGGGTGCTGTTCAGTACGCCGATCGGCTCCTCGACCACCGCCGAAGCGCCGATCATCGCCGACGTGGACGGCGACGGGCAGGCCGAGATCGTGGTCAGTTCGGACAATCAATCGCAACCCTTGCCGGACGGCAGCCGCCGTCAACCGGGCCTCTACGTCTTCGGCAGCAGTTCCGGCGACTGGGTGGCGGCGCGGAAAATCTGGAACCAGCACAGCTACCACGTCACCAACATCCTGGCCGATGGAACCATTCCGGCGGTCGAGCAGCCCAACTGGCTGACGCCGGGCCTCAACCACTATCGCCAGAACGCATTCCTGCCCGGCGAGATCGACCAGTCCGACCGCTTCACCTATGTCGCGAACGACGGCCAGGACGACTCCGTGCCGGCGACCGTCTACCTCACCCTGCGGCCGGCCAACGCCGCGCCCGAAATCCACTCCCAGCCCGATACCCTTGCCGCCGTCGGCGTGCCGTACTTCCATGCCGTGCGCGCCCTCGACCCCGACCCGGGCGACACCCTGACCTTCTCGCTGGTCACCGCTCCCAGCGGAATGAGCATCGATCCGGCCACCGGCCTGATCCGCTTTACCGCCGACAGCGCGCAACTGGGCGGGCATCCGGTCGATGTGCTGGTGCGCGACCCGCTGGGGTTCTCCGCCCAGCAGCACTATGTGCTCAACGTGGTCGATGCGGTGCAGGTACCCGATGTCGTCGGCCAGCCGCAGGGCGATGCCGAATCCGCCTTGTCGAGCGCCGGTTTTGCCCCCGGCCAGGTCGCCCTGGCGCGCCACCCGAGCATCCCGCCGGGCGCGGTGTCCGCCCAGTCGCCAGCCGGCGGCAGCCATGCCGTGCCCGGCGTGCCGGTGAACCTGACCGTTTCCACCGGCACCGGCCCCGAGGACGACGACAACGACGGCGACGGCTTCACCCCCAACCAGGGTGACTGCAACGACAACGACGCCGGCATCCATCCCGGCGCGCCCGATCCCGAGGGCGACGGCATCGACCAGGATTGCGATGGCGTCGACGGCGACGAGCCGATCACCGCGCTGTTCGTCCAGCCCGATTCGGCCACCCTGCTGGTCGGCGAGGCACTGCAGCTGTCCGCCTTCGTCCGCTTCACCGATGGCTCGGCGCAGCCGGTCAGCGGCGCGGCCAACTGGACGGCCACGGCCGGTGCCGTCATCGACGGCAACGGTCGACTCATCGCCACCGCGCCCGGCCCGGTGCAGGCCAGCGCCAGCTTCCAGGGCCACGGCGGCAACGCCCAGATCAGCGTGATCGCCCGCGATGCCGGCGACAACGCCGCACCGCTGGCCGAGATCACCGCCCCCGCCGAGGGCGCGCAACTGCTCGGCCCGGTGGACATCCTGGGCAGCGCCAGCGATCCGAACCTGGTGCGCTACGAATTGCTGCTGGCCCCTGCCGGCAGCGCCGACTTCCGCCGCATCGGCGGCGGCGTCACGGCGGTGAGCGATGGCCTGCTGGGCCGGCTCGATCCCACCACCCTGCTCAACGGCCTGTACCGCCTGCGCCTCACCGTGCTCGATGCCGGCGGCAACCTGAGCTTCGACGAAACGCTGGTGCAGATCGACGGCATGCAGAAGGTCGGGCACTTCTCGCTGGCCTTTTCCGACCTGCGCCTGCCGTTGTCCGGCATGCCGATCAGCGTGGAGCGCGCCTACGACAGCCGCGACAAGCGCCAGGGCGATTTCGGCATCGGCTGGCAACTGGGCCTGGCCAGCGCCCGCGCCTACTGCACCCGGCCGCTGGGCGAAGGCTGGCAGGTGGTGCGCAGCGGAATGTCCTACCTGCTCTATCCCACCGCACCGCACCGTTGCAGCATCGACATTCCCGGCCGCAACCTGGAGAACTTCGACTTCACACCGACCCCGGCCAGTTCGCCCATCGTTCCGTTCTCGCTGCTGTCGGGAAGTTTCCGCGCCGCACCCGGCACGCTGGGCAGATTGCAGGCCATCGGCGGCATCAACCTGGCCATCGTCGATGCTCAGCCCGGTGAAGTCTCCCTGCTCGACGACACCACCCTCAACCTGTTCGCCCCGCGCAACCTGCGCTACACCACGCGCGACGGCGTGCGCATGGAGTTCCGCGACGGCAAGCTGACGCGGATCGAGGATCGCAACGCCAACGTGCTGACGATCAGCGCCGCCGGCATCCAGCACTCCTCCGGCAAGCAGGTGCAGTTCCAGCGCGATGCGCAGGGCCGCATCATCCGCCTCATCGACCCCTCCGGTGCCGAGCAGGCCTATGCCTATTCCGCCGCCGGCGACCTGGCAACGCACACCGACGCCCTGGGCAATGTCACCCGCTTCCACTACGACGCCGATCATTACCTGGTCCGCATCGTCGATCCGCTCGGCCGTCCGCTGGCGCGCACGATCTACGACGACGACGGCCGGGTGATCGCCTTCACCGACGGCGAGGGCGGCGTCACCTCCATCGTCCGCGACCTCGCCGCGCGCAGCGAAACCCGCACCCTGCCCGATGGCTCGACCACCTTCTCGCGCTGGGACGAACGCGGCAATCTGCTCGAACACATCGAAGCCAACGGCGTGCGCACCCGGTACGGCTACAACGCCCTGGACCAGGTCAGCACCATCACCAACGCCCTGGGCGCGACCCAGCAGTTCGATTACGACGACCAGGGCCGGATGACCCGGATCGAACACGACAACGGGGCCGTCTACACGATCACCCCCAATGCCTTCGGCAAGGTCGACCAGGTCGTCTCGCCACTGGGCGCGATCACCCGCTACACCTACGACACGCGCGGCAACCTGATTTCCTCGACCGACCCCGACGGCCACGTCCGCCACTTCGCCCATGACGCACGCGGCAACAGGGTTCTCAGGCAAGGCCCCGATGGCGCGGTGGAAACGGCCGAGTTCGACGCCGATGGCCTGCCCACCGCCATCATCGACGCGCTCGGCCATCGCACCGAGTACGGCTACGATGCCAACGGCCGCCCACAGACCGTATCGATCCAGGTCAGCACCGCGGACGGACCGCGCACGCTGACCCGCACCGATGCCTACGACGCCGCCGGGCGGCGGATCGCCAGCACCGACCCGGCCGGCCAGCAAACACAGCTTGAACTGGATTTCGCCGGCCAGACGCAGGCCGTCATCAATCCGCTGGGCACGCGCATCGAACAGGACCGGGACGCACGCGGCGATCTGCTGGCGGTGCGCTACGGCGATGGCAGCGAGCAGCGCCTGGAGCGCGACGGTGCCGGCCACATCCAGCGCCATGTCGGGCGCGACGGACAGGCGCGGGCGATGCAGTACGGCCCCGGCGGCGTCCTCACATCGGTACTCTGGGAGGACGCCACGCCGGGCGATCCCGACGACAACATGCGGCTGAGCTTCAGCACCAACGCGCTGGGCGACCTGAGCGCCATTGTCACGCCGGAAGGCCAGGCACTGGTGCTCGAACACGACGCCGAAGGGCGCCTGATCGCCCGCACCGAACAGGGTCGGCGGATCAGCCACGAATACGACGCGCTCGGCCGCAAGTCCGCCGACATCGACGCCGCCGGACGCCGCACCGAGTATCAATACGACGCTTTCGACCGCATCGTCCGCACCACCCATGCCGATGGCAGCTTCACCACCGCCGACTACGACCCGAACGGACGCCTGGTGCGGCGCAGCGACGAAAGCGGACGCGACACGCATTTCGAGTACGACCTCGCCGGCCGCCTGCTGGCGGTACTCGATGCGCTCGGCAACGAAACCCGCTACGGCTGGAACGAGGCCGGCCAGCGCATTTCGCAGACCGACGCCAACGGCCACACCACCGCCTTCGAGTACAACGCCGCCGGCCGGCTGGCCGCGATCATCCGTCCCGATGGTGCCCGCACCGCATTCGACTACGACGCCGCCGGCAACCTGCTGCGCCGCACCGATGCCGACGGCCGCGACATCGTCTATGCCTACGACGCCAACCACCGGCTGGCCTCGCGGACGCTGGACGGACACACCCATGCCATCGTCCACGACCGGGAAGGCCGCCGCCTGAGCGCCGAGGACGGGCGCGGCAGTGTCAGCTACGCCTACGACGAAACCGGCCGGCTGACCGAGCGCATCGAGCCCGACGGCAACTTCCTGCGCTACCGGCATGATCGCGCCGGTCGCGTGGTCGAACTGCAAACGCCATCGGGAAGCGTCGGCTACAGCTGGGACGCCGATGGCCGGCTGGCGCAGGTCACTGATCGCGACGGCGAGACCTGGACCTATCAGTACGATGTGCTGGGTCGGGTCGAGCGCATCGTCAACGCCCGGCTCACCGAACAGCGTCAGTACGACCTGCGTGATCGCATCACCCGGATCAGCCACTTCGATGCCGGCAACGTCGAGCGGCTGCGTTTCGACTACGTCTACGACGCCGCCGGCCGGGTGCTGTCGGTGACCGCGCTGGACGGCAGCCAGGCCAGCTTCCAGTACGACGCGGCCGGCCGGCTGGTCGGCGAATCGCGCAGCGGTGCCTTTCCCGACAACATCGCCCTGACCCTCGACGCCGTCGGCAACCGGCTGTCGATGGCCGCCACCGGCGGAACCATGCATTACGGTTACGACAGCAATGATCGACTGATCGAGGAAACCGGGCCGGGCGGAACGACCCTGTTCGGTTACGACGCCAGCGGCCGGCTGCTGACCGAATCGGGTCCGCGCAACGTGGGCTATGTCTGGTCCGCCGATGATCGCCTGATCGGCGTCAGCGCCGAAGGTGTCCCGACGCTGAACCGTGACTACGACTTCGATGGCCTGCTGGTGGCGCAGCACAGCGGCGGCCAGAGCATCGGCTACCTCAACGATCACAGCGGCAGCTTCGCCCGGATCGTCGAGGAGTACGTCCAGGGCGGTACCGAGCGCACGCCGATCCTGTTCGGCCAGGGACCGCTGGCGCAGGGCAGCGGCGCGCAGAAGCGCCATTACGCGCTGGACCGGCACAGCGGAGTGCGTGCCCTGTTCGGCACCGGCGGGCCGGTGTCGGTGCTGGCCTACGATGCCTGGGGCGTGCCGCTGGCCGCGCTCGGCGACAGCCGTCTCGGTTATCGCGGCGAGCGCCAAGGCGGACCGCTCGATCACGTCTACCTGCGCGCCCGCCACTACGACCCGCAGCGCGGGCGCTTCCTCAGCGTCGACCCGCACGGCGGCCTGATCGAGCAACCGGTCACCCTCAACCCGTATCTGTACGGCAACGCCGACCCAGTCAACCATCTCGACCCGTCGGGCGAACTGGCCTTCCTGGCACCCGTCGTGGGCACCTTCGCCGGCCTGGGCGTTCTCGGATCCGTGGCCGTGATCGCCGCCATTGGCGCGGTGCAGGGCACGGTCGGCATGGCGGCCAGTGACATCCTCGCCTTCCATTCGGACCAGTCAGGCGATGCCATCCAGTGGGAAGTCGATGTGGTGGGCGGCGCGCTGAGCGCCGGCGGCACCGGGACGGTGCTTGCCTACATCGCTTCAACCAAGTGCGTGAATGGAGAAAACAGCGGCCAGATACGGGATGCGCAGTATCTGTCGGTGATGCTGGGAATCGATGTCGGCATCAATGCGGGCCTCACCCTGATGGAGGATGCGCCGTTCAAGACCCCGCGTCGCCCCGGAGCGGTCGGCTTTGCGCAAAGTGACTTCGTCGGCTGGGCTGGGACCATCCAGACCGCGAACATCGGCCTCGGCATCGCGGGCGCGAACTTCGGCTCCTATCTGTTCAGTCACAATGCGGTGGCGACCACGCCGTTCTTGCCGGTGCCCGGCATCAGTGTCCTCGAACCAAACAGCCTGGGCGCGTCATTCGGTGCCTTCGCGCTCGGCCGGACCTGGGGGATGGGCAACGGCAAGGCCTACCATGCAGGAACCTGTGTGGACTGATGCGCACGCCATGAACCCGTCCGAAGACCTCGTCATCCTGACCCTGCTCGAACAGGCGCAATCGCTGCCCGACGAGGCACGCGAGCCGTGGCTGGCGCGGCAGTCGGCGTCGGAGGCGGTGCGCGCCCAGGTGCGTCGTCTGCTGCAAGCCGAACGGCGGATGGCGGACTTCCTCGAGACCGACGACGGCCTGCCGGCGGAACTGGCGTTCCCGTCCAGCGGTGATCGGCTGGGCAATTACGAGCTGCTGCATCCGCTGGCAGCGGGCGGCATGGGCGTGGTCTACCTGGCCCGCCGCGCCGACGACGCCTACGAGCAGCAGGTCGCGATCAAGCTGATCCGCACCATCCACCTGCACGGCGACGAGCGCTCGCGCGAGGCGCTGATCGCCCGCTTCGAGGCCGAACGCGCCCTGCTCGCCCGCCTCAATCATCCCAACATCGCCCGCATCCTCGATGGCGGCCGCACCGCCGACGGCCTGCCCTGGCTGGTGATGGAATACGTCGACGGCGTGCCGATCACCGACTACTGCGAGCAGCGCCGGCTGGACATCGACGCCCGGCTGCGCCTGCTGTGCAAGGTCTGCGACGCGGTGCAGGAAATCCACGGCCACCTGATCGTGCATCGCGACCTGAAGCCGGACAACGTGCTGGTCGGCGACAACGGCGAGCCGCGGCTGATCGACTTCGGCATCGCCCGTGCGCTGAACCAGCCACAGACGCCGGCCCCGGCGCAGGAACGCGGCACCCTGCTGTCGGCGATGACGCCGGCCTACGCCAGCCCCGAGCAGGTCCGCCAGCAGCCGCTGACCACCGGCTCCGACGTCTACTCGCTGGGCGTGCTGCTGTTCCAGTTGATCGTCGGCCAGCGGCCCTTCGACCTCGCCGGCCTCGACCTCGACCAGATCGAACAGGTGGTCTGTCAAGCACCGCCGCCGGCGCTGCGCCAGGCATTGCGCGGGGCGGCGCTGGCCGATGACGAGAAACGCCGGCGCAGCGTGCGCGTCGGTGCCGACCTGGAACGCATCGCCGCCAAGGCTCTGGACAAGGATCCGCAGCGCCGCTACGGCTCGGCGCAGGCGCTGGCCGACGACCTGCGCCACTACCTGTCCGGGATGCCGGTACAGGCGCATCCGGACTCGGCGCTGTACCGCGCGCGCAAGTTCGTCCGCCGCCACGCGCTGGGCGTCGGCATCACCGTCGCCGCTGCGCTGGCGGTCCTGATCGCCGCCGGGGTCGCCATCCATCAGGCCGCCATCGCCCGCCGCGCCGCCAGCGACATGGAACAGACCAACGCCTTCCTGATCGACGTGCTGAACCTGTCCGACCCGTACCAGAGCGGTGCCGAACTGAGCCTGGGCGACGCCGTCGACCAGGCCGCCGAACTGATCGAGGAACGCCTCGGACACCGACCGGAACTGGCCGCCACCCTGCACCTGACCCTGGGCGACAGCATGCGCCAGCGCGGTCGCTACGCCGCCGCCGAGCAGCAACTGGGCAAGGCGCTGGCGCAGAGCGAGCGCCTGTTCGGCACCGACGACCTGCGCAGCATCGAGGCACTGCTGACCTATGCCGCCCTGCGCGGCGACCAGGCCCATTACGAGGACGCCGAACCGCTGCTGCACGAGGCGCTGGCGCGCATCGACCGCGCCTCGGCGCTGGGCAGCCCGCTGCACCAGCGCGCCATCAACCAGCTCGGCGTGGTGCATCTGGCGCAAAACGAATTCGAAGAGGCCGAGCGCTACCTGAGCCAGGCATTGGCCGCCGACGACAGCGACCCGGATCGCGACAGCACCAATCGCACCGTGACCCTGAGCAACCTCGCCGTCGCCGCCCGCGGCCTCGGCGACCTGGACCGCGCCGACCGTCTGTACGAGGAGGTGCAGGCGATCTTCGAGCAGCGCTTCCCGCAGGGCAGTGCGCAGTTCGCCATCCTGCTCAACAACCGCGGCCGGGTCGCCTACGAGCGGGGCGACATCCAGCGCGCCGCCGATCTCGGCAGCCAGTCGCTGGCGATGAACCGCGCGGTGTACGGCAATGACAACTCGCTGCTGGCGCTGCCGATGTTCAACCTCGCCTTCCTCTACAACCAGATGCAGCGCCCGGACATCGCCCTGCCGCTGGCCGAGGAAGCCTTCGAACTGGCCGACCGCACCCTGGAGGACAGCCATCCGAACCGCCTGCGCGCCCTGGTCACCCTCGCCGAGGCGCTGCGCCAGGCCGGCCGCAGCGCCGAAGCGGACCAGCGCCTGGCCAGCGCCGAGGCAGTCATCGCCGCCGATCCGGACGCCGGCGTACCGGTCGCCCGCTATCTGGAGCGGATCCGCTCCGAGCTATGCAAAATGCCCGACCCCGTCCACGGCTGTCAGGCAAAAACCGATTTAAATCAAGCGGGTCGATGAATCAGCTCGCGCCATTGCGGCGGCGCAGCAGACCTTGATTTGAGTCAAGGCATTCAACTTCCATTATGGCGACAATGGCGGGGTAACCCATCCGCGGAACCCGCACCATGCCCGCCGCCCCGCTCGAACGCTACAACGACACCGTCGTCCGTCAGTTCGCCGTCATGACCCTCGTCTGGGGCATCGTCGGCATGGCGGTCGGCGTGCTGATCGCCGCCCAGCTCTACTGGCCCACGCTCACCGACGGCATTTCCTGGCTCAGCTACGGACGCCTTCGCCCGCTGCACACCAATGCGGTGATCTTCGCCTTCGGCGGCTGCGCGCTGATCGGCACCAGCCTGTATGTGGTGCAGCGCACCTGCCATGTGCGGCTGATTTCCGACAGGCTGGCCGCCTTCGTGTTCTGGGGCTGGCAACTGGTCATCGTGCTGGCCGCGATCACCCTGCCGCTGGGCTGGACCCAGGGCAAGGAATACGCCGAGCTGGAATGGCCGATCGACCTGCTGATCACCGCGGTCTGGGTCGCCTACGCCGCGCTCTTCCTCGGCACCATCGCCAAGCGCCGCACGCCGCACATCTACGTCGCCAACTGGTTCTATGCCGCCTTCATCCTCACCATCGCCCTGCTGCACATAGTCAACAACATCAGCATCCCGTCCGGGCTGGGCAAGTCCTACCCGGTCTACAGCGGCGCGGTCGATGCGATGGTGCAGTGGTGGTACGGCCACAACGCGGTCGGTTTCTTCCTGACCGCCGGCTTCCTCGGCATGATGTACTACTTCGTGCCCAAGCAGGTCGGCCGGCCGATCTACTCCTACCGCCTGTCGATCGTCCACTTCTGGGCGCTGATCGCGGTCTACATGTGGGCCGGCCCGCACCACCTGCACTACACCGCCCTGCCCGACTGGGCGCAGAGCCTCGGCATGGTGTTCTCGCTGATCCTGCTGGCCCCGAGCTGGGGCGGCGCGATCAACGGCATCATGACCCTGGCCGGTGCCTGGCACAAACTGCGTACCGACCCGATCCTGAAGTTCCTCATCGTCTCGCTGTCGTTCTACATGATGAGCACCTTCGAGGGCCCGATGATGTCGATCAAGACGGTCAACGCGCTCTCCCACTACACCGACTGGACCATCGGCCACGTGCATTCCGGTGCGCTCGGCTGGGTGGCGATGATTACCCTCGGCTCCACCTACATGCTCTTCCCGCGCCTGCTCGGCCTGAAGGAGATGTACTCGGTCAAGCTGGTCGACACGCACTTCTGGGTCCACACCATCGGCACCCTGTTCTACATCGCCTCGATGTGGATCGCCGGCGTCATGCAGGGCCTGATGTGGCGCGCCACCAATGCCGACGGCACGCTGACCTACACCTTCGTCGAGTCGCTGATCATCACCTATCCGTACTACCTGATCCGCCTGCTGGGCGGGCTGATGGTGCTCGGCGGCATGCTGGTGATGGCCTGGAACACCTGGAAGACCTTCCAGATGGCGCGCCAGGTCGAGGACAGCCCGGTGCTCGCGCCGGTCACCGACGCCGCCCACGCCTGAGGACGCCGACACCATGAGCCACGAGAAGATTGAAAAGAACGTCGGCCTGATGGCGGTGCTGATCGCGGTGGCGATCAGCTTCGGCGGCCTGGCACAGATCATCCCGCTGATGTTCCAGGCCGAGGCCATCGAGCCGGCACCTGGCGTCGAGCCCTACCCGCCGCTGGAGGTCGCCGGGCGCGACATCTACCTGCGCGAAGGCTGCTACAACTGCCATTCGCAGATGGTCCGCACGCTGCGCTTCGAGACCGAGCGCTACGGCCACTACTCGCTGGCAGGCGAGTCGGTCTACGACCGCCCGCACCAGTGGGGCAGCAAGCGCACCGGGCCGGACCTCGCCCGCGTCGGCCGGCGCTATTCGGACGACTGGCACCGCGTCCACCTGATCAACCCGCGCGACGTGGTGCCGGAGAGCAACATGCCGGCCTACCCGTGGCTGGAGAATGCGCCGGTCAGCGCGGCCAAGGTCGGCCGCAGCATGCGCGCGCTGCAGCGGGTCGGCGATCCGTACACCGACGCCGACTTCGAAAGCATCGCCGCGGCGGTCGAGGGCAAGACCGAGATGGACGCCCTGATCGCCTACCTGCAAGGGCTCGGCGTACACGCGCCGCGCGGCCGCTGAGGAAGCGCCATGAACGGTTCGACTTTTTCCGGCCTGGTCACCCTGGTCCTGATGCTGGCCTTCATCGGCGGCTGGATCTGGGCCTGGAGCAGCAAGCGCAAACCCGATTTCGAGGCCGCCTCGCGGCTGCCCCTGGATGAGGATTCTCCCTTCGCGTCCGCCCCCACCGCGTCCGCCACCGATACGCGAGGCAACAAGCCATGAGCTCCGCCTGGTCCTGGTACGTCATCCTGCTGGTCGTCATCAACATCGTCGGCTACACCCTGCTGCTGTGGTGGACCTCGCGCACCCGCGGCACCTCGGCAACCGCCACCACCGGCCATGTCTGGGACGGCGACATCACCGAATACAACAAGCCGCTGCCGCGCTGGTGGATCAACCTGTTCTACCTGACCATTCTGTTCAGCATCGGCTACCTGATCTGGTATCCGGGCTTCGGCAACTTCGCCGGCACATCGGGCTGGACCTCGGCCAAGGAGCATGACGCCGAGCGCGCCGCCAACGAGGCCAAGCTGGCACCGCTGTTCGCCGGTTTCGCCGACCAGAGCATCGAGGAACTGGCGCGCGACCCCGAGGCGCTGCGCCTGGGCCAGTCGATCTTCGCCAACAACTGCGCCACCTGCCACGGTTCCGACGCCCGCGGCGCGCGCGGCTTCCCCAACCTGACCGACGACGATTGGCAGTGGGGCGGCGACGCCGAGCAGATCCTGACCACCATCCTGCATGGCCGCCAGGCGGTGATGGCACCGTTCGGCGCAGCGCTGGGCGATGACCAGACCATCAACTCGGTCGTCGTCTACGTGCAGAGCCTGTCCGGCCAACGCGTCGACCCGTCCATGGCGGCGGCCGGCAAGGCCCGCTACGAGATGATCTGCGTCGCCTGCCACGGCATCGACGGCAAGGGCATGCCGCTGCTCGGCGCGCCCAACCTGACCGACAACTACTGGCTGTACGGCGGCGATTTCGACACCATCCGCACCGCGATCACCGAGGGCCGCAGCGGCAACATGCCGGCCCACGAGCCGATCATCGGCACCGACCGCGCCCGCCTCGTCGCGGCCTGGGTATACAATCTCAGGCACCGCAACGGCGACCAAGCAGGTGCCGCACAGTGATTGAAGACGTCGCCGACGAGGGGTTCGCAAAGGTCCGCGCCGCCCCCCGCGTCGAGCACCCGCCGCAGCCGACGGCGCAGCGGCTCGGCGCGGTGCTCTGGCCCAGTTTCTTTGCCGCCGGCGTGGCGACCATGGTGTTCTTCGCCTTCATCGATCCGCAGGACCTGCGCGACATCAGCTTCGTCGACTGGCAGATCAGCCGCGAGATTGGCTACACCATCGGTTTCTTCATGTTCTGGCTGGCCACCGCCGCCGCCAGCCTGTTCACTTCCATCCTGCTTGGCCCGGCCAGCCGCTACAACCAGCCGCTGCCCAAAGACCCGGCATGACCGCCGCCCCCGGGCCGTCTCCTGACGCCGCCCGGAGCGGAGCCTTGGCGCGGGCATGAACGCCCCGACGGATCGCCACCACGGCCTGCGGCGACCCGTGCCGGTCCCGCCCGTCCCTGGCCGCCACCCTCCGACGCAGGTTCACTGACAGGTGTCCGGATGAGCAAGAGCATTCCCACCACGCTGCAAACCGGCAGCGGATCGATGTACCAGTCCGAACGCAAGATCTATCCGCGCGAGGTGCAGGGCCGCTACCAGCGCCTGCGCAAGCTGGCGGTGTTCTGGCTGCTGGGCATGTACTACATCGTCCCCTGGCTGAACTGGGAAGGCCGGCAGATGGTGCTGTTCGACCTGCCGGCGCGCCGCTTCCACATCCTCGGCCTGTCGTTCTGGCCGCAGGACTTCGTGTTCCTGGCGCTTTTGCTGATCCTGGCCGGGCTGGCGCTGTTCTTCTTCACCGCGCTGGCCGGCCGGCTGTGGTGCGGCTACGCCTGCCCGCAAACGGTCTGGACCGAGGTTTTCATGTGGATGGAAACCTGGACCGAAGGCGACCGTAACAAGCGCATGAAACTCGACGCCGGCCCGTGGAACGCCAACAAGTGGCGGCGCAAGATCGCCAAGCATTCGCTGTGGCTGGTGTTCGCGCTGTGGACCGGCTTCACCTTCGTCGGCTTCTTCACCCCGATCCGCGACCTCGGCGCGCGCCTGTATCCGTTCGAATGGGGCGGCTGGGAAATCTTCTGGGTGCTGTTCTACTCGCTGGCGACCTGGGGCAACGCCGGCTTCCTGCGCGAGCAGGTCTGCAAGTACATGTGCCCGTATGCGCGCTTCCAGGGCGCGATGTTCGACCGCAACACGCTGATCATCAGCTACGACCCGATGCGCGGCGAGCCGCGCGGCCCGCGCAAGCGCGGCAGCCTGGATTCCGTGCTGCGCCGCGTGCGCGGCCTGCTGACGCCCGAGCAGGCGCACGAGGAACTGGTGCGCGCCACGCAGACGCGCAGCGCCGCCGACCGCCGCGTCGAGGCCAGCCTGACCAGCGAGGAACTGGCGGCCGACGTCCCTCTGCCCGAGCGCGCCGCGCCGCTGCTGCCGGAGGATCTCGGCGACTGCATCGACTGCACGGTCTGCGTGCAGGTCTGCCCGACCGGCATCGACATCCGCAACGGCCTGCAATACGAATGCATCGCCTGCGGTGCCTGCATCGACGCCTGCGACACGGTGATGGACAAGATCGGCTACCCGCGCGGGCTGATCCGCTACACCACGCAGAACTCGGTGGAAGGCAAGACGACCCGCGTGCTGCGTCCGCGCGTGCTGGTCTATGGCCTGCTGCTGGCGGTGATCCTCGGCGGCTGGGTATTTGGCGTCAGCCAGCGCAGCGCGCTGATCGTCGACGTGCTGCGCGACCGCAACGCCCTGTACCGTGTGGCCAGCGACGGCAGCCTGGAAAACGGCTACACGCTGAAGCTGTCCAACAAGCGCGACGAGGCGGTGCGCCTGCACATCCGTATCGAGGGCAACCCGGCGATCACTCTTGACGGCGCGCCGCTGCAGATCGACGTTGCCGGCGATCAGACGCACAACCAGGCGATCACCCTGCGCGCCCCGGCCGACAGCCTGAGCGGACGCCATCCGCTGAAGGTGGTGGTCGAGAGCGAGGGCCGCGACGACCGCATCGAACACGACACCGCCTTCTTCGGACCGCTTTGATGACTCCGCCCGACAGCCACCGCCCCTGGTACCGCGAGCCGATGATGTGGGTGGTGATCACGCTGCCACTGATCGTCGTCATCGCCAGCTTCGTCACCCTGTCGATGGCCCTGCGCAGCAGCGGCAGCGCCGATTCCGTGCGCGACCCGGTGCAGCGCGTCGGCAAGGGCCAGACCATCGACCTCGCCCCCGACCAGGCGGCCGCCGCGCGTGGACTGCGGTTGCGGCTGCGATTGTCGCCGGATACCGAGTCGATCGAGGCCGAACTGCTGGCCGGCGAGCTGTCGGACCATCGGCTGAGCCTGCTGCTGATCCATCCGGCGCAGGCCAGCGAGGATCTCCAGACCGAACTGATTCAGGCATCGCCGGGGCGCTTTTTCGGCCGCATGGCGGTGGCCCGCGAACACGCCTGGAACGTCTACCTGTCCGCCGCCGATGGCGGCTGGCGGGTACAGGGACGCCTCGACGCCCAGGCCGCCGAAACCGTTCTGACGCCTGCGGTCGATGCGCCGCCGGCCGCCGCGCCGGACAGTGGCTGAGCACTGTTTCCACTGCGGCCAACCGGCGCAGGTCGACTCGCCGACGCTGCGCATCGATGGCCGCGAAGCGCGTTTCTGCTGTCGCGGCTGTCTCGCCGCCAGCCAGTGGATCAGCGAGGCCGGCCTGGCCGACTACTACCGCCTGCGCAGTGCCGAGGGCGCACGGATCGGCGAGGAAGCCGCGGATTTCAGCGCCTGGGACCGCGATGACGTGATCCAGGCGCACAGCCGGCCGCTGGAGGCCGGGCGCGAGATCACCCTGCTGGTCGAAGGCATGCGCTGCGCCGCCTGCGCCTGGCTGATCGGCCGTGCGCTGGACCAGGTCGACGGCGTCACCGATGTCTCCGCCAACGCCGTCAGCAATCGCGTCCGTCTGCGCTGGCTGCCGGAGAAGACCGCGCTGTCGACGGTGCTGCAACGTCTTGCCGCGCTCGGCTATCGGCCGCATCTCTCGCCCGGCGAGGCACTGGAGCGCGAACGGCTGGCCGAACGCCGGCAATGGGTGCTGCGACTGGGCGTGGCCGGCCTGGCCAGCATGCAGTCGATGATGTTCGCCGAGGCGCTGTACCTCGACTTCGACCAGCAGATGTCGGCGGCGACGCGCGATTTCCTGCGCTGGATCGCCTTCCTGGTCGCCACCCCGGTGGTGTTCTACGCCGGCTGGCCGTTCCTGATCGGCATGGCCCGCGAGCTGAGGGCGCGCCATCTCGGCATGGACACGCTGATCGGCGGATCGGTGCTGCTGGCCTATCTGGGCAGCCTGGTGGAGACGCTGCGCGGCGGGCCGCACGTGTGGATCGACGCTGCGGTGATGTTCGTCTTCCTGCTGCTGGCGGCGCGCGGGCTGGAGACCTTCGCCCGCCAGCGCGCCAACGCCGGCGTGGAAACCCTGGCCCGGGCGCGACCGGCGCTGGCCTGGCGTCTGGACGACGACGACCACGCGCGCCAGGTGCCGACCGATGAACTGCGCGTCGGCGACCGCCTGCGCGTCGACGTCGGCGAGGCGCTGGCCGCCGACGGGCTGCTGCTCGACGCCGGCGAGTTCGACGAATCACTGCTGACCGGCGAATCGCGCCCGGTCGTGCATCGCCCCGGCGACGCGGTGCTGGCCGGCAGCCATTGCCGGGTCGGCCCGGTGCGCCTGCAGGTGACGCGGATCGGCGAGGACACCCGGCTCTCGCAACTGGTGCGGCTGGTCGAACAGGCGCAGGACCAGCGGCCACGGGTGGCGCGGCTGGCCGATGGCGTCGCCAGCCGCTTCGTCAGCGGCCTGTTGCTGGCTGCCGCCGTGGTGTTCCTGATCTGGTGGCAGTTCGCCCCCGAGCGCGCCTTCGAGGTGATGCTCGCCGTGCTAGTGGTGAGCTGTCCCTGCGCGCTGTCGATGGCGGTGCCGGCGGCGCTGGCCGCCGCCAACGGCGCGCTGGCGCGGCTCGGCGTGCTGGCGCTGGGGGCGGACACGCTGGAAGACCTCGCCGGCATCGACGTGCTGCTGCTGGACAAGACCGGCACGCTCACCGAAGGCACGCCGCAGGTGGTCGACTGCGAGACCTTCGCGGCGCTCGATGGGCTGTCCCTGCCGAACCACGCCGGCAGCGCCCGGCAACTCGCCGCCGCGCTGGAACAGGGCAGCGGCCATCCGCTGGCCGCCGCCTTCCCCGATCCCGGCGAATTCCGCGCCAGCGACCTGCACACCGTGGTCGGCCAGGGCGTCGAAGGCAGCGTGGGCGCGTGGCGTCTGCGCATCGGCCAGGCCGCTTTCTGCGGCGGCAGCGACGACGAGGCGATCTGGCTGAGCCGGATCGACGCCGCCGGCATCCTGCATCCGCTGGCACGCTTCCGCCTCGCCGACCGGCCACGCGCCGACGCCGCCCAGGCCATCGCCGCCCTCGGCCAACTCGGCATCCGCGTCGAACTGCTGTCCGGCGACAGCGCCCAGGCGGTGGCCGACGCCGCGCGCCGCCTCGGCATCGAACAGGCGCTGGCGCGACAGACGCCGGAAGGCAAGCTGCAGCGCCTGCGCCACTGGCAGGACAGCGGCCATCGCGTCGCCATGCTCGGCGACGGCGTCAACGACGCCCCGGTGCTGGCCGGTGCCAACGTCGCCATCGCCATGGGCAGCGGTGCCGCCCTGGCACATCGCAGCGCCGACCTGGTGCTGCTCGGCGAGTCGCTGATGCGCATCCCGCAGGCGATCCAGATCGCCCGCCGCACGCGCAAGGTGATCCGCCAGAACCTGGTCTGGGCGACGCTGTACAACGTCGTCGCCCTGCCCTTCGCCGCGCTCGGCTGGGTGACGCCGTGGCTGGCGGCGCTGGGCATGGCGCTGTCCTCGCTGCTGGTGACCCTGAACGCACTGCGACTGGCGCGCTTGCCGGCCGGCAAACCTGCGTCAGGTCAAGGCACGCTGGCGGCGAGCGTGGGATGATCGCGGCATGAACAGTCTGCTGATGCTCGTCCCCATCAGTCTGGTGCTGCTCGGCGTCGCCATCTGGGCCTTCGCCTGGGCGGTACGGCGCGGCCAGTTCGACGACCTGGAAACCCCGGCGCTGGACATCCTCGCCGACGACACGGCACCACGGTCCCCGCCCGACACGCATGCCGATTGACCTCACGGTCGTCTTCGCCGCCCTGCTCAGCGGGCTGCTCGGCGGATTGCATTGCGCCTTGATGTGCGGCGGCATCGCGGCCGGCGTCTCCGCCGCGACGCGGCCGGCCCCGCCCTTGCGCAGCGCCGTGCTGGCCAACCTCGGCCGGGTCGGCGGCTACACCCTGGCCGGCGTCCTGGTCGGCGGCTTCGGTGCCGGCCTGCTCGGCCTCTGGCAGGCCCCGGCGCTGGCGCTGGGCATGCGCATGCTGGTCGGCGTGGTCCTGCTGCTGGTGGCGTTGCGCCTGCTCGGCCAGCGCGACCGCCTGGCCTTCCTGTCGCGACCGGGCCACTTGATCTGGCAACGGCTCGCCCGCCTGCGCGCGCGCCTGCTGCCGGCCGACACCTGGGGCCGGCAACTGGCGCTGGGCATGCTCTGGGGCTGGCTGCCGTGCGGGCTCAGCTACAGCCTGCTCAGCGTCGCCTGGCTGACCGCCGACGCCCTCAACGGTGGCATCGTGATGCTCGCCTTCGGCCTCGGAACCAGCGTCACCATGCTGCCGCTGACCTGGTCCGGCGCGCGGCTGGGCAATGTCCTGTCGCGCCCCGGCCTGCGCTACACCGCAGCCGGACTGATCGCCGTCGCTGGCCTGATCACCCTCGCCGCGCCCTGGCTGGCGCGGCTGCCCGTCCTGCACGGCATGCTGGAACTGCTCGGCTGCCGCACTTTGCCGGCGGGTTGACCCGTGCAAAGACGGCACCGGCGCGATGGCGAAGTGTGACCCGGGAAGCATCTGCGACAGGCGAGCAGCGCAAACAGCCGCAAAGCCACGGCCATCGCCTTGCGGAGGCCGATGGCCACGGCGATGATCGAATCCCGTTGATCCGAACAGGAAAGCACGTGCCCGAACCGAGCATGAACACTGCCACGGCGGCCCCCGCGCCGATGCCGTGGAAGTACCTGGGCGCGCTGCTGCTCGGTGCCTTGCTGCTGCTGTTCGCGCTGAACACGCTGATGGACACCGGCGCGCGCGTCGACGATCCGGGCGTGCTGCGTTTCGACAGCGCCTTGCGCAGCTCCGGCGATGGCGCCCACGACACCGGGCCGGTGCCGATGCGGCTGCCGAGCAACTGCCATTCGCAGGGCGAATGCGTGCACAGCTACCGGATCGGATTCGAGCACCATCCGACCGCCGATGACCCGTTCGCGCTCTACGTGCCGCAGTTCACCGGGCGCATCCAGGTCACGTTCAACGGCGTGCCGATGCTCGACAGCACGCTGGCCGAAACCTCGTTGCGCCAGGGTCAGGGCGCGCCGCAGATCGCCACCATTCCGGAACACCTGTTGCAGTCGGGCCGCAACGAGATCGGCTTGGTGCTGGCCGGGCGCATGGGTTCGGGTGCGGTCGGCCCGGTGTTCTTCGGCCCGGAAGAACAACTGCGCGACGATTA
>Ga0265293_10001003_pt1 | contig 63871 bp, 56 predicted proteins | sample Munlanlewell138R_FD_192505 | JGI IMG/M metagenome (GOLD analysis project Ga0265293, IMG submission 192505) | Leachate microbial communities from a municipal landfill in Southern Ontario, Canada - Leachate well 138R | ecosystem: Engineered > Solid waste > Landfill > Unclassified | place: Canada...
AACATTCAAGCTCAGGGGTGCGCCGTCGGCTTTATGGCGGAGCGTCCCCTGGAGCGCAGAGTTAGGCTATTGATTTGCATTTAATTCAACCCTGGCCCCTTTAATCTTCGCGCCTTCCCTACCGGTCGACTCCCGACTCGCCGGTGATTATCCGCCAGTGATCGACAGCCTCGTCGGCAAACTGAACCAAGAGCGGCAACGCTACGAAGTAGCAGCTAACCCGCACCCACCAAGCCCAACCGGTTAATTCCAGGAGACCGATCATGCTTGCGGTCGCACCCAGTAACGGCAAGGTAATCGATGTAAAGAACTTGGGCTGGCCGCTGATGCGCCAGGCCGTTCGCAGGGTTGGGCCAATCCAAATTGAATTTCCATAATCGCTTACGTCAACCGACTGATAGTAAATGTAACCACGGTATACAAACGTGGTGACGATCGCAGGCCACAGCCGCGCGGCGGCCACAAGAAAAAGAAGAACCGCTAGAATATTCAACTCTTTCCGATAACCAAGCTCTTCGGGATCCAAGGCGATCAAACCGAGTCCGATAACTAGCGTAAAAAGAAAAGCGAGCAGCAGGGCGCCCCAGAGTTGAAAAATCATCGAAAACCGGTCGATGTGCAATTTCCAGACCGATTGCTTCCAACGCCCGGCCACCACGGAAGCCGTGGCCGCATACCCCATCAGGCAAATGGGGAAGAAAGCAAAGCCCTGAATTTCGCCCGCTGGGGAAGCCGGCCCCAAGAACTCCAAGACCAGTAGCGCCGCCAACCCCGGCCCTAGGTGCGCAAAGGGATGCACGGCGAGTTTGGCGAGCATGCGGCGCATGACTTCGCTTGCCCGCGGATTATCGGCAATGGTGCTTACCTGCGGCTCAGGTCCCGCGATCCGCTCTGTATAAAATGGTGAATACGGCAGCGCAATCTTGGGTGCCGAGGCAGCCTCCGCACGCTCGGCCTCGTAGTTCCGCTCGGCTAATTCGCCCGCTTCGCTAATCCGCAGCGTCTCGACGGCGCGGGCCGCCAAAGCCTGCCAAGCCTCGCCGGCCGTGCTGCCTGCGTGAGCCAAGACCTGGAGCTGCTCCCAGACCTGCCTCACCTCGGCAGCTTTGATGTTGCCGTTGACCCGCGCGAGCGTGTTTCCCATCAACCCCCGCAAAGCATCCAAGGCATTGGCATCGCCGCCTTCCCGCAACGTATCGGCAACTAGGACCTGCGCGGCTTCGCGCCAGCGCAGCGGCGTACGTTCGAAATACAAGTGGAGATACTGGGCAACCACTGCTGGCCCCGCGTGACGCGCTTCCCAGGCGGCCGGCCACTCGGTACCTTGCAACAGAAGCGGTTCCGCAGCTTCCGGAATGAGCTCAGCCGTCTCGCAGTACATATCCTTGGGGTGAAACGTAAAACGCCAAAAGCTTTTGCAGTGCTTGCAGCGATAAACATCGTGCGCCCAATCGACCGCCCCGTGCTGCTTTCGCCAGCTCACGAAGGGTGCCGGAGAAAAGAGAACCGTCGCTGGGTCGGCGGTGCGGCAGAGTTCACAAGGTTTGTTAACCATCGGGTTCGCCCAAGGCATTGTGATTAAGGCGCGGCAGAGTGTCACCGAATTCCCGCGCATGCGCACACCTTGAAGAACAGGAATTCCAAATGTGCAAATCGAAGTATCCACGACCGCCGCACTCCGGTCAATGCCGGTTTTTCTCGTCACTAAGCGATGCGCTGATCGAACTCCGGTGCGGGCTGCGCCACCAGATCCCATTGATGGTCGTTGCCCGCCTGCTGCTAAATACTGTAGGGCGCAATAACCGTCGGGCATTGCGCCGTATGCGATTTTCCGTAACATTCTAAAGACACGCCAAATTATCGGCGAGTCTGGTGTTCAGGCGGCAATTATTTTTACCGTTAACTTATTAGCGCGACACGACAATGATTTGCTGGTTCGTCAAATCGATACGTTACGCGATGTTGTTCGCTCGGTACGGTTACGCTATCCCTTTATTACTCATAGCCGAGTTGTTTTGCCCGAACATCTGCATTGTGTCATTAAGCTGCCGCCTGGTGACTTTAGATTTTTCGACCCGCTGGTATTTGATTAAAGCTGTTTTTTCCAAAGCATTGCCAATTAAATAAATGGCATCTGACCCTGAGGAATCCCCACGAAATATCAAGCAATATCAAAACGTTGAATAGCCAGATCAAGAGAATTGAATGCATGCATGGTAAATATGTGATCTCATTGGGTCTCCACAACTCAAAGAGGAACTCACCATGCATGCCCGTAAAGTGTCGCATAAAATCCTGTTCAATACACTCTCCTGGATCCACCATGGCCGCCTTAATGCACTACACGAGTGTCTGCTTGCTGCCATCGATAGCCAACGTCTCAGTGTTACCGGTATAGGCCGTTCCATTAACAGCAGCGCAAAAGAGAAGCACTGTATTAAACGAGCCGACCGCATGCTATCAAACCATCATCTATGGACTGAACGTAAAGAGATCTATCGCACGATGGCAATGCTCATGGTAGGCAATATCCAAAGACCACTTATATTAGTTGACTGGTCAGATCTGGATCCACACAATCGACATTTTCTCATCCGCGCGGCAGTGGCACTTGAGGGGCGCTCTCACACGCTCTACGAAGAGGTGCATACCATCACAAGACCAAGGAGAAGCCCGCCACGCATAAATCTTTCATGAATACACTCAAGGCCATGCTTCCATCCAGCTCTCGTCCTAATTGTTGTCACCGATGGCGGATTCAAAGTCCCGTGGTTCAAGCTGATCCTTAGACTGGGTTGGGATTATGAGGGGCAGATACGTTGCATTACTGCGCCTCGGCGAAAAACTTTATCGAGAAAGACGAAGGCAGGGCACTTCCAGGCAGGCTCAAAGTTTGGTCCGCTTTAGCAACTGTGCGTTGACTGCCACCACCACCGTGCTCGCCGACATGAGCACCGCGCCCACGGCAGGTGTCAGCAGGATATCCAATGGCGCAAGCACGCCGGCGGCCAGGGGAATCGCGAAGATATTGTAGCCCGCCGCCCACCAGAGATTCTGCACCATCTTCCGGTACGTGGCCCTGCTCAAGGTAATGATCCGGGGAATGTCGCGGGGGTCGGATCTCACGAGCACGATATCCCCGGCCTCGACGGCGACGTCGGACCCCGCGCCGATCGCAATCCCGACATCGGCCGTAGCCAGGGCCGGTGCGTCGTTCACGCCGTCGCCAATCATCGCAACTTTTTTGCCCTGGGCCTGAAGCTCGCGAACCTTGCTGGCCTTGTCGTCGGGCAGCACTTGCGCGAACACGATGTCAATTCCGAGCTCCTTCGCAACAGCATCGGCCACAGCCTGTGCATCGCCCGTTAGCATGGCAACCTGGATACCCCTCTCATGCAGCGCCACGATAGCTTCGCGGCTTTCCTCACGAATCGCGTCCGCCACGGCGTAAACGGCAAGGGCACGGCCTTCGCGAACGAGATAGATCGCTGCCTGCCCTCGGCTGGCTGCGGCCTCGGCGGTCTCCTGAAGCACCGGTGGCACCTGGACCTTCTCCTCCTTGAGGAGCGCTGGACCGCCCATGTGGTACTCGGTGCCTTCGATCATGGCCGCCACGCCCTTGCCGGTGAGGGCGCGGAAGCCTTCGGCGGCAGGAACCTCTATGCCTTTGTCCTCAGCGGTCTTCACGATGCCCCGAGCGATTGGGTGCTCGGACTCCCCTTCGATACCGGACGCGATGCGAAGCGCTTCGTCCTCCGCCATGCCTTCTGCAGTGGCCATGGCCACGACCCGGAACTCGCCGAGTGTCAATGTCCCTGTCTTGTCAAAAATCACGGTGTCGAGGTTGCGGGCTTCCTCAAGCCCACGCCGGTCCCGCACCAAAAGACCGTTGCGGGCCCCCAGCGTCGTCGAGATGGCCACCACCAAGGGCACGGCCAATCCGAGCGCGTGGGGGCAGGCGATCACCAGCACCGTCACCATCCTCACCACCGAGAAGTCGATCGCTGCCCCCACCAACAGCCAGACCAACAGCGTGACGGCGGCGGCACCGATTGCCACGAATGTTAGAAGCCGCGCCGCGCGGTCAGCCAGGTGCTGCGCTCTGGATTTGGATTTCTGTGCATCGGCTACAAGCCGCATGATGCCGGAGAGCTTGGTCTTCTCTCCCGTCCCGGTGACCTCGACGCGCAGAGATCCTTCTCCGTTGATCGTGGCGGCGATCACCTCGTCGCCTTCCCGTTTCTTCACCGGCCTGGACTCTCCGGTGATCATCGCCTCATTGATGTCACTCTCGCCCTTGCGAATTACGCCGTCCGCGGGAACGCTCTCACCCGGACGCACTAACAGGAGGTCACCATTCTGCAACGCGCTGACGGCAACCTTCTCCTCGCCGCCAGCGGTGATCCGCGTCGCGGTGTCCGGCAGGAGCTTCGCCAGTTCCTTCAATGCCCCCTGAGCCTGATTGATGGATCGCATCTCGATCCAGTGACCAAGCAGCATGACCGCGACCAGTGTGGCCAATTCCCACCACAGCGCATTCGCCTCGATCAGCCCGAACTGGACCACCCAGGAGAACAGGAAGGCGACCGTGATCGCAAGCGAGATGAGGGACATCATCCCAGGCAGTCGTTCCCTCAGTTCCCGCCATGCTCCCTGCAGGAAGACCAGACCGCCGTAGACAAAGACGACCGTGGCGAGCACGGGCCCAATCCAGTCCGATCCGGGGAATGCCGGGGCTCGGTAGCCGAGTAGATCCTGGATATGGGCCGACCAGAAGACCACCGGAACAGTGAGAGCCAGCGAGAGCCAGAACCGGTCCCGGAACATCGCGGGAGAGTGGCCCTCGTGCTTGTCATGGTTGTCGTGACCAGCATGGCTGGGGGCCGCTCCATGCTTGTGGGACTTCTCGCCCGATGAAGGTTCAGGTGTAGAAGACGGCATCTCATCGGAGTGGTTTTTTTCAGATGGACCCATCTATTCATCCTCTCGAAAGAGTCGGTTGATAATGCTCACTGGCAGGTTTTCCTGATCCAGATCGACAGATGTCACCGATCACCGAATTGAAAAAGTATAGACGCCCTATTTCGTGAATTCCAGCGTTATGCGAAGCCTTGTCAGGTCGGCGCTAGAGCAAAATCATACTTGTTTATTTTTTTAACCTAAAAAGCAGTGCCACCTAGATTCCCGCCTGCGCGGGAATGACGATTCCGAGTTGAATAGTTGCTTGATGACTGAACGTCGCTATGACACCAACATCTACTGAATGAACATCTACATCCGGCGCAATGCCCGCTGGTTATTGCGTCATACATTACGTGCAACACCCGTCGTGGCCAAAGCCCCTGCTCAAAGCTCCCCTCTCCCGCTTGCGGGAGAGGGGCTGGGGGAGAGGGTGAACAGCCTGCGGGAATGACGGGATAGGTGCAGGTCTTCTACATCCGGCGCAATGCCCGTTGGTTATTGCGCCCTTGTTCGTCGTCAGCCACAAACTTCTATTTCATAAATCCGCATGGCATCAATGCTATTCAGTAATTTTGATCCTCGTATTAAAAAGTATGATCTTGCTCTGAGGTCGACGCTAGACCCAGTTTGGAACATTCAATAGAATAAATCGAGAACAAATAGTGTCTGACCCCGAGGAATCCCTTGGGCTGAGAGTTTCCAATGAAAAACGCATCAATTCAACTTATCTTCAGACTCATTTATGGATTGGAATATACTGCTCCTGCCGTCAGTAAACACACAGATCAAGTCATGACTTCTCTCATGCTTTAATGATGCATGCGGGTTAAACTTGGTCTGTCATGCAAAAGAAACCGCCACCATTGAGCGCAGAGGAAAGCGAGCTGTTCCGCTCGGCCATGGCCGATGTGCAGCCGCTTGCCACAGATAAACTGCCAAGCAGCCAGCCAGGACCTGCAGCAAAGCTACAAAAGCAGCAAGAAGACGAGCAGCAAGTTGTACAGGATCTATTGTCAGACCCGGAATATCCAGAGTTATTGGAAACCTGTGATGAATTATTGTTTTCCCGTAGCGGCCTGCAACACAAGGTCTTGCGTAAGCTGCGCCGTGGCCAATATGCCATAGGGGCTGAGCTGGATTTGCATGGCTGTACGGTAGTTGAGGCACGCAATCTACTGGTGGCATTCCTCAACTCTTGCCGCCATGAACAAATCCGTTGTGTACGCATCATCCACGGCAAGGGCAATCGCTCATTGCAGCGACAGCCCATACTCAAAGGTAAGGTCAATTACTGGCTGCAACAACGCGATGAAGTACTGGCCTTTTGTTCGGCCAGACCTGTTGATGGTGGCGCAGGCGCAATATATGTGCTGTTGAAAATGGGTTAATTATGCTGTGGTTTGTATTACCTCGCGCACTACGGTTGTGGCATAAGTTCCAGCAGGCAGATAAAAACTCAAATTCAATTCCTGCTTGTCTCGATTCAACTGCCAGGTGAAATTCTGCGGCCGCAAAAGCAGGCCCCGGCGCTCCTGTTGTAAGCCACGCTCCTCAAGCCCAAGCTGCCAACTGGCATAGTCGACCAGAGCGGCATTTTCCAACTCCAGAACCTCGCCGCTCGCCAGTGATGGGCCACGCCCCCACAGCGGTCCAGTCAAATGCAGTGCACCTTGAGCAATACGTGTAATGATCGCCGGTGTTAGCTGTTCACAGTTCACCAGACTATCTGTCTCCCCTACTCTCAACACCTCCCCCGCCAGGGGTTGCTGCCAATTGCCCAGCCACACGCGTTTGGCCAATACAGTGTTGAATAATAATGACCGTGCAGCCGAAATGTACAGTCCGCGCTTATGTCTGTCGCTCTCCTGACGGCGACCGGCAAACAAGGTATCAGCAGCAGCTAAATTAGCGCCTTGTAGACCAAAACGTTGTTGGCCAAAATAGTTAGGCACACCGCATGTTTGTATTTGCTGCAAGCGTGGTGCCAAATTTGTTAGATCACCCTGCAATTGGCGTATACACAGCTGAAAATGATTCCCGCGCAAACCACCACGACAGAGCTCTTGTCGGTGCCGTTTTATGGCAAGAATCTCTATCCCAGGCAGGGAAAAATTTGCCCAATCAGGTGACTCATCAGCCAAGTGCAGACTGAACCACTGCGTGGTCAAGGCATGACGATCTTTTAGTCCTGCATAGCTCACGGCAGATGGTTTGATACCTGCAAAGACAGCCAGCTCACGCGCCAGCCAGTCGGTATTGGTATGGCGTTTACGTACCTGCAACCAAAGATAATCACCACGCCCATCCAGCTGATAAGCTAATTCCTCATCAACCACAAAATCCTCGACAACTGTGCGCAGCACACCTTGGCACAACGGCTCACCGTAGGCATAGGTCCAGTTTGGCAGCTCGAGAAAGCTCAATTTAAAGTCCATTAAGGCAGTGGTTGTTGCGGTCTGGATGTTTGCACGCCAAGCTTGGCGCTATTGCTGCATAGAAAATAGCCGCTCAGGTGCAGGCTCAAATTTTTAATCCGCATAGCTAATAATTTACAAGGCTGTCACCAGCACTACCACATGTGCCGCGATGCCTTCTTTGCGGCCGATGTGACCAAGGTGTTCAGTAGTGGTGGCCTTGATGTTGATCTGTCCTGGTTCGATGTTTAAATCGGTGGCCAGATGAGTGCGCATGGTTTCGATATACGGAGCGAGTTTTGGGGCCTGGGCAATGATGGTGCTGTCGATGTTGTGTACGCGCCAGCCCTGTTGTTGCAGCAGTGCGGCCACCTTACGCAATAGCTGGCGGCTGTCTATGCCACGATATTGCTCATCTGTATCGGGGAAGTGATGACCGATATCGCCCAGGGCAACTGCGCCAAGCAGCGCATCGCAAACAGCGTGTATCAATACATCGCCGTCGGAGTGGGCCTTGAATGATTTATCGTGCGGAATGCGCACCCCACCAAGTACAAGGTGATCGCCTTCGGTAAAGGCATGCACATCATAGCCATGACCAATGCGCAGGCTCATGTTTTTGCCTCTTTAGGATTGTAGAAAAAATTCAGCCAGGGCCAAATCTTCCGCTTGGGTGATCTTGATGTTGTCCGACCGCCCTGCCACCAGCCTTGGATGGTACGCAAGATGTTCCATAGCCGAGGCCTCATCAGTGGCAGCAAAACCGTCGGCAAGGGATTGAGTCAATGCCTTGGTCAATAAACCCAGACGAAACATCTGTGGCGTCAGGGCATGCCAGAGCTGGTCGCGCTCCACGGTTTTTTGAATGCGCCCTGCTTCATCAGCTTGTTTCATGGTGTCGCGCACCGGTACGGCGAGAATGCCGCCCACCTCATCCTCGCACAAGCTTGCAAGCAGCTTGTCGATATCAGAGCGGGTCAGGCATGGTCGTGCGGCATCATGCACCAAAACCCAGTCATCTGCAGCGGCATGCTTCAACAACAGATGCAGGGCATGCAGAACTGAATGACAACGTTCCCGACCACCTGTAGCAGTGTGTAGCGGCACATTTGTATCAATCTGCAAGGCTGGCCAATATGGGTCTTCAGCAGATAAGGCCAGGACGATACCGGCGATGGCTGGATGATGTGTGAAGCAGGCAAGCGTGTGTTCAATAACTGTCTTGCCACACAAGGGCAAGTATTGCTTGGGCCGATCTGCACCCATTCGAGCACCCACGCCAGCCGCCGGAATTACAACCCAGAACCTGCTCATGGCTGTGCGGAATTTTCTGGCATGGCAGGTTCGGGATCATTGATGATCTGGAAAAATGTTTCTTCCTTTTTCACCATGCCAAGCTCGGTGCGGGCGCGCTCTTCGATGGCCTGCAGACCTTGCTTCAGATCTATGACCTCGGCTTCCAGTGCGCGGTTGCGTTCTAACAGATGAGAATTTTCCTGCTTTTGCGCCTCTGCTGCGTTAAATAGCTGCCACATCTTGACCAGGCCGCCATCGCTGAACCAGAGGCGATATTGCAAGGCCGCCAGAAAGACAAGGAGGATGGCGGCCAACAGCCTCTTCATGAGTATCGCTCGTTTACCCCAGCCAAATGGCTGGGGCAAAAACTATGGTGATCATCGTTTGAAGGCATCACGTCCGGCATAGCGAGCCTTGCTGCCCAGAGATTCTGCAATACGCAGCAAGCGGTTATATTTCGCCACGCGATCAGTGCGTGACATGGAGCCGGTCTTGATTTGTCCTGCACTGGTGGCAACGGCCAAGTCTGCAATGGTAGTGTCTTCAGTTTCACCGGAACGGTGTGAGATCACTACGCTATAGCCGTTGATCTGCGCCATTTTGATCGCGGCCAGGGTCTCGCTCAAGGTACCGATTTGATTGACCTTGATGAGGATGGAGTTGGCGATACCCTTGTCTATACCTTCAGAGAGGATAGCGGTATTGGTGACGAATAAATCATCACCTACCAACTGGATTTTTTTGCCCAGCTTTTCGGTGAGTAATTTCCAGCCATCCCAGTCATTTTCGTCCATGCCGTCCTCGATGGAAATGATGGGATATTTATCTACCCAGGCCGCCAGATAGTCGACAAACTCGGCCGAGCTCAGGCTCTTGCCTTCCGAGGCCAGCTCATAACGGCCTTCCTTGTAAAACTCGGAGGCAGCTACATCAAGGGCGATCATGATGTCTCCACCCGCCTTGTACCCAGCGGCCGCAATTGCCTCCAGGATAACCTCGATTGCTGCCTCGTTGGAGGACAGATTTGGTGCAAAGCCGCCTTCATCTCCCACCGCCGTGTTCAAGCCCTTTGCATGCAGCACATTTTTCAGCGCATGAAAGACTTCGGTACCATAACGTATGGCCTCGGTGATGCTGGGGGCACCGACTGGCACAATCATGAATTCCTGCAGATCGACATTATTGTCGGCGTGTGCGCCACCGTTGATGATATTCATCATAGGTGTGGGCAACAGCAGGTTTTTGTTATCCATTGCGGTTGCCAGGTTACGATAAAGTGGCAATTCCAGCGCATTAGCCAGCGCCTTGGCCGAAGCCAGAGATACAGCCAACAGTGCATTGGCACCGAGGCGTGCCTTGTTTGGCGTGCCGTCCAGTTCGATCATGGCCTGATCGATGGCCTCTTGTTCCAGGGCATCCATACCAACCAGCTTCTGGCGGATCTCACCAAGAATATTGGCCACAGCTTTTTGCACGCCCTTGCCACCGTAACGTTTTTTATCACCATCACGCAGCTCTATAGCCTCACGCGAGCCAGTTGATGCGCCGGATGGCACGGCAGCGCGGCCGATGTGACCAGAAATGAGGATTACGTCGGCTTCGACAGTGGGGTTGCCGCGTGAATCGATGATTTCACGGGCGCGTATATCTGCTATTTGCGTTTTACTCTCTGACATGAGAACTCCAATTCCAATGCTTGCTTTTGTTTTAGTAACTGTTATCCAGGCTCAGGTAAATTTTTTGGCATCTTCCAAAAATGCTGCAATACCAATGTTCGTTAAAGGATGTTTTTCCATCTGCTTTAGAACATTGCCAGGGATGGTAAAGATGCCCGCACCACTTAAGGCTGACTCAATGACGTGCAGAGGGTTGCGAATAGAAGCAACGATAATTTCAGTTTGAATGGATGGGTAATTATCAAAAATACTGGCGATCTCATCAATCAATTGTGTACCTGTATTGGAAATATCATCCAGCCGACCGACAAATGGACAGACGTTGGTTGCGCCTGCCTTGGCAGCGAGTATGGCCTGACTGGAGGAAAAGATCAGCGTAACGTTGGTCTTGATGCCCTCATCGGCAAAGACCTTGACTGCCTTCAGGCCGGCATTGCACATCGGGATCTTGACGACGATATTCTTGGCGATTTTCGCCAGCTCGCGCCCTTCCTTGATGATGCCATCGGCATCAAGCGACAGCACTTCTGCATGCACCGGGCCATCGACTATCGCGCAGATATCCTTGATCGCCTGATCCATGGATTTGCCTGTCTTGGCGATCAAGGTGGGATTGGTGGTCACCCCATCACACAGCCCTACTTCCTGGGCGGCCTTGATTTCATTGATATCTGCACTGTCCACATAAATTTTCATCAGTTTACTCCATCGTCAATTCTTGCAAAATCAAGCATTAGTCAGAAAATAATCTTCGGTTTCTTTCAATTTGTTTTGTGCAGCCAACAAAGTGTTGATCATTTCCCGCACTGCCGCATCACCACCACGACGTTCCGTCACCCAGCTTGCTGCTTGCCTGGCACGTGCCTGGGCGTTGGCTGGGGCAACAAACACGCCCACATAGGGCAGGCAGACCAGATCAAGCACATCATCACCCATGTACAGCACTTCATCACGCGTTACATTTGCCGCCTTGATCATATCCTGCAGGGCATCCTGCTTATAGAAATGCCCATGCTCGTAAAAATCAAATTTCAGCTCGTCGACACGACGCTGCACGGCCTTGGCGCTACGGCCAGTCAACACACCTAATTGCAGGCCAGCCTGCCGAGCCAGAGTAATGCCAAAGCCATCCTGAACATGAAAGGACTTAATGTCTGAATGATCTTCGGCATAGGTGATAGAGCCGTCGGTCAAGACGCCGTCTACATCCAGTACGATCAGTTTGATGGCGTGCAGACGTTCCTGCATACCCTGATCTAGCGAGCTGTCGGTGATAATGGACATGGATTAGCTCACGCCCCAGGACTGTACCAATGCATGTACGCCGGTCGCCATTTTAATCAGCTCTTCCATTTGTTCCAACTTAAGCATGGAAGATGCATCACAGGGTGCTGTCATGGGGTCGGGATGAGTTTCTACAAACAGACCATGAGCACCGGCTGCAATACCAGCACGGGTCAGTGCAGGAATGAACTGTGGCTCACCGCCACGTGGGTCCTTGGAACTGATACCGTAGATTCTAACGATATGACCGGCGTCAAATATCACCGGATAGCCCAAGCCAGCCATAATGGGCACGGCACGCATGTCGGCCACCAGGCGGTTGTAGCCAAAGCTTGAGCCACGCTCACACAACAGGATGTTGTGGTTGCCAACTGAAGTCAGTTTATCGATGGCTGATTCCATGTTTTCCGGTGCCAGAAACTGCCCCTTCTTCACATTGATAACCTTGCCAGTCTCGCCTGCCGCCAGCAGCAGGGAAGTCTGCTGACATAGATAAGCCGGGATTTGCAGCACATCCAGCACCTCGGCCGCTACCGCACAGTCGTCTTCACGATGCACATCGCTGAGCACGGGGACATTGAATTCGCGGCCTATGCTCTGCAGGGCCTTGAGACCTTCGTCTATACCAAGCCCGCGATCATTGCTGGCTGCGCCTCGATTATCTTTCTCATAGGAGGATTTGAATATGTAATTGAACTTGTAGCGTTCTGCCAACTTGACCATATGCTCGGCCACGCGCATACCTAAATCGGCATTTTCTAACAAACAAGGGCCGGCAATTACACACAGCGGCTCGTTCTGACCTACAGTGAAGTCTTTAATCTTGACTTTATGCATTTGAATTTCCTAAAAATTATAATAATCTGAAACTTATTTTATGTGGCGCTTGGGTAAGTGTTTGTTTAGCTCCAGTCCAATAAACCTGGCTGAATTATGACCTGCGCCAACTTGTTCCAGCAACAACCTCATATGATATAAACAACATCAACAAAGCCCGGTAACACTTTGTTTTAACATTAAAAACCCTATCAAGATACTTGCTTATCACGCTGCAGCATAGCGGCGTGAATAAAGCCGCTGAACAGGGGATGGCCGTCGCGTGGTGTTGAAGTAAATTCCGGGTGGAACTGACAAGCCACAAACCAGGGATGATCGCGAAGCTCGATCACCTCTACCAGATTGCCGTCCAGCGATGTGCCAGTAACTTGCAGGCCAGCCTGCTCCAAAACAGCACGATAGCCATTATTGAATTCATAGCGATGACGGTGGCGCTCGGTAATAATGTCTTTGCCATACAGCTCGCGCACCCGACTGCCAGCAGCCAGTTGGCATTGCTGCCCACCCAGGCGCATGGTGCCGCCCTTGTCCGAATCCTGATCCCGTCTTTCTATACGCCCCTGGGTATCGGTCCATTCACTAATCAAGGCAATCACCGGATAAGGAGTGGACAGACGAAACTCGGTACTATGCGCATCTGCCAGTCCCGCCATATTGCGGGCATATTCGATCACAGCCACTTGCATACCCAGGCAGATCCCCAGGTAAGGTATTTTGTTTTTTCGCGCATAGCGCACAGTCTGAATCTTGCCTTCCACGCCGCGCTCACCAAAACCGCCAGGCACGAGGATCGCATCCAGCCCCTGCAGGCAGGCAGTGCCTTGTTTTTCAATTTGCTCAGAATCGATATAGACGATCCTTACCTTGGTGCGATTTTTAATCCCGCCGTGGATCAGGGCCTCAGTGAGTGATTTGTAGGATTCGGTTAAATCGACATATTTGCCAACAATAGCAATCGTGACCTCGCCTGTTGGATTGGTCATTGCCTCCACTACCGCTTCCCATTCACTCAGATCAGCGGCTTTGGCCTCAAGGCGCAACTTGTCGATAACAATTTGATCCAGCCCCTGTTCATGCAGCAGGCCAGGGATACGGTAGATGGTGTCAACATCGAGACTGGCAACTACAGCTCGTTCCTCGACATTGGTAAACAGGGCGATCTTGCGTTTTTCATCCTCCGGGATGGGTCGATCGGCCCGGCAGATCAGCACATCCGGCTGGATACCAATGGAGCGCAATTCCTTGACTGAATGCTGTGTCGGCTTAGTCTTCAGTTCGCCAGCCGTAGGGATATAAGGCATCAAGGTGAGATGTATATAAAGGGTATTGTCGCGGCCAAGTTCCACACCCATCTGGCGAATGGCTTCGAGAAAAGGCAATGACTCGATATCACCTACTGTGCCGCCGATCTCCACCATGGCCACATCATAGCCCTCAGCACCGGCCTTGATACTGCGTTTGATCTCATCGGTAATATGCGGAATGACCTGCACCGTGCCGCCCAGATATTCACCACGGCGTTCTTTGCGGATGACATTTTCGTAGATCCGGCCCGTAGTAAAATTATTGCGCCGCGTCATTGTCGTGCGCACAAAGCGCTCGTAATGCCCCAGATCGAGATCCGTCTCAGCACCATCTTCAGTGACAAAGACCTCGCCATGCTGAAACGGGCTCATCGTGCCCGGATCGACATTGATATATGGATCCAGCTTGAGCAGGGTGACTTTGAGACCGCGCGTCTCAAGAATCGCAGCAAGCGAGGCGGAGGCGATGCCTTTGCCCAAGGAGGACACGACACCGCCGGTAATGAAAATATATTTAGTCATCAATGGGTTTCGAGGTCAGGGGGAAGAACTGAACAGGCCGGGGCAATTGTCCTGTTTTTCGCCCTGGCTTGCAATGTCTGCGCGCGCAATAAGGCGACAACACCAGCCTTCTTCTTCTCTTTTGGCGGCAAAGGCAGTGCAGATCCAATAATCGACTACCTGTGCCAATTGGTCATCGACAAAAATCAAGGGTACGCGATCACGTTCCCAAGGAGGCACACCTGACTCCTGAAACAATTTTTTCAGCTCGTGACTATGGCCACGGCCAACAGGTGCGCAGCGTTCGCCACCACGACGAAAACGCACGCTAATATGCGTGTCTTGCAAGCGTTCCAGGGATAGTCCCTCGCCAATGGCTGGAACTGCCTGCAGCCTACGGCCATCAGGCAGTAGCAATGATTTGCTTAAATCCCAGGGCAACTCAATTTCTGGCGCAGAAGGCAGGGGCTTCATGGCATAGAGATCATCGCGATAACGCCGTGTCTCGATCCCAGACCAATTTACCTGGGGGCTGGCATCGGCCCGCGTCGTGAACATATCCTGCTCCAATCTTTGCAACTGGCTGGTATCAGGCAAGGGTAAGGCCAGCTGGCGCAGCCAATGGCGCAGGACATTACGCCGACGGGCTGCGCTGAGCTTTTGCAGACCAGTAATCGACAAAGTGTCAGGACGACTACCTCGCACCTGCTCAATATCCATCTCCGCCAGCTCTGCCAACAGACCATCCGCCTCGGCAAGATGTGCCGCTGCTCGTGCCAGAGTTTGCAGTGCTGTAGGCCAACTTTTAATAAGGCGTGGCAGGATTTCATGGCGCAGGTAATTACGCTTCAAGCTGGTGTCGAAATTGCTTTCATCATCCACCCAGGCAAGCCCATGCTGCAGCGCGTAGGCATGTAATGCAGCACGCGGGATATCGAGCAATGGTCTGGCCAAAAGGCCACGGGCAAAAGGTCGCCAGCGCGGCATGGAGGCAAGTCCTGTCACACCCGCACCACGTAGCAACATTAATAACAAGGTTTCTGCCTGATCGTCCTGGTGGTGTGCCGTAAGCAAAATTTCATCTGCACCCAGATGTTGCTCAAGTGCCGCATAACGCGCTGTGCGTGCGGCTGCTTCTAGCCCACTGCCATCCGCCGGCACTGATACTCGCACCACTGTGCATGGCACTTGTAATGCAGCACATTGAGCCTGGCAAAACTCTGCCCATTGATCGGCCCTGGGGCTCAAGCCATGATGGATATGCACGGCCGCAAGATGGAGATTCAGACTGTGCAATGTATGCAGCAATACCTGGGAATCTAACCCGCCGCTATAACCTACTACATAACGTTTGCTTGCTGGGAGTGAGTCAAGAAAGTCCCGCAGGTATTGTGCAATATGCATATTCTTGGAGATAGGTTAGTCCTTCACAAATAACGCAATAGATTCAAAGTGCGTGGTATGGGGAAACATATCCATCACGCCAGCTTGCACCAGCCGATAGCCATGCTCGTGTACCAAAATACCTGCATCACGTGCCAGCGTTGCCGGGTTGCAGGAAACATAAACAATTTGACCCACCTGCATACGAGCGATATGCGGCAATGTTTCTATAGCGCCTGTGCGCGGCGGGTCTAGCAATACCTTATTAAAGCCCTGTTTCCACCAGGAAAAATGCATCAAATCACCTGCCAGATCAGCAGCATGAAACTGCACATTATCCAGTATATTTTCTACTGCATTAGCACGTGCCCTTTCCACCAGTTTAGCCTCACCTTCCACCCCCACCACCTCGGCACAATAACGCGCCAGTGGCAGGGTGAAATTGCCTAAACCACAAAACAGATCCAGCACACGATCTTCTGCTGTCAATTCAAGCAAGGCCAACGCGCGATCGACCATCTGCTGGTTGATTTCGGTATTGACCTGAGTGAAGTCTCCAGGCTTGAAGCTCAAACTAACGTCATGATTTTTTAGCTCATATTGTAAATGGATCTGTTCTGGCCACAGCGGTGTAAGTGAGTCCGGCCCGCCTGGTTGCAGATAGATGAGCAGGTCGTGCTCCAGCGCGAAGTCTTTTACCTTGGCCTTATCTGCCTCGCTCAACTCAGCCAGGTTACGCAATGCCAGTGCTGTTTGGCTGTCATCCACGGCCACTTCGATTTGCGCAATCCTGTCCCGCACCGAAAGCGAATCAATCAGCTCGGCCAGCGCCTGGATACGCTCACCCACGCTGGGATGCAACACCATGCACTGTTGCAGATCGGCGAGATATGGGCTGCTGCGTTCACGAAAACCAACCAATACGCGGCCTTTTTTCTGTACATATTTGACGCCCAGCCGCGCCTTGCGTCTATAGCCCCAATGTGGCCCGCGCAAGGGTGGCAAAATTTCCTCTGGCTGCAGGCCGGCAAGATGTTTGAAGTCATCCAGCAGTACCTGTTGTTTATGTTCTATCTGGGCATCAGGCTGCAGGTGCTGCAAGGCACAGCCACCACAGATGCTGAAGTGAGGGCAGCGCGGGGTAACACGCTGGGGCGAGGCTTTAATGATATTCACGGTCTGCCCTTCGACAAAATTACGTCGTGAGGCGGTATAGACGAATTCAACTTCCTCGCCAGGCAAGGCAGCTGTGATAAACACAACCTTGCCATCGACATGGGCAACACCACGACCATCATAATTAAGGTTTTCGATCGTGGTTGTTACTGGTGCTTGTGGCAGGGCTTTTCTTTTAGGGCGGGACATAATTTATCTCAATGGGCTCAAGAACCCCAGTGCGCGAGAAACTCATGCATGTGTGGCTTGTTCTCCTGCGTCAGATAGGCGCGCAGACGCTGACATTCACTATCATATTCGGCAGGAGAAATATGACCGCGCATCAGTTCAAAACGCAGATACACCAGCCAGGTATTGAGCACATCGGTTTCACAATAATTGCGAATACCGACAACATCACCTGCTTGATAGGCATCCCAGACCTTATCGCCGCGCATGCCCATCTTGCCGGGGAAACCTAGCATGGTGGCGATCTCATCCAAAGGCGCATTGGCGCGTGGCTGATAGCCAGCCAGGATGTCCATCACATCGGTATGACGCTGGTGATAGCGGCTGAGATAATTGTTCCAGCGAAAACTCTGATCCTCATCACCAGTCTCCCAGTAACGTGGCGCACTGACACCATGCAGCAAAGCACGGTAATGCAATACCGGCAGATCAAAACCACCGCCATTCCAGGAAACCAGAGTAGGCGTGAAGCGGTCGATGCCATCGAAAAAACGCTGCACGATCTCCTTTTCTTCGGCGTTCTCCTCGCCTAAGGACCAGACCTTCAAATCATCGTGCATACGCAATACTACAGAAATGGCGACGATACGCTGCAGGTGCAGACGCAAAAAATCCGAGCCAGTCTCCTGCCTGCGTTTATGAAACATAACATTGGCAACATCGTCATCGCTCAGTCCATCCAAATCATAAAGGCGACGGCCACTGGCCACATCGGGTACAGTTTCAATATCAAATACCAGGATATTCATCAGAAGCCACCTCAGGCAGGAAACACACCGGTCGACAGATAGCGATCACCACGATCACAGATGATGCCAACGATGATCGCATTCTCGACTTCCTGCGATAATTGCAACATTGCCGCCACTGCACCACCAGACGACACCCCGGCAAAAATCCCTTCACGCGCCGCCAGCTCCCGCGTGGTTTTCTCGGCCGCCTGCTGGCTGACATTGATTGTGCGATCCAGACGTGTGGACTCAAAGATGCTGGGCATATACTCAGGTGTCCAACGGCGAATACCAGGGATACTAGCGCCCTCCTCTGGCTGCACACCGACGATCTGAATGGCAGGGTTTTGTTCTTTCATATAACGCGACACGCCCATAATTGTGCCTGTCGTACCCATCGCGCTGACAAAGTGCGTGAGCTCACCCTGTGTATCGCGCCAAATCTCCGGGCCAGTATGTTCATAATGCGCCTGCGGATTATCCTGATTGCCAAACTGATCTAGCACCACGCCCTTGCCTTCTTGTTCCATCTGCGCGGCCAAATCACGCGCCCCTTCCATGCTCGCCTCCTTGCTCACCAACACCAGCTCAGCGCCATAGGCAGCCATTGCCGCACGTCGCTCCAGACTCATGTTCTCCGGCATGATCAGCACCATGCGGTAGCCCTTGATCGCCGCCGCCATAGCCAGGGCAATACCGGTGTTGCCGCTGGTCGCCTCAATCAGCGTGTCGCCTGGTTTGATCTGTCCACGCGCCTCAGCTCGCTGAATCATCGACATAGCTGGCCTGTCCTTAACCGAACCGGCGGGATTATTACCCTCCAGCTTGACCAACAAAATGTTCGAGCTCTCCCCTGGCAGGCGCTGCAAACGTACCAATGGCGTGTTGCCAACAAAGGCATCAAGGTTGGGAAATTTCATCGACATCATCCTGTAGCTGGAAATGGGCTGGTCGCAAATTATAAGCCAAGCAGTTTGCTGCTGCTTGTCCGTTTTAGCTATGAACACAAGCTTAACGGCAGATTCAGTTCAAGTTCAGATCTCCTGGTGCATGGTGTTACCTGAATACTCCACACACAAGGCTACCAAGACATCGACAAGATCGAGCACAAACATGGTCAATACAAGGTCAGGGTCTATTCACCCGAAGGTGCGCGAGTAAAGCTATATGCAGATGACCAAACCGGCGAGATACTCAGCAGGACACGCAAAGAAAGCAAGCGGGAGAATCGCAGTAAATAATTGCATTATTTTATGCGAATAATCAACAGACTGCGCGGAGCATAAATATGAAAGTATTGCTGACGGGTTTGATTGGCCTGATTACCATAGCCCGGATGACCTGGCCGCCCCTTCCCATCCCTGGCTCGCCTTCCCTGGTGTCATTTTTTTGGTCTGCCGCACTCGACCACCTGGCGGTGATAGGTGTGTAAAATATGTCATGATGATCAGAACCAGCAAGCGCGATAATGACTGTTGACTGGGTGAATTTCTCTCTAACCTGTCTCCTCAGATACGCGGGTTTTCCATCGAAGCAACTGGTGGTTAACACGCCTCCCCCATTACAGGGGAGGCGGGTTTTTGATTATTTACGCCGCGCTGATGGGGATGACCGTGCCAGCGGCTTCTTTGTATTCAGCGATCTGATCGAAGCTCAGGTAACGGTAGATCTCATCAGCCATCGGCTCAAGCCCCTGAACTGCTTCCATGTATTCTGTAACCGTTGGAATTCTACCCAGCATGGCTGCTACGGCGGCTAATTCTGCTGAAGACAGATAGACATTAGCGCCCTTGCCGAGGCGGTTGGGGAAGTTGCGCGTGGAGGTGGAGACCACGGTGGTGTTGTCCCCTACCCGCGCCTGGTTGCCCATGCATAGCGAGCAGCCAGGCATTTCGGTACGAGCGCCGGCCTTGCCATATATAGAGTAATAGCCTTCTTCCACGAGCTGGTGCTGATCCATGCGGGTCGGTGGGGCGATCCATAGACGGGTGGGTACATTGGCTGTTTTTTCCAACACCTTGCCAGCGGCGCGGTAGTGGCCGATGTTGGTCATGCAGGAGCCGATGAAGACCTCATCCACCTTGACACCGGCCACCTCGGACAATAATTTTACATCGTCTGGGTCGTTGGGACAGGCAAGAATAGGCTCGGTAATTTCATTAAGATCGATTTCGATGACGGCGGAATAGTCAGCGTCGGTATCAGCTTCAAGCAATTCCGGCTTGGCAGTCCAGGCCTCCATAGCCTCGATGCGCCGACTCAGGGTGCGCCTATCTTCATAGCCGCTGGCTATCATCCACTTGAGCAGGGTGATGTTGCTGCGCAGATATTCGATGATGGGCTCTTTGTTCAAGCGCACGGTGCAGGCTGCGGCGGAACGTTCAGCGCTGGCATCGGAAAGTTCAAAGGCCTGCTCGACTTTTAGATCAGGCAGCCCCTCAATCTCCAGAATGCGGCCATTAAAGACATTTTTCTTGTCCGCTTTGGCGACTGTGAGCAGCCCCTGCTGAATGGCTACATAGGGGATGGCATTGACCAGATCACGCAAGGTGATCCCCGGCTGCATCTGCCCCTTGAAGCGCACCAGCACTGATTCCGGCATATCCAGTGGCATCACGCCCAGCGCAGCGGCAAAGGCCACCAAGCCAGAACCAGCGGGGAAAGAAATGCCGATAGGAAAACGGGTATGGGAGTCACCACCAGTACCGACGGTATCCGGCAGCAACATGCGGTTGAGCCAGGAATGGATAATGCCATCGCCAGGCCGTAGCGATACACCACCACGATTAACTATGAAGGGCGGCAATTCATTATGCAGTTTTATATCCACCGGCTTGGGATAGGCTGCGGTGTGGCAGAAACTCTGCATTACCAGATCAGCTGAAAAGCCCAAACAGGCCAGTTCTTTCAGTTCATCACGGGTCATGGCACCTGTAGTGTCCTGTGAGCCCACCGTGGTGATGCGCGGCTCGCAATAGGTGCCAGGGCGGATGCCCACCACATCGCAGGCACGGCCGACCATTTTCTGCGCCAGAGTAAAACCCTTGCCGCTGTCTTCATCCGCCACGGGACGGCTGAACAGATCGCTGGACACTAGACCCAGGGCCTCACGCGTTTTGTCAGTCAGCGAGCGTCCTATGATCAGAGGAATACGACCACCGGCACGTACTTCATCGGCAATAGTGCTGGGCTTTAAGTCAAAACTTGCCAGCACTTCACCTTGGGCATTGAGGATCTTGCCCTCAAATGGCTTGATGCTAATGACATCGCCGGTATTGAGTTTGGAGACATCACACTCAATGGGCAGTGCGCCGGAGTCCTCAGCAGTATTGAAAAAGATTGGCGCAATCTTGCCGCCGATGATCACCCCACCCTGGCGTTTGTTGGGCACGAAAGGGATGTCGTCGCCTATATACCAGAGTACCGAATTGATCGCCGACTTGCGTGAAGAACCAGTGCCGACTACATCGCCAACAAAGGCCAACGGGTAGCCTTTTTTACGCAACTCTTCAATGGTATTCAGCGCATCAGGCATCTTGCTGGCAAGCATGGCCTTGGCATGCAAGGGAATATCTGGTCGGCTCCAGGCTTCGGAGGCTGGGGAAAGATCGTCGGTATTGGTCTCGCCGGGCACCTTGAACACCGTTAAGGTCAAGGACTCGGCCAAAGGCTGTTGGCTGGTGAACCATTTTGCCTCGGCCCAGGCATCGATCACCCGTTGTGCCCAGGTGTTGGTTTTGGCCTTGTCCTTAACATCCTGCCATGCATCAAAGATAAGCAAGGTTCTGGCCAGCGCATCGGCCGCTATTGCCGCTACCTCGGCATCATCCAGCAAGTCCACCAATGAACCGACGTTATAGCCGCCGAGCATGGTGCCTAAAAGCTGGGTCGCTTGTTGGCGATCAATAACAGGGTTGGTCAATTCACCCTTGGCGATTACAGTCAAAAAGCTCGCCTTGACGTAGGCTGCCTCGTCCACACCAGGCGGCACGCGATGGGTGAGCAGATCAAGCAGCAGGTGTTCTTCGCCCTTGGGCGGATTTTTGAGCAGCTCGACCAAGGCAGCTACCTGCACGGCATTTAAGGGCAAGGGCGGCAGGCCCTGGGCAGCACGCTGCGCGAGATGTTTGCTGTATTCTTCAATCATTTCAAAAGCCTATGATGTTTATTTAAAGTAAATTCTGTGCAGTGGATCTGTTTTATTGTGCATTCAATAAGAGAAAATGCAGCCTGGATGTAGCGCAACGAACTCAGGAACAACTTTTCACAAAACAGCTACCCGCGCTACACACCAATTTATTCTGCGCGCGTGCGCGCACCCAATTTTGGTCGAAAACAACTACTACGGAACCTCTGAATTACGTTAGCGAGGACGCTGGCACAAGGCAAAAACATGCGAGAAAGCGCAGTTTACTTTAGTAAATGGGCATTAGGAGCAGGTTTTTAACACAGTGATAACCAAGCAGGTAGTTATTCAGCGCCGTCCTGATTTTCTTGCTAAAGGATACCCCATAATAGCCGCTCACTGAAATGTCCTGGAGCGGGATAACCATCCGCGCTAGCGCCAAATATTATCCAGCTAACAAAACCTCATCGGCTACAGGCGCTTGTGACGATTGGTGTATCATGCATCTCTTACATTTTTTCAATTTTTGATATACCCCGTGGAGTCGTCATGGATCTGAGTGAACTGACAGCAATTTCCCCTATTGATGGTCGCTATGGCGACAAAGTAGTCGATCTACGGCCTGTTTTCAGCGAATACGGCCTGATCCGTCACCGTGTGCTGGTCGAGGTGCGTTGGCTACAAAAACTGGCAGCTCACAGTGGTATCGCGGAAGTTCCTGAATTGTCCTCACATGCCAGCAGGCTACTAAACGGGATCGTAGAAAATTTTACTGTTGAAGACGCACAACGTGTGAAAAATATCGAAAAGACCACCAATCATGACGTTAAGGCAGTGGAGTATTTTCTTAAGGAAAAGATTGCCGGTAATAAAGAGCTGGAGGCCATCAGTGAATTCATCCACTTTGCCTGCACCTCAGAAGACATCAACAATCTGGCCTATGCACTGATGTTGTGCGAGGCACGCACCCAGGCGTTGTTACCAACCATGGATGCAGTGATCACGGCAATCAGAGGACTGGCACACACCTATGCTGAGCAGCCCATGCTCTCCCGTACCCACGGCCAGCCCGCCTCCCCTACGACGCTCGGCAAGGAAATGGCCAATGTGGTGGCGCGTCTGTCACGTCAACGAATACAGGTAGCGGCGGTGCCGATATTGGGCAAAATCAACGGCGCCGTTGGTAATTACAATGCCCACTTGAGCGCTTATCCTGAAATTGACTGGGCGAAATTTGCCGAGGAATTTATCAGCAGTCTTGGCATCGAGTGGAATCCATACACCACCCAGATCGAGCCACACGACTACATTGCCGAACTTTTCGATGCTATTGCCCGTTTCAATACCATCCTGCTGGATTTTGATCGAGATGTATGGAGCTACATTTCGATTGGCTATTTCAAGCAAAAAACCGTAGTCGGTGAAGTGGGATCTTCGACCATGCCGCACAAGGTCAACCCCATCGATTTTGAGAATTCTGAAGGCAATCTGGGGATTGCCAATGCCTTGTTTGCTCATCTGGCGACCAAGCTACCGGTCTCGCGCTGGCAACGTGATCTGACTGATTCAACCGTGCTACGCACCCTGGGTGTGGGTATTGCCCACGCGCTGATTGCCTACCAGTCCACCCTGCGTGGTATCGGCAAGCTGGAGTCCGATCCACAGCGCCTGGCCGATGATCTGAATGCCAATTGGGAAGTATTGGCCGAACCCATCCAGACCGTAATGCGCCGTTATGGCATAGACAAACCTTATGAAAAGCTCAAGGAATTGACCCGAGGCCGTCGCGTCGATCAGGCTGGTATGCAGGAATTCATTGCCACGCTGGACATTCCAGATGCCGCCAAAGCCGAGCTCAAGGCGATGACTCCAGCCAGCTATATCGGCAATGCCATCGAGCTGGCAAAAAAGGTTTAATCACTACACATGAACACAGCCACCAACCTGCCTGGAGGTATGCCAGTAGATAGATTTCTATCTGATTACTGGCAAAAACAGCCGCTACTTATTGAGGCTGCCTTGACTGAGCCATCAATTTCCATTAGTCCTGCGGAGCTGGCGGGGCTTGCCTGTGAGGAGGATGTGGAATCCTCTCTGCTCATCACCGAGGACGACACATATCAGCAGGAGAGTGGCCCCTTTGCCGAACAGCGCTTTGCCACGCTTCCAGCTACGGGCTGGGTCTTACAGATCAAGGCCATCAATACACATGTTGCCGAGTTGGCATTGTTGCAGGATCGTTTCAATTTTTTGCCCAACTGGCGGCTGGACAGGATGGATGCGGTTTATGCGCCTGCGCATGGCACAGCAGGCCCACGTTTTGCGCTGAATGATGTTTTTTTGCTGCAGCTTGCTGGTGAGCAAAGTCTGCAAATCAGCCGACGCAGCTATAGCGAGGATGATTTTCTGCACGACCAGCCAGATGTCCTGCAAAATTTTAGCGCAGAAGATGAATGGCAGCTAAAGCCTGGTGCTTTAGTATATCTACCGGCTGGTCTGGCGTATCAGAGTATTTCGATGAATGATGACTGTCTCAGCCTTGTGTTGATCTGCCGAGCACCGACAGTAGGCAGTCTTATCGCTGGCTTTTGCAGCGCATCCCTGGGACAGTTTGATCTCGACAGCAACTACAGCGATGAAGATCTCAAAGCACAAACCTGGCCAGGTGAGATTGCTCTGGATGCCCGTGAGGCCATCCGTGGCCTGATCCGTTCCATTGCCATGGATGATGCCAGCATCGATCGCTGGTTTGCCTCTTTCATTACCGATGTGCGCCCAGGTCAGTTTGTCCCGGAACCAGAAGAAGAACTGCGACCGAAAAAGTTCAAGGAAGTTTATAAAAAACAGGGCGAACTTTGGCGTAGCGAATATGCCAGCTACGCACACTATACTGATGCACAAGGAGTCTTGCGTCTTTATGTGGCGGGAGAAGAATATGAGATGTTTGGCGATGGGGTGAAACTGGCCAGGCTGCTAGCGGCAAACCGGGTTTTTCGCTACAAGGATTTGGTGCCCTACCTGGACAACAAGGAACTGTTGGAAGTTCTGACTGACCTATACAACATAGGCGCACTTTATTTTCCATAAGGATAATGCAAAGGACAAAAAACGCGCAGGGATAATTTATGCAGGCCGGTCTTCAGGCCGATAGTTTATTACCTGCCTGAAGGCCGGCCCGCAATAACTTTTGGTCAATGGAAATCTAGCTTATGCTGAACATACAGGACTATAAACTCGGCGAGAACACAAAGCTGCTGACGCTGGCAACAGTGGATGATTTCCGCGTAACAAGTCTGGCTCTGGCGCAACAGGCTAGGCGCACTTTGCATATCTTCACACAGGATTTGGATCATGCCCTGTTCGACATAGCAGAATTTGAAGAAGCCACCTCACAACTGGCCCGTCACAGCCAATACTCTCATGTCAGAATATTACTGCAGGATTCATCGGCGGCAGTGCGTCGTGGCCATCGGCTGGTTGATCTGGCCCACCGATTGAGCAGCCACATAGCAATCCGTAAGCCTATCGCTGAATATGCCGATCTGCGGCAATCATTTCTGCTGGCCGATGAAACTGGCTACGTCAGCCGACAGATGGCCGATCGTTATTCCGGTGTGGCTGATTTCAATGATCGATCGACTGCGCGTAACCTTGTGAACCTCTTCAATGAAGTGTGGGAACGCAGCCAGTCCGATCCCCAACTACGTCGGCTTTATCTATGAATATTTTACGTATTTTTTTACCATTGCTTGCCCTGCTGTTTACGCTGAGCGCAGAAGCACAAACCGAACTGCAAAGTTTTCAGTTAAAACATCGCGATGCCGCCGAGATGATTACGATACTGCGTCCCATGCTGGACTTGCGTGGTGGCATCAGTGGCACTGGCCATACCTTACTGGTGCGCAGCACGCCTGAAAATCTGCAAGAAATAAGTCAACTCATTGAGCAGTTGGATATCGCTCAACGCAATTTGCTGATCACAGTACGTCGTGGTGAGCTAACGGATGCCGAACGTCGGGGACTGGCAGCCGCAGGTGAGATTGGTAACGACAAAGGCAAAGCCATAATCGGCGAGCAAGGACAGCCACACGTGCGCATCTACAGCACCAAGCAAAACAGGGATGGTCGTGGTGATGAAAGCTTGCGGGTGCTGGAAGGTCAATGGGCACAAATCAAAAGCGGTCAGGACATTCCCGTGCCTCAGCAAAACATCGTGCAATCAGCTGACGGCAGTATTGGTGTACAACAAAGCCTTGAATATCGTGATGTCTCCAGTGGCTTCGAGGTGCGCCCCCGGCTCAGCGACGATCAAGTATTCGTTGCCATTCGTCCTTATCGTGCACAGCCTGCGCTCAGCGGTGGCGGTGCCATAGATACTTCCAGCATTTCCACTACCGTCAGCGGCAGACTGGGCGAGTGGATAGAGCTGGGTGGCGTTGATGATGAACAGCAAGGCCATGCTCGGGGCATTTTGCGCTCCACCAAAGAACGTGATGTGCACCGTTTAAAAACCTATATCCGCATCGAAACCATAGACTGATTCATGAGCCACAATATCCGCTACCACATCATTCCCTCCGCGCCTGAGGCGCATTTATTTACAGTCACGCTGACCATAGAGCAGCCAGCAGACGATGGGCAACTGCTCTCCCTGCCTGCCTGGATCCCGGGCAGCTACATGATCCGCGATTTTGCCAAAAATATTGTCTGGCTCAAGGCCAGTTGCCAAGGGCAGGAAATAAACACAAACAAACTGGATAAACAAACCTGGCAGTGCGCGCCATGTGCTGGGCCATTGGAGATCCGTTACGAGGTATATGCCTGGGATCTCTCTGTGCGCAGTGCCCATCTCGATACCACGCACGGTTATTTCAACGGCACCAGCGTTTTTTTACGTGTGCATGGACAAGACCAGCAGCCTTGCCTGGTTGATCTCGAACGACCCTTGGGCGATGCATACGTGCACTGGCAAGTAGCCACCACCTTGCCGCTGGCAGGCGCATCACAGTGGCAATTTGGCCGTTATGAAGCCGCCGACTATGCCGAGCTGATCGATCATCCGGTGGAGATGGGTGGTTTTGACATCATTGAATTCACCGCTTGTGGCGTTCCACACGCCTTGACGCTTACTGGCCGCCATCGCGCCGATAAGGAACGTCTCGCCCGTGATCTGAAAGAGGTGTGTGAATATCATATTCAACTATTTACTGAGCCAGCGTCGATGTCGCGCTATCTTTTTCAGCTAATGATTACCGGTGATGGTTACGGTGGCCTGGAGCATCGCGCCTCGACCAGCCTGATTTGCAGTCGTGGCGATCTGCCACGGCATGAACAGCCGGAAATAAGCGATGGCTATCGTAATTTTCTTGGTCTATGCAGTCATGAATATTTTCATACATGGAACATTAAACGCATTCAACCGATAAGCTTCCAGCCTTACGACCTCAGCCAGGAAGTACACACGCCGCTGCTTTGGTTTTTTGAAGGAGTGACTTCCTATTATGACAATTTGGCCCTGGTGCGTACAGGTCTCATCAGCCATGAGAGCTATCTTGAACTACTCGGCCAGACCATTAGCCGTGTGTTGCGCGGCACAGGTAGACTCAAGCAAACGCTTAGTGAATCGAGCTTCGATGCCTGGACCAAATTTTATAAACAAGATGAAAATGCCGCCAATGCCGTCGTCAGTTACTATGCCAAGGGCAGTCTCGTAGCCTTGGCGCTGGATCTCAGCTTGCGCAAGATGAGCGAAAACAAGACCACGCTGGATGATGTCATGCGCGCGCTATGGCAGCAGCATTCGAAGACAGGCGTAACGCCAGCAGGACTGGAACAATTGATTGGCAAAATAGCCGGTCATGATTTGACAGACTTTTTCCAACGTGCGCTCCACAGCACAGAAGATTTGCCGCTGGCAGAACTACTAAGCCATGTAGGCATTGGCTACCACTTGCGCCCTGCCGAAAGCAGCAGCGATAAGGGTGGCAAGCCTGTAGATAAAGCAGATCTGCCACGCGGTGTGCTGGGCGTGCGCAGCACTGACGATCCTGTTGGGGCAAAATTGCAGATTGTTTTCGATCATGGCGCGGCACAACAGGCTGGGCTTTCTGCCGGTGACATTGTGATTGCTGTCGATGGACTACAGGTAAATCACAGCACTCTCGATAAAATCATTGCCAGTTATGCCGTTGGTGTATCCGTTTCAATCCACGCCTTTCGCCGCGATGAATTGATGGAATTCAAGCTCAAGCTGCAAGCCGCGCCAACCGATACCTGCTATCTGAATCAGATGGCACAAGTCAGCGAATTACAGCAACAAAACTATCGGGCCTGGCTGGGCAACACAGCGGCATGATCATCAATCAACTGATCCTGCTGCCCGCGCAGCATAGCGACTGCCCAGACAATCAAGTCAGCCTGATCGAGCCATTACAGGCGCTGGGCTTCATTGGTTCACCCTTACAGCATAAGAGCCAGACGCACTACCGCCCAGGCGATCGCTTCTTGCAGCTACTGACTTTTCTTGGCTGCTCGCCGGTCGTCGCCCTGGGTGAACCCGGCCTTACTGGTGATGAGTTTTGCCATATCCAGCTCGATGGGCCTTATGCAGAAGCAAAATCCCTCGCTGGTGATAATCTAAAGGCAGCACGCTGCCCTGCTTGTAACCAGTCGATAACCAACACTGCCAAGCTGATAATACAGTGGCCAGCCAAACAAGACTGGCATTGTCCAAAGTGTGGAAAAACCAGCGCCATAACCAGCTTACGCTGGCGCCAGTCGGCTGGCTTTGGCCGCTACTTTTTACGCGTATGGGGGGTCTTTGAAGGTGAGTCCGTGCCTGGTGATGAACTACTTACAACCTTGCATAAAAGCTGCGGCTACGACTGGCAATATTTTTACTATCGCGTTCATGAAAAATGAGTCTTCACCAATTAGTAGTAGGTGAATTCTGCTGTGATTCTGGCTGGGTAAAGTTGTAGCATTGGAACAACCACGTGTTGTTGAGTCACTTGCAGGGAGTTTTTTTGAATTCCTGGATTCCCGCCTGCGCTGGAATGACTGAATAAATGCACCGTACTCCGTGGAAGCGGCCAGGCTCCCCTCCCCCGTAAGCGGGAGAGGGGCTGGGGGAGAGGGCATCCTTTAGAGGTGGCCTACAGCTCTAAGCGACAATTCAATTTGGGGAAGAGCCTGAAAAATAACGCCATCCGCACCACACTAATAATTCAATATTTCACACTTGCTTCTGGCGCTTGCCAACAAGCATTGGACATGCCAAGGAATGAGATACATCAACTGCCTCCCGCAACTTGCCTCAGTGCACAGACCGTAAACCAATATAAAACCCGGTAACGAAGGTGAAAACAGAGCCTTTTTCTCCCGCCCTGGTGAAATACACTAATTAAGGTCGGCGTTTGAGTTGATGGATCTGTACGGCGCGGTTGTGTTCTTCCAGCGTAGCGGAAAACTGGTGGCTACCGTCACCCCTGCTAACAAAATACAGGGCTTTGCCATCTGCCGGATGCAAGGCGGCATGGATGCTGTCGCGCCCTGGCATAGCTATCGGGGTAGGCGGCAGACCATGGCGGGTGTAGGTGTTGTACGGTGTGTCGGTAGTTAAATCAAGTCGCCGCAGCCGTCCTTCAAAGTCCGATCCACGGCCATAAATTACGGTCGGATCAGTCTGCAGGCGCATGCCTTTTTGCAGCCGTCGTACAAACACACCTGCAACAGCTGCACGCTCACTGGCAAGACCTGTTTCCTTTTCAATAATCGAGGCAAGAACCAGCGCCTCTTCCGCAGAATTTAATGGTAGTCCTTCACTGCGCTGCTGCCACTCATAGGCCAGCACTTCTTGCATCTGCAGGTAGGCGTGGCGCAGGAAATCCACATCACTGCTATGGCGTGGGAAATGATAGGTATCAGGAAAAAACCTGCCTTCAGGATGCACCTCTGGATAACCCAAACGAGCCATCAACTCGCCGTCGGTAAGTCCTGCCAGGGCTTGCTTCAAGTACGGACTCTGTCGCACGGCCGTCATGACCTGATGAAAATTCCAGCCTTCCAGCAAGGTCAGTGCATATAAGCGCACGCGTCCATCTACCATATTCTGCAAGAGCTGGCGTGCTGTCATGTCGGCTTCCAGACTATATTCACCCGCATGCAGCTGATGGGCATGACCAGACAAGCGAGTCATCCAAATAAAATATCGTGCACTACTGATGTGCCCGGCATCTTCCAGTTGCCGCGCCACGCGGGTGAGTGAAGCTCCTGGGTGTACCTCAAACTCCAGGCCAGCTTCTACGTTCTGTAATGGCGCGTTGATAAAGCTCTGGTAACCAAGCCAAAACCAGCCCAGCAGCAGGCTACCTATGAGCAACAATGCACCAAATAAATGAAACAGACGTTCACGCATGGTTTTCATCCAATAGCCTGCTGCAAACGATGGATCAGTGGATCAATAATAAAAGCCTGTTGATCAAATTGGCGCACCGGCCAAATGCCGATGATGCTGTTGCAAAGAAACATTGCTTCACTCCTTGCCACATCCTCCAGACCAAGCTCAGTCTCCATGCATGGGATATTGAGTTGTCGTGCCAACTCCAGCACGCGTGCACGCATGATGCCAGCCACTCCACACTTGTCTAGTGTAGGTGTGAGCAATCGGCCACTTTGCAATAGAAAGACATTGCTCATGGTAGCCTCGATGAGATGCCCATGCTCATCCAGTAATAAACCCTCGGCAATCTCCGGTTCATTCCACTCGCTGCGCGCCAATACTTGCTCCAGGCGATTTAGGTGTTTAATCCCGGCAAGCTGTAAATTATGCCCCAGGCGCAACTTACATAAGCGCACGCGCACACCTTGCTCAGTGTAATTTGATGGGTATTCAGGCCACGGATGCAACGAGAGTATGCGGCTGGTATTGGCTGGTTCTGGCGACCGATAACCGCGCCCACCTGAGCCTCTGGTAATAATGATCTTCAATACTACCTGGTGCTTATTTGCACATAATTCCAGGGCTTCCTGACTGAGTATTTCGGCATCTGGTAGCGGGATGCCAAGGCGTTGACTATCGTGCTGCAAACGAGCGAGATGTTGTGACAAATATTGTGGCTGGCCAGCACGCACGGCGATGGTGGTAAACACTCCATCGCCGTACAGTAAGCCGCGATCATCGGCGGCTATTTGCTGGCCATATTTCCCATTGATGAGCATACATGGAGAGATTGGTAACAAGGCTCAAATTTTCTTGAATACCAAGGTTCCGTTAGTGCCGCCAAAACCAAAGGAATTGGACAGCGCTATTTCGATCTGGCGCTGCTGCGCTGTATTGGCTGCATAGTTCAGATCACATTCAGGATCAGGCGTGTTGATATTGATGGTTGGTGGTGCCACCTGATCGCGGATGGCCAGTATGCTAAAGATTGCCTCGACACCACCGGCTGCACCGAGCAGATGGCCGGTCATGGACTTGGTGGAGCTCATAGTCAGCTTGTAGGCGTGATCGCCGAAGGCGGCCTTGGCCGCATCAGTCTCTGCCTTGTCGCCGGCCGGTGTTGAGGTGCCGTGGGCATTGATGTAATCCACTTGTTCTGGATTGATCCCGGCATTACGCATGGCTGCCTGCATGCAGCGCCGCGCACCTTCGCCACCTTCTGCCGGCAAGGTCATGTGATAGGCATCACCACTCATGCCGTAGCCAATTAGTTCGGCATAAATGCGCGCACCACGAGCCTTGGCAAATTCATATTCTTCCAGCACCACTACGCCCGCCCCATCTGAAAGGACAAAGCCATCGCGATCTTTATCCCAGGGACGGCTGGCAGTCGCTGGGTCGTCATTGCGCGTGGAAAGCGCACGTGCCGCACCAAAACCACCCAAACCCAATGGCGATGTAGCCATCTCTGCGCCACCGGCAATCATTACATCGGCATCACCATATTCGATAATGCGGGCGGCATCGCCAATACTGTGTGTCGCCGTGGCGCAGGCCGTCACCAAGGCAATATTGGGGCCTTTCATGCCGTACATAATCGACACATGGCCGGAGATCATATTGATGATACTGCTGGGCACAAAGAAAGGTGAAATACGACGTGGGCCGCTGTTCATCAGGTTCTCGTGTGCCTTTTCTATGCCTGGCAGACCGCCGATACCAGAACCAATGGCCACGCCAATACGTTCGGCATTTTCTTCATTAACCGCAAGGCCAGCATCTTCAATGGCCTCTCTGGCGGCAGCAATGCCATAATGAATGAAGGAATCCATCTTCTTCGCCTCTTTGGACGAGAGATAGTTCCCCACATCAAAGTCCTTCACCGAACCGCCGAAGTGGGTCGAGAAAGCCGATGTATCGAAATGGGTTATGGGAGCAATACCGCTCTTGCCAGCCAGTATGTTTTCCCAGGATTCCTTGACGCTCAGGCCAACAGGAGAAACCATGCCCAAGCCGGTGATGACAACGCGCCGCTTAGCCAAGTGACAGCCCTCTTTAAAATAATTTTTTCCTGTTAAAGCACGAGGCCGCACCCAATGGTATGCGGCCTCGCAGGGACAACAGGCAATCAGGCCTGTTGGGTATTAACGTAATCGATAGCCTGCTGAACGGTAGTGATCCTCTCCGCTTCTTCGTCGGGAATTTCGGTTTCGAACTCTTCTTCCAGAGCCATCACCAGCTCGACCGTGTCGAGGGAATCAGCGCCGAGATCATCGACAAACGAGGAGCTGTTTTGTACCTCTTCAGCCTTGACTCCCAGTTGTTCTACAACAATCTTTTTAACGCGCTCTTCGATGCTGCTCATGACAGGTGTTTCCTCCAAAGTTTATTGAACCGCCGTATTGTAGTTAAAGCCTCTGGTCTGTGCCAGAGAAATCAACCTGATGATTGCTTGTAAAAATAAAAGATCAAATCAATTAAATAAATTAAATCAAAATGTTATAGCTTGTTTTTAAGCTAAGACATATACATCCCGCCATTCACATGCAGCGTCTCACCAGTAATATACGCTGCCTCCGGTGAGGCCAGAAAGGCCACGGCTGCCGCAATTTCCTCTGGCAGACCGAGGCGATTGAGTGGAATTTGCTTGAGCATGCTCTCTTTATGTTCGTCTGACAGAGCACGGGTCATGTCGGTATCGATAAAGCCTGGCGCGACAGCATTGACTGTAATCCCGCGTGAGCCGATCTCTCTCGCCAGCGACTTGCTGAAACCAAAGATACCAGCCTTGGCAGCAGCATAATTAGTCTGGCCGGCATTGCCCGTTGCACCCACCACCGAGGCGATGCTGATGATACGCCCCTTGCGCGCCTTGGTCATCGCCCGCAGACAGGCTTTGGACATGCGATATACAGATTTAAGATTGGTGTCGATGAGCTCATCCCACTCCTCGTCCTTCATACGCATGAGCAGATTATCACGGGTAATACCGGCATTGTTTACCAAGATGCTAGGCGCACCAAATTCACTTGTGATTGCCGCCAGTACGGCGTCAATACTGGCCTGGTCGGTCACGTTCAGCGCCACACCCTTACCCTTCGCGCCAGCCTCATTCAAGTAGGCGGTGATCTGTGCTGCGCCGTTTTCCGAGGTTGCCGTACCGATGACGGTAGCGCCGCGCCTAGCCAGGGCCAAGGCTGTAGCCTTGCCAATCCCACGACTGGCACCAGTTACCAGAGCAATTTCATTTTCCATAACTGCTTTCCTTTACTTCAAGCTGGCAACCGCCTCATCGAGGCTGCCAGTATCCACGATAGCCAGGACACGCATGTCTTTACTAATACGTTTGTTCAGCCCCACCAACACCTTGCCAGGGCCTGCTTCAATCAAGGTGTCCACGCCATCGGCTAACATTTTTTGAATCGTCTCCACCCAGCGCACCGGGCTATACAATTGACGCGCCAGGGCATCACGCACGCCTTCAACATCAGTAGCCACGGCGACATCAACATTGTTGATCACCGGAATTTGCGGCAACTGCAGATTGATCTCAGCCAGACTTAGAGCCAGCCGTTCGGCCGCTGGCTGCATCAGTGCACAATGGGAAGGCACACTTACCGGCAGGGGCAAGGCACGTTTGGCGCCCATGGCCCTGGCCGTCTCCATGGCACGCTCGACAGCGCTGGCATGACCTGCAATCACGACCTGGCCGGGGGAGTTGAAATTAACTGCGGAGACCACTTCATCTTGTGCTGCCTCGGCACAGGCTGCAACCACCTGGGCATCTTCCAGTCCCAAAATGGCAGCCATGGCACCAGTACCGGCAGGCACGGCTTCCTGCATGAAACGACCGCGTTCGGCAACCAATCCCACAGCATCAGGAAAAGAAATTGCCCCTGCACACACCAAGGCAGTGTATTCGCCCAGACTGTGACCGGCCATAACACTGGGCATGCGGCTGGTATTTTCCTGCCATACCCGCCAAACAGCAACACCAGCGGATAGCATCGCTGGTTGAGTGATATGAGTTTGATTCAACTCATCCGCTGGACCGTTCTGCACCAATTCCCACAGATCATAACCTAGCACCACCGATGCCTCAGCAAAGGTTTTTTGCACCTGCGGCCAGGCGGAGGCCAAATCTGCCAGCATGCCTATTGATTGAGATCCTTGACCTGGAAAAACTATGCCTAAGGACATTAAAACACCTCTCAATAACGTATCAGTGCCGAGCCCCAGGTAAAACCACCACCAAAGGCCTCCAGCAACAGCACATCACCCCGTTGAATACGACCATCGCGCACGGCCACATTTAAGGCCAGTGGTACGGAAGCAGCAGAGGTGTTGCCATGTTCAGCAACCGTTACAACTACACGATCCATGGTCATCTTCAGCTTTCTTGCCGTGGCCTGAATAATGCGCGTGTTGGCCTGGTGTGGCACCAGCCAATCAACCTCGCTCTTCTCCATATCGTTGGCCGCCAGTGTTTCATCCACAATCCGGCCCAAAGTATTGACGGCCATCTTGAAGACCTCATTACCGCTCATTTCGATATATGGGCCGGCCTCGCCACGCAGGCCTTCCGATATTCCGCCATTGGTGGTCAGCAAGGATTCATAACTGCCATCGGCATGCAGGTGGGTAGATAAAATGCCAGGCTCATCACTGGCCTGCAGGACAACGGCACCGGCCCCATCACCAAACAGCACGCAGGTATTGCGATCGGTCCAGTCAACGATGCGCGAGAGAGTTTCCGCCCCTATCACAAGTGCATTACGCACCCCGCCGGCACGAATGAATTTATCGGCCACACCCAGGGCATAGACAAAACCTGTGCACACCGCCTGGATATCGAAAGCAGGGCAGCCATGTATATCAAGGCGCTGCTGCAACAGGCAGGCGGTGCTCGGGAAGACACGATCAGGAGTGGTAGTAGCGACGATGATCAGGTCGATCTCGTCATTGTCTATGCCAGCGGCGGCAATGGCTTGACGCGCTGCCTGTTCTGCCAGATCGCAAGTAGTCTGTCCTTCGGCTGCAATATGGCGTTCTTTGATACCAGTACGATCAGTAATCCACTCATCCGAGGTATCAACCATTTTTTCCAGCTCGGCATTGGTTAAAATTCTCTCGGGCAGATAACCGCCCGTGCCGATGATGCGTGCATATTTCAAACCGAGGACCTTCCTTCCAGCAATGTTGTCAATTGTTCACGAATACGTTCGGGGACATTATTGCGCGTCGCCAATATTGCCTGTTCAATTGCTTGGGTATAGGCAAACACATCTGCGCTGCCGTGACTCTTGATCACAATACCACGCAAACCAACCAGACTGGCACCATTGTAACGGCGCGGATCGATGCGTGCACGAAAAGCCCGTAGTACCGGCAAGGCCACCAGAGCCGCCAACTGGGTAAGAATATTGCGTTTGAATTCCTGCCTTATGTAGTGGCTGATCATCTTGGCCACGCCTTCGCTGGCCTTGAGCGCGACATTGCCGATGAAGCCATCACACACCACCACATCCACCGTGCCTTTGTATATGTCATCACCCTCGACAAAGCCAACATAGTTAAGCGTACTTTGCTGCAACATGCGCGAGGCTTCCTTTACCTGCTCATTGCCCTTGATCTCTTCTTCACCAATATTTAGCAGACCGATGCTGGGAGAGGAGATATTGCCTACTGTCTGGGCAAGCACCGATCCCATCACGGCAAATTCGTACAAATTTTCTGCGCTGCTATCCACATTGGCACCAAGATCAAGCATATATGATTGGCCACGAATAGTGGGAAGCGCTTTAAGAATGGCGGGGCGATTTATACCCGGCAGGGTTTTTAGGACGAAACGGGCCATGGCCATCAGTGCGCCAGTATTACCGGCACTGATACAGGCCTGCGCCCTGCCCTCCTTGACCAGATTAATCGCCACGCGCATAGAAGAATCCTTCTTGTGGCGCATGGCATAGGAGGGCAGATCATCCATACTCACCAGCTGTGAGGCATGCTGGATGGTCAAGCGTTGATTATTTATATGTCCGTGGCGCTGCAACTCAGCCTGGAGAGTTTCCTGCTCGCCTACCAGGATGAGATAAATCTCAGGATGGGCTTTGAGTATGTGTAGGGCAGCAGGAACAACCACCTTAGGGCCGTGATCTCCGCCCATGGCATCTAGTGCAATTGTGGTGGTTGTGGCCGTCATTGGCTATGGGTAGACAGTCGGGCGTAAACACACGAAAGCGGCCTCAACGAAACCAGTTGTCCAACAACCGGCACGTAAGGCCGCTCTCATGGTATTGATAACTGTGCTTACTCGCCCTTGACGCTTATGACCTTGCGGCCACGGTAGTAGCCGTCCGGGCTGATGTGATGACGCAGATGAGTCTCACCGGTAGTAGGCTCGATAGATATAGCCGCTACCTTTAGGGCATCGTGTGAACGGCGCATATCGCGCTTGGAACGGGTCTTGCGATTTTGCTGAACGGCCATGCTGTTACCTCGTAAAAAAAGCCTTTAATCAATGATTATTTAACTCTGCCAGTGCAGCAAATGGGTTTATTTGCGTCGCGCTGGCCTGAGTGTCCGCTACGATTTTCTTTACTGCCAACTCGCATTCACCATCGGCGTGACGGGCAATAATTGGCAGAGAAAGAATCAATTCATCTTCAATAACATCACGCAGGAACAAGGGCTCATTCGTGATGAGCAAGGGTTCGTATGATTCAGGCAATCTTTCAGCCTGCTCCTCACTGCACACCAGACCCAACAGTCGATCAGCCACTATGGATTGTTTCATCTTACTTAGGCAACGCTGGCAAACCAGCACCACCTCAGCTTGTAGCTGCAGGCGCAGATACGCACGCTGCATCTCATCGAGATCAAATTCCAGGCCGACAGTGACATCACCTGGTTCGGCCGCCAGCAGCGGCAACAAACGCCCCATATCCCGCATGGAGACACACGCATTGAATCGAGCACCAGTACGAGACAGGCGCTGCGGGTCTACATGAAGAGGAATGCGCTCGGCTGACATAAGCCGCGTATAATAATCCGCCAAGGAACTTCTTGTCAAAACATCCGCGCCCAAGACAGGTGGAATACATGCCCAAGCAGGCTTGAGAGCCAGATGCGGCGCAAGAACTTATACCGCGTATCGGTCAATATGCATGTACTGTGCACAATGATTCACGGTATGCCGGATATTTAAGAATATTATACAACGTGCATTTCTGCGGAAATATTCACTGTGGCACGTTACTTGATTATAATTTGACCTTGACAATGTGAGGCAATTTCCCTAAAACCACGGGACAGAAAAACGGCATACTGCACCTATGCCGTTTTTTTTGCCTTGCCCATCCTGACAGTCAGGCAACATCGGCCGCACGAGTGGTCTGCAACGATAGCGAGAGTCAATTGTGATAAAGAAGATCCTCATCGCCAACCGTGGTGAAATTGCTGTGCGCATCGTGCGCGCCTGTGCCGAGATGGGCATCCGTTCTGTGGCCGTGTATGCCGAAGCTGATCGCCATGCCCTGCACGTCAAAAAGGCCGATGAGTCATACAGTCTTGGCCCCGACACCGTGGCCGGTTACTTGAATGCCCAACGCCTGGTCAATCTGGCTGTGGCCACGGGCTGCGATGCGCTGCACCCTGGCTATGGTTTTCTCGCGGAAAACCCTGAATTTGCCGAGATATGCGCCAAACATGGAGTTATCTTTATTGGTCCCTCTGCTGATGTCATTCGCCGCATGGGTGATAAAACTGCTGCCCGCGAGGCCATGATCGCAGCAGGCGTGCCGGTCACGCCTGGCTCAAAGGGCAATCTGGAATCCCTTGAACAAGCCATAACTACCGCTAACGATTTGGGTTACCCGGTGATGCTCAAGGCCACTTCAGGCGGCGGTGGTCGCGGTATCCGCCGTTGTGAAAATGAAGCTGAACTACGCCAGAACTATCCTCGTGTTATCTCGGAGGCCACCAAGGCCTTTGGCAGTGCTGAGATATTTTTAGAAAAGTGCATAGTCAACCCGCGCCATATAGAAGTACAAATCCTTGCTGACAGTCACGGCAATGTCATTCATCTCAATGAACGTGATTGCTCCATTCAACGCCGTCACCAGAAACTTATCGAAATCGCCCCTTCCCCACAGCTCAATCAGGAGCAACGCGACTACATCGGTGGCCTGGCAGTCAAGGCGGCGCAGGCGGTAGGCTATGTCAATGCCGGCACCGTGGAGTTTCTGCTGGATAAGGACGACAACTTCTATTTCATGGAAATGAACACCCGCCTGCAGGTGGAGCATTGTGTAAGCGAGGAAATTACTGGCGTGGACATCGTGCAGGAACAAATTCGCATTGCTTCAGGTTTGCCACTCAAAAACACAAACCAGTCCTTGACCCCACGTGGTTATGCAATGGAATTTCGCATAAATGCTGAAGATCCCAAGAATGGCTTTATGCCTTCCTTTGGCAAGGTCACCAGCTATTATGCCCCCGGCGGGCCTGGTGTACGCACTGATGGCGCGCTCTATACTGGCTATGAAATCCCACCATATTATGACTCGATGTGTGTCAAGCTCATCGTCTGGGGGCCGGACTGGGAGACGCTGCTCAATCGTGCTCAGCGCGCCCTGCGCGATATAGGTGTATATGGCATCAAGACCACAATCCCCTATTATCAGGAAATACTTAAAAACGAAATGTTCCGTAGTGGTCGTTTCGATACCAGCTTTGTTGATACCCATCCTGAGCTGCTGGACTATCCCGTCAAAAGACCACAACGTCAGGTAGCTGCCGTCATAGCTGCCTCCATTGTCGCCTCTATGGGCCTTTGAACAGGCCTCAACCTACGGAAATTGCCTCGATGCCCAAGGTATATATTACTGAAACTGTATTGCGCGATGGTCATCAATCCTTGATTGCCACCCGTCTGCGCACCGAAGACATGCTGCCCATCTGCCCACAACTGGACAAGGCTGGCTTCTGGTCACTGGAAGTTTGGGGTGGCGCAACCTTTGATGCCTGCCTGCGCTTTTTGAAAGAAGACCCATGGGAGCGTCTGCGCACCTTGCGCAAGGCGCTGCCCAATACCCGCCTGCAAATGCTGCTGCGCGGACAAAATCTTTTGGGCTATCGCCATTATTCCGATGATGTAGTGCGCGCCTTTGTCGATCGAGCCGTGGCCAACGGCATAGATGTCTTCCGTATTTTTGATGCCCTCAACGACACTCGCAATCTACGCACCGCCATCGAGGCTGTCAAAAAGCATGACAAACATGCCCAGGGCGCGATCAGCTACACCACCAGTCCGGTGCATGGCATAGAACAATTCGTCAGCATGGCAAAAGAAATGGAGTCCATGGGTTGCGACAGTATTGCTATCAAGGATATGGCCGGGCTGCTCACGCCCAGCGCCAGCACCGAGCTGGTCGATGCGCTGGTGTCCACCATCAAATTGCCCATTGCTATCCACAGTCACGCCACCGCCGGCCTTGCCAGCATGTGTCAGCTCAAAGGCATAGAACATGGCGCTGTACATATTGATACCGCTATTTCTTCCTTTGCTGGCGGCACCTCACATCCACCCACTGAATCCATGGTTGCGGCACTACGCGGCACTACCTACGACACCAAGCTCGATCTCGCCTTGCTGCAGGAGATCGGTTTTTACTTTCAGGGAGTGCGTAAAAAATATCACCAATATGAGAGCGAATACACCGGCATCGATACCCGCGTACAGATCAATCAGGTGCCTGGTGGCATGATCTCCAACCTCTCCAACCAACTGCGCGAGCAGGGTGCGCTGGATCGCATGCAGGAAGTGCTGACCGAGATCCCCCGCGTGCGCGAAGATCTGGGCTACCCGCCGCTGGTCACGCCAACCTCACAAATCGTCGGCAGCCAGGCAGTGCTCAATGTCCTCACTGGCGCACGTTACAAAAACATCACCAATGAAGTGAAATTCTATCTGCAAGGTCGTTATGGCAAAACTCCAGGGACGGTCAATTCTGTGGTGCGCCACCAGGCAATCGCAAACGATGAGGTGATTGAATGTCGCCCTGCTGATCTGCTGAAACCGGAATTGAACAATCTACGCAATCAGATTGGCGGACTTGCGCAAAATGAAGAAGATGTACTTACCTTTGCCATGTTTCCGGAAGTGGGGCGCGAATTTCTCGAACAACGCAGTAAGGGTGAGCTCAAGCCAGAGCCACTGCAGCCATTGCCGTCCCAGAATAGCCAACTCTGCGGCGCACCCACTGAATTCAATATCACCATGCACGGTGAAACTTATCACATCAAGGTTACTGGCTCTGGCCACAAACCCAGCCAAATACGCCCGTTTTATATTACGGTCGATGGCCAGCCAGAAGAGGTCAATGTCGAGATCCTGGATGAACTCTTTGCCGAGATAACGACAGCAACAGCCAAGTCAAATGGCAGCAACAGCAAGCGGTCTCGTGCCAGCAAGCCAGGTCATGTCACGGTTTCCATTCCTTCCTCAGTGGTTGACGTATTAGTTAAAACAGGAGATGAGGTCGAGGTGGGGACACCATTACTGGTTACCGAGGCAATGAAAATGGAATCCGAAATACAATCACCTGTTGCAGGTAAAATTGTTGCCGTGCATATTAGTAAAGGTGACCGGGTAACACCTGACGAAACCCTCATCGAGATCGAATAATTGAAACTGATACTTGCTTCCAGCTCACCCTATCGCCGTGAATTGCTGAAACGTTTGGGGCTTGCCTTTGAAACGTCATCACCCAATGTGGATGAAACGCGACTGCCGGGCGAAACACCCAAGCAATTGGTACGACGCCTTGCCGAGGTTAAAGCCCGTGAGGTAAGCAAAGAGTATCCTCGCGCCTTGATCATAGGTTCGGATCAAGTTGCTGTGCTCGGTGATCGCATCCTGGGCAAACCAAAAAATCACTCTGAAGCCATGCAGCAATTGACGGCAGCCTGTGGCCGGCGAGTCAGTTTTATTACTGGACTTTGTCTGTACAATAGCGACAACAGCCACTGCCATGTGGACGTTGTTCCTTATACAGTGGAATTTCGAGCACTAAACGCCGTGCAGATCGAGAATTATCTCAAGCGTGAGCAGCCTTATGACTGCGCAGGTAGCTTCAAATCTGAAGGGCTTGGTATCAGCCTGTTCCGCCGCATGGAGGGAGATGACCCTACCGCCCTCATTGGTCTGCCACTTATCCGCCTGATCGACATGTTGGCAATGGAAGGGATAAACGTTCTTTAATTAGATACGTTTAGCGCATCTGCGCAGGGACAAGCCCCAGCACTGTCCCAAGACCATTTGCAATCGCGGTACCCAAACTGGCCGCCAGTTTCTCGAAATAATGCGGACGTGGAGTGAAATCAACGATATCTTCCGCACCAACCACCGTGCGCGCCACATCGCTGGCACTGGCCAATTCATCGACCAAACCCAGCTCCACGCTTTGCTCGCCAGTCCAGACCAGGCCTGAGAACAAGCTTGGATCATCACGCAGACGATCGCCGCGCCCTTCTTTTACCGCGCTGGTGAACTGACTATGAATATCATTTAGTAAACCCTTGATATGCGCCTCCTCCTCAGGCTGAGACGGTGAAAATGGATCGAGAAATCCCTTATGCTCACCAGCGGTGAGCAGGCGGCGCTCTACACCCAGTTTGTCCATCGCATCAACAAAGCCAAAGCCATTCATCAACACACCAATGGAACCCACCACGCTGGCCTTGTTGGCATAAATCGCGTCCGCCGCAGCTGCAACATAGTAGCCACCTGAGGCACACATATCGCTAACCACTGCATATAGCGGGATATCTGGATATTCCTCACGCAAACGTTTGATCTCATCGTAGATATAGCCTGATTGCACTGGACTGCCGCCGGGACTATTGATACGCAAAATAACACCAGCCGTACGTTTGTCTGCAAACGCATTGCGCAGACCGGTGATAATATTATCGGCACTTGCCGCTGTACCATCGGCAATCATACCTTTTAAGTCCACCAGGGCAGTATGCTGTCCTGTCTTGCCTGCACGACTGCCCATGCCATCGGGCCACATGAAGAGCAGCAGACCAAACAGGTAAAGAAACATCAGCCCCTTGAAAAAAATACCCCAGCGCCGCGCACGGCGCTGCTCATTGAGCGAGGCAAAAGCCAGACGATTAAGCAGATCCCGTTCCCACGAGCCATCACTGCCTGGTTTTTTTACATCGTTTGATTCCATCAAGACCTTCCTCCAAACTGTAAAAACTTCGCTCAGGCTCGCAATTGGTCTTTATCAGCCGCCAGCCAGCCAGGCAACTCGATAATGTCATCCAGACAACCCAATGGCGCATGCCGCAGCAAACGTTCGGGGTGGTGTACGCCATAACTCACTGCCAAGGCATGAGTTTTGGCATTGCGTGCCATTTCCATATCGTATTCTGTGTCGCCAATCATCAAGGTGCCCTGTGGACTGGTACCCAGATGTTCCATCAACTCAAACAACATTTGTGGATGCGGTTTGGAGACTGTTTCATCGGCACAGCGCGTCGCATGAAACAATGGCTCCAAGCCGGTTTCCTCAAGCACCTTATCCAGGCCGCGTCGTCCCTTGCCAGTTGCCACGGCCAATAGATAGCCCTGCTCGGCCAGCTCATGCAACACCTCGCCAGCACCGGCAAATAGTTGTGATGTGGTTTGGTTGCTGACCAGGAAATGATGCCGATAACGATCGACCAGGGCCTCCTGAGTATCTGTCGTGCAACCAGGAAACAGTGCCTGAGTGGCCTCCGCTAGGCCCAGTCCAATTATATTCCGCAATTCATGGGCCTCTCGATGCGGCATGGCCAGATCATCTATAGCTCCTTGTAGACAGGCCACGATGCGAGCCTCGGAATCCATCAAGGTCCCATCCCAATCAAATACCAACAATTCAAATCTTTGCATCACTTCACTCCATCATATCCAGCACATGGCGCAATTCAGGCGGTAATGGCGCACTCACACTGACCACCTGGCCGCTCTCTGGCAGGCTAAAACTGAGGGCACTGGCGTGCAAAAACAATCGTTTGAGTCCCTTTTCCACCATCATTTTATTAAAAGTCTCATCACCATATTTCTCATCACCGGCAATTGGCTGGCCAAGATGGGCCGCATGAACCCGCAGTTGGTGAGTACGTCCCGTAATCAACTCAGCCTCAACCAGGGTAGCCTCCGGAAAAACACTGACAGGACGAAAAACAGTCAGCGCAGGCTTGCCTTCCGCTGATACCTTAACCACGCGCTCACCAGACTGGCTTACATTCTTCAACAGTGGCGCCTCAACACGGCGTTCACCGCCTCGCCAGGGGCCCTTGAGCAAGGCCAGGTAACGCTTGTCGCTGCCGCCTTCGCGTAATAATTCATGAAAGGCACGCAACATACTGCGTTTTTTGGCAACGACGATGCAGCCTGAGGTGTCCCGATCCAGTCTGTGTCCCAATTCCAGAAAAGGAGCTTCTGGGCGCAATGCGCGCAAGGCCTCGATCAGACCAAAACTTAGGCCACTGCCGCCATGGACGGCAAGACCAGATGGCTTATCTATCACCAAAAACCCTTTATCCTCATGGATAACACTGGCATTGATCTGTTCCAGCAGACGGTTAGCCGGACGTACAGGAGCAGTCTTCTCGCCCAGGCGCATGGGCGGAATACGAATGGCATCGCCCGTCTTAATGCGGTAAGTTGGCTTGATACGGCCTTTATTGACCCGCACCTCACCGGTGCGCAAGATGCGATAAACATGGCTCTTGGGCACGCCCTTGAGCTTGTTCATCAGATAATTATCGATACGCTGCCCTTCATCCATGGCAGCAACCTCGATCAAACTGGCGACAGGCATACTCATCAATAAAGTATATCAATTTGCTACTTTGATTGATGCATCTTTACTGGATGGATTATACTAACGTGCCGTTGCCCGTGTGGCTGCTTCTTTTTTTCAACAAATCCACCACACGTCACAATGGCGGCGCCCGAGGCGCAAAAATTATTTTTGGTCCCTTTCCAGATGAAAGGGTAATAAAAGATACTGGTGACAATTGTATTGTCACGCACACAATAAACGCTCCTGCCCCAGGTGTTTGGTTTGGCTGGGTGGGCCGAGTTGGCCATGCCGCTCAAGGCAATTATGCCGCCCTGCCCCACGCCCTCACCTGTACAGCAGTCGAGCGTAGAGAGAAAAAACAATATGAAACGTATGCTAATCAACGCAACTCAGCCGGAAGAGTTGCGTGTGGCGCTAGTTGACGGCCAGCGCTTGTATGACCTTGATATCGAAAGCACTGCAAAAGCCCAAAACAAATCAAACATTTACAAAGGGCGAATTACCCGCGTCGAACCCAGCCTAGAAGCAGCCTTCATTGATTATGGCGCCCAACGCCACGGTTTCCTGCCGCTCAAGGAAGTTTCCCGCAGCTATTTCCAACCCGATACCGACCTCTCTGGCCGCGTCAGCATCAAGGATGCCCTCAAAGAAGGTCAGGAAATCATCGTCCAGGTTGAGAAGGAAGAACGCGGCAACAAGGGTGCCGCCCTCACCACATTCATCAGTCTGGCTGGTCGATATCTGGTATTGATGCCCAACAATCCCCGCGCTGGTGGTGTCTCGCGCCGTATCGAGGGCGAGGATCGCAGCGAAATGCGCGATACCATGACACAGCTCAATATCCCTGAAGATATGGGGCTAATTGTCCGCACTGCCGGTGTTGGTAAAAATGTAGAGGAACTGCAATGGGACATGGACTACCTGCTACAGGTATGGCGTTCCATCGAGGAAGCAGCCCAAGGCCGTCCTGCCCCCTTTCTGATCTATCAGGAAAGCAATGTCATAATTCGCGCCATTCGCGATTATCTGCGTAACGACATAAGTGAAATTCTGGTCGATGAACCCTCGGTATTTGAGCAGGGGCGCGACTTCATGCAGCAGGTGATGCCGCAGAACCTCAATAAACTCAAGCTCTACCAAGACACCGTCCCACTATTTACCCGTTATCAGATTGAAAGCCAGATCGAATCGGCCTTTACCAACGACGTGCAGCTCCCCTCAGGTGGCTCTGTTGTCATCGATCATACCGAGGCGTTGATCGCGATTGACATCAACTCCGCCCGCGCCACCAAGGGTGGTGACATCGAAGAAACTGCCCTCAATACCAACCTGGAGGCGGCCGATGAGATCGCCCGCCAGATGCGCCTGCGTGATCTAGGTGGCCTGATTGTCATAGATTTCATCGACATGACGCCGGCTAAAAACCAGCGTGAGGTGGAAAATCGTTTACGTGAAGCACTCAAACAAGACCGTGCCCGCGTCCAGGTAGGTCGTATTTCACGTTTTGGTCTGCTAGAAATGTCACGTCAGCGACTGCGTCCTTCGCTGGGTGAATCCAGCCAGGTTATCTGCCCACGCTGCCGAGGTCAGGGAACCATCCGTGGAATCGAATCACTCGCCCTCTCCATCCTGCGTCTCATCGAAGAAGAGGCGATGAAAGAAAATACCAGCAAGGTACAAGCTCAGTTACCCGTGACCGTAGCTAGCTTCCTGCTGAATGAAAAGCGCCACATACTCAATGCCATTGAAGAACGCCAGGATATACAGGTTGTGCTGATCCCCAACCCACACCTGGAAACACCCAACTATCAAGTGGAACGGATCCGTGCCGATGATTTGGAACATACACCACATCAACGACCCAGCTACGATCTGATTGTGCGCCAGGAAGATGATGCCGCAACCAAGATCACCGAAGCGCCTAAAGCGCGTGCTGAAGAGCCAGCGGTAAAGACCGTTGCCCCCCCTGTCACACCGATGCCCACGGCAGACAAATCTGCCGCACCAAGTCACCCTGGGTTGCTACGGCGTATATTCAGCGTACTGCTTGGCAATGGTAATAACAACGAAAAGGCGACAACGGAAGAAAAGCCAGCTAAGGACACACCACAACGCAGCAAGCCACAACAAACTGCACGCCGCAGCCAAAGTGATAGCCGCACTGAACGTAGCCGCAGTCAGAAACCGGCTACCCGTGAACAACGCCAGCCACAAACGCCGCGCCCGCCACGCAAACCACGCCCAAGCGACACAGTGGCCGAGGAAAACAAAGCAATTGCAGCAGAAGGGCAAAGCTCAGCCAATACCAAACAAGGCGCACCTGAGGAGCCACAAGCAAGCCAGGCTCGCGAAGAGCGCAGCAGCTCACGCCGTGGCCGCCGTGGTGGTCGCCGTCGCCGCCCCACCACTGAAGGCACGCACGAAGATGCCCAGACCACAAGCGCAACTCAGGAAGCAGAGCAGAAACAACAGTCTGCGGCACCAAGCCAGAGCCCAGACCAAGCCACTACTCCACGCACACCAGTCACGCCACCAGCTGCAGCCTCAACAGCAGTAAGCTCAGCCACAACTGCTGCGCAAACCTTGGAAAACTCCACGATAGCCAGCAAAGAGCAGGCTGAATCGACAACAGCCAAGAATGTATCTCATGCGCAGGTAAAAACTGCCGCCGCCAGCACACCCAAGAGCGAATCATCATCTGCGCCACAGCTGGCAAACGTTCCTCTGGCCAAGGCCGCCACTGAAACAGAGCAAACCAGGCCAGCTTCGCCATCTGCTCCAGCACCTGTAAGCAACACGCCAGTCGTTAAAGAACCAGCAACCAAACTGGTACAAGTTGAAACCATTCTTTCCGCACAAACACCCACTGGCCCCGCACCACAACAAGCCAGTGTGCTCCCGCCAGAGCAAAAGCCAGAGCAAAAGCCAGAGCAAAAGCCAGAGCAAAAGCCAGAGCAAAAGCCAGAGCAAAAGCCAGAGCAAAAGCCAGAGCAAAAGCCAGAGCAAAAGCCAGAAACAAAGATTCAAGATGTCTCTGAATAGCCGTTCGTCGGACATTGCAGAGAGTCAGGTAATAAAGAAGCAGCACTAAGTATCTGCGATACGTGCGCCCTATGAAACTTGTTAAGCCTTATTGACCAGCATAATTTCACCAGGGCGCACAAAAAAGCCTCGGCTTTGTGGTTGTTACAAGATTTTATATGAGTTCATAGGATGTGCGGGCGAAGTTGCAGGATGCCTGCATCCGCGCTCCTGAGTTGAAATATGCGGATTAACCGCTAAAAGCGATAATTGAGAAAAAGCCCGATGCTGTCTTGCTGAGATTTTGGCTGATAAACCTTGTACAATGTACCGCTGCTTGTTACGGAAACACTGTCAGATTGGCGAAAACGATAGCTATCGTAATATCCCCCCCAATCCCAGCGTCCACTCAGACGATAATTGATGGATGCATACAAACTATAATCAGGCTTGGGTCTCAAGCTGACATCGCTATCGTAACCCACGCGCCCCAAACCAACATCTTCTGACGTATAGAATGGTATTTTCACGCCACCCTGCAATTCCCAATCGCCACCAAGGCTGTACACTGCTCCCAGCCGCCCATAACCAACCTGATAATCCTCGGTATAACCATAAACCTCACGCCCAAGATATGGGTTTTGCTTATCCAACAGCTTGCGCTGCCAACGGTCATAACCAATACCAAACCTGAATCCCAAAGCTGATTCATGCTCAGTCGCTGCCAAGGGAAAAGATCGCATCATGCCCAGCTCGGCTGACCAGCCAAGATAGTCTGTATCCGTTGTATGTAGTTCATCAGCCATCGTACTGCCATCGTAATCTACCCGCCCAAGGTAGATACGGCTGGCAAGATTGTAGTTCCAGCTGTTGTGCAGATCAGAATCTGCCCGCAAACCGATAAAATATCTTTGGCCAGTTTCCTTCAACAGCCTGCTGCCATTGGTATATTCGCGCCAAGCAAAATACTCACTGCCAAAAGTCACCCGCAGTTGCTCGGCGCTGCTGGCGGGCAAGGTGATAACAAACAACAATGTCGCAACAGTTAAACGGTACATAAAAACCCATATCCTAAGCCAAGCACAAATGCACACACACTTTAAACAAAGTGTTGTTTTTATTTCACAACCAGATAAGTTATTGATTCATCAAAAAAAATATATGATATTTCCACCTAAAACCAATAACCATAAAATAAGCATACAGACCTAAAATCATACTTCTTTATGCATCTTTAACAATTAATAAGATTGAATTTCGTGATCCGTGCCACATAGTAAGGTACTATGCCTAGCTGTTCGCATGCAGTCATCCACTCTAGCCTGAGTCAGATGGATGGCGGAGGGAGAGGGATTCGAACCCTCGTGGGGCTATGAAACCCCAACTCGATTTCGAGTCGAGCCCGTTACAACCACTTCGGTACCCCTCCAAAGCGGGGCAAAGATACACACCCAAGTACAGAATCACAAGTCACAAATACACTACCCAAACCTTAATTACAATGGCCCATCCATCATACAGACATCGAAAACGATGGCGCTATGCGGCAGCTCTTGGCGTATTGCTGCTGTCCCAGTTCATTGTTAGTTGCTCCAAGCCGCGCAATGAACTGCAACAGGTGCAGCATGATGGAGAACTGCTTGTCATCACCAGCAATACAGCGACCACCTACTACGAAGGTCCTGATGGCCCCAGCGGCATGGAATACGACTTGGCACAGGGTTTTGCCAATCACCTTGGTGTGCGCCTGCGACTGGTGGTAGCCAATAATGTCAGTGAAGTTTTGCGTCAGCTGGCTGAGGGTAAAGCTAACCTGGCAGCAGCAGGGCTGACAGTCACTGAATCACGCGAAGGCTGGCTGTCCTTTACCCCACCCTATCAGGAAAGCACGCAACAACTGGTTTATCGCCGTGGCACTACACGCCCGACCTCCCTCGAAGACCTCAGCGGCCAGCTGGTGGTACAGGCGAGCAGCAGCCACGCAGAAAACCTGCAACAGTTAAAGCGACAATACACCAACCTGAACTGGACAGAAAACACCAACCTCAGCAGTGAAGAGCTGCTTGTCCTGCTGAATGAAGGGGTCATCGACTACACTGTGGTTGACTCACACGAGTTTGCCAAAAACCAGCATTTCATGCCCGAACTGCGTATTGCCTTAGAGCTTACGGAACCACAACCACTCGCCTGGGCCTTCACACGTTCCCGCGACCACAGCCTGTATGAAGCTGCCACTGAATATTTCAAACAGCTGGAAAGCAATGGTGATCTTGCCCGTTTGCATGAAAAATACTACGGCCATATCGCTGACTTCGACTATGTTGGCGTACGCACCTTTATGCAACATATCGATCAACGCCTACCCAGCTTTCAAGAAGAATTCATCACCGCCGCTGAGATAAATGAGCTGGACTGGCGCTTGCTAGCCGCCATAGCCTACCAGGAATCTCACTGGAATCCACGCGCCGTTTCACCAACCGGCGTGCGCGGCATCATGATGCTGACACAAGTCACCGCCCAGGATCTTGGCGTGAACCAGCGTACAGATCCGGCACAAAGCATTGCGGGTGGCTCACGCTACTTCAAATCTCTGTTCAAGCGTATACCGGAGCGCATCGAGGATCGAGACCGCCTTTGGCTCGCACTGGCCGCCTACAATATAGGCTACGGTCATTTGGAAGATGCCCGCATCATCACCCAACAACTGGGCGGTGACCCGGACAAATGGGCTGATGTCAAAGAAAGCCTGCCATTACTACATAAACGCCAATGGTACAAACATACTCGATATGGCTATGCACGTGGCAATGAAGCACTGCGCTATGTGGAAAATATCCGCAACTATTACGATATTCTTGTCTGGGTCAACGATCGTCTCACACCCAAGCCTGAGCGCAGGTTGAGTTATCTATCAGTCCTCGCAGACCAGTTTTGACGCTTTGAAAGGCTAGCTTGCTGGATTCACTTCCTGCGACGTTCCTTAAAAAACTCATGCAACAAATCACCACATTCTTCAGCCAACACACCACTATTTATCTCAAGCTGATGGTTGAGATGTTTTGTCTGTAGCAGATTGAACACACTTCCCGCCGCACCAGTACGCGGATCAGCAGCACCGTACACTACTCGCTCTATCCGCGCATGTACCATCGCCCCCGCACACATCGCACACGGCTCCAAAGTTACATACAAATGCGCTCCAACCAAGCGATAATTACCGACATGACCAGCAGCCGCACGAATTGCAATGATCTCGGCGTGTGCCGTTGGATCATGAGTGATAATAGTTCGATTCCACCCCTCACCAATCAGCTGCCCTGCCAGCACAATCACCGCCCCAACCGGCACCTCTCCTTCCGCCTCGGCACGCCGCGCCAGCTCCAATGCCTTGCGCATCCAGAAAACATCTTGATTATCTTTATGCATGTGCAATCACACTTGGCAAACCACCTGAGTTAAAACCAACCAATGAATCTCGGCACCAAGCATATTTCTACACACAGATTCAACTCTGAAGTACATGCCGGTTAAGCGGCCTGCGCCGCCATGTGATTTTGTATTAAACAAAAATCTCAGCCGCAGTGAATGGCATCCCTTGTGCATCCTTGGCTGAGAGCGCAGGCGTTATACCACTTGGCCATTGAATATTGATTGTGCTGTCGTTCCAGGCAATACAGCGTTCGTGTTGCGGGGCGTAGTAGTCGGTGGTCTTGTAGAGAAATTCAGCGGCATCGCTCAGGACAACAAAACCGTGGGCAAAGCCTTCGGGGATCCAAAGCTGGCGCTTGTTGTCTGCGGAAAGAATCTCACCTACCCACTGGCCAAATGTTTTGCTGCTTTTTCTGAGGTCTACTGCTACATCAAATACTTCGCCCTGCACCACACGCACCAGTTTGCTTTGGGGTTGCTGAATTTGGTAGTGCAGACCGCGCAGGACATTTTTTGTGCTGCGACTATGGTTGTCCTGGACGAAGTGCGGGGCTCTGCCGATGGCACGCTCAAATTTGGTCTGGTTGTAACTTTCGAAGAAAAAACCACGCTCATCACCGAATAGCCTGGGTTCGATGAGGATGATGTCCGGGATAATGAGTGCTGTTATTTTCATTTTGCTTTTTTATTGTGTGATGCAGGGATTTGGTGAGCAGGTAAGCACGGCACGTCCATCAAAATAAATTTTCCTGGATAATTCTCAGCAGATATTGACCATATCCATTCTTGATGAGTGGTTGCGCCAAGGCATGCAGTTGTTCTGCATCGATCCAGCCTTGACGGAAAGAGATTTCTTCTGGGCATGCAACTTTTAGCCCTTGGCGTTTTTCCAGTGTGGCGATGAATTGACTGGCATCGAGCAGAGATTCGTGGGTGCCGGTATCAAGCCAGGCATAGCCGCGAGTCATGATTTCCACATTGAGCTGACCTTGCTCCAGATAAAGTTGGTTGAGCGTGGTGATTTCCAGCTCACCACGAGCCGATGGCCGTATTGATTTTGCCAGCTCTGCGACTTGGTTGTCGTAGAAATAAAGGCCGGTGACTGCATAACTGGACTTGGGTTTTTTGGGCTTTTCTTCCAACGCCAGGACTTTGCCTTTGCTGTTGAATTCCACTACGCCGTAGCGCTCTGGGTCCTGCACGTGGTAGGCGAAAATGGTAGCCCCATGGCGGCGTGCAGCTGCATTTTCCAGCAGCTCTTGCAGGTCGTGGCCATGGAAGATATTGTCGCCCAGTACCAGTGCCGATGGGTTATCACCAATAAAATCGGCACCAATGATAAAGGCCTGGGCCAGCCCATCGGGTGATGGCTGTACGGCGTACTGCAAGCTCAAGCCCCACTGACTGCCATCGCCGAGTAGCTGCTCAAAGCGCGGGGTATCTTGTGGCGTACTGATGATCAGGATCTCGCGTATACCGGACAGCATGAGGGTGCTGAGTGGATGGTAGATCATCGGTTTATCAAATACGGGCAGCAACTGTTTGCTGATCGCCAGTGTGGCCGGATGCAGGCGAGTGCCAGAGCCGCCAGCGAGAATTATGCCTTTATGTGTCATATCAAATCTTCTTAAAAAATGCCGCTGCAACAAGCCCTAGGTTACCAAAAATGGTTTGCCGATAGACACCGGATTTTTTCAGCTGTATCAGGCGTGGCAGCAGACTCATTTGCCTTGCTTTGGCAAAACGTTCCAGGGTTGCGCGGTTTTCTGGGGTAAGTTGACTGTGCAGAGTTTGCAGTGCAGCTATATTTATGCTGTTCCACTCATAAAAACACCCCTGCCAGAGCATGTGGATACGCTTTAGGCGTGCTCGCCATGATAAGTTTTCCCCTACCAGATTAGAGGGATATTGACGATAGCGCAGCGTTGGCGTGTCGTCATAAAAAACTTTGCCGCCACAAGCGGTAATAGCTATGTAGGCCCACCAGTCATGGCTGACAATGGGTGTGTTTATGCCAGCTTTTTGCAATAGTGCACGCGCGGCGTTATTGAAAACCATAGTATTACCGCCGCCAATACTTTGCATCAGGGCATTGGCAAAGCTTGGTGGTTTGGTAAAAAGCTCGGATAGGCCAAGCTCTTGATTGTTTTCATCGACCAGGCGCGTGCGTGAGCAGTACAGCGCTGGGGTATCATGAGCTACTGTTTTTAACCATTGGACGGCGCGTTCGATCTTGTCTGCCTCCCAGATATCATCTTGATCTGAGTAGGCGTAATAGTCTGCCTGGATAGCGGTGTTGCAGGTTAAAGATAAAAAATTAGCCACAAAACCTTTGCGTGGTCCATCGATAATAGTGAGAAGCTGGGCTGGCCATTGCCGTTGGTAGCTTTGCAGTATGTGGATTGTTTTATCTTTGGAGCCGTCATCTGAGGCCCAAATCTGCCAGCTGGTATGGGTTTGCTCTGTGAAAGAATCCAACTGCTCTGCCAGATATTGTTGGCCGTTATAGGTGCATAGCAAAATGGCCACTTTTGGCAGCTTGGCAACTTGGCAATTCATTTCAGTTAGTTTGAGTTTGGTTACTGTGATTTAATGTTGCCAGATCAAATCCTGGATACGTCTTGCAGCAGCGAGATGACCGTAGCCACCGATTGCTCGAGTGTCAGCGTGTCGGTGGCAATAACGAGTTCTGGATTGATCGGCTGCTCATAAGGTGAATCAATTCCAGTGTGGTTTTTGATCAGCCCTGCCCGTGCTTTCTTGTACAGGCCCTTGGTATCTCGTGCTTCGCAGGTCTCCAGGCTCGCCTTACAATAAATCTCCAGGAAATCACCATGCGGCATGAGATTCCGTATCGCCTCACGATCTGCTCGAAAGGGACTGATGAACGCGGTCATCACAATCAGCCCAGACTCCATCATCAGTTTGGCGGCCTCCCCAATGCGCCTGATGTTTTCGCACCGATCTTCATCGCTGAAGCCCAGATTGGAACTCAGGCCGTGGCGGACATTATCGCCATCGAGAACGAATGTTCGGCAACCTCTCTGATGAAGTTCTTCTTCAACCGCATGCGCCAGAGTTTATTTACCAGCACCTGAAAGGCCGGTAAACCAAATAACACAGGCGTTATGACCATTAAGTTTTTCACGCCTCTCGCGAGTGACGGTGGCACGGTGCCAGATCACATTGTCACTTTTTGAATTACCCATCTTTTTTCCATATGTATTCTTTCTATCTCCTGCCCTGTCCCACAAGCTGGCTTGCTTCCTGGAATTTTTTCTTCCGCAATTTACAAGCCCTTGCGCACGAGTTTTATATTGGCATCGTCGACGCTGGTGCTGACGGAAAAGCCCAGGGCGCGGACGAAGGAGAGCATGTTATGGTTATTCGCCATAACTTCTCCTTCCATCAGGCGCAGACCACGTTGACGGGCGGTGTCGATCAGGACATCCATCAGGCGATGGGCGATACCTTTGCGCTGCCATTCATCGGCCACCACGACAGCAAATTCGCAGCTGGTTTGATCGGGGTTGATGACGTAACGCGACACGCCTATGTTCTCCTCAACGCCATCTTTTTCCACCACGGCGATGAAGGCCATTTCGCGGTCATAGTCAATCTGAGTAAAGCGCGCGACCATCGCTGGTGTCAACTCGTCGAGAGTCTGCATGAAGCGAAAGTATTTGGTCTGATCCGACAACTTGCGGACAAATTCCTGTTCCATTTCCGCGTCTTCCGGCCGTATGGGACGAATAATGAGATCCGTGCCGTCTGGCATCTGCCAGCGGCTGACCAGTTGATTGGGATATGGATGGATTGCCATGTGGCTGTAGCGCTCGTGGCTGGTGTTGTGAAAGTCCACGATCACACGCGCATCCACGGCGATGGCACCTGTCTCGTCGACAATGAGCGGATTGATATCCAGCTCCTTGACCCAGGGTAGCTCACAGGCAATTTCAGAGACACGCAGCAAGACATTTTCCAGCGCAGTCATGTTCGCTTCCGGCATGTGACGGAAGGTGTCCAACATCTTGGCCACCTTGGTGCGCTGGATCAGATCTCTGGAAAGGAAACGATTGAGCGGCGGCAACATCACTGCGCGATCGCCCATGATTTCCACCGTGACGCCACCGGCACCAAAGGTAATAACCGGCCCGAAGACCTCGTCCGTGGAGATGCCCACGAGTATCTCACGGCCATTCTTGCGCTGCAGCATCGGCTCTATGGTAATGCCGTCGATACGTGCATCCGGCTGCTTTGCACGCACGGAAGCGACGATGTCGTTATAGGAGCTACGTACGGCCTGAGCTGTGTTGATGCCCAGACGCACACCACCGACATCGGACTTGTGGGTGATATCAGGTGAATTGATTTTCATCGCCACAGGCAGGCCCATCGAAGCGGCCTGCACCAGTGCCTCGTTAGGTGAGCGCACAACCACGGCACGTGCCGCAGGGATATGAAAGCAACCGAGTATTGCCTTGGACTCACTTTCCGACAGCACCTTGCGCCCTTCGGCAAGCGCACCTTCAATAATCAGACGCGCTCCTTCCAGATCCGGCGGCATGCTCTGCCAGATGGGGCCTGGTACCTGTAGCAATAATTGCTGGTTGCGATAATAAGCCGTCAGCGAAGCAAAGGCCTCGACCGCAGCTTCTGGTGTGTGGAAGGTTGGCAAACCGGCCTTGACCAGGGCCTGCCGACCCTTGTTAACCTGGGTCTGGCCCATCCAGGAACACAACACAGGCTTTTTGTGTTTGCGCGCGATCTTGCCGACCGCAACAGCAACTTCAGTCGGCGCAGTCATGGCTTGTGGCGTCAAGATCACCAGCAGGCCATCCACGCCTGCATCAGTCAAACAGGCATCTACCGCTGCGGCATAACGCTCAGCCGTGGCATCACCAATAACATCTACCGGATTGCTATGTGACCAGGTAGGCGGCAAGGCTTCGTTGAGCCGCGTCATCGTTGCCTCAGACAATTCAGCCATGGGAATACCTAGATCAGCTGCGCGATCCGAGGCCATTACGCCAGGGCCACCGCCGTTGGTCAAAATACAAAGCCGCTCACCATCGGCACGAAAGCCTGCGCCCAAGGTGCTGGCATTAGAAAACAGATGGCCGATGCGCATGCCACGCACGGCACCGGCACGACGCAAAGCGGCATCAAAGACATCATCAGCCCCTGCCAGTGCCCCGGTGTGTGACATTGCTGCCCTGGAGCCAGCGGCGTGTCGACCGACCTTGAGCGCCAACACGGGTTTTACACGTGCAGCAGCGCGTACAGCGCTCATGAAGCTGCGTGAATTATGGATGCCTTCGATATACAACAGTATGCTGTCAGTCTTGGGATCGTTGACCAGGTAATCGAGCACATCGCCAAAGTCCAGATCGGCAGAAATGCCGGTGGAAACCACAGTGGAAAATCCTATGCCATTTGGCCGTGCCCAATCCAGGATCGCAGTGCAGATAGCGCCAGATTGGGAAACCAGAGCAACATTACCTGCCTTGGCGCCGCCCTTGTTGAAGGTGACATCAAGGCCGATATCCGGCCGCATAATGCCCAGGCAGTTGGGGCCAATGAAGCGGATGCCATAACGACGCGCCTGCTCAAGCACCTCTTTTTCCAGTTTCAGACCCTGTGGCCCCACCTCACGAAAACCAGCTGAGATGATGACCGCCGCCTTCACTCCATGCTTGCCACAGTCTTCGATAATCGCCGGCACGGTCGGCGCTGGCGTGGTAATAACCGCAAGATCCACCGGCTTGCCCAATATTTCCAGTGATGGATAGGCCTTTTGCCCCTGCACCGTATCGCGCTTGACGTTGATCGGGTAGACATCGCCTTTGAAGCCGCTCTCCAGCATATTTTTGAAGACCAATGCGCCCACTGCATCGGGGCGATCACTAGCACCAAACACAACCACAGATTGAGGTTCGAACAGCTGCTTCAAGTAATGTTGTCCCATGATGTCCCTCGATTTTCCTTAATAATAAAAGCCTGCCAGCATTTAACCACATTGGTGGAAATAAAAAATCATTATCACAAAGTTACACTATGGCCCGCAAACATCACCCCTCCCCCCCAACAAAAAGCAGTTAAGAGAAAGGGGCTTCTCATTCTGGCTCATAGCATGCCGTTTGCAGGAGTCCGCTTGATAGTCACCTGGTTAGGACATGGAAAATAGCCAGTAGCCTGGATGAATGTTATCTTGCTGGGCTGTAAATTCTTTTAAGCCAATCACATACCACCATGCACACAGCCTATATCACTCATCAAGAATGCCTGCTGCACGATATGGGCGAACATCACCCTGAATGCCCTGCCCGTTTGCATGCCATCGAAGATCGCATGTTAGCCGCGCAGTTAATGGCCTTGTTGCGCCATTATGAAGCCCCGCGTGCTACACGCGCCGATCTGCTGCTGGCACATGAGAGTAGATATATTGATTATTTATTTGCCCGCGCACCACAAGCCGGTCAGGCAGCTGTACGGCTTGATCCAGATACCTGGCTGACGGCAAATACGCTGGATGCTGCCATGCGTGCGGTTGGTGCAACCATACTGGGGGTTGACCTGGTCATGCATGGCGAGGTGGAAACGGCCTTTTGCGCCGTGCGCCCACCTGGACACCATGCCGAGCGGGCCAAGGCGATGGGATTTTGTTTTTTCAACAATATTGCCATCGCTGCTGCGCATGCGCTCACCAATCACGGCCTGGAACGGGTTGCCATTCTGGATTTCGATGCCCATCACGGCAACGGCACGGAAGATATTTTTCTCGACGATCCGCGTGTATTGCTTTGCTCCAGTTTTCAGGATCCTTTTTACCCATACACACCACTGGCCGATCGCCCTCATATTATCCACAGTAAGCTGCGCGATGGTGCATACAGCGAAGAATTCCAACAAGCGGTCAACGAGCAATGGCTGCCGGCCATCGATAATTTCAAACCACAGCTCATCCTTATCTCGGCCGGTTTCGATGCCCATTTTGAGGATGATATGTCTGGTCTCAACCTGCTCGACACCGACTTTGCCTGGGTGACCGCTCGCATCATGGATCTGGCCGCGAGACATTGTGACAAGCGCGTCGTCTCTGCCCTGGAAGGTGGTTATGCCATAGATGCCTTGGGGCGCAGCGCCGCTGCGCACATCAAGGTATTGATGGGCCTGCACCAATAGAAGTTTTTCCGTAGTGATCGAGTTGTTTTGGACACGACGGCAGGTTTTTTGTTGTGGAGTTTTTACCCCATCACATCCTCTTGAGGGTAAGGGAGCTGTGTTAGTCCCTTGCAGGGAATGGTTTTCCATATGTGGCGCAATGCCCGATGGTTATTATGCCCTACCTGTGTTTTGCCCTACCTGACCGTACCGCATTTAACAGGGGTGGGCATTCATGCCCACGCGGAACCTGCTTAAACAGAGTATCTACATTAATTTGAAGGGGATGGACCTAGATGACCCACCTGCCAAGCTCCCCTCTCCCGCTAGCGGGAGAGGGGTTGGGGGAGAGGGGACATTGTAGTGATCGAGTTATTTCGGTCACGACAACAGGTTTTTTGTTGTGGAGTTTTTACCCCATCACATCCTCTTGAGGGTAAGGATTGTGTTAGTCCCCTGCGGGGGTTTGCTACATTCGGCGCAAAATCACCCACTTGATCTGGGGAAGACCCAAATAATTATTTGTACTCGGCAGGTAACGTAAAGCTCAACATCTCTTGATGCTTTGGGCTATCCTTGCTGCATATACGAACACCACAACGGAGGAGACGATGCACCGTATGGTCACTATCGACGGCAATGAGGCAACCGCCATCATTGCCCATCTCACCAATGAAGTCATTGCCATTTACCCCATCACGCCCGCCTCGCCCATGGGGGAGCATGCAGACGAGTGGTCATCTCAAGGCCAGCTGAATCTCTGGGGCACGGTGCCAACAGTCGTCGAGATGCAGAGCGAAGGAGGCGCTGCCGGTATGTTGCACGGCGCGCTACAGGCTGGAGCACTTTCCACCTCCTTCACCTCCTCACAAGGCCTGCTGTTGATGATCCCGAACATGTACAAGATCGCCGGTGAACTGACGCCGATGGTGTTGCATGTGGCCGCTCGTTCACTGGCCGCGCAGGCATTGTCAATCTTTGGCGATCACTCAGATGTAATGTCCACGCGCAGCACAGGCTTTGCCATGCTCAGCGCCAACTCGGTGCAAGAGGCGATGGATATGGCTCTCATCGCCCAGGCGGCGACGCTGGAAGCACGCATTCCAATCCTGCATTTTTTCGATGGCTTTCGCACCTCGCATGAAATCGCCAAGATCACGGCCGTGGGGCAGGACACTGTCCGCGCTATGATTCGTGATGATTTGGTACAGGCGCATCGCGATCGTGCATTGAATCCTGAGCAACCCGTACTGCGTGGCAGCTCACAAAACCCTGATGTTTATTTTCAGGGACGTGAAAGCGTCAATCCTTATTATCAGCAGATGCCAGACATCGTACAAAAGACGATGGATCATTTTGCCGAGCTTACCGGCCGTCACTACCACTTGTTTGATTATGTTGGTGCCGAGGATGCCGAGCGTGTGATCGTGTTGATGGGTTCAGGCGCTGAAGCTGTGCATGAAACTGTTGATCACCTGCTCGCCCACGGTGAAAAAGTCGGTCTACTCAAAGTCAGACTTTATCGCCCATTTGATGCTGCGGCCATGTTGTCTGCCTTGCCGTCCAGCGTTAAACATATTGCTGTACTGGATCGCACCAAGGAGCCAGGTTCCGATGGTGAGCCGTTGTATAAAGACGTGCTTTGTGCCATCGCGCAGGCACAGGCCAATGGCCTGTCCAGCTTTGCCGCCATGCCGCGCATAATTGGTGGCCGCTATGGTCTGTCGTCCAAAGAATTTACGCCAGGCATGATTAAGGCGGTGTTCGATGAACTGAACAAAGATAAGCCACTCAACGGCTTTACCATTGGGATCCATGATGATGTCAGCCACACCAGTTTGGAGTGGGATGCCAGTTTCCGCACTGATGCGGCCAAGGCAGTTAACTGTGCACTATTTTATGGTCTTGGTGCAGATGGCACGGTCAGTGCAAATAAAAACACCATCAAGATCATTGGTGAATCCACCGATCTTTATGCCCAGGGTTATTTTGTCTATGACTCAAAAAAATCAGGTGCGGTAACTGTCTCCCACCTGCGCTTTGGCAAACAACCCATACGCTCCAGCTATCTCATCGGCGAGAATGAGGCGCAATTTATCGGCTGTCATCAAACCGTATTTCTGGAGCGCTATGACTTGCTGGATAATGCCGCCCCTGGCGCAGTTTTCCTGCTTAATACGGCGGCAGCTCCGCATGAGGCATGGAATACACTGCCACGGCGCATGCAGCAACAAATCATCGACAAGAACATCCAATTTTATGTCATCGACGCCTACAAAGTGGCGCAGGATGCCGGCATGGGGCAGCGCATTAACACCATCATGCAGACCTGTCACTTTGCCATTTCTGATCTGCTGCCACGCGAGGAGGCCGTCAAGTCCATCAAACAGGCGGTAGAAGATACCTATGGCAAGAAAGGTCGCAAGATAGTTGAGCTGAATTTCCGTGCCATCGATGCTGCGGTGGCTAACCTGCATCAGGTCACTATCCCAGGCAAGGTAACTTCACTCTTTGAACGCCCGCCGGTGGTGGCAGCCAATGCGCCGAAATTTGTCAAAAACATCACGGCTACCATCATCGCCGGTCGTGGTGATTCACTGCCCGTCTCGGCGATCTCGGCCGATGGCACCTGGCCGACAGATACCGCTCGTTGGGAAAAACGTAACATCGCCCTGGAAATTCCAGTATGGGATGAAGAGCTGTGTATCGCCTGTGGCAAATGCCCCTTTATTTGCCCACACTCGGCCATACGCAGTAAATTATTTGACCCTGCCAATGCCGCCGACGCCCCACCGACTTTTAAGCATATGCCAGTCAAGGGTAAGGAATTTCCAGAGGGCGCACATATCGTCTATCAGGTAGCGCCAGAAGATTGTACTGGCTGCGCCCTGTGCGTGGATATTTGCCCAGCCAAGGATAAAAATAATCCTGGCCACCGCGCCCTTAATATGGAACCGCAGGCACCACTGCGTGAACAGGAACGCATTAATTTCGACTACTTTCTTGAGCTGCCAGAATTTGACCGACGCGAAGTGCGCAACACGGTGATGAAAAGCGCCATGTTGTTGCAGCCGTTGTTTGAATTCTCCGGTGCCTGTTCGGGCTGTGGTGAAACACCTTACATACGCCTGGCGACACAGTTGTTTGGTGATCGCATGCTTGTCGCCAATGCCACTGGATGCTCATCAATCTACGGCGGCAATCTGCCAACCACACCCTGGAGCAAGGATGCCAATGGCCGTGGCCCTGCCTGGAACAACTCGCTGTTTGAGGATAATGCTGAATTTGGTCTGGGCATGCGCGTTGCTGTAGACAAGCAGCGTGATTATGCCATTGAGCTAGTCAAATCGCTGGCTGATGTGCTCGGTGAGGAGCTGGCCACTGCCCTGCTTGAGACCGAGCAAAACGATGAGGCCGGTATTCAGGAGCAGCGCGAGCGAGTAGATCTTTTGCGTGAAAAACTAAAGCACATCGACAGCGCCGAGACACGACAGCTGGACGCCGTTGCCGACAGCCTGGTGAAGAAAAGTGTCTGGATTATAGGTGGCGATGGCTGGGCCTATGACATCGGTTTTGGTGGTCTGGATCATGTGTTGTCATCAGGTCGTGACGTCAATATCCTGGTGCTGGATACAGAAGTTTATTCCAACACCGGCGGCCAGACTTCCAAGGCCACACCGCGTGGTGCCGTTGCCAAGTTCTCGGCAGCAGGCAAACCAACGGGCAAGAAAGACCTGGCGATGATCGCCATGGCCTACGGCAATGTCTATGTCGCGCAAGTGGCCTACGGCGCCAAGGATGTGCAAACACTAAAGGCATTTTTAGAGGCCGAATCCTGGCCTGGCGTGTCTATCATCATTGCCTATAGCCCCTGCACTGCCTGGGGCGTGGACATGCTGCAAAGCCATGCCATGCAGGATCGCGCTGTACGCAGCGGTCACTGGCCACTGTTCCGCTTCGATCCACGACGCGCCGAAGAGTATGAGAATCCGCTACAGCTGGATTCCAAAGCGCCGACGATTGCCTACCGCGACTTTGTCAGTCAGGAAACCCGTTTCAGCATGCTCTGGCGCAGTCATCCTGAGGCAGCCGAAGAATTCCTCGGCCAGGCACAGAAACACGCCCTCAGTAACTACCAACATTACCGTCAACTAGCCGAGATCAGTTACGCCAGGCCAGATGATGTAAATGAGAAAAAGACCAAGGAGTAATCATGGACTTACGTACAACTTATCTTGGCCTGGATCTTAAAAATCCGCTGGTGCCTTCTGCCTCGCCGCTCTCACGCAATCTTGATACAGCGAAGAGACTGGAAGATGCTGGTGCTGCTGCATTAGTGATGTATTCATTGTTTGAAGAAGAGCTGCTGCACGATCAGGGAGCCATGGATGATTACCTGAACAACCAAAGTCTGGGTCATGCCGAGGCCAGCAGCTTTCTGCCTACCAGTGAAGAACTTACATCGCGCAACGTGAGTTACCTGGAGCAACTGCAAAAACTGAAAGGCAGTCTGGGAATACCGCTGATTGCCAGCCTTAATGGTGTCAGCACCAGCGGCTGGATCAAATACGGCAAGTCTCTACAGGACGCCGGTGCCGATGCCCTGGAACTCAACGTATATTTTGTTGCTGCAGACATGGAGCCCAGTGGCGCAGAGATAGAACAGCGTTATGTGGATTTACTTACTGAATTGCGCCAGCATGTATCCATTCCCATAGTCATGAAACTCTCGCCGCAGTTCAGCTCTGTCGCCCATATGGTGCGCAGACTTGAACAGGCCGGCGCTGCCGGAGTCAGTCTGTTCAACCGTTTTTATCAACCTGATATAGATATCGACAGCCTGCGCGTAGCGCCACAGTTAAACCTCTCCACTTCAGCTGAATCACTGCTGACGATGCGCTGGATCGCCATCCTCTTTGGCCAAACCAAACTCACCCTCGCCGCTACCGGTGGTGTGCATGATCACAATGATGCCATCAAGATGTTACTCGCTGGCGCTGACGTGGTGCACCTGTGCAGCACGCTGCTGCAAAACGGCCCGCAACATCTAGCCAAAATTCTGCACGGGATGGAGCAATGGATGGAAGAAAGCCCGTATGAAACTGTCGATCAGCTAAAGGGTGTGCTCAGCCAATCCCATGCTGACAAGATATCGGCCTCGGCCTACGCCCGCGCCAATTACTTGCAGCTGCTAGATAACTACACTGCTGGAATGGGCATGTAGATACTGTTATGTGCGTGTAGCGGGCAAATTTGTGGCCGCGTTTCTCAAGCTCTTTATCCAAAGAATCGAGCATGATATTAGCCAGTAACGGCAACAAGGATCCACCTTGCGGTACACCGACTCGACTCTCGCCTTTGAGGTGGTTATCGATAAACCCAGCTCTCAGGTAACGTTTAATCAATCTAAGTAGACGCTTATCTTTCACCTTGTCGCCAAGGCGCGCCATCAGTAGATCGTGATTAACTCGGTCAAAGAATTTCGATAGATCAACATCCACCGCAAAGCGGCATCCTTCCTTGATAATGCTCTGCACCTGCTTAACCGCTTGCTGCCCATTACGACCTGGACGGAATCCGAAACTGTGTTCAGAAAAATCCGGGTCGAAAATGGGCGTTAGTACTTGGGCAATAGCTTGCTGGATCACGCGGTCAGTAACGGTTGGAATACCCAGCTGACGAGTGCCGCCATCTGGTTTAGCTATTTCAACACGCCTTACCGGTGAGGGTTGATAACAGTCTGTTACCAGTTGTTGTTTCAACGCTTTCCAGTTGCCTGATCTTACCCAAGCGGGGAATTCATTGATGGTCAAACCATCAATGCCAGCAGTCCCTTTATTTGCTCGAACGCGTTTCCATGCTGCAGATAAGTTATCTCTTTGCAATACGCGCTCGAATAGATCGCTGCTAAAGGCTGGTTTCATATCGCTACGCTAAGTCACGTCATCGCCGGACGGCGTTCGTGTGCTCAAGTGTGACAAGGCTCATTTATTCTTAATGTTCAGGCCTTCACCGTGTCCCAACCATTACGATG
>Ga0265293_10001004_pt1 | contig 63859 bp, 79 predicted proteins | sample Munlanlewell138R_FD_192505 | JGI IMG/M metagenome (GOLD analysis project Ga0265293, IMG submission 192505) | Leachate microbial communities from a municipal landfill in Southern Ontario, Canada - Leachate well 138R | ecosystem: Engineered > Solid waste > Landfill > Unclassified | place: Canada...
ATTTTCTATAAAATTCCTCTCGCTTGTAAAAGATTTCGTAATTCATCACTTTTCGCAAAATCTTTATTTAACCTTGCATTTTCGTAGTCTTTTAGCAGTTTTATGTCTTCTTCGCTTAATTCTTTGACCCCTAAATCAAGGCCGAGCACTTCAAGCATCAACATTAAAGTGTTATAAAGTTTAGCGATATTTTCTTCATTATTTTGACTTCTTCTTAAGGCGACATTTGCCTCTTTAATTACGTTATACATCTCGCTAAGAGCATTAGGAGTATTTAAATCATCACTTAAAGCTTCTTCAAACTTAGAAAGCGCTAAAGTGTCATTACTTACTTTCGGATTCACGGCAAAATAGCGGTTAAACGCCATTAAGGTGCGGCGTAATTTATCAATTTCATTTTGCGTATTCATAATGATATCTTCACTTAAATTAACCGGAGACCGATAATGGGTAGATAAAAGTAATAAGCGTAAAGCACTTGCCCCATACTTTTGAATAAAATCATTCGCGGTCACAAAATTACCAAGTGACTTTGACATCTTTTGGTTATTTAAATTAATAAAGCCGTTATGTAACCAATAATTAGCAAGCGTCGTATTTTTAAACGCTTTCGCCTGGGCTATTTCATTTTCATGATGCGGGAACTTCAGATCAAAGCCTCCGCCATGAATATCAATTAACGGTTCATCAAAGATGTCATTAATCATTACCACACATTCCGTGTGCCACCCTGGTCTTCCTTCACCCCACGGGGAAGGCCACTTAATGCCATTATCACTTGTCTTCTTCCACAATAAAAAGTCATGGGGATGTTCTTTTTTACTATTTTCTTCAATGCGTGCGCCAACTTGGAGGTCATCTTGAGAAATATTACTTAGTTCACCATATTCTTTAACAGCGTGAACCCGGAAAAAGACTTCGCCATCTTTAGCGTAAGCAGCGTTATTTGCAATTAATGTTTCAATAAACTTAATCATGCTTTCAATATGACTTGTGGCTTTGGGAGCAAAACTCGGTCGTTTTGCGTTCAACGCTTTAATACTTTCGTCATAAGCATCAATATAATATTCGCTTATTTCTTTTTCACTTTTGTTGGTCGCTAAAGCTTTTTCAATGATGCGATCATCAACATCAGTGTAATTTGATACGAACGTTACTTCATAGCCACAATATTCAAAAAAGCGCCGTAATGTATCAAAAACAACGACGGGGCGCATGTTGCCAACGTGAACATAATCATAGACGGTTGGTCCACATACATACATTGAAACTTTACCCGAACGGAGTGGTTTAAATAGTTCTTTTTGTTTCGTTAATGAATTAAATAAATATATGTCTTTATTTTTCATAAGTATATTTTAGCATGATAAGTAACTTTAAGTTAAATACTTAAAAGTTTCTATGTCACACTTAATCCTCACTTTCTAAAAGTAAGATGTCACTAAATTTTTTAAGGATCTGAAGTTTTTTATCACGAATTAGTAATACATTTTTATCATAGCCGTGGGGCACAATCGCGGCGTTAATGCTAGCGTTTTTCGCGCTTAAGTAATCAACATGACTATCACCGACAAATAACACCTTTTCTAAAGGCGCATCAATGTCTTTTAAGATTGTCCCTAAAAACTTTGGATTAGGTTTAATAATCCCGTCACCTTTATCGCCGCGCACTAGGATAAAAGTATTATCATCAAAAAACTTACTAACAACTTCTACCGCAATAGCGTGCGGTTTATTGGTCGCCACATATAACACAACATTTTGCGCTTTTAAGGCCGCTAGCGTTTCTTTAACCCCAGGGAATACTTTTGTATAAGTAGCAGTGTTTTGTTCGTAATACTTCGTTAAAAGCGCGTTTACTGCGTCAAAATGACTTTCTTTTAAGAAGCGCGCCTTAAGCGCTCTTTTAATTTGTTCATCTTTCCCGCTGCCAATAAAAGAGGCCATTTCGCGCTCATTAAAATTACCGCGTAAGCCAAGTTCTTTAAAGGTTTTATTTAAGTTATATAGTAAGTCAGGAATCGTATCAAGAAGCGTCCCGTCAAGATCAAAAATAATATGTTCGTAACGCGCCATTTTTATTCTGCCACCACGAAAGTATCAAGGACTAAAAAAGTAATGCCGAGGCCAATTGATATATAGCCGATAATTTCCCATAAGCGACTCGCAAATTCATTATTCGAGGTAAAAGCTTCGCTTACGCCACTTGCGATAAAAGCAAGACCAATTAATATTCTTAAAATACCAACAATTAAGGTGACAACATTGCGCGAACTTGCAAAAAAGATAAAATCAAAAATTGCTAAAACACCAAGTAAAACACCAAGTAAAAGCATACCGTAAGCTTGAAGGGGCTCACTAAAGATTGCAATTACAATACCTAAAACAATTAAAAAAGTACTTAACACATAATCAAGCACTTTAACTTGTTGTTTGCGGGCAGCGATAAAATTAAGGAGTGAAATAAAACCAATAAGGCCGACAACGATACCGATCAAATAAAAAAGGCTACCTGCCGGGTCAACTTTATATTTCACAAGCATCGCCCCAATAATAATGAGGGCCACACTCGTCGAGACCGTTATTCCAAAACTTAATTTTGAATTAAATGATAGCTTCATATTTCTCTCCTTTAGGCTATTTAATGTTACATTAAATAATCGCTTTTTGCAATAAAAGAAAAGCCTAACTTTGCAATTAGGCTTTCAATTTTTATTTTTGGTCAGCGTTATTCGACAAATTCAAGAATAACAACTGGCGCATTATCACCACGACGTGGACCAAGTTTTAATAAACGAGTGTAACCACCATTACGGTCTTTAAACTTCGGACCAAGCTCATTGAATAAAACATCTAATGCACTGACACCGTCTTTGCGGGCAATGCCATCACGTAACCGTGCTCTAGCAAGGCGGCGGCTATGTAAGTCACCACGCTTGGCAAGGGTAATTAATTTTTCGACATTTTGTTGGGCTTGTTTTCCAACTTTAGCGGTGAGGGTCACTTTGCCGTAAACAATAAGTTCACTTGTGACGTTGCGAAGCATCGCTTCGTCTTTACTTTTCGTATATGCGGCTTTAAAGCGAACGCCTGTTTTGCCACGTACGTTTTTTCTACCTTGTGCTGGCATAATTTACCTCTATTCTAAGTTTCCTCGGAAATTAAGTCCGAGTTCTTTAAGTTTGTCTTTAATTTCTTTAAATGACACTTTACCTAAAGCCCTAATTTTAAGGACTTCATCTTCGGTCATGTTTGCAAGTTCTTGCACTGTTTGAATACCGGCTCTTTTTAAGCAGTTGTAGGAACGGACACTAATGTTGAGTTCTTCAATTTTAAGATCAACCGTCGTTGCCGTTGCCACTTCTTCTTGTTCATTGAATACTTCAACGTCAATCGCTGATTCTTCAAGATCAAGGAATGGTTTATAGTGTTCAATTAAGATTTGCGCACTTAAGGCAAGCGCCTTTTGTGGCGTAATTGAACCGTTTGTCCATACTTCAAGCGTTAAGCGATCATAATTTTCATCATGACCAACCCGGGTACTTGAGACAGTGTAATTAACTTTCGTAATTGGTGAATAGTTACTATCGGTAGCGATAACACCAATCGCACTACCAACTTTATGACGTTCGGCTTTATTTTCTTCACTTGTGACATAACCGCGACCATTACGGGCAAAGATTGTCATTTTTAAGTGTCCGCCTTCTGCGACATTAGCGATTACTAATTCTTCATTAATAACGGTAACGTCATATGGAAGGACTAAGTCTTTTCCGGTTACAACAGCCGGACCAGTAACGTCAATTTCTAATTTTTTAACATTTGGTTCTTTATCATCAATTTTAAGAATAAGTTGTTTGAGGTTCAAAGTAATGGTCGTGACATCCTCAATAACGCCAGGGAGTGTTTGGAACTCGTGCCGAGCGCCTTCAATCGTAAGCGCGAACACACTGGCGCCAGGTAAGGCACTAAGTAGTAAGCGCCGGAAGCTATTTCCTAATGTTTGACCAAAACCACGTTCTAATGGTTCTAGTTCGAATTTGCCATAGTTATCAGTGGCGTAGTAATTCTTTTCTTTAAAGATTGTCGGGTTGAATGGGATGATAATATTACTCATGTTTCCTCCTTATCCACGTGGCCGTTTCGGTGGCCGGCAGCCGTTATGCGGAATTGGGGTTGTATCTTCAATTCCGGTAATTGTTAAACCTGCGAGGGCGAGGGCGCGAATTGCAGCTTCACGGCCTTGTCCTGGACCTTTGACATTAACATCAACCGTTTTAAGGCCTTGTTCGACTGCTACTTTAGCGGCCGCTTCTCCTGCTAATTGGGCAGCCCATGCTGTGCTTTTTTTACTTCCCTTGAAGCCTAATGCACCAGCGCTACTCCAACTGATTGCGTTGCCTTGTTCATCGGTAATGGTAACGATTGTATTGTTAAAGGTGGAGTGAATGTGGGCGATACATTTCGTATACGAACGACGTATTTTACGTTTTCTAGAAGTAGTTTTTCTTGCTTTTGCCATACGTTTATTCCCTCCTTATCCTTGTGACGCTTGCTTTTTATTAGCAATCGTTTTCTTTGGTCCCTTACGGGTTCTTGCGTTTGTTTTCGTCCGTTGACCACGAACGGGTAAGCCACGACGGTGGCGAATACCACGGTAACTGCCAATTTCCGTAAGCCGCTTAATATTAAGGGCTACTTGACGGCGAGCGTCACCTTCAACGCGGTATTTTGTAATTTCTTGACGAATGACGCCAAGTTGTTCTTCAGTTAAGTCTTTAACGCGAATGTCTTCGCTAATGTTGACTGCGGCTAAAATCTTTTTCGCGGTTGAAAGTCCAACACCGTAAATGTATTGAAGACTAACAACGACGCGTTTGTCATTTGGAATATCTACACCAACTATACGTGCCATATTCTTTTTCCTCCTTACCCTTGTCTTTGCTTATGCTTCGGGTTTTCGCAAATAACCATTACGGTTCCTTTACGGCGAATGACCCGGCATTTATCGCAAATTGGTTTGACTGAGGCTCTTACTTTCATAATGTTTCCTCCTATTCGGTTACTTATACCGATATGTAATGCGGCCCCGTGTTAAATCATAGGGCGAAATTTCAACTGCGACACGATCACCTGGTAGAATGCGAATGTTATACATTCTGATTTTACCAGAAACGTGGGCCATAATAATGTGTCCGTTGTCTAGTTGCACTTTGAAGTTTACGCCTGGTAAACATTCAAGTACTTTCGCCTCGACGGTAATAACGTCAGATTTTGCCATGTTATTCCTCCCCCATTGTTAATACTTCATAGCCATTTTCGGTAATAACGATAGTGTTTTCATAATGGCTTGCTAACTTTCCGTCTTTTGTTTTGACGGTCCAACCGTCTTTTAAGACGATAAGGTCGACTAACCCTTCGTTTAACATTGGTTCTACGGCTAAGGTCATTCCTACTTTAAGAACGGGACCGTGGCCAATAGTGCCAACATTAGGTACAACTGGCGGTTCATGGAGTCTTCTTCCGACACCATGGCCAGTAAATTCACTCGTCACGGTATAGCCGTGGCGCGTTGCGTATTCATGAATCGCATGACCTATATCTCCGATATGATTGCCTGGTTTAGCCACTTTATCAAGGGCATAAAAGAAGCTTTCTTCGGTTACTTTAACGAGGTTGCGGGCGGCATCACTTACATTACCGATCATAAAGGTGCGGCATGCGTCAGCAATATAGCCGTTTTTCGTAACACCGACATCAACACTGACGATGTCTCCATCTTTTAAGATGATGCGTTTACTAGGGATGCCATGAATCAGTGTATCATTAACCGACACACAAACATTGCCCTTGAACCCGTTGTAGTTAAGAAATGTTGGAACGCCGCCTTCTTTTAAGATGACATCACGCGCAATGGCGTCAACATCTTTAGTGGACATTCCTGGTTTAAGCTCAGCTTTAAGCGTTTTAAAGACGAGACTTACGATGCGACCTGACTCTTTCATGAGTAAGATTTCGCGGGGCGACTTAATGCTAATCACTACTTATTTGCTCCATCGATAATTTTTTGGGCCGCTTTTAATGATTTTTGGATGCCAGTTCCGCCATCAATTTCATGTAATAAACCTTTTTCGGCATAAAACGCTTCTAATGGTTTTGTTTCATGATAATAATGATCTAAGCGCACGAGTAAGCTTTCCTTTGTATCATCTTTACGTTGGAATAATTCGCCGCCACATTCATCACAAACACCTTCGACTTTTGGTTTCATCGTTTCCATATGATACGGGGTGCCACATTTGCGGCAGACACGACGACCAGTAATTCTTCTTACTAATTCATCTTCCGCACATGTAATGTTAATGACGACGTTAATGGCGCGGCCAAGATCGCTACCAATCGTGTCAAGCGCTGCTGCTTGCACTAAGGTACGCGGGAAGCCATCAAGAAGATATCCATTTGCGCAATCGGGTTGGCTAAGTCTTTCGCGCACAATGCCGATTGTTACTTCGTCAGGCACTAAATGGCCTTCGTTAATGTAACTTGCGGCAAGTCTCCCTAATGGTTCGCCGTTTTTAATTGCTTCTCTAAACATATCACCCGTAGAAATGTGGGGGATTTTATAAATAGCAATTAATTGTTTGGCCAAGGTGCCTTTGCCGGCACCTGGTGGCCCTAATAATATAATATTACTCATAATATCTACCTTCCTAGAATGCTGCCTTGCTCTTCAAAGGAGCGTCCAGCGAGTAACCCGTCGATTTGGCTATTAACTTCAATTGCAACCCCGACGACAATGATAAGTCCCGTTCCCCCTAAGGCTAAGCTTTGGTCAGGTACTATTTTAAGTAAGACGAGAACTATCGGTAAGGCGGCGATAAGCGCTAAACTGAAGGCGCCAATGACGGTTATCCGGTTAAGCACTTTGCTTACATACCGTTCAGTTTCCGCACCAGGGCGAACACCGGGAATGTAACTACCATTTTTTTGGAAGTTTTCCGCAAGTTTTTCCGGATTAATTTGTAACTTCGCGTAGAAGAACGCAAAGACGACAATTAAGAAGAGATAAATAATTAGTCCCCATGGCATTTGCCATGTTCCGCCATTAAACCACGGCATCGTTACCGTCGCACTTGAGTTAAAGATTTTTAACCATTCGGCTTCTAAGTTCGTGCCGCTTATAAACGAAGCGATAATTGACGGGGCCATCATAATCGAACTAGCGAAGATGACAGGAATAACCCCGGCACTATTAATCTTAATTGGTAAGAAACTTGCTTGCGCCATTTTCCTGGTTTGACCGCTTTTACCAGCGTGTTGTACCGGAATTTTCCGTTTGCTCGTTTCAATAAAGGTAATAAATCCAATAATAATTAAGAAGCTAATCACATAAACACCAAATTGTAATAATCCGATGAATAATTGTTGGCTTCCTTGGCCAACTTTATCGCTTAACCAGTTTTGGTAGGCGCGAATAATTTGTTGGGGGAGGCTGCTAACGATCCCGGCGAAGATAATCATCGAGATACCGTTACCAATGCCTTTGCTACTTATTTGGTCGGCAAGCCACATGACAAGCATCGTTCCCGCAAGCATGACGGTAATGATGTAGGCATATGACCAGAATGTTGATGAGGCAAGCGTAATATAACTTTGATTTTCCATCGTTACGATAACGCCATAAGCTTGAACTGCTCCTAACATAAGTGTTAAGTAGCGGTTCGTCATTTCCATCTTCTTCCGGCCGTAATCTCCTTGATTAGCAAGGTCGGTTAAGGCTGGTAAGACGTCCATTGATAATAATTGGACGATAATGGAGGCAGTAATATAAGGACTAACCCCGAGGGCAAAAACACTAAATTGTTGTAATGTTCCGCCACCGAGTAAGTTCATAAGTCCGAACGCATCGTTATTTTGGAAACTGAAGTCACTAAGGGTGACGCCAGGAACAGTAATCGCAGCGCCAATTCGGAAGACAAACATAATCATGATCGTAAAGAAAATACGATCGACAATTTCTTTATTCTTGAATATAGCAGCGATCTTTCTCATCTTAGATTACCTCTGCTTTTCCGCCTAGCTTAACAATAGCTTCACTCGCTTTTTGTGAAAATTTGTGGGCTTTAACGGTTAGTTTTTTACTTAGTTCACCGCGTGCTAAGATTTTGACGCCGTGACTTTCTTTATTCGAGATAAGACCTTTTTCGACGAGTAAGGTAGGGGTAACTACACTTCCTTCATCGAAGATATTAAGTTCTTCTAAGTTTACAACTGCGAATTTAACAGTATTGACGTTATTGAATCCCCGTTTTGGAATTCGCCGGTATAAAGGCATTTGTCCGCCTTCAAAACCAAGTCTTGTGCCGCCACCGCTTCTTGCTTTTTGGCCCTTTTCACCTTTACCAGATGTTTTTCCGGTACCAGAGCCAATACCGCGACCTAATCTTTTGGCCGTTTTCTTTGCTCCTTTAGTGTAAGTAAGTTCATGTAATTTCATAACTATACCTCCTCTTACGCTAACTCGCGAAGTCTTTTAACTTCGGAGGCCCGTTTTAAGCCTTTAAGGCCGTTATCGGTCGCTTTTAAAATGTTTAATGGTGTGCGTGAACCGTAAACTTTGGAGTAAACGTTACGGACACCCGCGAGTTCTAAGATTGCCCGCACTGGACCACCGGCAATAACGCCGGTACCTTCAGGGGCTGGTTTTAAGAACACTTTACACGCACCAAAGCGGCCGATAATTTCGTGAGCGATGGTGTCACCTTTGACAAGTTCAACGGTGAAAGTATTCTTTTTCGCAACTTCAATTGCTTTTTTAATAGCGTCAGGTACTTCTTGGGCTTTAGCGTTTCCAAATCCGTACCGTCCTTTGCCGTAACCAATGACGACAATAGCGGTAAAGCGTAAACGACGACCACCTTTGGTTGTTTTACTAACGCGATTAATAGCTACAACCCGTTCTTCATAGTCTTTGACCGGGCGATTTTGCCGACGGTTTCCGCGGCCGCGTGGGCCACCTTCCCGTCTTGGTCCGCGACCACGACGTGGGGCGGGTGCTTCTTCTTTTGGAGCAGCGCTAACTTCAGCAACGACTTCGGCAGTTTGTTCAACTGGTTTTTTGTTTTCTTCCATTTTCTCTCTCCTCCTTAGAATTCTAACCCGGCTTCACGGGCCGCATCTGCTAATGCTTTAATCCGACCATGGTAGAGATAACCACCACGATCGAACACTACTTTTTTTATTTTTAGGGCTAAGGCGATTTTGCCAATTTCTGCACCGACTTTGGCGGCGGATTCGACGTTATCACCGTGCTCTAATTTGAGTTGGAGTGAACTAGTACTACCTAAGGTTACTCCTTTGACGTCATCGATTAGTTGGACACTGATGTGTTTGTTACTGCGGAAGACGACTAAGCGGGGAATGTCATGGGTGCCGCTAATTTTGCGCCGAATGCGGCGATGGCGACGTTTTCTAATTTCATTACGTTTAATTTGTTTAACCATAAATATTCACCCTTATTTCTTAGCGCCTGCGCGCTTTCCTTCCTTACGAATGACTTTTTCATCACGGTATTTAATTCCTTTACCTTTATAAGGTTCAGGTTTACGCACGGCCCGAATAAGCGCCGCGGTTTGACCGACTGCGTGTTTATTATAACCGGTTACGACGACGGTTGTCGGGTTTTCCACACTAATTGTTGCACCAGGATGCGGGGCAATTACTGTTTCGTGACTATAACCGACATCAAGTAAGACGCTATCGCCTTTCATACTTGCGCGGTAACCAATCCCGATAATGTCGAGTTTGATCGTATAACCTTCGCTCGCGCCGACAATGGCGTTATGTAATAATGAACGGACGGTTCCGTGATTTTGTTTTGTTTGTTTAATTTCGTTGGCGCGTTTGACAACGATGGTGCCTTCTTCGCTAAAATCTAAGCTAATGTTGGCTGGAAGGTGGACATGGTTTTCGCCTTTAGGGCCTTTAACCGTAATGTCATTACCGTTTACTTCAACTTTAACCCCTTCTGGGATTGTAATTATTTTATTACCAATTCTTGACATAAACCCTCCTTACCACACATAGGCGACGACTTCACCACCTACGCCTAAGGCGCGGGCTTTCTTGTCGGTCATAATTCCTTGTGATGTTGAGATGATAGCGATGCCTAAGCCCCGTAAGACACGTGGTAATTTATCGCTTGTCGTGGTAACCCGTAAACCAGGTTTAGAAATCCGTTTTAAGCCGGAAATAACTTTTTCACCTTTTGGACCATACTTTAAGACTAAGGTTAATACTTTTTTAACTTCGCCATTGACGACGTAGTCAACAATATAGCCTTCTTCTTTTAAGATTTTGGCAATTTGCACTTTGTTTTTGTTACTAGGCATTGCAACAGCTTCGTGATTTAAGGCATTTGCATTGCGAATTCTAGTTAGCATATCTGCAATTGGATCTGTCATACTCATGTTGTTGCTCCTCCTTACCAACTGGCCTTTTTCATGCCAGGAATTTCGCCATTATAGGCAAGTTCGCGTAGGCAGATACGGCATACGCCAAACTTTTTGTAGACACTATGTGGACGACCACATCTACTGCAGCGACTATACGCTCTAACTTTGAATTTAGGCGTTCTTTGTTGCGCTACTCTTTTACTAGTTTTTGCCATATTCCCTCCTTAGCGTTGAAACGGCATTCCGAGTAAGCTTAGTAATTCATAAGCTTCGGCATCCGTTTTGGCAGTAGTGACAATTACAATGTCCATACCGCGAATTTTATTAATGAGATCGAAGTCGATTTCGGCGAAGATTAATTGTTCTTTAACCCCGAGTGTATAGTTACCGTGACCATCGAAGGCGTTTTTGCTAACACCGCGGAAGTCACGCACACGTGGGAGCGCAATACTAATTAATTTTTCGAAGAAGTCATACATCCGGTCACCCCGTAAGTCGACTTTCGTACCAATTGCTTGTCCTTCGCGAAGTTTGAAGCTTGCTTCACTTTTCTTCGCAATGGTAACGACTGGTTTTTGTCCGGCGATGAGGGTTAATTCTTTAACCGCATCTTCGAGTAATTTCGGGTTTCCAGTTGCATCACCAACCCCCATGTTAATAACGATTTTGTTAAGTTTTGGGACTTGCATGACGGAAGTATATTTGAATTTTTCCATCATCGCTTTGATGACGACTTCATTGTAGTGTTTGACGACACGGTTAGTCGTTTCTTTTTTCACTGGTTTATAAGCTTCTTTTTTAGGCGCCGCTTTTTTCGCTGGTGCTTTTGGCGCTACAGCTTCTTTTTCGACTTTTTTTGGTTCTGCTTTCTTAGCAGGTGCTTTTTCGACTACTTCTTCTTTTGCTGCCTTTTTAGGGGCCGCTTTTTTTGGTTCGGTAGCCGCTTCTTTTTTCACTGCTTCTTTTTTAGGAGCAGCGGCTTTTTTTGGTTTTTCTTCTTTAGTCGCAACCGCTTTTTCTTTAACTTCTTTCGCTGCGACTTCTTTTTTGGGCGCCGCTTTTTTAGCAGGTGCCTTTTTGGTGGTAGCATCAGTTTCTTTTGCTACTGCTTTTTTTGCTTTTTCTTCAGCCATGATGCTCCTCCTATTTAATTACTTCGCCACTTTTTTTAGCGTAGCGAACTTTTTTACCTTTCACTTCTTTAATACCAACCCTTGTTGCTTTTTTCGTTTTTGGATCAATTAAGGCAACGTTACTTACGTGGATTGGGGCGTAAATTTCAAGGATACTTCCTTCAGGATTACTTTGCGTTGGTTTTTTGTGTTTTTTCTTAATGTTGACACCTTCGACCACGACTTTTTCAAGTTTTGGGTACGCCCGTTGGACGATTCCGGTTTTTCCTTTGTCAGCGCCCGTAATGACGATGACTTTATCACCTTTTTTAATTAACATACTGGGTGCCTCCTTATAATACTTCCGGTGCAAGCGAGACAATTTTCATTGCGCCTTCACCTTTTTCCCGTAATTCGCGTGCGACTGGTCCGAAGACACGGGTGCCAATCATGTTGCCATCATCATTTATAACAACGACAGCGTTATCATCGAAGCTAATTTTGCTACCATCAGGCCGTAAGACACCTTTTTTGGTGCGGACGATGATGGCTTTAACCATATCGCCTTTTTTAACTTTCGAGTTTGGGGTTGCTTGTTTTACAGCGAGTAAGACAATATCCCCGATGGTGCTGCTGCGACGCACACTACCGCCATAAAGACGGATGACGCGTCCAATTCTTGCTCCACTATTGTCAGCGACTATAACGTCAGTTTCTACATGAATCATAACTATTCCTCCTTCGCTGCTTCTTCTTGAATATCTTCAAGCGTAAGTTCGGCTAAGGCTAAGACTTCGACTAAACGCCATCTTTTAGTGGCGCTAAGTGGACGAGCGGCAGCGATTTTAACTTTATCACCTTCTTGGGCGACATTGTTTTCATCGTGAGCGTAATATTTTTTACGATATTTAACCCGTTTGCCGTATTTGGGGTGTCTTTTATAAGTTTCAACTAAGACAGTAATTGTTTTATCCATTTTGGCGCTGATTACGATTCCTTCGAAGACAGCGCGGGTGTTTCTACTTTTTTCCATATCTATGTTGCTCCTTATTTAATCCCTAGTTCGCGCTCGCGTAATACTGTATATACACGGGCGATATCTTTACGAACTCTAGTAATTTGTGAACCATTTTCAAGTTGGCCCACGGCTTGTTTACGACGTAAGTGGAATAATTCTTCTTTTAAAGCGTAAACTTTTTCGTTTAATTCATTCACACTAAGCGCGCGAATATCTTTAATTTTCATACTTATTCCTCCTTACCTTTTTGCACGACTCTCGTTTTGATCGGAAGTTTGAAGCTTGCTAAGCGTAATGCTTCACGAGCAATTTCTTCTTTAACACCACCGATTTCAAACATGATGCGATTTTTCTTTACGACGGCAACCCATGATTCTGGGCTCCCTTTACCACTACCCATCCGAACTTCGGCTGGTTTTTTGGTTTTGGCTAAGTGGGGGTAAATTCTAATCCAGATTTTACCAACCCGTTTCGTATAGCTTGCAAGCACGATACGGGCACTTTCAATTTGCCGGTTTGTAATGTAGGCTCCTTCTAAAGCTTGAAGCCCGAATTCGCCGAAGTCAACGTTCGCCCCACCTTTCGTAAGGCCTTCATAACTTAAGCGTTGAGGGCGACGATATTTAGTACGTTTTGGTTGTAACATAATTATTCTCCCTTCCCTTTACTTAAGTCATAGTCACCGCGACAAATCCACACTTTAACTCCTAAACGGCCGTATGTGGTGTGCGCTTCGGCATGAGCGTAGTCAATATCACTGCGTAAGGTATGAAGTGGTACAATACCATCTTTATAACCTTCACGACGAGCGATTTCTGCGCCATTTAAGCGGCCACCGACTAAGGTTTTAATACCTTTGGCACCCGCACGACGGACTCTTTGAATTGTTCTTTTTTGGACAATCCGGAATGAGCCTCTTTCTTCTAATTCCTTGGCGATCTGTTGGGCCACGATATTGGCGTTTAGATCAGGATTTTTAACTTCGACAACATTAAGTTTTAAGTCGCCGGTTTTCACAATTTTTGCAAGTTCAGCGGTTAATTTTTTAATGTTATCACCTTGTTGACCGATGACTTCACCGATGCGGACGACGTGGACGCTGACGACGACACTATAACCACTTTCGAAAGTGTTAATGCGTTCAATTTCCACGTGACTTAATAAGGATTTTTTTAAGCGTACCGTTAAGAATTCACGAATCTTCATATCTTCTTGAAGGAAAGTAGCAAAATCTTTATTTTTGGCAAACCAGCGACTGTTCCAGTTACGGTAGATGCCATATCTTAGTCCATTTGGATTAACTTTTTGTCCCATTACTTTTCCTCCTTTACGCTCTTTCTTTTACTTTGACGACGATGGTACTCGTCCGTTTGATAATGCCGGCTGCACTTCCTTTAGCGCGTGGGCGATATCTTTTCATTTTGATGGAATCATTAATTTGGAGTTCGCTGATGAAGAGTCCTTCTTCTTTAAACCCATGGTTATTAATGGCGTTTGCGGCCGCACTTTCGATTGTTTTACGAAGGGGGACGCTTGCCGCTTTGTTGACGTTGTGTAATAAGGCAACGGCATCAGCGACATCTTTGCCGCGCACTAAGTCGGCAACTAAACGCATTTTCCGGGGGGTGACACCGACGCTTCTACTAATAGCGCGTGCTTCGGTAACGATTGGTTTTTCTTTCACAGGTTTTGGTGCTTCGACCTTTTTCGTTTTCGCTGTGGTTTTTGGTTTACTAACTCTTGCCATAACTACCTACCGTTTCCGTTGTGCCGCCGCGGCTTTATCTTCTGCCGTGTGGCCGGTGTGTCCTTTATAACTTCTTGTCGGGGAGAATTCTCCTAACTTGTGGCCGACCATATCTTCAGTCACATACACTGTGATGTGTTCCTTGCCGTTATACACTGCGAAGGTGTGACCGACGAAGGATGGGAAGATGGTGGATCTGCGTGACCAAGTTTTAAGAATTTGTTTTTTGTTAACTTTATTAAGCTCGTCCACTTTTTTTAAGACATATTCATCTGCGAATGGACCTTTTTTCAAACTTCTTGCCATATTTCCTCACTCCTTATTTTTGTTTACGACGGCGAATAATTAATTGCGTCGATTTCTTTTTTGTTTTCCGGGTTTTTACACCAAGAGCACGTTTACCCCATGGGGTGCGTGGTGCGTCTTTCCCGATTGGTGATTTTCCTTCACCACCACCGTGTGGGTGATCAACTGGGTTCATTACTGAGCCGCGAACAGTAGGACGAATGCCTTTCCAACGGCTTTTACCAGCTTTTCCTAAGTTGATTAAGTTGAAGTCTTCATTTCCAACGGCACCGATGGTCGCGCGACATGTAAGTAAGATTTTACGTACTTCGCCTGATTGGAGCCGTAAGATTGCATATTTTCCTTCCCGTCCTAATACTTGAACACTCGTACCGGCGGCGCGGGCGATTTGCCCACCTTTACCAGGCGCTAGTTCGACGTTATGAACGACGGTACCTTCGGGAATGTTTTGAAGTGGCATTGCGTTTCCGATTTGAATGTCAACATTTTCACCAGAGACGATTTTAGCGCCTACTTCTAAGTTTTGGGGGTGTAAGATGTAGCGCTTCTCGCCATCTACATAATGGATGAGGGCGATGTTTGCGTTGCGGTTTGGATCGTATTCAATTGCGGCGACCCGGCCTTCAACGCCGTCTTTATTACGTTTGAAGTCGATAATGCGGTATTTACGTTTGTGACCACCACCGATATGGCGGGTTGTAATTTTCCCCATGTTATTGCGACCACCACTTTTCTTAAGTTCGACTACGAGACTTTTTTCGGGGGTCGTTTTTGTAATTTGTTCAAACGTTGAGTTGGTCATACCCCGACGTGAGGGAGTTGTCGGTTTATATTTTCTAATTGCCATAATGTTTCTCCTTCCCGTCCTTATTCTTTGAAGAGGTCGATTGCTTGACCTTCTTTGACCGTGACAATTGCTTTTTTAACAGCGGGGATTGTGCCTTCATAGCGGCCACCGCGCCGTGTTTTCTTGGCGTTCGTGTTAATAACTTTAACATCAACGACCGTGACACCAAAGACAGCTTCGAATGCATCTTTGATTGTTTCTTTATTTGCGGTTTTAAGTACTTCCACCGTCACTTTGTTTTGATCTTGCATCAGCGCCATTGTCTTTTCAGTAATGAGTGGACGAATGATTAGATCATATTGAGCGATGGTTGCTTTTTTAACAACGACTTTTTGTTCCGCTTTTTTGGTTGTTTTTTTCGTTGCCATTAGAGCAGTCCTCCTATGTACGCAACAAGGGTTGCTTTTTCAATAACGATTTGATCAGCGTTTAGTAAGTCGTACACTGCGACGTTATCTTGGCTAACGCGTTGCACGTTAGGTAAGTTTTGGGTCGCAAGTAATAAGTTTTTGTTGTCATCACTTATTAAGAGTACTTTACCAGTAGCGCCAAGTGCGGTTAAGACGTGGGCTGCTGCTTTCGTTTTTGCTTCAATTTCGATTGCTTCATCAACGACGATGAAGGCTTTTTCTCGGGCTTTGATGGAGAGCGCGCTTCTTAATGCTAAGGCGTGCGCTTTCTTATTCATCGATAATTTGTAGTTTTGTTCTCCGGTTGGTCCGAATGTTACTCCACCGCCAACCCAGATTGGTGAACGGCTACTACCAGCACGGGCCCGACCCGTACCTTTTTGACGCCATGGTTTTTTACCACCACCTCTTACTTCAGAACGATCTTTTGTTTTGCTCGTTGCTTGGCGACGATTTGCGAGATAAGTTGTTACTGCTTGATGGAGCACATCTTCATGCACTTCAACGCCGAAGATTTCGCCGTCAAGTTTCATCGTGCCAACTTTTTCGCCTTTCGTGTTAACCACCGGATAAGAGATTGCTTTTACTTTTTCGTTTGCCATTACAGTCTCCTCCGTTTCTATTCTGCTTCAGTGCGTTTAAGAAGTTCTTTTACTGGTCTTTTCCGTAATTGTTCTTTCACTGCACTTCTAATTTTGACAATTGAGTATTTTGGGCCTGGTAATGCACCTTTAATTAAGATGGCATTTTTTTCTGGTAATACATCAACGACGAGTAAGTTTAGGATTGTTACGCGTTCGTGTCCCATGTGCCCAGGCATTTTTGTTCCAGGGACAACCCGTTGAATACGTCCGACGCTTGCCATACTACCGACACCGCGGTGATAACCTGAACCGTGAGCTTTTGGTCCAATAGCGTAATTGTGACGTTTGATTGACCCGGTGAACCCGTGGCCTTTGCTCGTGCCGATGACATCAACGACGTCACCTGCTTGGAAGATGTCAACTTTAATTTCGCTGCCAACTTCGTAATTTAGCATTTCATCACCTTTTAACTCGTGGAGTTCATATTTTGGGGTGACTCCTGCTTTTTCATAAATGCCTTTGAGTGGCTTATTTACCCGACTAGGTTTTTTGTCTTCGTATCCGACTTGGATGGCAGCATAGCCATCTTTTTCCACTGTTTTCACTTGGGTGACAACGTTTGGTAATACTTCAACGACGGTAACGGGGTAGATAGTGCCATCGGTGGCGAATACTTGGGTCATGCCCATTTTGCGGCCAATAATTGCTTTCATTTCTCTACCTCCTAAATTTTAATATCGATGTCGACGCCACTTGGAAGTTCGAATCTCCGTAAGAATTCGATTGTCTTCTTCGTTGGGTCAGTAATATCGATTAATCTTTTGTGTGTTCTAATTTCGAATTGCTCACGCGCATCTTTGTACTTGTGGACCGCTCTTAACACCGTGAACACTTCTCGTTGTGTCGGGAGCGGAATGGGACCAATGACCTTGGCACCACTTTCGACTGCTTGTTCTACGATTTTCGCTACTGCTTGATCAAGTAACGTGTGGTCGTAACTTTGGAGTCGAACCCGGATTTTGTTTTTTCCTGCCATGAATTATTTTCCTCCTTGCATCTACAGGTTGTTAATGTTCACTCGCTACGAATTCCCCGCTTACACTTCATGACAACGCCTGTAGGTGTATCGGCAACCTCGCATTTCAACGCGACCATTAACTTGCTAAATAATACTAGAAGACGATATATAAGTCAATGATAAACACATAAAAAAGTAACTTTTTATATATAAGGGTAAAAATAGCGGGTAAAGAGTAGGGGAAGCCTCTTTTCTATTTTTTCCCAAAATCGTGAAAAAAACCACTTTTGCAAGCGGTTCCATTTTTATTAGTTTTTGGCTATTTTTGACTAGAAATCGTTAAAAATTAGTGATTTTCGTCGACTTTTTTACCATTATTTTTAAGGACTGTATCGCGATAACTGTATTCACAACCACAATATTTTTGTTGATAAAGGTTATATTCTTTTTTAAGTTGGCGCACTCTTTCTAATCCACCTTTTTTCTTGAAATCACTATAAAAATATTTAATATTTGGATATTTGGGTTCGATTTCTTTGGCGACTTCATTAATGACTTGCGAGTTTTTTTGCCGTGATATCGTTAAGGTTGTTGAAGCGTAATCAAAGCCATGTTCACTGCCCCATCGTAAAGCGTCTTCAATGTGTTTAGCGTAACATAACTTACATCTTTCGCCCCCTTCTTTTTCATCGGCAAGATGGCGTAAACTTGCCATATAGCCTTCATGATCATAGGGTAAAAAGACGACTTTAACATTTCGATTATTCCGTTTATTAAATTCACTCACAAACCATTCGACTTCATTGCGGCGAATTAAAAATTCTTTTTCAGGATAAATATTGCTATTTTCATAGACGATTGTGACATCGAAAAATTGTGTCACAAATTCTAAAGTATGACTTGAACAGGGCGCGCAACACGCATGTAAGGCAAGTTTTGGTTTCTCGGCCATCGTTTTAAACTTTTCAATCTCGGCCATCGATACGTTATGATAATTAATTTTTTCCATATATATACATTACATCACCGAAAGAAAAAAAGCGATATTTTTCATTTACGGCGTGGTTATAAGCTTTTAATATGTATTCGCGGTTCGCAAAAGCACTTACAAGCATAATAAGCGTAGATTTTGGTAAATGGAAGTTTGTAATTAAAGCATTTATAACATTAAATTTATAACCAGGAGTAATAAATAAATTAGTGGCTTCGTTCGTTGCAACTATTTTTTGATATTTCGCAAAGTTTGCTTCCAGTGTTCGCGTAGCGGTAGTACCAACACTTATAATCCGTCTTTTATCCTTTAGTGCTTTATTTAGTCTATCGGCCACTTCTTCACTTATTTCATACGTTTCATAATGCATAACATGGTCTTTCGTATCATTTACGCTTACCGGTTTAAATGTCCCTAAGCCAATATGCAAGGTTATTTCTAATATTTCAACCCCTTTTGCTTTTAACAAATTAAGTATTTCTTCGGTAAAGTGAAAGCCAGCGGTCGGGGCAGCAGCGCTTCCGGGAATCTTTGCAAACACGGTTTGATACCGCGCATACTTACGCGCATCATCTTTAATATAAGGAGGTAAAGGCATCGTACCCACTTTTTCTAATACTTCTAAAAAGATGCCGTCATACGTAAATTTAACTATGTGCACTCCCTCTTCTTTTTTAGTGATGCACTCCATTTTTAAAAGTCCGTCCCCAAAGCTCACTACACTGCCAACTTTAAAGGCTTTAGCGTTGCCGACAAGTACTTCATAATGATCGTTTGGTAAAGCTTTTAATAAAATTGTTTCAATGTGGGCGCCAGTTGGAATTTTAACGCCTCGTAACCGTGCGGGTATTACTTTTGTGTTGTTGAGTACTAAAACATCACCTTTATTGAAATACTTTGTAATGTCATAAAAGTGTTCATCCTTTAATGTCTCTTCGCTTTTATTTAATACTAAAAGACGGGCATTTTGCCGTAATTCACTTGGTTTTTGCGCGATTAATGTCTCTGGCAAATAAAAATCAAATAAGTTTACATCCATTAGAAACCTCGTTCATCACCAAATGTTTTTAGTGCTTCTTCTTTAAAGTCCAGAAAACGATCTTCTTTAATTGCAATGCGGGCTTCTTCCACTAGTTTAATAAGAAAACGTAAGTTATGGATTGATAATAATCTTTGCGCTAGTGCTTCTTGACTAACATAAAGGTGGCGCAAATATGCGCGTGTAAAGTTTTGACAAGTATAGCAATCGCATCCTTCATCAATGGGGCGGAAGTCTTCTTTAAATTCGGCTTTGCGAATATTTAAACGGCCCGTTTTTGTAAATAAAGAACCGTGACGAGCAATTCTTGTTGGTAACACGCAATCAAACATATCAACACCGCGCATAATACCTTCTAAAATCATATCAATCGAACCAATACCCATTAAGTAGCGGGGTTTATCTTTTGGTAAATAAGGCACTGAATAATCAACCATCTTTAAAAATACATCTTTCGGTTCACCAATACTTGTGCCCCCGATTGCGTAACCTGGGAAGTTAAGCTTAACTGTCTCGATTGCGCTATATTTTCGTAAATCTTCAAATTCGCCGCCTTGGACAATCCCGAATAACGCTTGATCTTTACGAGTGTGCGCTTCTTTGCCTCTTTTTGCCCAGCGAATCGTGCGTTCCGTACTTTTCTTTACATATTCATAATCAGCCGGATAATGAATACATTCATCAAAGCTCATAATAATATCCGCGCCGATTTGTTCTTGATATTTAATCGCCAATTCGGGAGAAAAGAATAGCTTTTTACCGTCTAAATGTGAGCGAAAAGTGACCCCTTCTTCCGTAATTTTGCGGTTTTGTGATAATGAAAACACTTGAAAGCCGCCGGAATCAGTAAGCATTGGTCCGTCATAATTCATAAACTTATGGACGCCCCCGGCTTTTTCAATGATGTCCGTTCCCGGTCTTAAAGAAAGGTGATATGTGTTACTTAAAATGACGCCACTGCCAATGGCTTTTATTTCTTCAGGAGTTATTGTTTTAACATTCGCTAATGTCCCCACTGGCATAAACATTGGAATCTCTACTTTACCGTGCGGGGTGTGTAAATATCCATAACGGGCTCCACTTTGGGCACATTCATGCACTATTTCAATATAAACTGGTCCTTTATTGTTGTTCATCTTCTTCCTCTTCTTCCACTGGTGCCATAATTAAGGCTAGAAACGCTTTTTTCTTGCTTATTATCTTGAAAATTGCGTGCCCCAATAATAGCACAAGAAACTCGCCAAGCGCAACTAAACCCATCGTTTCAAGTAAAGGAAACTTTAAAACAAGATGGAGCATTAAACCAATAACCACTCCGTTAATAATCGTGGGATAAATTATTCCCATTACAAGATTACGACTATAAGCAACAAGTAAGGCACTTGTAAACGTCGCTAATGTTCCAAAAATAGGGTCCCACGGCCATAATGGACTATGTAAATTAACGAGAAAACAGCCAAGGGTTACCCCGATGACAAAGTCTTTTCTAAAAAAGGCGAGAAAAATAAATATTTCCGCAATTCTAAACTGGATATCATAAAAAGCTTGGCCAGCCATTAAAATCGTTATTACATAATATATAGCAGCGACAAGTGCATTATCGGTTATCCGCCTCACTAACTTTTTCTTATTCATATTTCTCCTTGTTTTGGTCGGGTGGTTAGGCAAGGAACACCCTTTGTTTATCTTTTATTTATTTCTTCTTTCATTAATGAACTAGCGAGCGCAGGATTAACTTTGCCTTTGGTTTTTTTCATGACCTGACCAACGAGGAAACCCATGGCCCGGTCTTTACCGTTTTTAATATCATCAATGACATTTAAGTTTTCATCAATTACTTCATTTATTACTTTTAAGATGAAGTCGGTGTCACTAACTTGGACTAAATTTAATGCTTTAGCTTTCGCTTCCGGGTCGTCATTGGTCATAACAATAGCGTTAAACACTTCACGTGCTTGGGCATTTGATAATTTACCGTCATTCACTAAATTTACTAGTTTAGCGAGGTTTTGCGGCGCTAATTTGATGTCTTTTATCGTTTTACCTTCTTTATTTAAATAAGCGCTCACTTCCCCAATGACCCAATTAATGAGTGTTTTGTAGTTAGCGGTATAGTTCGTTGCTTCATCAAAATAAAGGGTTAAATCTTTAGATTGTAAAATAATGTTTACTTCATGGTTATTAAGTTTATACTCGTTTAAATACCGTTTCTTTTTAATGTTTGGTAATTCTGGCATCATATTTATTACTTTTGCCACATAGTCTTTTTCTAAAGTAATCGGCGCGATATTGCCTTCGGGAAAATATTTATAATCGACACCATCATCTTTTAAGCGCATAAGGACTGTGTCTTTGACACTTTCATCATAACGTCTTGTTTCACTAAGTACTTTTTTACCAGCATCAAGTAAGGCGCTCTGTCTTTTTATTTCCGCATCGATAACTTTACCAATGTTTGAAATCGAATTTAAGTTTTTAACTTCTACTTTTGTGCCAAACTTATCGCTACCGATAGGTCTTAAAGAAATATTAACGTCACAGCGGAGTGATCCTTCTTCCATCTTACCGTCACTGACATTTGTGAACGTAACAATTTCGCGAATTGCTTCAACAAACGCCATTGCTTCTTCGCCAGTGCGAATATCGGGTTTGGTCACTATTTCCACAAGTGGTAATCCAGCGCGATTATAGTCAATAAGGGTGAATTCGGCAAGATGAATTTGTTTAGCGGTATCTTCTTCCATATGTAGTCTTTCAATATTTACTCTTTTAGTGCCTTTTTCAAGCACTAAATCAAGATAGCCGTTACTACCAATCGGCCGCCGGTCTTGTGTAATTTGATACCCCTTTGGTAAATCACTATAAAAATAGTTTTTACGGTCAAAGTGCAATTCATGATCAATTTCCATATTTAAAGCGTGCGCTAAAATAATGGCGTTTTCCACTGCCTTTTTATTAACTGCTGGCATTGTTCCGGGAAAAGCCATATCAATAACGCTGACATTTGTATTTGCTGGTGAATCAAAAACACTTGATGCTCCCGAAAACATTTTTGTCTTTGTTTTTGTTTCAACGTGAATTTCTAAACCAATTATTACTTCGTATTTCATTATCTTTGCCCCACATGTAAATTATATAAGCCAGTAATTTCTTCAATTTGATAACCTAGATTAAGAATAAGTGCGTCATTAAAAGCTTTGCCCGTTAAATTGACACCAAGCGGTAATCCTTTATCAAGGGCAAACGGAATTGTAAGTGAAGGGAAGCCACCTAAGTTTGCCATCGCTAAGTAATTATTTTCGACTTCACTATTTGGTTCCGGTTCTTTATTAATAAGGGGGGCATGGCTTGGCGCTGCTGGTAACATAACGGCGTCAAATTCATTAAATAGTTCATTGAAGGCTTTAACAATTAATGTCCGCGCTTTTTGGGCACGATTATAATAATTATTTCTTGTGTCCTTGCGTAATGAATAATTGCCTAATAAGAACCGATATTTAATTTGTTTGGAAAAACCTTCTGTGCGGGTATTTAAAACAATGTCTTCATATGTTTCTCCGTCTTTTGCATTACCAAAATTAACACCCGTTAAGTTCGCGTTACTTGCGGTTGCTTCACTGCAACTTAAAATTAAATATGTTGGCAAGATGGCCTCAAGTAGTAATTCATCAAACTTCACAAAGGATACTTTTGCCCCTTTTGCTTCCATTTTCGCCACTAAATTATTAAATTCTTTTAGTAATGTTTCATTTGTTAACTTTGCAAAAATAGGTTCAATGACGGCAATTTTGCGTCCTTTTAAGGAAGTAGTAAGCGTTTCGACACTATTTTTGCTTTTTTGAATATTTGTCGTAAAGTCTTTAACGTCATAACCTTTTGTTAAGTCATATAATAAACTTACATCAAATACGGAACGTGTTAAGAATCCTAAATGATCAAGAGTTGGCATAAAAGCAAAAAGACCGTGGCGCGATAATTCACCCCATGTTGGTTTATAGCCGACTAAGCCGGCAAAACTTGCGGGTTTTCTAATCGAATCACCAGTATCGCTTGCTAAGGCAAAAGGAACATACCCACTAGCGACACCACTTGCGCTTCCGCTACTCGAACCCCCAACGATGCGATTATTATCTTTACCATAAGGATTTAAGGTTACGCCTTTATGACCAGTCATGCCGCAACCACCCATCCCAAGTTCATCCATTGTTGTTTTGGCGATCGGAATTGCTTTTTGATTTTTAAGTTTGGTAATTATTTCCGCATCAAATAAGGAAACATAACCATTTAAAATGTTACTACTTGCTGTTGTTTCAATGCCTTTTGTCGCAATGTTATCTTTGACAAGAAAGGGAATACCCCACAGTAAGTTATCAACTTCAACTTCTTTTAAAGAGGCAGCGAAAAGACGAGCTTCTTCATACATTGTTTGTTCTAAAATGTTGTTTTGATCTCGTTCTAAAGCAGCAATTACTTCGTTAACGACGTTTAAGGGGGTTGTTAAGCCACTGACATAGAGGGCATGTAGTTCACTGATTGTTAAATTTAAATAGCTCATTTTATTTAACCACCTTCGGTACAATTACAAAACCATCTTTTGCGTTTTTACTATTACTTAATATTTCATCGACTGGTAATGTTTCCACTACTTCATCGTCTCGTAAATAAGTTCTTTTCTCCACATGCGGAAATAATGTTGCTTCAACATCATCAATATGCGGAATACGTTCCAATAAAGCTGCTTGTGCTTTAAAATACGAAAACTGTTCACTAAATTCTTTTTCTTCTTCGGGAGTAAGTGAGAGATAAAGTTCACTTGCTAGTTCTTTAATAATTTTTTTGTCCATCTTTTACCTCGTTAGTAATATATCATGCTTTTTCTAAAAGCTCTAATAATTGTTCTTCGTTTAATATTGTAATATTAAGGGCTTGCGCTCTTTTTAATTTACTACCGGCGTCTTCTCCAGCGATAACTAAATGAGTTTTCGCACTAACACTGCCTGCTACTTTAGCCCCTAACCCTTCTAAAACACTCGTTAATTCATCGCGTTTATATTGGGTTAATTTACCAGTAATGACCACGGTTTTATCAAAGAAGAAGGAATCTTCTTTAACCGCTGGACCTAAGTAGTCCATGTTTAAGCCTTTTTCTTTTAAGGCCGCAATGAGTTTAATGTTTTCTTCGTTAGCAAAGAAACTCATAAGTGAGCTTGCGGCAACTGGACCAATATCGCGAATCTTTAATAAATCACTTTCGGTTGCTGCCATTAAGTTATCAAGACTCATAAATTTACTTGCTAATACCTTACTAGTTTTTGCGCCTACTTCTTTAATCCCTAAACCAAAGATAAGTTTCTCAAGCGATCTTGTCTTACTTAATTCAATCGCATTTAGTAGCTTTTCGACCGATTTTTCACCAAAACCTTCTATTTCCATTAAAGCCTCTTTATGTTCATATAGTGAATATACATCGGCAATCGTTTTTAAATGATTTTGTGAGAATAAGATTTCAACAATGCGTTCGCCAAGCCCTTCGATATCCATCGCTCCGCGACTTGCAAAATGAATTAACCCTTCTTCATGGCGGGCGGGACACATCGGATTTAGGCAAAAATGAAGCGGATCTTTAAAGGTTAAAGGACTATTACACACCGGACAATTTTCAATCATCACAAATGGTGCTTCGTCACCTTTTCTTTTTGCTTTCACTGCTTGAAGTACTTCCGGAATAATGTCACCAGCTTTACGAATTAAAACATGATCACCAATCTTTAAATCACGGTCTTTAATAAAGGTTGCATTGTGAAGTGTGGCGTGTTTTATTTTTGAACCGGCGACAAAAACTGGAGTTAATAACGCGTTTGGTGTAATCTTGCCCGTTCTTCCGACTGTAAAGAAGATATCTTCTAGTACCGTTTCCACCTCTTCGGGAGGGAATTTATAGGCAACCGCCCACCGTGGCGTTTTTGCGGTAAAACCGAGTTTTTCATATAAATCAATATTGTTTACTTTAATAACAATGCCATCAATTTCATACGGAAATTCATGCCGTTTATCATTTAAACTTTTAATATGGGCAATAACTTCATCAATTCCGTTACATACTTTAGTGTTTTCATTTATTTTAAAGCCTTGCGTTTTTAAAAACTTAAGCGCTAAATCGTGTTTATTAATGTCATATTCTAAAGGATTAACTAAATAATACCAAAAGGCATCGAGTTTTCGACTCGCGGCAACTTTAGAATCAAGCTGGCGGATTGAACCCGCGGCCGCATTACGCGGATTAGCAAATAGTGGTTCGCCATTTAACTCTCGTTCATCATTTAATGCTTGCCATGAAGCTTTGGGCATAAATACTTCACCGCGAACTTCAAAAGAATAATCTTTTTTTAAAGTTAGAGGAATACTTTTAATAGTCACAATGTTACTTGTTACGTCTTCGCCTACTTCCCCGTCACCCCTCGTAGCACCATAAATTAATGTCCCATTTTCGTACACTAGCGACATCGCTAAACCATCGATCTTTAATTCCACGACATATTCGACTTCTTTTTGTCCGGTAACATTTTTAACCCGCCGATCAAAATCAATTAAGTCATCATCATTAAATGCATTGGCAAGCGACAGCATCATCGCTTTGTGCGTAACTTTATTAAATTCAGTGGCAATAAAACCACCAACCCTTTGACTTGGACTATTTTTATCAAAAAGTTCAGGGTGGGCACTTTCTAATGCAATTAACTCTTGCATCATGCTGTCATATGTTGCATCAGAGACACTAGATTCGTTTAAAACATAATATTCATAATTATATTGATTTAATACTTGGCGTAAATAATTAATACGTTCTTTATAATCCATAATATCTCCTTACTTTTTGCTAATTGATTTGTGGGTGGCGACAAGTTTTTTAACTTGGCCATCATCAAATCTAACTTCAATAACGGTTTGTGTGGGGAAAATAGCAATAACAATACCTGAACCAAAAGCGCTATGTTCAATAATGTCATTGACAGCAAAAGGGAAGTCACTCATGTAATCATACGTCGGTTGTTCGTTAAACCGGGGTACATCACTTCTTCCCGCGCGTGGTGGTCTTGTTGGGGTACCATATTTTTCATGATACTTTTTAAAGCGCGGCACTTCTAAACCAGCTTCGGTGACAAAGCGTGATAATCTCCCACCCGCTGATATTGCAAAGTTGTATGAACTATTAGCGGTTACGAAAAGTTTTTTCTTTGCTCTCGTAAAAGCAACATAACATAATCGCCGTTCTTCCTCTTCCCCATCGTGGCCTGCTTCATATACCGCGCGTTGATTGGGGAAAACACCTTCAATCATTCCCGAAACAAAGACATAATCATATTCAAGCCCTTTAGCCATATGGACAGTCATAAGCGTTATATATTCGCCTTCAGCGACATCATCTTGACCACTATGTAAACTTGCATTTTCTAAATAGTCTTGGAAGGTTGCTTTCGGATATGTTTTATCAAACTCGACAATATCTTCAATTAAAACGTGGACGTTGGCCCGCATTGTTTCGCGCCGTTCATCATCCTTTTCAATTTGGTCGATATAGTCAAAATAACCTATTTTTGTAATGTAATCACGGATAATTGCACCGATACTTTGTTGTTTTTCTTGCAGTCTAAGTCTTGTTTCATCAATGATTTCTAAAAGTTCTTTTAAGCTTTCACTTGATTTTGTCGATAGTTTAATATCCGGTACATGACGAATCGTTTCTAAAATTGAGTATTCATTTTCTAAGGCGGCAATCTTAATATTTTCAAGAGCAATATCACCTATACCGCGCCGTGGAATATTAATGATTCTTTCAAAAGAAATGTTATCTTTTTCATTTAATAGTATTCTTAAAAAGGCAAGAATATCTTTAACTTCACGCCGTTGGAAGAAGCGAATGCCGCCATATATTTGATAGGGGACATTTTTATGAATAAAGAATTTTTCAAATGGTAATGTTAAGTAGTTTGCGCGCATTAAAATCGCAACTTTACGATACGAAAAGCCCGGAACATTAAGGCGCATTGATATAATTTGATCATAAATCCATTTAACTTCATCAATATCGCGTTCGGCGACATATAAAACTACGGGGTCACCTTGATCGTTACTTGTAAACAAGTCTTTTTCGACACGGTTTTTATTATGCTGAATAAGTTTATTCGCGGCATTAAGAATTTGTTGGGTGGAGCGGTAATTTTGATTAAGAATAATTGTCTTGGTCCCCGGAAAATCTTTATCCATATTCATAATAATGCCTTCATTAGCCCCGCGCCACGTATAAATTGTTTGGTCCGGGTCACCGACAACGTAAAGTGCAGTTTCGGGACGCATTAAAAGTTTCAATAAGCGATATTGAATGTCGTTTGTGTCTTGAAATTCATCAACTAAAATATGGTCATAACGATTTTGCCACTTTGCGCGTACTGCGGGATATTCTTCTAATATTTGAATTGTTTTATTAATTAAGTCAGCAAAGTCTAAGCAACCCATTTGCTCAAGCCGTCTTTCATATTCCTTCCATATCTCGGTTAGCTCTACTTCATTAACGTGGCCATAGATGCGTGGTTTATACGCGAAAGCATCTTTACCTTTTTCTTTTTGATAACCAATAAATTCAATGGCCGCCTTACTTATATCCCCACGTTTTTCGTGTCCTCGATCAACGGCGATATTGCGAATTAAGGTTTTCACATCTTCTTCGTCATAAATAATAAAGCCAGTCGAACGCTTTAATAACCCGATGTCTTCGCGTAAAAAGCGGGCCCCAAAAGCGTGGAAGGTTGAAAGGCGCGCTTGTACTTGTTCTCTTTGCAACAGCGTTTTTAGTCGACCAGACATTTCTTCCGCGGCTTTATTTGTAAAAGTAAAACCAATGATCCGACTTCCCGGAACACCAATTTCTTCGATTAAATACGCAATACGTGTCGTTAAAACTCTTGTTTTTCCGCTTCCAGCACCAGCAATAATTCTTAAATATTGATCATTTGTCATTGTTGCTTCTTTTTGTCGATCATTTAAATTTTTATACATACTCATATCTTACATATTATATCATAATATGGTGACGACTGCCTGAGCTTATAAACTAATTTTTGTGTTAAAATAATGCTATGAAATTGTATAATCTTTCGCGCACTCACCAACTGGCCCTTGGGGCAGTTATGGCCGCAATTAATGTTGTTTTTGCAATCTTTAGCAGTTATTTGTTTGCTTTTAGTTTGCTTATTATGCTTTTTCTACCATTGGCGAGCATTATTGTCGCCATCAATATTGATATAAAATACTATCTTGTTTACTTCTTAGGAACGATGCTTTTAGCGCTTGTCTTAAATTTAGCGAATGTTGAAAACACGCTTTTCTTTTTACTACCAATATTAACAAGTGGTTTAGCGTTTGGATTTTTAATACGTGTGCAGGCAAGCGATATTTTAATATTGTTAGGTGTAAGCGCAGTTAACCTTTTAACCCTGCTTATTACGATTCCCATTATTAATGTCATTTATAACATTAACTTCCTAACTGTCTTTGCGACCTTTGTTGGTTTTAATGATGTATCTTTTGGAAATCTTATTTTGCCAAGTATTTTAACCTTACTGGCATTTATGCAAACTTTGATTACTTTAATTATAATTACGATGGACGCTAAATACTTTAGGATTGAAATTAAATCTACACCATTAAAATACGTTGGATTTATAAATATATTCTTTGCAGTTCTCGTTATTATCTTCATGTTCTTTTTTGAAAATGTTGCCTTAGCGTTACTCTTTATTGTTGTTTTTCTTAGTGTTTATGAGCTGCTGCTTTTATTTAATAATAGTAAGACAGTCTTGCTTATTTCCTTAACTTTAGCGATAGCGCTTACTTTTATTGGGGTCGCTATTTTTGAAAATAATACGCCTTTACCTTTCTATTTTGGTATAATAATTGGGGTTATTCCTATTGTGATTGGTCACAATATATGGTTATATATTAATAACAGGAAAAAAGAGGAAAAAGATGGCAGGATTATTTAAGAAATTAGGCAAAGGAATTATGTTTATTTTTATCTTGCCTTTTTGGGTAGTCGTTTTTCTTTTGTTTACAATATACGCAATAGGGGCTTACTTTTTCACATTATTCTCCGCAATTCCTGCTTATTTACGGGGAGAAAGTGTATTATCGCCAACCGAAATTGATATTGCAGCAAGCACAAAACTTGCTGAACAGAAAAAGCAAAGTCAAATGGCGCAACCCGCACCAATCGTTCAACCGCAAACAACAATTATATTAAATGCAGTCCCGGTCCAACAAAAAGAAGAAACACCCATTACTTTTGTTGAACACGAAAAGGCTGAGCCAGAAATGCAACAATTAACGGAACAAGATTTTAAAGCTTCATTACCTGAAGAAGTATTTGTAGGGGAAGAGGAGGATAATTAATGTATCCATTATTACCGATCTTACTGAAACTTAGTGAAAATGAAAAACGATTTTTAATCGTTCTCTTTTTCGTTATTATTATTGTCTTCTTCTTACTTGGTTTAATATATGAAGGTTTAAATAAAGCAATGGCGTCGCAAGGAGCGGATATTGGGCGCCTTATGGCTACTCAAGTTGATTCTGGTTATATTTCTTCGCTGCAACAATTTAGAAGAAATGCCTATCGGAAGTCACGCCTTGAATTTTATCGTCAATTTTCTAAAACATTTTTCGCCATTATTATTTGGTTTTCAATATATGGTATTGTTAGTATTTTCTATCGGCATTGGTTAAATCTCTTTGATCAAACCGAAGAAGGATTTACAACTTTATTTTATACGTTTGATTTCGCTAATACGCCACGAACTAAACTCTTTGGCATTAGTGTTATTAGTGATTGGCCACCTGTTTTACATAAAGCATTTTTCAGTGTTAAAGCGATTCCAAGTTATATTCTCGCTTTAGCGGCCATCGTTATTATAATTTTATTTATTATTCAGGTATTAGGGTTTTTATCAAGGACAATCTTTATTATCCAACATAGCAAAAAGATGTTTACTCGTGATTTAAAATCATATAAATTAAGTGATTTAACCGGCGCTCCGGCTGAACTTCAAGAAAGCGGCATCAACGTGCCTGATAAACAAGAAGTAACCCCACCGGTAACAAATGAATAATTAAGTTAACATTACGGCAATTTGAATGCCAATTACAATAATTAATAGGATAATAATAATAATTAATATCTTATTTCTTCTTTTATATCCTCGTAAGGCGGTTTCTTCTTTATTGGGAGTAACACTTTGTCCTAATTTATTCATAATAACTCCTAATATTTAATGCTCCCAAAAGCGCGGGCGTATGGTTGAACATCACGAATGTTTGTCACGCCAGTAACATACATTAATAACCGGTCAAAGCCGATACCAAAGCCAGAGTGGGGAGTGCCTCCGTATTTTCTTAAATCTAAATACCATTCAAGGTCTTTTAAATTGCCTAGTTTTTCCATTTTTTCTTTAAGGACATCATAACGATCTTCCCGTTGGGAGCCGCCTACTAATTCACCAACTCCCGGAACGAGTAAATCACAGGCCGCAACCGTTTTATTATCATCATTTAAACGCATATAAAAGGCTTTAATGTCTTTGGGATAATCAGTAACAAAGACCGGACCTTGGGTATAAACCTCACATAAATAACGTTCATGTTCACTAGCAAGATCCATGCCCCAGAATATTTTATCAAAAGTAAATTTATGGCCTTTTTGCTGGGCTTTTTCTAATATTTCCACTGCTTTTGTATAAGTTATGCGCATAACATTACTCTTTACTAAAGCTTCAAGGCGGTCTTTAAGTCCTGGTTCATAAAACTTTGTGAAAAATAATATTTCATCTGGACATTTTTCTAAAATATATTTAACTGCATATTTAATTGAATCTTCAATAATATCCATGTTTCCTTTTAAGTCGGTAAAGGCCATCTCTGGTTCAAGCATCCAAAATTCCGCAGCGTGTCTTGTCGTATTGCTTTCTTCAGCACGGAATGTTGGTCCAAATGTATAAACTTTACCAAACGTTAAGGCGAAAGGTTCAACGTGCAGTTGCCCAGAAACGGTAAGTGAAGCTTTTTTACCAAAGAAGTGATGCGGGTTTTTATGTTCGGTGACAACATCAAAAACATTACCTGCTCCTTCAGCATCATTACCGGTAATAATTGGTGTATGGACATAAATAAAACCTTGTTCATGGAAATATTTATGTAACGCAAAAGTTAATTCGCTACGCACTCTAAATAATGCGGTAAATGTATTAGTGCGGGGCCGAAGATGAGAAATTTCCCGTAAAAATTCCGGGGAATGTCTTTTCTTTTGTAACGGATAATCTTCAGCAACATCACCTACTACTTCTAATTCTTTAATATGTAATTCAAAAGGTTGTTTGTTTTCAGGGGTAAGAAGTAAAGTGCCGTTAACGATAAGAGCAGCGCCCGTTCTTAATTTATCAATTTCTGTAAAGTTAGAAACTTTTGTTTTTTCATACACTAATTGGATTGATTTAAAAGCGGAACCATCACTAAATTCGATAAAGCCGATTGTTCCATTATTACGGTTCGTTTTAACCCATCCGTGCAATGTTAAAGTTGTAGACTTTAAAGTCTTGTTTGCAAGTTTTGCGTATAGTTCTTTAATCGTTACCATAATTTCACCTCTTAACTCTATAAGTTATTATATCTTAATAATTATTAAAATCTTCGATTTCCCAGTTTGGATCGACTCCAAGGTCATAATTTGCAAAGATTTTAGCCTCATATAAATGTTCGGCAAGTTTTGCAATCATCGCTGCTTGGTCAGTGCAACACCATAATGGCGGAATCGCCGCTTCGACATTAATCTTTGGAAATTTTTCTAAAACTTCACTTCGTAAATATGAGTTTGCGCTTACGCCCCCCGCAATTACTACTTGCTTAACTTCATATTCTTTGGCAGCCGCAAGACCTTTAGTCACTACTGCATCAATCGCCACTTTTTGAAATGACGCACATAAATCTTTAACGTTAATTTCTTGACCGCGTTGTAAAGTATTATTCACTAAATTAATGACATGGGTCTTTAAACCACTAAAAGAGAAATCATACCCCTCTTTTAACGCTGGACTTGGTAATTTATAAGTTACTTTTCCTTCTTTAGCGAGGCGATCAATGGGAATACCACCGGGATAGCCAAGTTTTAAAACGCGGGCTACTTTGTCATAACATTCGCCAATCGCGTCATCTCTTGTTTCGCCGATGGTTTTAAACTTTAAATGATCTTCCATAATGACAAGTTCTGTATTACCGCCGCTTACGACAATCGCTAAAAGGGGGAACTTAAGCGGGGTTACGAACTCAGCAGCGTAAATATGAGCCGCTAAATGATGTACAGGGATTAAGGGTTTATCATAAATTAAGGCAAGGGTTTTTGCTGCTTGTAAACCAACGTGTAATGCGCCAATTAGTCCCGGTCCTCGCGTCACTGCAAAGGCATCAACTTCACTTAAAGAAACACCAGCGTCATTTAAAGCCTTATCTAAGGTAAAAACAATGTTTTCGGTATGAAGACGTGATGCAAGCTCGGGCATGACACCACCGTATTTTTGATGCATAGCAATTTGACTACTTACAGCGTTACTTAAAAGTTTACCGCGCTTTGTAATGGCCACTGCTGTTTCATCACAACTTGATTCAATCGCTAAAATTATGCGTTCTTTCATTCCCGCACCACCTTTACCATATAGTAAGCGTCGTCACCATTAGCGTAAAATTTACGCTTTGTCGTAATAATATTAAAACCATGATTTAAATATAAGGCAATCGCTGCTTCGTTATGCGTTCGCACTTCTAACGTAATCGCTCTTATTTCTTCTAATCTTTCAATGCGGTCTAAAAAGTGCGCCATTAGTAAGGTGCCAAGCTTTTTACCTTGTACATTTGGGTGAATCGCAAATTGAACAATTGAAACACTATCAAATGTAACCCAAAAGTGAATGTAGCCAATAACTACTTCAGCGTAAGTCATGACGAAAAAATACGCTAGGTCATTATTTAGTTCATCTGTATAAGAACTAAGTGGCCACGGATCAGGAAACACTAAATGAGCAATATCATTAACGGCTTCAATATCGCTAAAGGTCATCGGACGAATAATTAGTTTCTTTTCTTCTTGCATATTAACCCTTTAAATACACCGGCTTAAAAGCGGCGATATCATCTACTTTATTTTCTTCTTTAATGGCTTGTAACATATTCGCAAAACGGTCATAAGAAACTGCGCTTATTCCTAAGTGTTTTGTTTCGCCTCCTAATGCATAACCTTGCTCATTAACGTAATGCATTACGTCATCATTCGTAAGGATTTTATCTTCCAAAATAACTTCATTTTGACTATATATCCCGGCAAAAGAGCGGTTGTTTCTTGCGTCTAACACACAAATAGTCGGTTTTAAATCATTTTTATATACATATAAACTTGAAACTTTATAAAGATTTATTTTTAACGCATATGCCCAAATTTTTGCAACGTTAACAGCGATACGAACACCAGTAAAAGAGCCCGGTCCATAGGCGACGACAATGTTATTTATTGCTTGTGGTTTAATGTTGGTTTCTAGTAAAAGTTCATTAATCTTTGCGACTAATAATTCACTTTGCGTTTGGAAAGCTTTTTCGTCATAACTTGCGATTACTTTTTGCCCTTTAGCGAGCGCGATACTTAAGCGATTACTGGAAGAATCTAAAAGTAGGCTAATCATTTAAAATCCTCTGCGATCTTTTTAATAACATTTTCATAATGCTCTTGGCCAAAAAATGTTATTTCTCTTACCTCTAAACTAATATGTTTTATGTTTATTTCTAAGGCATTATTTGGTAATAAGTGTTTTATATAAAGTGGCCATTCAATGACGGTAATACCTTCACCACCAATAAATTCATCAAGCCCAATATCATCTTGATTATCTTCTAAGCGATAGGCATCAATGTGGAATAAAGGTGTCGTTCCCTTTAAATAAATTTTCATAATATTAAAGGTCGGACTATTTACTTTTTCTTCAATATTTAAACCGCGAGCAATTCCTTTAGTGATTGTTGTTTTACCCGCGCCTAAATCACCAGTTAATAAAATGACATCACCCACCTTTAAAAGTGTGGCGAGTTTTTCACCAAGGGTTAAGGTTTCAAGTTCGTTTTTGCTTTTAAATGTGTGCTTCATAATGCGAAAAAATTATACCACGAATTAATGGTTTTAACTTCCTTTTCAATTCACTTTATTCATTAACTGTTTCTTTAAGAAACACTTCATATAATCTTTTAACTTCTTCAATGTCAAATGGGAACGTATGTTCATTCATCATTTTTGAAACTTCTGACTGCTTGTGTTCAATAATTTTTGATAATTCTTTCGAATAATGATAGTTTTCAATATTGCGTAAGTATTCATGTTTATCTAAAAATTTAATGCCGCCATCGGTAAAAAGTTTAACGTCTAAATCATAATCAATATACTTTGCAATGCCGCGATCAATAAGCGTTGGGGAAGCGATGTTTGTGTAAAAGACAACCCCTTCTTCTTTAATCATTCCAATGACATTAAACCAATCATCTTTACTAAAAAAGGTTATTGCTGGTTCTCTTGTATACCATTTACGGCCATTGCCTTCAATAACTTGGGTGCTACTTGAGCCAACAATTAACCATTTATCATTATTTTCTAAAACGTAGCTTTTGCGCCAAAAACGATGAAGCGCACCATCATGTTTATAACTTTGGATTCTTATCCAGCGACCTTTAATACTCATAAAAAACTACCAAACCTTCAGTTGATGGTTTGATTTTAACATATTATCGGCAAATTTTCTTATAAGAGTGATAGGAAATTGTTAACTTTTGTTATATGTTCTTTAAATTTAGCAATTGCATCACTTGGAACTTCTTCTTTATAAGGGACGACCATTAAAGCATCGCTATACGTTAAAGTAATCGCTACTTTGTTTTCATATAATGAAACACTGACGTCCGCTAGTTCTTGATCGGGGACAATTTCTAAAATGGCATTAAGTGCTTTTAACGGTAATTTCTTCTTCGCTTCTTTATTCGTAGCGTAGAGCAGATAACGTGGTTTGTCATCAAGTAATTCTAAATCAGCAATATCATCTGGACCACCAGCGTCTTTAAATAATGTGGGATCAGGTTTTAAATATAAAATCACTCGACCTTCAACACTTTCACTGGCGGTGGCGTTAATAAATTTACCTAAAAACGCCGCTCTAGCTCTTTTGCCGTCTTGACGGTAGGCGACAAAGTCAGCGAGTTCAACCTCAAAGCGGCCAACACTATATTTTGATAAATTACGTGAATTTGTATCAATGATGTCTTTTAATAATCGCGCATCCGTAAATGCTTTTTTGGGAATTTCGCCACCAAAATCAAAAGTATAGTTACTAATTTTTGAATCGGCGAGCGCAATCTCATTCACAGATAGGTTATAATCCGCCATATATTTTTTAATGCGATTTGTTAACCGATTACGATGAAATCTTGAAAACACAAAGGAGCCAATAAGTGTAAGGATAATTAAAATAACACCCGCCCACGTTCCTGTTGGTGGATTAAGTGGGAAAATAACTAAATACGCCACAATAATAATTACAATAACAATCGCGGATGATAAATAACTAATCCACCGCGAAACATTGTATGCTTTTACAAAAGACTTTTTATGTTCTTCTAATTCGGGATACTTAACTTCTTCTTTATGTTCCACTACGACATCTTCATTGGCAAAAGATTGTTCTTCTTCTGCCGGGGTTACCTCTTCTTCAGTAACCTTAACAATTTTCTTTTCTTCCATAATACCTCTATTCTATATCTCGTAAAATGCGCGCCGCAACACGATCGCCTTTAGCGGCAGCTTTTTCTAAATATTCTTTAGCTTTTCCAAGGTCCCGGAGTAATCCGCGACCACTAATATATGCTTTCCCAACTTGGACTTCAGCTTTAACATAACCAAGATTTGCAGACTTTTCATAGAAAGTGAAGGCTTTTGTAACATCTTTTGTTACTCCTAAACCATTTTCATAAAAGTAACCAATCTTATAGAAAGCTTTGGCGAATTGTTGTTCGGCAGCTTTTTCATACCATTTCAGCGCTAATTCATAATCTTGGGCAATAATGGTACCGCGTTCATAAGCAATTCCCATGTTATATTGGGCCGCATCATGACCTTTTGTCGCCGCACTATGAAAATATTCAAAACCTTTTTGTTTATCTTCGGGCACACCTTTGCCGTAGAAAAAGCAATAACCTAAAACTGTATCAGCAGCAGGATAGCCAAGTGCTTCGGACTGATAAGCAAGTTCGAGTCCACGTTTGTTGTCTTCGGCAATACCTTCGCCTTGGACGAGACGCCGTGCAAGTTCATGCATAGCAGCCGGATCATTTGCAGAAATGAGCCGTTCGAGTTCTTGATTAGTCTTTTTGGTGTAATTTAAAATCATATTCAGTCCCCCTTTTAGTATAACATACTAAAGATTAGAGGGCTTATTTATATTGCTCGGGTAGTTTTTGGTGAAACATCACTAAAGTTTGATAAAGCATAAAGAGCATACTTAAACTAACGAGCCCGCTGATGGCCATCGGTGGTCCGTTATAAACAATTCCACCCCAATAAGTTGTGTTATAAAAGATAACGCTACTTAGGCTTGACCATAAAATTCTAAGAGTTACTCCGGCTACAACCGCAAGTGTTAAAAAGATAAAGTTTAAGACAACTGTTTTATTTTCTTTAAAGACGAGTGGGGTGAATAAAGAAATAATTGATAAAGATCCATACGCTAAAAGGTAATCAATGGGGAATGTGTGTAACCCATAACCATCTAATATGTTCGTAAGAAAGCCGTAAATGATGCCAATGCCGATAAAACTATCTAAGATTGGAAATCTTAAGGCTAAAATAATAAGCGGAAGCATCGTTAGACTAAATGATGCAGCTTCGCCAATTCTAATTTTTAAAAATGGCAAGTCAAAAATAATTGCGATTGCGATTAATGCCGCCATTTCTACCATCCCTCTAACCGTAATAAAACGGCCAAAAAGGACAATCTTCTTTTTGGGTGTGGGTGTTACTTGTTCCATAGTGTACCTCCTTAAACAAAAAACCTCCACTGACGTGAAGGTTCACTTTCCCTACGCCAGCATTACCTGTATCAGGTTAACGGTCGAACGTTTAATTGTTCCTCTCAGCCAGGCATACCTAGCTCCCGTAGTATTAATTATAACAAAGTGTAGTTATAAACCTTTTATATATGACTTAGTTTTGCCAATTAATAGGTTCTAAGCCATGTTTTTTTAAATATTTGTTTGTTTTAGAAAAGTGTTTGCAACCAAAGAAACCACCCCGATTTGCACTTAAGGGTGAGGGATGATTAGCTTTTAACACTAATTTATTGTCGCCATTTATATATTTTTCATAGACTTTGGCTTTCGCACCCCATAAAAGAAAGACAATCGGTTGTTTTCTTTTGTTTAAGGCCATTAAAACTTCAGCGGTAAGTGTTTCGTATTCTAGTGTATTGTGTGATAGGGGTTTGCCTTCTTCAACCGTAAGTGATGTATTAAGTAAAAACACACCTTGCTTTGCAAGATAAGTCAAATCACCATCATTTTGCATAGTTATGCCAAGGTCACTACTTATTTCGCGATATATATTTCGTAAACTTGGCGGTAGTCTTACACCACTTGGCACAGAAAAAGCTAGCCCCATCGCTTGGCCTTTTTGGTGATACGGATCTTGACCAATAATAACAACTTTAACTTTATCTAATGGTGTTAAAGTAAAGGCTTTAAACACATCTTCTCTTTTTGGATACACTTTCTTTTCGTATACTTTATCAAGAAAGGTTAAAATGTTTTGAAAGTAAAGTGATTCTTGTGCTTCTTTAAAAAAATCTTCCCAACTATTAATAATTTTCATACGTATATTATAACATTATGACTTCTCCTCGTCTTATCGGTTTATAGTAAGTAGCAAATAATTATTGTATAATTACATATATGAAAATACTCATTGTATTCAATCATCCAGCCCCTTATAAAGTAGCACTCTTTAATGGTTTAGCGAAAGTTCATGATGTTCATGTTATTTTTGAACGTTTAAAAGCAAAAAACCGGAATCGTCATTTTTATAATGAGGCTAACTATGATTTTACTTTGCATAGTATTAAAGGTATTAATCTTGGTAATGAAAACCACTTGTCTTGGGGTGTCGTTCGCCACTTAAAAAAACATAAATATGATTTAATAATTATGAACGGCTATTCGACCCTTACCGAAATGCTTGCGCTTCGCTATTTAAAAAGGAAACAAATTCCTTATGCCTTCTACATTAATGGGGGCATTGTTAAAAGCGACAAAAAGTTTATTAAAAGGATAAAAACATACTTCATTAGTGGCGCAAAATACTATTTTAGTCCGGCTAAAAAAGCTAATGAGTATTTAATTCATTATGGGGCGCCAAGTGATAAGATCTTTAACTATCCTTATTCAACCGTGTACGCGAAAGATGTTTTAACAAACAAGATAAGTGATGAAATTAAAGAAGCGTTTTGGAAAGAAAAAGGTGTTACTGGTAAAAACTTTACGATTTGTATAACTAGTTTTATCAAAAGAAAAAATAATTTAAGTCTTATTAAATCGTGGGTTAATATAAATAAAGATAATGCTCTTATTTTAGTTGGCGAGGGGCCGGAAGAAAAATTATATCGCCAATTTATTGAAGCAAATAATTTAACTAACGTGTATTTATTGCCTTTTGCTAATAAAGAATTAGTGTTTCGCTATTTAAGCCACTCCCACAACGCTGTATACATTAGTAATTATGATATTTATGGTCATGTTATTAATGAAGCGCTGGCCCACGGCTTAAATGTCTTAACAAATACAAATATGGTTGCGGCCCATAAGGCAATTAAGAATGGGGAAAACGGCTTTATTATGCAACCTGATGAAAAGCTTAATGATAAACTACAACTACTTTTTTCCGCGGACTTTTTTAAAGCAGCAACCAAAAGCGCAATTACTATTGAACAATCAATTGCCATTCATCTTGAAATATTAGGAGGAGAGTTATGAAAATATTATATTTAACTACTGCTCGCCACCCTGAAGATTACGCAAAATTTCTCATGACCAACAAAACAGCACCTAACCCAAGTAATCAACACTTTCACACGAAGTTAATTAATTTACTTAGTGAAAAATATGAAGTTATCGCTTTTAGCACTCGACCCATGGAAAAAGATCTCTTTTTAAAAGACGTCAGAAAAGATAATTACTTTTATCCAGGATACTTAAATATACCTTATGTTAAAAAGATTGGCATATTAACTGGTGGCCAAAATTTAGCGCGTCTTGAAAAGCCTAATTTCCTAGTAGTTGATGTTATGAATACGACACTTCTTAAACTAGCGCGAAGGATTAAAGAAATATATAAAGTCCCGGTTATCGGCGTTTTAACGGATAATCCATTAAACATTACGGGGAGCAAAAAAGAATATAGTCAAAGTGTTTTTAAAGGTAGTAAGAAGTGTGATGGCTATATTGCCTTAACAAATGGACTTGTTCGTCTATTTGATGGGATACATAAACCATATATAATTTCCCCTGGATTTATTGAAAAAAGCGATGAAACGCAAGGAAAAACCACAAAATACGCCTTTTTTGCAGGAGCATTATACGAACGATATGGGGTACAAAAACTAATTGATACTTTTGCGCTTAAAGATATACCGTATAAACTTTATATTGCCGGCCATGGCCCGCTTGCAAAGACATTAACGGAACTTAAAAATGATAACATCGTTTTCCTTGGTCATATTACACCGGAAGCCGCGAAGAAATATTCTAGTGAAGCGTTAGTTAATATTAACCCACGTCCTAAAGATGAACAAATTGATTTATATTCCATTCCCTCTAAACTTTTAGACTTTATAAATAGCGGCACTGTTACAATCTCTACCCATAACTCCGAGATACATAATTTAGTCGGCGACGATATATATTGGATTAGTGATAACGAACCATTAACAATCGCTAATGCGTTAAAAGATATTGACCAAAATTATAATAAATACGCCTTGAAAGCAACATCAGCAAAAACTAAGCTGAACACGCTTTTAAGTAGTGATAATCAGCTAGCGGCTTTTGCACAATTAGTGGAAAAATTGAAAAAGTTATAGTTTTTAATAAAATTATCATATAATTTACTCATGCAACTAAAAGAAATGCGTGCCCCAGTTATTTTTACTTTAATCCGTAATGTAACGATTGCGCTTCTTTCTTTTATTTCCTTTCCCTTTGCTTCACAAGCTTTAGGAAGTGTCGCAATGGGCATGTATACATGGGCTAATACGTTCGTTTATTACTTTTTAATTATTAGTAGACTTGGTATTCCCCTTATTGCCATAAGAGAATGTGCGAAAGTAAAAGATGATCAAGAAGCCTTAAATAAACAGGTCCAGTCTTTTTTTGTTTTGCAACTAATTACGACTGCTTTGTCATTTATATTATTAATTGCCATTATGTTCATTGGGAAAGACCGCTTTATTACCGGTGATACATGGAATTTAATTTTTCTCTTATCAGTTAACTTTTTAGTCGGTGTTTTCTCTTTTGAATGGGTGTATATTGCCCTTGATCGTGTCTTCTATATGTCGATAAGAGCCGTCATATTAACGGTGTTTAGTGCTCTTCTTATTATTGTTTTCGTGCAAAATGACCATGATTTATTTTTATATACCTTTATAAACATCTTAGGTACGATCCTTACGGTAGTTATAAATATTATTCTTTTAAAAAAAGAAGGGATAAAACTTTCATTTAAGCGCAAGATTGAACTTGGTTACCTTACAAAATCACTACTTTTTGTTTTTGGTATTACTTTTTTAATTACAGCCTACAATCAAAATGATAGCTTTTTGCTAGGTTTAATCGATAATTCTTTTGATTCCGCTGGGGCTTATGCCGTTGGAGTACGCGGTATTGAAATTGTTATTACAATCATTACATCTTTAAGTGCGGTCTTTGTGGTGCGCACAACAAGAGCGCTAAAGGAGAATGACCGTGACTCTTTTCATAAGATTATTCGCTATAGTATGAATATCATCTTCTTTATCGGTGTTCCTGCTGTGATGTTTATGATTGGCCTTGCACCAGAAATTGTTGGTTTTATTGTCGAAGGTAGTCCTTATTGGACTGAGAGTTCGATTAATAATGCGGTGTGGGCGGTAATTCTTTTAGCCTCCCTCATGCTTACTTATTCGATTCATGACGGCATTTATCAGCAAATTCTTGTCCCCCTTAACAAAGAAAAAGTATATTTCTTTACGATGCTAATCGCTTTAATTGTCAACATTATTTTAAGTATTGTTCTAGCGTTATTCGTCTTTAAAGCTAACCCTCTTATCGGTGTTGCAATTGTGACGCTGTTTTCCGAAGTTATGATATTAATTATTCTTTTGATCGTGGCAAGAAATGAAGTTAATCGCCACATTTTCAACTTGAATAATCTTAAAATTGTTCTTTCTTCGGCACTAAGTCTTACGGCAGTATTACTCTTAAAGGGGTTCTTTCCCTTAAGTAATAAACTGGCAATAATTGGACTTTCGCTCCTTATTGGTGGCATAATCTATTTAGGTATTCTCTTTATTAGTAAAGAGGATTTGGTCTATAAACAATATAAGGAACGGAAAAATGGCTAATCCAAACTTCAAAGAAAACAAGTTAAAACGGTTTGTAGGAGAAACAATGCGCCCCGTTTTTCGTTTTGTGTCAAAGAAACTTTATGTTACTTGGCAATACCGTTATATTACTGGTCATAAATTAAATTGGAAAAAACTACATCGTTATACTGAAAAGCTTCAATACTTACGCCTTTATCACTTTCCATATGACGAAAGTGTAATTCGCGCTACCTCACGTATTGGGGCTAGAGTACGTGTGGCCTCTAAAAAATTAGACGAAATATTAATTCCCTTAGTTGGTATTTATAATGATGTCGAAGAAATAGATTTTGCAAGATTGCCATCCCGCTTTGTCGTAAAGGCGAACCATGCATCAGGGTTATTACACATTTGCACGAATAAAAGTGAAGAAGATTGGCCAGCGTTAAAAAAGAAAATAAAAGCGTGGCTAAAAATCGATTACGGTCGCGAAACAGTCGAACCCCATTATTCGAAAGTTCGGCCTTCTATTATAATTGAACAATATGTTGGCAATCCTAAATCGTTACCGGTTGAATATAAAATTCATGTCTTTAATGGTACGGCAAAATATCTTTATATCGTGTCCGGTCGTAATGTAGATATTCGTTATGATAATTTATATATTGACTTTACTCCATTTGATGAAGCTCAGTTTAATCATTGGCAAAAAAGCGATATTCCGCCGCAAAAACCAGATAATTTTGATAAATTAGTGCGTTATGCTGAAGCACTTGCCGATGATTTTATATTTTGTCGCGTTGACTTTTTCTTGGTCGCTAATCATATCTACTTTAATGAATTCACTTTTACACCTGCAAAAGGAACCTTAACTTTTGATGATGATCAGGCTGATTTTATAATTAGTGAATGGTTAGATATTTCTAGCGCCATTCGGAAAAAGGGAACATAATTTCATAAAGCATTAAGGCGAATTCTTCGCTCTTTGTTGTATCTTTAACGCCTCCTGGCATTAAATAATCATGCTCTAATAATTCATATTTAATCGTCATACCACTTACTCTTTTAAGGGTGTCTTTCGGTAAAAGAAGCGAAAGATCCATGCTCATGACGGTTGTTATACTATTATCGTCAACATTTAGTTCGGGAACTTCATATTTTATTGTGTGTTTAAGCGCTTGACTCGTTGTACTTTTTTCAATGAAGAAACTTAGTTCCATCATCACTCGAGCTTTCGTAACATTTGGAATACCTAATTCACGGTAATTAACACTTGTACCCCCACGGGCGGTAATAACAAAGTTTTGATAGTTTATAAGTTCGTGTTTAAATACTTGACCAACTCCGTCTTCATCAATTTGCATTCGCACAAGCGGACCATCACCATTACATACAATTAATGAATCGGTTAACTTAGAAAAGATTCCGGCCTTAAAAGCATTCACGACACTTTCACCCATTCTTTTTGATGTTAAGTTGTTGTGTCTTGCGTAGCTAAACCATGACGCATTAAAGTTACCGGGGCGGGCAAGTGCTTCATTTAATTGCAAATAGTATTCTGCTTCATTTCCACCAAAGTCAGCTTTATTAATACTTTTAACTTGTTCATCCCCATATAATTCAACAGCTTGTTCCATCGTAATATACCCTTTGGCGATATCATTTAAAATAATTGCGTTATGGGCGTTTTCGTAAGGACTTGCAAAACTTACTTGACCGCTTATATCCGTCACTGTTTCTAAATATAACTCTTCATTTTTATACTTGTCAGGAATGAAACGGTAGTAGTTTTCACTAAATTCCTGGGTGTGAAATTGGTGAGCGTCAAATGTTTCTTGCACCGCGGCACAACCCGTTATTGTTAATAATCCTACAAGTAGGATACCAAGATTAATTTTCTTCATGTGCGACCTCCACTTCTTGTTTTACATAAAATGTATAGCCTGCTAAAAATAAGAGTATTAAAAAATATGGTGAGTGATTAAGGGGGAAATGATTTACATCTTGAAATTCTTTGTATAAATACTGGTTAAATGGATAGAAAAGCATAAAGCGGAAAAATATTGTAAGTAATACACTTACTAACATTAACTTTAATACTTTATCATCATTTTCATTCATAAAATATTTTATTAAATTAATGGTGAAAATAACTAAGAAAGTTAAAAGGAGGAGAGAGCCAAGTAAGCCATCAATCCACATCGCGTCAAAAAGGAAGTTTCCCGTGGGGAAAATACGTTCGGTTCCAATTGAATTACGGAAGTCACCCAATACATTACGGAAAGTAAATGCTTCACGGAAAACATAGTAAAACCGCAGCATATACCCATTTAAGAATAGTTTTCGGGTTACGGGATTATTAGCCCATATGTTATTGATATTACTAAGATTAAAGGCGTTAAGCGTAAAGATTAAGGCGCCGAGGGCAACAAGAGCAATAACAATATATGCACTAATTTTATTATTAACATAACGGAATAAGTTAAACTTAATAAATAATGCAAAAAGTATGGCGGGGAGTAAAAAGATTAAAGTTAAAAATGAGCCTGTTAATATAATCGTTAATAGACCAATTGCACTCATAATGCTTAACGAAATTAATTCAAATTTATGAACATCTTTTTTCGCTAATAAAAGGCCTAAACCAGCACTCGTGACAATGACTGCATTTGTTAAAAGCACATTAATATCAACCGTCATTATTTTAAAACCATAAAGATAAGATGCTTGTTTGACTACTAAATAAGCGCTTCCGCCATAAAAGTTAATCTTTCCTTTATATATAAGCGTATGGAAAAATCCATAATTAATTAAAGTGGCAAAAAGCGACACTAATAGCGGAGCAGTAAACCCTGCTAAGATGACAATATACACGTGTTTTGCTTTAAATACCCCACTTTTGCGAATAAAATAACCAATCAAAATAATGCTAATTGCACCTATTAAATATATAATTTTTTCAAATAAGTTATATTGCATGAACGTTTCATTATTGTACATGATGTCCATAGTCCCGTATGCCGGGGCAAGTAATGTCACCATACCATAAAATAAGATCGGCATTAATAAAATGTATAACCCCTTAGCTAAATCAACTTTCATTGCATTAAAGAAAAAGGGCGCAAGTATGGCTACAAGCAATACCGCTAATATATTAAAGACAAGCCCTAACCTCCCAAAATCAAGTGCAATAAAAAGTATTAACTCTAATGCTAAAAATAAAGATATTAAAACGAGTGTTTTACTTTGTAACTCTTTTTTCATTACCAATAACATCCTTTCTCAATATTTTCAAAACCAAGCGGCTTTAAATATGGTCTACTCCAATGAGGATTAACATATTGGGCAACATATTCACGGTCTTCCCACCGTTTACCCATTATGCCAAATAATAATTGGGTCGCACCTCCTGATTGAATAGCCATCTTCCCTAATTCTTTTATATATAAACAAAGCGGCGTGCCATAAGCTCCCGCTCCAACAAGGGCGATATCAAAATCTTGTTTTAAGATTTCAATCTTTAAATAGTCTAACGCTTCAAACCAGTTGTCAAAGCGAGGGTCTAGTTGATCAGCGTTCGTTAACACTGCTTCGATTGTTAATAATTCAAAGTCGGGTAATATATCTGGTTTTTGGGTAAATAGTAAGTGTCTTTTTTTATATTGTGCTTTGATTTGGGTGGCAAATGGGGATATAACGAGCACTTTTTTACCCGCTAGTAAATGGGACCATCCACCTAATATTGGATCAAGCGTCCAGTTTTGAATTGGAGTTGCGTTCGGCGTTAAATGTTTAAAGTAATAGTTTTCCATATGCACGCCACTGACGCCTAAAATATCTGTTTCTTTTAAATGTGAAATTAAGTACTTTGCATAATGATCAATAATCTCGGGAGAGGGTGGAAACACTCCTGCATTATTCTTTATGCTATAAATTACTGACTTCTTATATTTTCGCGCCAAGCCGAGTCTAATCTTTTCATAATTATTAAGGGCACTTATTTCGACTGCCCCAAATCGAATAGCCGCAAAAGGCTCACCATTAAAAATAGCGTTTTCCAATGCATTATTACCTTTTTGCATTGTGATTTGCTTATGTTTACCAATTTTATCGGTCGGTGGTTTAATCTTAAAAAACTTATAACGAAAAACGTTCCAAGAACTTTTTATAAACTCCCAAATATAAGATCTTAACGTTCGTTTCATAGTTTAATCATACACTATTTTTTAATTACATTTTTAAAAATGTAACTTGCAATCGCTAAACCGTATGCCGGCGGCACAAAAGAACTGCTCCCTGGTCTTTTCCCATTATTTCTTAAAGGTAACTCTTTGGAAGTAACGACAATAAGACCTTTTAACTTTTCTTGTCTTAGAGCATAACGTATTTTTTTAGCAAGAGGACAGCCTTCAGTTTTCTCGATTGTTGTCACAAATACCTTTGTCGGATCTAAGCGATTTCCGGCCCCCATTGCACTAATAATTGGAAGATTCTTTTTAAGTGAATAAGTTATTAGTGCTAATTTATCATCAAAACTATCAATTGCATCAACAATAAAATCATAAGCATCCAAATTAAATTTATCAATGTTTTGCGCGTTTATTGGTCCAAAAACAGTATTAATAACTACATTGCTATTAATTTGTAGCATACGGTTTTTGGCTACTTCTACTTTTGGTTTACTAATAACATCTTGTGTGGCAATTAATTGACGATTTAAATTGGTCTCTTCTACTACATCATGATCGACAATTGTAAATTTTAAAAATCCAGCCCGCACTAAAGCTTCAAGTGCTTGCCCACCGACCCCTCCCACACCAAAGATAATAATGCTTTTGTCTTGTAGTTTATTAAAGTTTTCTTCACCGACTATTTGAATAGTGCGGATAAACATATTATTCGCCATATAAAAAATCCTTTACTTCTTTTGTATATAGTTCGCGATACTTCAAATATGATTCACAGTGCCCTGCTCCAGGAAATGCCACTAGCTTTTTATCAGCGTTTGTAGCTTTATAGTTTTTAACTGACATATTAAAGGGAACAAATCGATCATCTGTACCATGTAGAAATAATATTGGGATATCTTTATTCTTTTTTAATTCTTTTGAGACTCTTACTTTATTTAAATTAAAACCCGCAAAGAAACGAGCGAAAAGATTTATACCCCAGAATAATGTCTTTGGTCTAATTTTTACAAGTCTTTGCCCAGCATAAAGTAACACCCCATTGGTTCTTGAATAACCACAGTCAGCGATAACTCCTTTAAAACTATTTGGTAATCCATTTAATGAGGTTACTAATAAACTAGTTGCGGCACCCATGGAAACCCCATGTAAATATATTTCTTTTTTTCCTTTATATCGATTATTTATATAAAAAATCCATTCGCGGACATCATAGCGTTCCATTGCTCCTAATGTTGTGTACATACCCGAACTACTACCATTAGCGCGTTGATCAATTATTAATACTGACACATTTAAATCATCATATAATGTACCAAAATAACCAATATCACGCATTCCTGCTGAATAATAACCATGCACAAAGATTATAATCTTATCACTTTTTGGGTTTTCAAAAAGCTTAGCCCGTAAAGTAATTGTTCCCGATACAATTTTTATGTTTTCATGTTTCTTTTCCGCATATGCTTTTTGGGTTATATTAATTTCTTCACTATGACAATCAAACCCAGGACCAAATAAAGGTTTGAGATAAACTTTTTTCTTCGTTATTGGACGACGGAATAAAAGGCCAAAAGTAATTGTTACCATCCAGGCATACGTTGATATGACAAGAAATATAGCAATTGCAATACCGATAAATACCCATTTCATACTATTATTATAACGGCTTTATAAAATAAAAAGAGGGTAATATTAATTACCCTCACATTTTCAAAAGTAATTTAATTTATTTTACTTTTACTTTCTTTAAAACGGTATAGCGAGTAATGCCGCCATCGAGTTTTAACTTAATGGGTTTATCAATAAGTGGTAATAAGTATTCACTAAAGAGTTTTCCACCATTATTAACATCATGAATTAACTCAGGTGACATCTTATGTTCAACGTTAGCAATACCGCGTAAGTTTTTAAGTTTATAGCTTACTTTATATTTTGGTCCAGGTTTGCGGTCAATAATAACCATGACACCTGTTTTACCAGCGACAATTCTTTTTACGGCCATTGTTGAAACTTTAATCGCTTCTCTTTGATCGGTTTCTGTAATCGCTAAAGTTCCCGCTCTTTGTAATAAGCTAAATTCAATTGGCCGTGTTGAATATCCTAATCTTTCTTCAACAATGTTCGCTAATTGGGCGGAAAAACCACCTAATTGCATATGACCAAAGGAGTCAACGGCTTTATCTTTAGCAGGCATTTGTGTTTCAATACCTTCACTAACAACGAAAAGGGCGCGTTTTTTCTTTTCATATACTTCTTTAGCTTTAGCTAAGAATTCTTCAAGGTCAAACTTTTCTTCTGGTAAATAAATATAGTCTGGTTTTAATTCTGGGTCTTGAATGACACTTGCGGCAGCGGTAAGCCAACCCGCGTGACGTCCCATAACCTCAACGATGACAAATTTAGATTTCTTATAGACTTTATTATCAAGGGCAATATCTTGAATACTTTGGACAACATAACGTGCTGCGCTAGGATATCCTAAGCAATGATCGGTAAAAGCGAGGTCATTATCGACGGTTTTTGGAATACCAATGACTTTACAATCAACGTTTGCCTTCCGGAAAAAGGTTGATAATTTGTAACATGTATCCATCGAGTCATTACCGCCATTGACAAGCATGTATCCAATGTTATGTTTTTGGACGGTTCTTAAGATTTTTTGATAATCTTCATGGTTAATGTCGCCTGACAATTTATAACGTGTCGTACCAAGGGCAGCGGCTGGAGTTTGCTTTAATAGTTCAATTTGTGCCTCATCTTCTTGACGTAAGTCAATTAGATCATCATTTAAAAGGCCTTCAATTCCGTGTAAGCTTCCATAAATGCCGTCAATATGCTCGGTTTGGCGCTTAGCTTCTTTAATAACTCCATAAAATGAAGTGTTAATAATTGCGGTTGGACCGCCTGATTGAAAGTATACTAGTGATTTTTTCATATATTCTCCTTTAATTACATTAAAAATTATAACATATGAGGCTATTAAAGACTATCAATAGCCCGTAATTTTGCAACAAGTTCGGCCACTCGTTTTAAAGCTTCATCTTTTGAAATTTGTTTACTTAAAAACTCATGAATAATTTTAGCGGTCTCAACAGCACCTTCACTTGTTAGACCCCTAGTTGTTACCGCTGCAAAGCCTAATCTTAAGCCAGAGGTAGTATTTGGTCGTTCATCATCCTTCGGTAACATGTTTTTATTTGTCGTAATATTAATTGTTTCTAAAAGTGCTTCCGCATCTTTGCCGGTAATCCCGTAAGATTTTTTTGTGTTTAATAAAAATAAGTGAGTTTCTGTCTTGCTTGCCTCAGCTCCTAACTTTAAAAATGTTTCTGAAGCAGTTTTAGTATTAATTATTACCTGTTTGATATATGTTTTAAACTCAGGTTGAAGAGCTTCATAAAAACTTTGCGCCTTTGCACCTATAATGTTTTCAAGCGGACCACCTTGCATTCCAGGAAAACAGTTAAAATTAACTTTTTTAATTATTTCTTCATCGTTCGTTAGAATAATACCACCACGCGGTCCTCTTAATGTCTTATGAGTCGTTGAAGTTACGATATCAGCATAAGGAAACGGGCTTGGGTGTGCCCCACCAGCAATTAATCCGGCTATGTGTGCCATATCTACCATGAAATAAGCACCAATTTCTTGGGCAATACGACCAATAGTCTCAAAATCGATGATAAATGGGTAGGCAGAGAAGCCTGCAAGTATTAATTTAGGCTTAATTTCACGAGCCAATTCATCTAATCTTGCATAGTCAATTGTACCATCGTCTTTTAGGTTATAATGGTACACATCGTAGTGTTTTGATGAAAAGTTCACTGGACTACCGTGTGTGAGGTGCCCTCCTTCGTTCAACGAAAGGGTTAAAATCTTATCGCCTAATTCAAGAAGGCTCGCATACGCAATCATATTTGCACTACTGCCACTGTGCGGTTGAACGTTAGCGTATTTCGCTCCAAAGATTTCACAAACTAAATCAATCGCCGTTTGTTCAATTTCATCAATATAATGACATCCCCCATAATATCTTTTGCCGGGATATCCTTCAGCGTATTTGTTTGTAAGTATTGATCCAGCAAAAAAGCGAACTTTTTTACTCGTAAAGTTTTCACTTGCAATGAGTTCTAGGCCTTCATTTTGCCTTTTTGTTTCTAAATTTACTAAATTTAACAATTTTTCCATATATAGCGTCTCCTATTCTTATAAATTATAGACTAATTTATGTCTTTCGTGGGTCTTAATTGACTTTTGTTAATTATTTCGTGAAAATGAATACATGCATAAAACCGCACACCCTATATTTAATGTAGCGCTTGCACATAGAGGACTCCATAATGAGCATATTGATGAAAACTCAATGCAGGCTTTTGAAAATGCTGTAAAACATGGTTATGGCATTGAATTAGACGTTCACGCAACAATTGATAACAAGGTTGTCGTCATGCATGATTTATCAACACTTCGCACTACTGGAGTCGATATTGACGTTACTAAAGCAACATATGATGAATTATTGGCATTAGATTTACTTCTCACAAAGACCAAAATACCGTTATTAGATGATGTTTTGGCCATGGTTGACGGTAAAGTGCCGGTAATGATCGAAATAAAAGCTGAAAATAGTGTTCCTGATAATCTTGTGCCTGCTGTATTAGCCATTGTTAACAAATATAAGCATCATGGGAACATTGCCGTTCAAGCTTTCAACCCTTATGTCGTAAAAAGCCTTCGAAAATCTAAAACTGGCGTACCTGTGGGACAATTAATGAGTGATTCACTACCCGGACAATCTAAAATGGTCCACTTCATGTATCGCACGCTTCTTGTGCTTTTGATTTCAAAACCCGACTTTTTCAATTATGACGTAGAATATATAGGTAAGAAAAGAATTCAAAGGCGACGCAAGAAGATTCCACTTATTACGTGGACGATAGACACATATGAAAAATACGAATACGCTCAAAAATATGCGGATAACTGTATATTTGAATCTATAGACATTAAAAAGGAGTAATTATTATGAATTTGAAACTTAATAACAAACGCACATACCTGGTCGGTTTCGCGTTTATGTCAATTATGCTCTTCTGGACAATATACGATATGTTAATTGCGAAGATGTTAGTTGATAATTTTGGCTTAAACCAAACATGGTCAGGTGTTGTAATGGCTCTTGATAACATTTTAGCGCTCTTCATGCTTCCACTATTTGGACGCTTGAGCGACCGCACTAAAACAAAATGGGGTAAAAGAACACCTTACATTGTAATTGGTACTATTGTTGCTGCTCTTTTATTTGTGGGAGTTGCATTCTTTGACCTTTATCAACAATTAGCAGTAACAAAGCATGGCTTTGGACCAATTACCGAAGTTATGATTGGCGATCGTACTTCTTATCAATACCTATTTAATGGGACTCCAATTGTTCATGCCGATAATATTTATGTCAAATCATACTTGGCTACTGATCGTGCAAAACACATTTTTGAGGTCGTAACCTCGCAAAACCCAGGTTTATTGATTGGTTTTATCGTTGTTCTGTTCTTTGTTTTATTTGCTATGGGCATCTATCGTAGTCCAGCTGTTAGCTTAATGCCTGACATTACACCAAAGCCACTTCGTAGTAAAGCAAATGCAATAATTAACTTATTAGGCACTGTCGGTGGCGGTATTTCATACTTATTAGTAGCCTTCCTGGCATCAGGGGCGATATTAGAAAAAACTGGTTATGTAACGATATTTGCGGTCACAGGTATTTTAATGATTGCTTTAATCGCTATCTTTGTCTTCACGGTTAAGGAAAACAAATGGGTTGAAGAGATGATTGCAATTACAAATGAATATAATCTTGATTCATTACAAATTGATGAAGAAGGAACGGATGTTCAACAATATAGTGATGACGAAAAAATGCCAAAAGATGTTCGTAAATCATTTATTCTAATTTTAGCGGCCGTTGTTTTATGGTTCATGGGTTATAATGCGGCGACCTCTAAGTTCTCCGTTTATGCCTTTAATCACTTAGGAATGGAATCATTTAGTCTTCCCCCACTCGTCGCAACCTTAACCGCTACAATCGCCTTTATTCCTATTGGCATTATTTCACAAAAGATTGGCCGTAGAAAAATGATCTTAGTGGGCATTACTATTCTTACAATTTCCCTTGCTGTTGCAACCTTTATTACCGCAGAAACAAAATTCTTAATGTTTGTCATTATGGCACTTGTTGGTATTAGCTGGGCAACTATTAATGTTAATAGTTATCCAATGGTCGTGGAAATGTCTAAACACGGAAATATAGGCGTATATACGGGTTATTATTATACCGCAAGCATGAGTGCGATGATTGTTACACCAATTCTTTCTGGAAAAATAATGGATTTACTTGGTTATTCTTCATTGTTTGTATATAGTGCAATATTCTTAGGTTTAGCGTTTATTCCAATGTTCTTTGTTAAGCATGGTGAACCTGTGCACACTGAAGCAATACCCGAAAAGACTGAAGAGGCGCCAAAGTCTGACGATGAAAGTAACCTTTAAACAACATAAAAAATTATTCTTATTGGATCAAGATGGGACCCTTTACAAAGGGAAACATCTTTTTCCATATTCAGTAAAGTTTCTTGAACAAATAAAGGCCAGTGGCGCTAAGTATCTTTTCATTACCAATAATTCATCTAAAAGCACAAATGAGTATGTCGCTAAGATGAATAAGTTTGGTATTAAAGCGACTGCAGAAGACTTTTATACATCATCCCATGCAACGATGGATTATATTAAACTCCACCACAAAGGGAAAAAGGTCTTTTTAGTGGGAACTATGGCACTCTCCGGGGAGTTTTTAGAAAATGGCATCAATTTAACCGAAAATATCGATGAGGTAGAAGTTGCTGTATTAAGTTACGATACAGAACTAAATTATGAGAAACTAACGGCACTGTGCCATATCTTGGCAAAACCTGACGTTGTGTACTTAGCAACTAATCCAGACCTCGTTTGCCCTACAGAAACTGGATATTTGCCTGACTGTGGCAGTTTTGCCATACTTATCTATAATGCAACTGGTCGAAATCCACTCTTTCTAGGTAAGCCACGCAAACTTTTTGTGGAAACAATCTTGCAACGGTTCAATTTGCGCCCAGAAGACATGGTCATTGTCGGTGACCGTTTATATACAGATATTGCCCTTGGTAATAACGCAGGTGTTGACACAATTTTGGTGCTTTCTGGTGAGGCATCCTTAAAAGATTTAAAAGATAGCCCGAATAAACCAACGTTTGTTGTTGAAAATGTGGGGGAGATTTTTTAAAGTAAACTATTTCTATTTAATTAAGGCTACGGCCTTTTTTAATATAACTATCAAATATCATTTGAATTAATGATATAATATGCACTCAAGCGAGGATTCATTATGAAAAAGAAAAAAACGATGGTTAGTCTGTGGGGAGATCATATAGTAATCTCTTCCCTTTTTATTGGACTTGCAATTAGTCTATTATTTGTTGCGATTACATTTGGAACGATCGAACTTTTAGCGCTTTATTATTCTAGTGTCGCAAGTAATAAGAAAGACTTAATATATGGCTTTGGAACATTAGCAGTGCTAGTTGCGTTTATTATTAATAATTTATGGATTAAACCGCAACGAAACATTATCGCTAAGGCTGAACCTACAGATAGCGAGGATAAAGAATAGTTATGGTTATTACTTTTTCCTTAATCTTACAAATGGTCGGTATTGCATTATTAATGACCATTTTATATGTCATTATCGGTATTATTCCTGGCACTGACGAAACAAGTGTCATGGTTCCAATGACGGTTATTCTCGTTTCACTAAAAGTGAATCCCCTACTTATTATGTCGGCCTTTATTGCTGCGGTTGTTACATTAAACATTACTGACTCAATACCAACAGCCATTACTTCAATACCCGGTGGGGTTATGTCGACGCCGCTTGTCGGCCATAGTCAAACTTTAAAAAAGCATGGCTATACATCCTATAGCGTGCAATGGATGATGATTGGATCATTAATTGGTGTTCTTATCAGTTTACCGATTGCGCTTGCTTTTTGGGGCATTTTTGAGTTTCTTTCGGTACAAACGGGTCTTCAAATAAGTAATTTCATTAAACAATACAATGAATATATCTTCCTTGGTGGTGCGGTATTAATGAGTATGACCAGTAAACACAAATGGGTTGGACTTTTAACAATCATTCCCTTTGGGTTTGCAACTGCTTTTTTACGTAATCCGAATCTAGTCATAGACAACACTTTATTAAACTTCCTTGTTGCAGGTCGTAAACTATCAATGACGCCATTCTTTTTAAGTATTACAACTGGACCTTTAGTCTATGGTCTTTTTGAATTATTATTCCCTTCAGTCTTCCACAAACAAAAAGTTGAAGGTAAAATGACTGTTTTATTAGAACAGGATGTTAAAAAAGTGAGGACTGGTTCGAAAAAAGTGGTGCAGAAAACCGCGATTTCCAGTGCTTTAGGTAGTTTGCTCTTTTTCCTTTCGCCGGTTGGAGTGACAATGATGCTTGGCGAATTTGCTGTGCGTGATGAAAAAGACGAGGTCCAACAAGCTATTCAAGGCGTTTCTGTCGTAAATGGCTTATCTAGTGCGACATATTTAGCTGGTATTCTTATTTCTTTATTTGTCTTCGCCTTCCCGATTTCTCCTGCCGCCCTTGGCCCTGGATCAATAATCTTTAATAGTGGCGCTAATGGCGTGGATGGGACATTTATTAAATTTGGAAACTCGGGGTTAACTATTGATAAGGCCACACTTTTAGTGCCAATATTAATTGGTTTAGTAATCGGTGTTTCGCTTTCGGTATTTCTAGGTATGAAATATTCACGTAAAATGACCGAATTAGTGTTTAAATATATCGCCCAAGAAACGGTATTAATATTCTTATTTTCGATTATTGCGCTTTTATCATTTGCTGAAGCAGGATTATACGGCTTAATTATTGTTGTTGGTGTCGGTCTATTTAGTGGATGGTTAAATAAAAAAGGAGCGGGATACGGTGTTCAATTTATGGCCCTTTACGCTGGTGGGTTATTTATTAAACTAATTCACGCATTATTCTAGGTATTTATTATGGACGGATATGGTTTAGCGAAAATAATCTTAATTGGTGAACATTCTGTAGTGTATGGCCATCCGGCGATTGCCATTCCTTTCTACGCTTTGCGCAGTGAAGTTGTTTTAGTGGAACACAATAAGTTTGTGTTTGACACTAAATACTATGAAGGGCCAATTGAAAATGCGGTTTTTGAGTTACGTGGTCTTGTAGCGTTAATTAATGAATTACGTACTCGTTATAAAGATATAACACCAGTAATAATAAGTATTAGATCAAACTTACCAGAGAAAAGTGGGCTTGGCTCTAGCGCAAGTGTCGCTAAAGCTTTAATTGATGCTTTTAATAATTATTTTAAACTTAACTTAACAAAAACCGATTATTTTGAGTTATTAAAGATTTCTGAAAACATTTATCACCATAAGGCAAGTGGGATTGATGCCTCAACGATTGTGTATGAAAAACCAATTGTATATCAGGCTCCACATATTACGCCGATAAAAATTAATATTGAAGGTTTTCTCGTGGCGTTTTATTCAAATACAAATAGCGCTACTAAAGATGCGGTTGCCCATGTAAGCACCCATCCTCATCGTGATATTCATATTAATGGCCTTGGGGCTTTAACCGCAAATGCGAAGTGGGCACTTGAAAATAATAATATTTTTCTTTTAGCGGAAATGTTTAACGCTAGTCATGAACATTTAAGAGCGCTCGGTATTTCAACCCCTGAACTCGAGACATTGCGAAAACTTATTCTTGATACTGGTGCACTGGGCGTTAAAATTACCGGTGGAGGAATGGGGGGTTGCCTCATTGCCCTCTATAAAGATGAACAAAAAGCACGCCAAGGGCAACTAACTCTTGAAAATTACCCTTCATGGGTGGTAAACTTAAATAAGTTATTATGAAGTTTAAACGCGCTAATGTAAATATTGCTTTGCTCAAATACTGGGGCAAGAAAGATCAAAAGTTAAATCTGCCGTACCAAACGAGTGTCTCGGTTACTGCAGACTTATTTTACACTCGGACGAATGTTACATTAGATAAAAACCTTAAAAAAGATAAAGTTATCCTAGATGATAAAGAATTGACCGGCTTACAATATACTCGGGTTGTTCACCATTTAAATACAATGCGTGAATATTTTAAACGGGATGAACATTGCGTTGTTACTTCTATTAACAATGTTTTTATTCGTGCTGGGTACGCAAGTAGCGCTAGTGGCTTTGCCGCATTAACCGCTGCTTATATCGATGCAATTGGTGCTAAGGTTTCCGCAAAAGAAATGTCTTGTCTTGCTCGCCTTGGTAGTGGAAGTGCCACAAGATCAATTCATGGCGGATTTGTCGTATGGCATCAAGGTGAGAGCCACGAAACAAGCTTTGCTGAGCAAATACCAATTGATTGGCCTGAATTTAGAATGTTATTTACGATTATTGATTCTGGCGCGAAAAGAATATCAAGTCGAATTGGAATGCAAATTACCGTTGAAAAGGCACCATCATACGATATATATGTACGTGAAAGTAACGCCTTAGTCGAGCCAATGATTGAAGGGCTTAAAAAATATGAAATTGATACCGTGGGACGTATTGCGGAACGAAGTGCCGAATTAATGCGTAATGTAATGCTTGAAGCTGGCATTGAATATCATACCCCGACGACCCAAAAACTTATTCAAAAGGTGCGTTCAATGCGTTCAAAGCATCGCATTCCCGTCTTTTATACTTTTGATGCGGGACCAAACTTAATTATATTAACGCTTGAAAAACACGTTGAACAAATTATAAAACTCTTACCTGACGTCAAAATCCAAGTGAGTGGTGTCGGCGGAGGGATTAGCGATGCGGATTTATGAAAAAGTTCCCGGTAAACTTTATATTATTGGTGAATATAATGTTTTAAAAAGTGGCCACGGCGCGATAGTTGCCCCGGTCAATCTTTTTTTACAAGGCGCACTTACCCCAAATCATAAAACAACAATTATCGAAGATGGCGTATACCATCCATATTTAGATATATTAAATGATTGTCCCCAACAATTAAAAAACACCGTTGCGGCCATCACTTTTTTTAATGAATATTTAGCGCTTAAAAACATTCCCGTTGTTCATTATGAATATAACATTGAAAATAATTTAATAAGTGATGAACAAATTAAGTATGGGCTTGGTTCAAGTGCGGCGAGCATTGTTTTAACAATCAAATTATTAAATCGTCTTTATAAAACAAACCTTTCACCGATGGTGCAATTTAAAATGGCCGTCTTAATTCAACGAAGACTTGGTATTTTAAGTTCAGGGGGCGATATTGCGTGCACTATTTTTGATATGCCTTTATTTTACGCTCGTTATGATGTCGATTGGCTATTAAATGAAGAAAGGACATTTGAACTTTTAGAAACAGAGTGGCCCCTTTTACAAATTAAATTACTAACAAAAATTCCCAATTTTATCGTTGGTTGGACGAAGGAAAGTTTTATACCGGACACAAACGGGGAAATTAGTCCATCTTTTTTTGAAAAGGCTTCGCGTCTTGTTAATAATTATTTATCTACATATGATGACATTTATATCGCACAATACCAAACTTTACTTGAAGAATTAAGTATGACCAAAAAAGGATTAGTAACTCCAAAATTAAAAACTTTAGTCGAGGCAGCAAAAAAAGTTAATATTGTCGCGAAAATATCGGGGGCGGGATACGGAGATTGCGGTATTGCGCAAATAAAAAATGATGACCAAATAATAACTTTAACAAAAGTGTGGGAAAATGAAGGTATCAAGGTATTAGACATATGGAGGAAGGATAATGAGTAAAGGTCGCAAAGATGATCATATAAAACTTGCAAAAAAACAAGAACTTCTGGATAATGATTTTGCTAAAATTCGCCTTATTCACCATAGTGTGCCTTCTTTAAGCATTGATGACATTGATTTAAAAACAATGTATTTAGGCCATACTTTTAACTATCCTTTTTATATAAATGCGATGACAGGCGGTAATAATGATGGTAATATTATTAACCTTAAATTAGCAAAGATTGCGTCTTTATATAATATTCCCTTCTTTGTCGGTTCGCAAAGTCTAGCGTTTAAAGAAAGTGGCGTTAAAGAACAATATATTACCTTACGTGAGGCTTTTCCCCACATTTTCATTGTTGCAAATGTAAATCCTAACTTTTCATTAAAGATGGCCAAAGACGCAATAAGTATGCTTAAGGCCAACGCTCTTGCAATCCACGTTAATAGTATTCAAGAGTTAGTGATGGCGGAAGGGGACCGTGACTTTAGTAAGTGGCTTACAAACATTGAGGCAATAGTAAAAGGAGTTGACGTTCCTGTTATTGTTAAAGAAGTTGGTTACGGTATGCACTTACAAACGATTGAAGCTTTAATTAATATTGGAGTTAAATATATTGATTTAAGTGGTAAAGGGGGGACGAACTTTACGCATATTGAAAGTGCGCGTAAAGGAGAGAAAGATTCTCCGTTTAAAGATTTTGGTTTAAGTGCGGTCGAAAGTTTATTAATTGCCCCGCAGCAAGCTGATGTTACTTACTTTGCAAGTGGCGGAGTTCGTAATGGGGTAGATATCGTAAAAGCCCTAGCCCTTAACGCCCAAGCAGTTGGGATGGCGCGTTATTTCCTTGATTTAAGCGACTTACCACTTGAAGTGATAAAAGAGAAACTTGATTCCTTAATAGATGATATTAAAAAAACTCTTGTGCTCCTTAATGTAAAAACACCACAAGAGGTAAATAGAAATCATATCTTTATATCGCCCTTACTCTAAGGGCTTTTTTAAACCGTAATGTGTTACTGGTTTCCATTTAACTTTTATAAATGGGGCAATCATAAACATTGGAATATAAGACAAGAGAAAAAGAAAGCCAAATAACGGGTAAATTATTTTTTTATACCACGGCATTTTTATTCTTTTCCAATCCACGATAATAATTACATAACTCATAAAGGTTGTAAATAAAAATAGGCCAATCCCAAAGTCAATAAGCGTAAATAAATATGTTTGTAAGAAATATTGAAAGTCATTAGTCATCACATAGTTTACTAAAGACAAGATGCCATAAATTATAAACCAATATATTATGTAAAGTGGAAATGGAGTTAAAAAGACAAAACTTTCATAGTGAGAAAAACGTTGCTTCATTGTCTTTTTACGTGCAAAAATGGCTTTAAACATGCGAAAAGCATATATTTTGCCAACTTGGAGTAATCCTTTTACCCATCTTAATCGTTGGCGGAAACTATCTTTAAACCCACGTGGTTGTTCATCATAAAAGATTGCATTATGAGCGTAGTTTGTTCTTTGTCCGTTATAAAGATGGGCTGCAGAAAATTCAATGTCTTCAATTAAACTATGAGTGTTCCATCCTCCTTCTTTTTCAATCTTAGCGAAACTAACAAAGAAGCTCGTACCTGATATATAACTACTTAGCCCTAAACGTTCCCGGCCTTTATGGAGCAATGTGCATTCTCTAAGAAATGATAAACCAGTACCGTAACTCCAAAGTGAATCACCAATATTCGTGCTGGAGCGATACGCAGCAATAAGATCACTATTCGTAGCGACGACGACTTTATTTATTTCTTTTAAATATTGCGCGTCATAAACGTTATCAGTGTCTACAACAATGTAACCTGCAAAGTTTTTATCTTTTTCAATCTTAATTTGTTCTTTAAAGTAGAAATCTAACGCGTAACTTTTGCCAATATTTTCCGTTGAAAAACGTTCAAAAACGCTAACCCCCATACTTTCGGCTATTTCTTTCGTGCGGTCCGTGCAATTGTCAGCAATCACATGAATCTTTATTTTATCTTGCGGATAATCTAAGGCACGGATTGAAGTTATAAGTTGACCGATAACATTTTCTTCGTTCCGCGCACTCGTTACAAATATATATTCGCGGTAGTCATCAGTGTCTTTATATTTCTTTGTCTTGGAAAAAACCGAGAAAAAACTTAGAAAAACTTGATATAGATAAAAGAAACCAAAAAGTGAAAAAATAATCGTGTTTAAAGTTACAATTATTTCTCCAAATGGAGTCGAGGGTAAGACGGCGTATTCACCAAATAATAGTTCAAATAATGAAATGAAAAAGTGCGGTTTTAGTAGCGGATTTATGTTCATAACATAATTATATCTTTTGTGCCACGAATTATGATAGGAAGTGATATTATAAATGTGGTCGGTTTTATTAAGAATTATGAGAAAGTTAGCTCAAAACCATACTTATGAATACTTAAAAGTCGCTTACTTCATTCGCTTCCTTGGCGATGCCTTTTTTTACACTTTCCTTTATGTGTTTTTAAAAAGTTTGGGTTTTTCAACTGGACAACTTGGATTAATATCCGCGTTAGCGCCTTTCTCCGCGTTAATTGGTTCAATTGTTTTCCAAAAAATTGCTAAGAATTTAGATGTTAACCGTATATTAATGGTCATCTTTGGCTTTTTAGAATTAATCGTCGCTTTACTCTTTTCGATATTTAATAACGAATCATTTGTTTTCTATGCGATTATTATTGGTTTAGTTAGTTTACTAAATGGGCCATTTTATGCTTTGCTTGATGGTTATAGCGGCACTTATATATCAGCCCGGAATAAACAATATTCTTCTATGCGTATGATGGGAACAATAAGTTATGTTATTGGTCCTTTAGCAGGTGGCTTGCTCGTTGATTTTGCTGGGGTTGGTTATAGCACCCTTTTCTTTGTCGCAGCAATATTCTTATTTTTATCTTTTATTATTACTATGTTCTTTCCAAAACAAAATATTGATGAAGTTGAATCCTCTTTACCGCCTGAAGAAAAAGACCGCATTAAACTATCAAAGCATCCTGATCTTATTGCTTATCTTATCTTTAACTTCTTTGTAATCGCCCTAAGCATTGTTAGTGATAATTTCTTTGGTGTTTATATAACTGAGGTTAAAGGACTTACGACCGCGCAATATGGTTATTTAATATCCGCGGCCATCTTTGTGGAAACGATTGCTTTTATTTTTATTATTTTCCGCAAGAATATGTTCCAAAATTCAACCTTCTCTTATATATTCATGGGTTTACTCGTATTAACAAGACCGCTTATCTCCGCGCTTAATCCGCCACTTTACGTCATTATTGCTTTTTCATTGTTAAGAGGGATAGGCTGGGGATATTTCCTCGTCTTTAACGTTAAGTTTTTAGCGCGAGTCATACCTTTAAAGTATTTAACACAAGCTCTATTCATGGTATCCATTGCCTCGACTGTGGGGCGCATTATCGCTAGTTTAACGATCGGTGAATTATTAAATAACTTAAGTTATGAAATCGTCTTTACGATTGTTTCTACATTAATTGTTTTAGGTATTACTTTAAGTGTAATCGTCTCGGAATATAGTAAAAAACAAGAAAAAAGAGCCGCCGAAGCCGCTCTTAATGTAAGTGAATAATTAGTGTTAGGCTAAACTATCGACTACTTTAATTGAATAACTAACAACACTATTTAAAGCGGTGCCATCATGGTCATCGCTATTTTCAAATATAAAGTTTGCTTTAAACTTTTTACCAGATAACGCTAGTTCTAGCCAATATTTATCATCATCCCACATTTCTTCAAACGGAATGTTATCAAAATAAAACCATGAAGGAAGCATTTCTTCGGATTCTAAAACTTCACCTTCCCATTTCGTACAGACAAATAAGTGCATACGAAGGGGATAACTTTCGCCAAATTCAATTTCCGCAGCTTTATAATATTCAACCATATCTAAGCCGACTTCTTCTTTAGCTTCACGAATCGCCGCTTCTACAATTGTTTCGCCACTTTTAAGTTTTCCCCCGAAACCATTATACTTTTGGGCGCCGAATCCTCTTTTCTTTAAACCAAGTAATACTTTATTTTCTTTAACAAAGAGTACATTTGTTACATCTTTAATTTCCATAATTACTCCTTTCCTAATAAAAGGGTGACAATAGTCACTTGGTTAATATACAAGAAATAACGATAATTTTCAAGGAAGAACCTATATAAGTTTGTTGTTACTACAGAGGAAAAGTGCCAATGTTTTTAAAGAATGCAGCGTTTTAGTGTAATTTTAAGTAAAGAAAAAACACATCTTACGATGTGTTTCCCTTATTATTCTTTCGTAATTAAGCAAGGACTGTGTAGTCTTTGTTAAGGATTAACGTAACAATGTCGACGATCCAGAGGATTCCAAATCCGCCGGCGGTGATGAGGTAGAGAATTCCCCAAAGTAAGCGTCCACGAACGATACGAATGACCGCACCCCAAATGGCTCCTACGAAGATTTGTAAGAGAAGGTGGGCAATCCAAGGTAGTCCAAATTCTTTAACCATTTTATTTCCTCCTAATGGTATTTATGTATATATTATACAAATATATAAACCTTTTTCAAAATAGACACATAATAAATACATAATTATTAGCGTATACCTTTCTTGATTCATTTGCCATGGCGTTACCAGTCGTTTTTAAGTTTTCCATCATATCTTCATAAGTCGCAAATAGTTGGTCATATGTTTCTAGATAATTATGGACCGTTAATAAGTCACTGATCGTATGTTCCCAACCGTCATTTGATATAACAAATATAGGTCATGACCGAAGGATGTGACATATGTTCTTTTATAATCCGCGTGAATTGATGTTTAATAATTTCACTTTCATCGATATTAAATTCATGGGGGAAGGAAGTTCAATCCAATTTAATAACCCATTAATATCAGCGAGATAGAAAAATAGTTTACTTTCAATCTTTTCGTGCTTGCGTACACCATTAAATCCGGCCCGTTACAAACCACCCTGGTTTATATATTTATTGTAGCGTATGTATCATAAATAATAAATATTATTAATTTAATCACGATTATCAGTGTTAAAAGAGAAAACAGGAAGTCTTCACTCCCTGTTAATTAGATTGTTAAAGATTTGTTTGTGATTATTACTTATTTACGGATATAAAGGACACCAATTGTTCCTTCACCACAGTGACTTGAGATGACTGCACCAGCGTTTGTAACAACAATGTTTTCACGATCGACAAACTTCGTTAAACGTTCAATACAATAATCAACACGTGTCCCACCATGACTATGGGTAATCATAACGCGGGGGCTTTCTAATCCAGCGGTAATTTCTTTTTCTGCGACATCAAGCATGACATCAAGAGCTTTTTCACTCTTCCCTTTCGGAGTCGCCGCTACTTCTAACTTATCGTCGTTAACTTGAAGATAAGGATGAGCTCTTAAAATACGACCAAAGAATAATTTCATACCAGTAACG
>Ga0265293_10001005_pt1 | contig 63750 bp, 58 predicted proteins | sample Munlanlewell138R_FD_192505 | JGI IMG/M metagenome (GOLD analysis project Ga0265293, IMG submission 192505) | Leachate microbial communities from a municipal landfill in Southern Ontario, Canada - Leachate well 138R | ecosystem: Engineered > Solid waste > Landfill > Unclassified | place: Canada...
CTCATCGCTGATAATACTGCACCTTTCAGGTGTGGAAATGTAGGTCGCTGCCTAGTTGATCATTTTTACTTCTAATTTAATCTTTACTTCTTACAATTTCTTTTCAAAAATTTTATTTTATTAATTAATTTTAAACTTTGCAGTTAAGGGCAGGTGGTCTGAATAACCTTTGCCTCTATGTTTTCTGACTTTAGCACGTGAAATTTCCCATCTTTTTATACTCTTCTTCTTAAAGAGATACTCTTCGTCAAAGTTTGAGATTGTTCCGCTTACATAGGAGATATCTTTATTGACTAGTAGAGATTGAGATATAAGTATATTATCTAAGACCTCTTTTTTGCCTCTATATATGTATGTATATCTTTTCTCTTTGTTTGTGTCATACCAAAGGTTGTAAAAGCTCTCTTTTGTATATTTTATTCTCTTAGTGCTATCTCTTTGATTTATTGTTCCTAAAATATGATTAATCCCTGTTATACCGTCTGTATTGTTGTGCTTTCTTTTTCTTTTAAATTTTATATACTCTTCATAGTCAGAATTGAAATCTCCAAGAAGAATTATGTTTTTTTCAAAGCCTATCTCCATAACTCTCTTTTTTAAAGTTTTTGCAGAGAGTACTCTCATGCTCTCAGGACCGCTTTTTGACTTCCAGTGGTTTGTAAAAATATATAGCTCTTTGTTATTAATTTTGAATTTTGTCTCTAAAATATTTCTATACTCACTGCTTTGTGTTACACTTAGCTCTTTAGAGTATATAAAAGGTAGCTTGCTAAGGAGTGCTACTTTTACGGTAGTGTTTTTTTTATCTGCAATAGAGTAGTATTGGTAATACAAGCCATTTTGCTTTAGTGTAAATCTAAGATCTAAAAGTGCTTGAAGAGACTCTACCTCTTGAAGCGCAATAATATCTGCATTAATATCTCTTATGACTTGTGCAATATTTTTTAGTTTTATTTTATAATTTTTTTGATTCCACCCCGATGCAGTGTTGGGTATATACTCACTGTATTCATGGCCGCTCTTTTGTAGATCAAAGAGATTTTCAACATTATATGTTGCTATTTTCAAAACAGTTTCTCCAAAAAGCGTTGCACAAAATATTATTGTAAAAAGCAGAAATTTCACTATAAAATTCCATTTAGCCTAAGCAGATTATCAGGATTTGGTTCACGCCCCATCAGCTCTTTAAATAGTTCGCCCATACTTTTTGCTCCCCCGCCTTTTAGAACTATATCTAGGTACTTCTTAGCAATTTTAGAATCAAATATCCCCTCCTGAGCAACGCTAAAGAAGGCATCAGCGCTTAATACTTCAGCCCATTTATAGCTGTAGTATCCAGCAGCATAACCACCCGCAAATATATGTGAGAAGCCATTTTGAAACTTATTGTATGAGGGTGGTTTTATAAGTGCTGTCTCTTCTCTAATAGAGTCTAGCAAGTTTTGCACTTCTTCTTTTTGGTAGAGTTTTGTGTGAAGTTTAAAATCAAACAGAGAGAACTCTAGTTGTCTTAGCATCCCAAGAGCTGAGAGAAAGTTTTTACTTTGCACTAACTTCTCTATCATCTCATCAGGTATAATCTCATCTGTCTTATAGTGAGATGCAAATAACTTAAGAACGGTAGGTTCATATGCGAAGTTTTCTAAGAATTGTGATGGAAACTCAACCGCATCCCACTCTACGCCATTTACGCCGCTTACTCCGTTCTCATTTACACTACTTAGCATATGATGTAGAGCATGTCCCATCTCATGAAATAGTGTCACGACATCATCGTGTCTTAGAAGAGATGGATTTTTACTAGAAGATGGAGGGAAATTACAAACTATTACGGCAGATGCAAGCTGTTCATTGCCCTTTTCATCTTGGCAATGAGTTTGGAAGTTGTTCATCCATGCACCGCCTTGTTTGCCTTTTCTAGCCTCTAAATCAAGATAGAGCCTTGCTTTTAGCTTACTGCCCTCATATAAATCATAAGAGAGCGCCTTTTTATGCCATAGCTCCTCAGATGTTTTTTTGAATGTAATTTTAAAAAGCTTATTTAGAAAACCAAACATCCCCTCTAAAACATTCATCTGCTCAAAATATGGTCGGTACAACTCCTCATCAATCTCATATTTCTCTTTTTTAAGAAGTTCGCTGTAGTAGGCACTATCAAAGCTCTTTAGAGATTTTTTAGCTATTTTTTCAATCTCTTGCAACTCTTTTTTAGCTTGTTTTTTGGAGTTCTTAATCAGTTTTTCTAAAAATGAGATAACGCTTTTGTTATCTTTTGCCATCTTGCTAGCAAGTGAGTATTCAGCGTAGCTATTAAAGCCCAGAAGCCTGCTCATCTCATATTTTAGAGATAAAAGTTCATCGATTATTTGTGCATTTTGAGGTGCTCTTGTAACATAGGCACGGTAGAGCTCTTCTCTTATTTTTTCATTTCTTCCATATGTCATGTAGGCTATGTATGACGGCATTTGAAGCGTAAATCTATATTTTGTAACACCGTCTTTTTTAATCTTTGCATTTAGCAAATCGCTCTTTGGCATTCCTTTGACATCATCTTCATTGTTAATAATATACTCATATTCGTTAGTGGCATCAAGAAGATTTTGCGAGAAGTTATTTGAGAGCTCACTTTTTCTTATATTTATCTCTTGAAGCCTCTTTTTTGTTTTTTCATCTAGGTGTGCACCGCTTAACTCAAAGCCTTGTATATTTAACTCTAAAACTCTTTTTTGTTCTTGATTTAGGCTTTTTTGCTCTTTTTTTTCTATCTCTTTGTAAGCTTTGTAAATCTCTAAATTTTGGGAGAGTTTTGTTGAATACTCGGTAATAATAGGGAGTGATGCGGCATAGACTTCTTGGGTTTTTTTTGTATTTTTGACTGAATTTAGATGCGACATAGGAGTGAAAAACTGCTCTAAAGTCTCATCCATAAGCTCTAGAGGCTTTACAAAATTTGCAAAGCACTTCTCTTTTATCTTTAAAAGTTTTTCAACTTTTTTGTTATTTTTCTCAACTCTCTCATTTAGTTCTTTAATAAAACTCTTCAAATCTACTCTAAACTCTAAAAATTTACTCATATTTTTTAATCCTCTTCATCTCGTTTTTGTTTTATAGCACCAAACTTATTAATTAAAATATCATCATACTCATCTGCTTTTTTAAAAAGTCTCTCTATTGCAGTTTTTCCCTCTTCTAATGTCAGTGATGAATCAATTATAATATAAGATAGATATATAAAGTTTTCATTAATAGAGAAGCGCAGATATGATAGCTTGTTATTTTCGCTTAGCAAGAAGTCATAAATTTGCGCTATATTCTCTTTAGGTATAACACAAAGCTTTGAATCGCCAATGATAATTCCGTTGTCATAGTAGTTTATCTCAATACGTGCAGAGCCGTAATCGACTCTCCATGATGCTTGAGATCTTCTTGAGAGTGTTACATTTACCTCCAAAGCCTCTAAAATCTTTTCTAAAAGTTTTATGCTGCCTGTTGGTTTATAGCCTTTTGTGCGAAGTTTTGCAATCTCTAGCTTAATTCCGCACCGTGGGCAGTAATCATTTTCAATATCTTCTTCTTTGATTAAATTCTTGCATGAGGGGCATTTTAAAATATTTTGACTATTTAGACTCTTATAGCTCTTTATTGCTTCATCAACATAGAAGTATGGAAGTGCAAATCCTAGATTATTTGAGTCTTGTATTATAAATGTGTTTACACCTATAACTTCTCCATCGGTATTTAGAAGAGGTCCTCCGCTATTTCCCGGATTTATTGCAGCATCAACTTGAATATATTCAAGTTCGCCGTAGATTCTTGAGGCCTTTGAGACTATCCCCTCCGTAGCACTATAGTTAAGCCCATAAGGGTGACCTATGGCAATTGTCGTGTCACCGTTTTGTACTATTTTAGTAGATAAAAGAAGCGGATTTTTTGGTTTTACAAAGTCAAAGCTAATAAATGCAAGATCAAAATATGCATCGTCATATACAACTTTAGCTATGCTCCTTTTAATTTTTTTCGCACTTATGACAACCTCTTTGAGACCTGCGACTACATGGGAGTTTGTGACAATCAAGTCATCAACTATAAAGCCCGTACCGCTACCGTATGGCGTCATAATTTGTATAATGTTCTCGGCGTAAGTCTCTAGTATGGATTGTGTATTCATCATAATTATATCTCTTCAAAGTCAAGATTTTTTAGCTGTAGATAAAAACTGTTGCTAAATTCATTGAGTGAAGTAAAGTTAAGTTTATCTCCAAAAGGTTTTAGCATTTTGTAACGACTTTGATGTGAGAGAATAATATCTTTGATTTTATTGATAATAGCTTTTTTTGAGAAAGTAGAACTCTCTATATCATAAAGCGGAGCGTATCCAAGCGCTTTGAAAAAATCTGGATTTTGAATTTCTATATATGTATGAAGAAGCGCCTTTGTTGCCGGATGAAGCCCATAATTGTAAAGTAGATAGAGTGCTACATATTTGTACATGGTTGGAATTACCTGATTGTACCTATTGTTTTTGTACCATCTTATCTTTGCTAAAGATTCAGTTATAAAAATTTCTATCTCCTCATGAGATGAACGATCACTTGGATTAAAAGTATATTTTGCATCATAAAAATTAGTTTTGAACTCTTCAAAGCTCATCTCATGAAGCTCATTTATATACTCTCTTATCTCTTCATTCTTTGACTCTACACTTAGATTTTCACTACTAAAATACTCTGTTATTTTTCTGCTTGATTTTTGAAATATGCTATATTTTGCAACTAAAAGATAATCAATTTTAAATATTAGGTAAAGGAGTATAAACGACTGCATCGCCGCATTGTCATTTGATGGAAGTGTGGTTATTTTTCTCTTTACCTCCTCAATCCATCTGTGCATAAAATCATATTTTAGAAGAAGTTCATCCTCATTAACGGGCATTAGATGATCAATATCTTCAATAGCTACATCCGAAAACTCACTTCTAATATACTCTTTGTCAAAATCTGCATTAAGCGCTATTTCACGTAGAGGAAAGAAGACTTTTTGAGGAGTCATGGTTATATTATCAAGAAAAAGTTTTAATTTTATATACTCATCATTACTAAAGTAGTAAGCGTATGTCAGCTGGTAGTTTCTCTCTAAGATAAGTCGTTTAAGGGCAACGTTTGCCGATGCTTTTTTTATGAGTATGGCTTGTGCATAGAGGCTCTCTTTTGTGATTACGCCTGTTACTCTTGCCGTTCCTTGAAATATTTCAAAGCTTAGTTTCGCTTCATCTTTTGTAATTATAATATTTTGATTTGATTTGCCTTTTGAAAAATTTTCAAGAGATTTTAAAAAATACTCATAAGCACTCAGTATATCTTTTGCTTCAAATGCTTCGTTTGATTTATTAAACAAATCTTCTTCATCTTTAGAGAGGTTTGCGTTTATGCCTCTTCCAAATGAGTGCTTATTCTCGGTTTTAGGTTTAAAAAAGTTTAGCCAGTTCAATTATTAATTCTTTCAGTAGATAATATTATGCTTGTTGCTGCTATTATAGTCGAATATGACTTATATTTGGCAAAGGTTTTTATTTGAGTAAAGCTTATTTTTAATAAATATTAACTAAAGTATAAAAGAGGGTATCTCAATGATGGAAGTTAAAAAACTTAAGTATTTTGTTTTAGTGACAATAATGCCCGCACTAAGTATCGTTGTAATATTCTCTTATGCTTTTATTCATGTACAAAAAGATATTGATATATTATCTTCTAAGATAGAAGCTCTTACTATAATAAAAGAGGTTGAGAGAACTATTTTTGATATTCAAAAAGTAAGAGGTTTGAGCTGTTTGGAAGAACCAAGCGAAAAATCTACAAAAAATCTACAACTCTTTAGAGAGAATGTCTCAAAAAACATAATATCACTAAGAGAAAAACTCATTTTAATTAAAGATAGATCTTTAAAAAAGGAGTTCTCTGAGTTTTTATATGTTATAGAAGATAATTTTTTTGAAAATGTGAGTTTTGAAAAGCTTACCGAGATAATATATAAGCTTATGATCTTCTCACATCGTATATCTTACTCTTTTGAACTCCCCTTAGAATCAAAACTAAATGACTATATTTTAACTAACAACATTGTTTATCTGCTTCCTGAAATTATTGAACACAATGGACAAATAAGGGCAATAGCATCTAGCGTAAATGATATGGAATTTACTGAAAATCAAAAAAAAATAGTTACAACACAAATGGATAAAATAGAAGAGAAATTAAATAAGTTAGAGCAGAATTTGCTTCAATTTTACAAGAGTTCAAAGCATGATAAAATCAGAGAAGATTATAAAAAAATGACTCAGGCACAAAAAAATATAATCGACTATACCAAAGATGAGCTGCTAGAGAAGAGTGCCTTTATTGAGTCATATGAAGCTTATGAGCTGATAACAAAAAATATTGAAGTGATAATAGAGCTCTATAACTCTAACTTAGATTCTTTAAATAAATCCCTAATAGAAAAGAGACGACTCTCTACTTATATCCTCTTTGGCGGACTTATGTCCATGCTGTTTGTCATCTATATAAATATACTTTTTTATTATAAAAACAGAAAGTTTATTGACAAAATAGAGGAGCTTACTATAACAGACAGTATGACTAATTTATACAATAGAAGATATTTTGATCAGGTGTTTGAAAACTGTTTAAACGTCCAAAAAAGAACAGAGCAGACATTTATATTTATTATTTTGGATATTGATTTTTTTAAAATGTATAATGATACTTACGGGCATCAAGCCGGTGATAGAGCAATAAAAATGGTGGCAAAAAAATTAAAAAACTCTTTAAAAAGAGCAGGAGATATGGCATTTAGGCTTGGTGGAGAAGAGTTTGGTATCATATGCGTGGGAATGAGCGAAACAGAAGCTTTTGATTTTGCAAATAGGATAAGAGAGAGTATTGAAAACGAAAAAATTGAGCATAAGGAGAGCCAAGTAAGTAGTTATGTAACCGTTTCAATGGGATTGATTGTAGTAAAGCCTGACTCTATGAAGAGCACTAGCGATATCTATAGATATGCGGATGAAGCTCTCTATAAAGCCAAGAACAACGGTCGAAACAGAGTCTTTATTTTTTAAGATTGTTACTAGTTAATAAAAAAATAGTTATGGAGAGAAAAAATGATAAAACATATAGCGTTTGATTCCTTGTATTTAGCAGACCATGGGTGGCTTAAAAGCCGTTTTCACTTCTCATTTGCAGAGTATAGGGATATTAATAATATGCATTACGGAGTGCTTCGCGTGATGAATGATGACCTTATAGAGCCTTTTAAGGGCTTTGGAGAACATCCTCACAATGATATGGAGATAATAACTTATGTCTTAAGAGGAGAGTTGACGCATCAGGACTCAATGGGGCATATGGAGAGCTTGAGCCGCGGTTGTGTTCAGTATATGAGTGCTGGAACAGGCATTACTCATTCTGAGATAAACGCAGGGGAGCAAGAGCTACATCTTATCCAAACATGGATTGTTCCAAAAGAGAAGGGGCTTGTGCCTAAGTATGGCTCTAGAGAGTTTGAGCTTGAAGACAGGCACAACAGATGGCTGCATATTGCCGGTCCCCGTGGTAGCGGTGCAAAAATAGATATCTATCAAGATGCTTCAATGTATGCTTCTGAAATAGATGCTGGAAAAAAACTGGATTTTGAGCTTCAAAAGGGCAGAGCACTATATGTAAAAGTAATGGAGGGAAGTGCGGACATTAACGGCACAACTTTTTCGCAGGGAGATGCTGCTAAGGTTGAAGATGAAACCTTACATGTCAAAGCGATAGAGAGTCTTCATCTTCTTCTTGTAGAGATGGCAAAAGAGGGCTAAAAGCCCAACTAATTTTTTACAATGCAGGGATAATCAGTATAGCCTTTCTCATCATTTGTATAGAATGTTGAGCTATCGGCTCTATTAAGAGCTGCGTCTGCTTTAAAACGTTCAGGCAAGTCAGGATTTGCAAGAAAAAGCGCTCCAAATGCTACGGCATCAGCCAAACCGCTTTGTATAGCTGTATTTCCCCTCTTTTTATCATACGCTCCATTTGCAATCAAAACTCCTTTATATGCGTCTCTTAATATAGAGAGTTCGACTACCTTTGCTCCATGCTTTATATCGCCTTCAAGGGCATCTATGATGTGAAGATAAGCAAGATTAAAATTATTTAACTTTTCACAAACATAGGTAAAGTGCTCTTTTGGGTTAGAGTCTGTCATACCATTAAAAGTGCCGCTTGGAGAGAGTCTGACTCCTATTTTATCTGAGCCGATTTCACTACTCATCGCTTTTATGACATCAAAAAGAAAACGGCTTCTGTTTTTAATGTTTGAACCATACTCATCTTCTCTAATGTTTGTTCCATCACGTAAAAACTGATCAAGCAGATAACCGTTTGCGCTATGTATTTCAACACCGTCAAAACCAGCTTCTATAGCATTTTTTGCGCCTTGGGCAAACTCTTTGACAATCTCTTGTATCTCCCTAGCACTAAGAGCTTTTGGTGTTTCAAACTCTTTCATTCCATCATAAGTGTAAATCTCTCCGGCTGGTTTGATGGCAGAAGGAGCTACCGGCAGTTTTCCTTCATTAAAAGAGGAGTGAGAGATTCTACCTACATGCCAAAGTTGCATAAAGATTCTGCCGCCCCTGTCATGCACAGCTTTAGTCACTTTTTTCCACCCCTTAATCTGTTCATTGGTGTGAATTCCGGGAGTAAAGGGGTAGCCTATAGCCTGAGTTGAGATTTGTGTTGCTTCAGATATAATCAATCCTGCCGAGGCTCTTTGAGAATAGTAGGCAGCCATCATCTCATTTGGCACACCGTCTTTAACGCTTCTACATCGTGTCATAGGAGCCATAAATATTCTGTTTTTTAAAGAGTAGGCTCCGATTTTAATAGGTGAGAAAAGATCCATAACTAACTCCTTAGAAGTAATTTAACCTATTATCTCATAAAAGTAATTGTTTTTATATTATATAACAATATATTATTTTAAAAAGAGCTTTTGTATCTAAATTTAACCAAGAGAAAAGTATCACAAATTAGTATCTAAAATTTAGTAAGGCCGTCGCGTTAAAATGCGACTATCTACATATCCACGCCCTACGGTAAAGTTGTATAAAACCTGATAACGACTACTCTTTAGACCTAGCAGCTCATGCATCTCATCATCTAAAAAACATCCAATCCCAGTCCCTGACAATCCCATTGAAGTAGCTTCTAGATATAGCTGTTGACCTATAGCTCCACACTCCCAGTAGAGCTCTTTATATCTATGTGCCCCGTAAGTTTGAAGTTCGTTTGTAAAGTTACATAACATTGAGAGGCTAAAAGCACCATCACTTGCAATATTTTGAGAGCAACTGATTGCTTTTGAGATAGCGGTAAAATCTCCCGATTCAAGCAGATATAGATGCTCAAACTCTAGAGCACCCCAGCTAAACTTCACATCCAACTCTTTTTCTAAATCCTCTTTAGCTTTAGGATTTCTTATAAGTATATATAAACCGCTCTTATAATTCTCAACTCTATGCACAAAAATAGCCAAATGAGCTGAGTTTTCTTTTGCATCTTGTGAGTTAAGTACAGAGTTTAGTAAAGTGTGAAACTGCTCTTTTGTAATGCTAGATTTGTCCATTACATGTACACTTCTTCTATTTAGTACTACATCCTTTGACTCTTTACTTGGAGCTCTTGTGACTTGGCTCTTTAGAGTTTTGGGTTGGGGTATTTGAGGCTCTGATGTTGCTTCTTCTATGGCTGGGATTATATCCCACTTTTGCATAGAAGGGCTTAGTCTATTTGCAATGCCTTCAAATTTTAGAGGAATACTCTCTACTAGCGTATCTACTGATAGATTTGAGTCCACATCTTCGGGAGAGATAACAAAAAGCATATCCGGAGTCTCATCTTCAAAAAATCTACTCTTTTGCAAGAGCCCTAAAAGAGTAGAAATATCAGCATCGCTTACGTTATCTAGCCTTGTAACTCTCCACCCAAGCATCTTTGCAGAAATTACAAAAGCCTGCCACGCATGCCCCACATCTAGTTGAGTGTAACGAAATGCGCGTTCACCGTATTTCCAGACTTCACGCCATGAGATGCTAGATAGTCCTACTATAAAACTCCAAGCAGGCAGTTCTTTCCAAAAGTTTGTATCAAAACTTGCAAGCATCTCTAGTGCATGCTCTTTTGGGTTGTAGTGAAAGACAGTGCTTTTATTGTCTTGCTCACTCATAAGAGGAGGAAGCATTAGATAAGCTTCAGTTGGATGCAGATTTCCACTAGAAGCGTTGCATCTGACAGCCCACGAACTGCCACCTGATTCCTTGTAAGCAGCAATTGCCATAGAAAACTGCAGAAGCTGAGATATCGACTCTTTTAGAAGTGGAGCTGATGGCAGGTCACAGTCAAGTAGATGGTAGGGTGGAGTAGAGTTTTGTAATGCTAAAGGAAGCTTTAAAACTCTTGCACCACTGTATGTTCTAAAAGGATCCGGTTGAGTAGCCCAATCCATAAAGCCAAGTGAACGGGCATATCTAAGTTTGGAGTGTTTTGTTCTCTCGTGGTAATTATAAACTATCCGCAGTGATTTATTCATGCGAGTAGTGTAGTAAATTATCCTTAAATCGTACTAGAAAAAAAAGGTTATATTTTTTACATAGGTTTTTTTAATTGTGTAAGATATGTTACTCTAAGAAGTACTTTTTTATTAGATTGTCGAGCTCTTTTTTTAGCTCCTCTTTTTGTTTTAATCCGGTATCCAAATATAATTTATTGGAAATTTTAATGAAATGATTTAGCAACTCCCCATCAAAATGTTTATCATAACCATCTTTTAAAATCTCGATACTTTTTTCATAACTAAATGGCTCTTTATAGGGTCTTTTTGAAGTTAGTGCATCAAATACATCTACAATAGCAAATATTCTCGCAGTTATCGGTATCTCCTTGCCTATTACCTTGTTTGGGTAACCGCTTCCGTCATATCTTTCATGATGATACAAAATCACATCTTTGGCATCTTCTAGCCAGCTGTTATGGTTGACAAGCTCAACTCCTTTAATTACATGACTTCTCATAATTTCAAACTCTTTCTCATTTAAGCTTCCATTTTTAAGAAGAATGTTGTCCGATATCCCTATCTTTCCAACATCATGTAAAAAAGCTCCTTTTATCAATACTTTAATGCTCTCATGCTCTAAATTTAGGCTCTGTGCAAATTTAATCGCATAGAGGGTTACTCTGTAGTTATGCTCATTTGTATCACTATCTCTAAGTGCAATTGCATCTCCAAGTGTTGTAATCATCATAATATTACTAGACAATAGCTCTAGTCTATGGGCATTTAGCTTTTTATATGCAAAGTATATTAGAGGAAAGATCAAAAGAGAAAAGATTATAATAGTTAAAATCACAGTAGTTACAGTAGCAAAGACACCCCGTTTAAATCTATTAACAACTATAGGCTCAACATATGATATACCTTCAAAATATCCAAGAAGTTTTTCTGATTTGTATATAGGGTAAAAAATCTGTATAAAAATATGCTCGTTTGAGACTTCAAAAAAATCATAGCTCATTTTCTTGGATGTTGGGAACTCATGCTTAATAAAGTTGTAATACTCCTGTATGAGTTTTAGCTTATCGGCAAATCTCTCTCCCGGAGAGCTAAAAGCAAAAACACCCTCTTTACTGCTATCATATATCTCTATTGTGATAAATCCAAGCTCCTTCATCAAAGATTTTACATCTTCTCTAAGTATATTCATATCTGAGAGTTTTAGATTTTGGTTATATTTGTCTAGTTTAGAATCCACATTTGTTTTAATCTCGTCTGCTAGCGATTTATAAAAGCTATATTGCTGAAAATTTACTATAAATATAGTACTTATTATGCTGATAAATATGATGGAGAAGAGAGCCCTTTTAAAAAAGGAGCTGACAATATTATTGCTATTTATATCCATAATAGATTTTAGCTTTTTTATTGTTGTATAAATTATAGATTTTTTTTGAGAGTTACTCATGAAGCATCTTTATAAAAGTATCAACGATTTTCATATCTAAATGTTTATGCATATGTGTCTTCATTAGGTAGATTGCATCATAAGAGCATAGAGCTTTTTTATAAGAGCGTTGTGTGGTTAGTGCGTCAAATATGTCGCATACTCCTATAATACGTGGAAAAAGTGTTATCTCTTTACCCTTAAGCCCATCGGGATAACCCATGCCGTCAAGTTTTTCATGGTGATGGCGAATACCGTCTAATATATTTTTATCTTTAATACCGATATTAATTGCGGTTTCATAGCCAAGCGAGGGGTGTTTTTTCATGCGGTCAAACTCAGAATGGTTAAGGAGCCCAATTTTGTTTAGTATACTGAGATCTACACTACTTTTGCCAAGATCATGAAGCAGTGCGGAACGTCCAAGAGCACTTAGTTTTGTCTCATTCATGCCAAGCTCAGAGCCGAGGCAAAGAGCGTATATACTGACATTAAGTGAGTGAGTATGAGTGTAGTAGTCATGCTCGATTATTTTTATAAATGATTTTATAGCGCTCTCATCATAGATAATAGTTTGTAAAATAGGCTCGACAATATTCTTTGAGCGTTGTACATTCTCCAGAGCATTTGGATTTTCATAGAGAGAGCTTGTAAGTTCTGAAGCGGAGGTGTAGATAATATCTGCTTTTTCTTTTAGAGAGAGTTGTTCGTTCTCAACTGTATCTTGAAGCTTTTTTTCTATAAAACATTCATACTCGCTCTTTTGCTTTTTGTCAATATATAGCCTCTCAATCTCCATTAGGCTCTTTTTATGCTCCTCATCAATAACGCTATTGCTTTGAAGGTAGAGTGACATATGTGCTAGAAAGTCATTAACATAGAGATTAAACTGTAGTTTGTCTCCTATATCTATAAGGCTTTTATCTATTGTCATGTAGGAGGTGCGCATGTCGTTTTGCACATTAACATAGTTTGATTTTAAAGTAGTCTGAATTATTTTTTTATACTTCATGGCCTTACCAGTTTATTTTATATATAGAAGGATAAATTCTATATTAATTATGCTTAAGTTACATATAGAGTGTAAAAGCCTTGCGTCACTCACTAATTGTTGGACTAAAAGCCTTTGTACTCACACGAACAATCTGCCCAATAGAGAGTCTCTTAATCTCCTCTTGGCTTACAACAACTTCTACTATCTGTTGAGCAATAGCGATAACGGCTACATGAATAACATCAACTTTGATGATATCAAGAAGCTCCCCTTCAAAAGAGAACTTTGCAGAACCGCTAGTCTGAAGCAGTATCTCTTTTGGGGTACCCTCATTTATGACTTGCCCGAGATTAAGAACTACCGCGCGATTTGCTAAGCGATATATTTCGCTGGGATCATGGCTTACCATAATAGTGGTAGTAGCAAACTCTTTGTGTAAAGAGAGTATCTCATTTTGTAGTTTTGTTCTCATGCTTGGATCAAGGGCAGAGAGAGGCTCATCCATCAGTAGAAGTTTTGGAGAGTTCATCATAGCTCTGCATAAACTCACTCTCTGTTTTTGCCCGCCGCTTAGAGTGCTTGTATGGCGATTTTTAAGTAGAGCTAAGCCCGTAATCTCTAAAAGATGTGATGCCAACTCTCTATCTTTTTTAACAAATAAAAGATTATCTTCAACGCTCATGTTTGAAAAGAGTGCATAATCTTGAAATACGAAACCTATTTTTCTTTTTTGCGGAGCTAAATAAATTCTCTTATTGCTATCTTGCCAAATCTCATCTCCTACTTCTATAACTCCTCTTGACTCTTCAAGACCGGCTAGGATTCTAAGAAGTGTTGTTTTTCCGCTTCCGCTTTGTCCCGTAAGTGCTACAAAATCGTTTTGCACTATACTTAAATCTACCTTTAAATCCATCTCCCCACTGCTTCCATGAAGAGTTTTTTGTATGTTAATATTTATCACGCTTGCCCAATCCTTTTCATCTTGCCGTTAAAGATATAGACACTAATTAGCACCAAAAAACTGATTATGAGCATAATAACACTATAAACATGTGCCGCTTCATAATCCATAACTTCTACCATCTCATAAATAGCTACCGAAGCTACCTTGGTCTCCCCTGGGATACTCCCCCCTACCATTAAAATTACTCCAAACTCTCCGACAGTATGAGCAAATGTTACGATAATAGCAGTCATCAAAGCAGGTTTCATGTTAGGTAAGGCTACTTTTATAACAGTTTCAAATTTGCTTTTTCCCGCTAAGTAACTAGCCTCTAAAATATTTTTATTTAAACTCTCAAAGCCACCTTGTAGAGGTTGCATCATGAATGGAAGAGAGTAAAAACAGCTAGCTATTACAAGTCCGGTAAAGTTAAAAATCAGCTTTATTCCAAAATACTCATCAAAAAAGAGTCCAATCGGTGAGTTATGTGAAAGAGTTATTAGGAGATAAAACCCAATTACAGAGGGAGGAAGCACTAAAGGAAGGGCTGTAATAGCCTCCCAAATAGGCTTAGACCTTGATTTTGTTTGTGAAAGATACCATGCAGAAGGTACACTTAGGATAAAAAGGATAAGTGTCGTTACCCCTGCTAATTTAAAAGAGAGCAAAAAGGGTTCAAACTCTATTTGACTAAGAATCTCTAACATGACAAAACCTCTTTTATAAAAATTTCATTTGCTTTTATAAGCACTAACACCTGCTCACCTACTTGTAAATTCATTCTATTTGATGACTCTTTTGTGATAATAGACTCTATGACGCTGCCACTATCTAACTTTAAGCTTAAACTGCTTAAAAGTACGCCGTTTTCAAGCTTGACAATAGTGGCTTGCAGTTGATTGCTATAGCTAAGTTCCCCTTGCAGATTTTTAGCAATAGCTACATGTGTAGGTTTCATAGAGAGTTTTACTTTGAGACCTTTTTGTATCGTTTTTTCAAGCTCTAAACTCATCATGCTCAAAACTTGACCCTCACAATCAAACTTTACTATATGCAAGCTATCATGCTTTTGCACATCTTTTACTATTGCTGTTAATCCACTCATGGCACTAAATATCCAAAATCTTTTAAAATCTTTTTTGCTCTATCACTTAGCATAAAATCATAAAAAGCTCTGACCTCTTCATTTTCGCCACCCTTTAGAATGACTATACCTTGATTTATAGGAGTGTAGAGTTCTGAATCTACATCTACCCAGTTTATACCCTCTTTGAAGTGTAACATCTTTGGACTGTATAGAGATGACTTAGCTATAAAACCTATATCGGCTGCCGTTATAGCAAAGGAGACTGTTTGAGAGATAGACTCTGCGTAGATAAGTTTTGATTTTATATCTTCATAAACACCGCTGTTTTTCATAGCTTCAACTGCCGCTTTTCCGTATGGAGCTGTTTTTGGATTGGCAATAGCTATTTTTCCGATTGCTTTATCTTTTAGCAGCTCCATAGATTTTGAAAAATCTTTTTGACTACTGCTTAGATATGCCAAACTTCCCTGCGCATATACAATCGGTTTTGTTATAGCAATTTCATCACTATAAAGAGATTCAGGAAACATCATATTAGCCGACATAAAAAGTTCATAAGGTGCTCCATGCTTTATCTGCGCCGTTAATTTTCCGCTGCTTCCTAGCGTAACTTTTACGTCTGTGTCCGGATTTGTTTTGCTGAACTCATCTAAAAGAACTTCCATAGCATAGCTCACATTTGCAGCTACGGCTATATTGATTGTCTGTGCAAAAAGAGTAGAGCCAAAGAGCATAAACACTAAAATTAATTTTTTCATCTTTAATCCTTAAAATAGATAGTTAAACTCTAAACGAGCATCCAACGAGTCTGCATCTGCTTTTTTTGTATCTGTATAACCTAGTCTCAAGCGCCACTGTAAGTCAACAAAAGAGGGAATGTTTTGAATAAATCCTATGTAGTAGTAGTTTTCATCATATTGACCTTTGTTCTCATCTGCATCGGTATGCAAGACAGAAGCTTGGATTAATAGATCTCTATAGACTCCCGTGTTATTTGCATTTACTTGTAGTTCTGCACGATAGCTTTTTGTATTAGCTTTCCAGTTATAACGAGCCATTGAACGAGTATATCCTGCGGTTGGAAAGCCTCTCCAAGGTGTTACAAGATCTGCTTCATCAAATATTTCAGAATAGGCTAGATTAAGTTTATAAATATCATAAGTTCCAACTAAGCGAGCTGCTATCATCTGAGAATCAAGAGAAGATGCATCTTTGTAGCCACCACTTGATCCGCTTACACCTGCCAAGCTTCCATCAAGGTTTGCCCCGCCAATTTTTCCACCACCGTTATCAAACTGTTTTATATATCTTATACCAGGCGTAATAGTAAAATCATCTATTTTAGTTTTGTAGTTGGCTTCAACCATAACTTCTGATAATAGCTCAGGCACCCAGTAAAATGATGTATCAAGATTGAGATTTTTTATACCTCTATTTTTAATATCTCCGGTAATAAGCGGCGCATCAGTACTTACTCCTGCAGCACTTAGGTTTGTATATGAGAGCCCTTTATGCATGGCAGAGTCGTCATTTCCATTCCAAGTCGAATAATTGGCTGTATCTGAATCATCATAAGCCAAGACAGAGTGTGATGAGGTGTGGTCTCTTAGCTTCTGTTCTGCTAAGTAAGCGATTTTTACACTAGTTTTTGGCAGAAGTTTATTTTCAACTACAGCACCGTCAAAAGTGTTGGGAATCATCTTTGTGTCGTTTGATTTTGTATAAAAGGTCTCTACAAGCTGACGACCTAGATGAACTTCGGTTTTTGGCAAACCTTTGTAGCTTATGAAAGCTTCTCCTAAGACAGCCATTGATTTATCACCGCTAGAAGAGTAATCGTAGCGGCTTAAAAGATCTTTTGCGGGTTTTAATTTATCTACCGGATCATCTTCATTATCAAAAAAAGCTTTTGAGTAGTACAATCCCACACTAAAATCAAAGTTATTAAATGTTGCACTTTTATATACTAAAGAGCCACCAATACCGCTTACGATATGTGAATTTTGTGAAGCAGTCTCCCTCTCCCAATCATAAAGAAAGGTATTTGAGCGAAGACGCCCGTAAAAAACTCCCTCTTGAAACATATCAGTTAAACTATTGACTGATTTTGGAAGTTCATTGTGCTTAATTTGATAATTTGCCTTTAATGTCTGCTTTGGTAGAACTTCATCTGCACACATTGTGGATGTTGTAAGTAGTGTAAACATTGCAATAGTGCTTAATTTTGGGTTAATTTTCATCAATCTTCCTTTAATGTTATTTTAATTTGTTATACTTTCACTGTTTTATTGCAAAACATTTCTCTTGCAGTTCGCGCTGCAAGACTTTTATATTCCATCTCTCATTTGACCTCCAATTTTTAATTTATTTAGTTTTACCATCTTCCTAAAATTATATTTTGCGGTTTGCAAAAAGCAGTTAATTGCATACTGTTTTTTAGATTTAATTTATCGAGTAGCTCTATAGAAAGAACTGAACAGACAGTATTACCGCCTTTTAATTCAATGATTATTTCTGCATTTAAATCATTACGCTCTATTCGGACAATTTTTCCCGTAAAACGGTTTGTATCATTTTTTGCCGATGAGGAGTCATCACTTAAAGTCAAGGCGTTGGCTTTAAATAGGGCATATAGCTCTGTTCCTATAGTGATTTCAAGAGTAGTTAGTGAATCATTTGTTATTATTGCGGTTATTACATCTTTGTTGTTTAGTTCTAGAAAAAGGGTGCTCTCAAGAGCTCCTTTTTGGATTTTAATAACTTTTGTCCTTAGCTGGTTTCTTGCACTTATGCGGATATCCAAACTGCCCAAAAGGTGGATGTGACCATTTTTTTCACTTACTCGTTTTGAGAGATTATCAAGAAATCTCTGATGCTCTTCTTGTAGAATTTTATAAGTATTTATCAACTCTTTTGCATACTCTGTAAGATGAGTTCCGCCGCCGCCTTTGCCGCCTTTTGCACTTGTTACAAGCGGAAATTCAGAGAGGTTGTTCATAGCATCAACTGCATCCCAAGCGGCTCTGTAGCTCATCTTCATAGATTTTGCCGCTTTTGTTATTGACCCATCTTTATCAATGTGCATCAAAAGCTCAATTCTACCTTCTCCCAGAAAGTTATGTTCTGATTTGTTTATCCAAAAGCGACCGTTTACGCTGTTTTTCATAATCATCTCCAAATATAAAAGCGTAGTATATTAAAATATATAACGCCTGTCAATCAAGTTAGGAAAAAATAGATGCAAGAAATGTGACTTGCATCTATGGTTGTTTAAAAAGGGAGCAGGTTTTTAATTGAATCTATAGCGGGTTTTGTACCAAGTGAGGATGAGTCGGACAAGAGTTTGTCTAACGCGCCGCTTTGTGAGCCTACCAAAGAGTTTATATCAGGTATGCCGGATACAGAACTGTTTAGACCGTTTAGCTGCTCTTGCATCTTCTCATTTAGCATCGTCTGAAGCTCGGCCTCATATTTTTTAGCCTCTTTTGCAAAAACATTGCTAAGAGCTGCTGATATTTTTTTGTCCAGATCCGTTTTTATATCTACAGAAGGAGACTCAAGTGAGCCTGTTGCATCTGTTTTAACGTAAAAACCCTTTACTTCCGAGAGTGTAGAGTTGACGATATCTGCATATTTTTCATCAAGTCCGCTAATCGAGATAGCGGCATTTTTAAAATCAAAACTACTCTTTAGCTCCAGTTTAGACAAGCCGTAGATATTAGCGCTTCCTTGAAGCGCAATATCGCTTTTTTCAAGCCTCAATGATGAGAGTGCAAAACTACTAAGCGGTATCTTTTTTGCACTAAAGATTGCAGATTCATGAGCTATTTTACCTAGCCTGTCATCTTTTCCCTCAAGCACAAACTTCTCTACTACATCCCCATCGCTTGTTACTTTAAAGGTAGTGGCTCTGCCTAGAAGCTTTTGGTCATCGGCTATGTTGTTGATAACTCCCGTAAAGTCTTGAGTCTTAAACTTTCCGCTCATATCAACTTTTGCTACATAGATATCCGGAGATGGCACCTCTTCTTTGAACTTTATCCATCTTCCCTCTCCGCGCGGAGGTTTTGGAGGCTCGACTTTTGTATCGCTTTTCATATATGGCTGGGCAAGCGTATAATATTTTTTTGCTACTGCTATATACTCTTTTGTCTTCTGGCCAAAGATTGCTCCTACGACATTTATTGCACCGCTGCTATCGAATGAGTAAGCACTTTTTAAATTGTTGTAATCGCTCTTAGGAGCGCTTTTTAATTCACTTATAAGTTTTGATATGCGCGCTTTATCTTTCGCAAAATCTTTTTTTATAGATGCAAGTTTTGTTTTATGGGTATCTATCTTCTTCTTAAATGCCGCAATATCATCTTTTAGTTTTAAAAGTTGTGTAGGGTTTTTTGATTTTGAAGCCGACTTTATGGCCTCAAGGTCCTCTTTGTACTCTTTTATCACATCTGAGCTAAGCTGCCCTTTATATACTTTTTCCCATTTTGCTTTTATCTCATCTATCTCTTTTTGAGCTTGATTGTAAACTTGTATAGATTTTAAATCTGCATTTGCTAGAAGCTCTTTTGGAGTAGGTAGTTTTATTTCAGGCATAGTAAATGTAGATGAGCCCAAAGCTGCTGACGTTGACGGTTTTTTTGCTGCTGATGGTTTTGGGTTTGAGCTTGGCGTGTCAAAGCCGATGCCCGTTACTTGAACAAGCTCCATATGTTTTTTTCTCAAAAGAAGTGCATTGAAATCTAAATCGGCCAAGATATTTTCAATGCTTACGCTGTTTGTTTTGCCGTTATCGTCTTGTACTTCAAGACCGGCAATGCGTAAGGAAGCATCACTAAAACTTGTCTCTACATCTTTAATTAGAACCTCTTTGCCTGTTATGGTTGATACCCCTTTTTGTAGTGTAAATTTTATGACAGGATCTACCACAACAACGGCAAAAACAAAAACTAAAGCAGTAGCTCCTATAAATACGCCTACACCTATGATACGAAAAGTGCTATCTCTCTTATCGCTTTTTTTAAGAATGCCAAATTTTGCCAAAAGCGGGTACTTATCTATAAAAAGAAGAATCTTGCCGCGTGAAGTCTCTATAACTCTGTTTAAGATAAAATATAGAGGAAGAGCAAGAAGAACAGCGACTATAAATGAGCCTAGAACAATAGTATTGTTGAAATATGTAAGGCGCATAATACCGCTGTTATACATTGATGTAAACACTCCTTGCAGAGCCTCTGCAGTAAGAATCATATATCCAAATGACTCAAAAAGCGGGTCAAAGATATAGCCTATAGCTGCAAAAAATGCACTAGAGACTAAAAAGAGCCCAAAATGAATATTTATTATGAGTGCTAGAAATAGAAGCAGAACAGTTTGAACACCGCTTATGGGAGTAAGCCCCATAATCATACCCATGACAATTGCTGCTGTTATCTGCCATGGAGTCTGTCCGGAATTTAACGCCTTAAAGAGCTTTATAATGAAGTTCATGTTCTTACCTTAGCTAAGTAGATAATTTATTTTGTTAGTTTAACATATTTTTTTCTGGATAATGATTTATAATGAGAATAATTTATAAAACAAAGCAAAACAAAAGCCAATTTTAAGTACAATTCGCGCAATTATAGACTAAAGGAAGTGCATGGCTAACAAACGGGTATTGGTTAAGTTTTCAGGTGAAGCTCTTGCTGGAGAAGCGGGTCATGGAATTGACACGAAGATTCTAAACTATATATCACAAGAGATAAAGTCACTTGTAGATGCTGGTATCGAGGTTGGTATCGTTATCGGTGGCGGCAATATCATTCGTGGTGTTACCGCTGCTCAAGACGGAATCATTAAAAGAACCTCGGGTGACTATATGGGAATGTTAGCTACTGTAATTAACGGAATAGCAATGCAAGAAGCTTGTGAACATGCAGGCTTGGAAGTCCGCATGCAGACTGCTATTAAGATGGAGCAGATTGCAGAGGCGTATATAAATCGCCGTGCAGTTCGTCATTTGACGAAGGGTCGTGTCGTAATATTTGCAGCCGGAACGGGAAATCCATTTTTTACGACAGATACGGCAGCAACACTAAGAGCCGTTGAGATAGGTGCAGAAGTTATTATAAAAGCTACAAAGGTTGACGGTGTTTATGATAAAGACCCAAATAAGTTCAGTGATGCACTCAAGCTGCCTGAACTCTCTTATGAGCAAGCACTTTCAGATAACATCAAAGTAATGGACGATACCTCTATCGCATTGGCAAAGGATAATTCGCTTCCTATTTTGGTATGCGATATGTTTAAAAAAGGCAATCTTTTGGATATTTTGCAAAACGGAAATATGCAAAACTGTTCAATAGTAAAATAGTTATGATTTTAAGGAGATAAAATGAGAGTAGAAGAGTTAACAGCAAAGATTTTAGATAATAATCCAAACATGGATCGCTACCAACTAGCAATAGCGGTATCAAAAAGAACAGACGAACTTTTAAATGGAGCAGCAAGCAAGCTTAGCGTTTCAAAAAATGTAAAAGTAGCAGATTTGGCTATGATGGAGATAGCTGAGGGCCTTATAGTAATTAAGGGTTTTACGGACAATAAAAAATAGCAAATTGAGCTTGAGTCAAATGAATATCGAAAAAATAAAAAAGATAGATAGTGTTGACTCGGCAATAGAGTATCTTTTTACTCAGATACCTCAGAGTGATGCCCTAAACAAAGCTCTTGAGTACTCAAAAGAAGCCCATGTTGGGCAGTTTAGAAAAAGCGGTGAACCATATATCGTTCATCCTATTTTAGTAGCGGCAATAGTCTCATCCATAACAAATGACGAAGCGATGGCGATTTCTGCACTTCTTCATGATGTTGTCGAAGATACCCATATTAGTAGTGATGAGATAGAGAGACTCTTTGGCAAAGATGTTGCACATCTAGTCGAGGGTCTTACAAAGATAGATAGCATCAGAGATTCTGAACTTATCTCCTCTAGCTCCAATGAACGCCTTGTCGTATCAGCTCTCTCTTTTAGAAAAATGCTCTTAGCAAGCATAAAAGATGTAAGGGTGTTAGTTGTAAAGCTTTGTGATAGATTTCACAATATGCTTACCCTAGATGCACTTCCTGCTCAAAAGCAAAAGAGGATAGCAGAGGAGACATTAGTCGTTTATTCACCTATTGCACACCGTCTTGGTATCTCTTTTTTGAAAAATTTATTAGAAGATTTAAGCTTTTTGTACCTTTTTAAAGAAGAGAGGCGCCATATTGACAGCTACCTTGAGACTAACTATCATGCAATAGAGATGAAGCTTGATGAGTTTAAAGAGTCGATAAACAAAGTTTTAGTTCAAAACGGTTTTTGCGAAGATGATTTTGAGATACTCTCACGTGTTAAACACAAATACTCCATCTACCTTAAAATGCAGAGAAAGGGAGTCGGGATAGAGGAGGTCCTAGACCTCTTGGCAATTAGAATATTAACAGAAGATGCCGTTAAATGTTACAAGATTCTGGGACTTATTCATCTCAATTTTCAGCCGCTTAGTTCAAGATTTAAAGATTATATTGCAGTTCCCAAAGATAACGGCTACAGAACTATCCATACGACTGTATTTTATAATACCGCTATTTTTGAAGTACAGATTAGAACATACGACATGCATAAAACTGCAGAACTAGGCGTTGCTGCACACTGGAAGTATAAAAGTGGTGGAAACAACAGTATAAAACTTGACTGGCTTCACAATCTAGAGCATCAAAATGAGTCTGTTGAAGAGTTTTACGATTTGATAAAAAATGACCTCTATAGTGAGGATATTTCAGTATTTTCTCCTACCGGCGAAGCTTTTACGCTTCCTCGCGGTGCAGTTGTACTTGACTTTGCATATGCAGTACATACTCATGTGGGAAATAACGCCAAGTCTGCTCTTATAAATAAGACAAAAGCCTCTCTAATAAATGAACTTCATAACGGAGATATTGTTAAGATAGAGGTTGGAGAGAGTAGTGTTACTAGGTGTAGCTGGATAGACGCGGTTAAGACTTCAAAAGCAAAAACAAATATGAAATATAAGTGTAATGCAAGGATTAGAGATATAAACTCTAAATCAAGTGTTAGCATTGTCGCAACAGCCATGAACTTAAATGCATCTAGAGTTAAAGAGTGGCTTGATAATAGTGGTTGTGAAAAAATCTACTCAATTGCTACAGACATAGAGCATTTTCGCGAAGTGATAAATAAATATACTGCTGATATAAATAGAAATAGCCGTTTTAAAAGATTTTTGTCAAGGCATAGATTTAAGATAAAACGTTACACTTTTGGAGATATTGAAGTGTATAGCACCTCTCATGTAAGCGATATTGTGTTTGACTACTGTTGTCATCCAAAAAACGGCGATGAGATAATGGCATTTTTTGAAAAAGGCAAAGCGCATGTGCACCACAAGATGTGTTCAAGTGCTTCAAAAAAACTTGAAAACAGAGAGCCTATGCTATTTGTCAAATGGAAAAAGCTAAATAGATATAACTACAACATGATAGTTTCGCTTCACAGCGGGGTAGGAACATTGGCAGAATTTTTAAAACATTTGGCAAAATTAAAAATTGATATAAACCAGATAGAGCTTGGCAAAAATAGAAGTGAAACGACCAAGTATTGTGAAATAGGCTTTGAGAGTAAAGAAGCTGATATTAACTTGCTTCGTGCTAAAATTGATCAAAAAATAAAAATTATACATCTTATTCGTACAGATGATGCTTACAAATAATTTATAAATTTAGATAGGGAAAAAGAGTAATGCTACAAGAAGCTTTAAGAGAGATACAAAGAGGCACTGCTGAGATAATAGACAATGAGAGAATTGAAAAACTATTAAAAGCGTACTTTGATGAGGGAAAAACATATACAGTAAAAGCGGGTTTTGATCCGACTGCGCCGGATTTACATCTTGGGCATACGGTGCTTTTGCAAAAACTTGCGCTATTTCAAAAATATGGTGCTAAAGTTCAGTTTCTTATCGGTGATTTTACCGCACAGATAGGTGACCCTAGTGGAAAAAGCGCTACAAGAAAAACTTTGAGTGCTATTGAGATTGAGGAGAATGCTAGAAGTTATAAAGAGCAGATTTTTAAGATATTAGATCCTTTGAAAACTGAAGTTGTTTTTAACTCCGAGTGGATAAACCTTCTCGGTGCTTCTGGAATGCTCTCGCTTACAACAACATTTAATGTTGCAAGAATGCTTGAGCGTGATGATTTTGACAAAAGATACAAAAGTGGAGTCTCTATCTCAATTAGTGAATTTATATATCCTCTGCTTCAAGGTTATGATAGCGTACACCTCAAAAGCGACATAGAGATTGGCGGAACTGATCAAAAGTTCAACCTTTTAATGGGAAGACATCTTCAACGTGCTTATGAGATAGGAAAAGAGCAGTCGGTTTTAATGATGCCTATTTTAGAGGGACTTGACGGCGTGCAGAAGATGAGTAAATCTTTAAATAACTATATCGGTGTTGTAGATGAGCCAAATGATATGTTTGCAAAGCTACTAAGCATCTCTGATGAGTTGATGTGGAGATATTATGAGCTACTAAGTACTAAAACATTAGATGAGATTGCAGTTTTAAAAAATGGCGTAGCAGACGGTTCCATGCATCCAAAAAGCGTAAAAGAGGATTTGGCGTTAGAGATAACTGCCAGATTTCACTCTAAAGAGTCGGCTAGGGCAGCAAAAGATGAGTTTGATAAAATACACTCAAACAACCAGTTGCCATCAGAGATTGATGAGTATAGTTGCGATGGGAAGATATGGATAGCAAAGGCACTTGTTGATTGCAAGCTAGCACCTTCAACTTCTCAAGCAAGAAGAGATATTAAGCAAGGTGCTGTTAAAATAAATCAAGAGAAAGTTAATGACGAACAGCTACAATTAGAGAGTGGGGAGTATGTGCTTCAAGTCGGAAAAAGAAAATTTGCAAAATTAAAGGTGATCTAATGAGCTACAATTCATTAAAAATCGGTAAGTATATAATAGAAAAGCCTATAGTTCAGGGTGGAATGGGTGTTGGTATAAGCTGGGATCAGCTTGCGGGAACCGTCTCAAAAGAGGGAGGTCTTGGTGTAATCAGTGCGGTTGGAACAGGTTACTATGAGAATAAAAAATATGCTTCAAAACTGATTGCAGACAGACCACTTGACACCCTTGGTTTTTACTCAAAAGAGGGTTTTGATGCAATAATAAAAAATGCTAGAAAGATATGCAAAGATAGACCCCTAGCGGCAAATATTTTATATGCTATTAATGATTATGGACGAGTGGTAAAGGATGCTTGTGAAAGCGGCATAGATATTATTATTACGGGAGCGGGTCTGCCTACGAATATGCCTGAGTTTACGGAGGGTTATCCCGATGTTGCGCTTGTCCCTATTGTCTCATCCGCAAAAGCTCTGAAAATTATCTGTAAAAGATGGCAGAAGAGATACAACAGACTTCCTGATGCTGTAGTACTTGAGGGTCCAAAGAGCGGTGGGCATCAAGGCTTTACATATGAGCAGTGCTCAATGGAGGAGAATCAGCTTGAAAATTTGATTAAACCCGTTGTTGAGGAGGCTGCTTTATGGGGTGACATTCCGGTAATTGCTGCAGGCGGTATTTGGGATAAAAATGATATAGAAGAGATGTTGCTCCTTGGCGCAAGAGGTGTTCAGATGGGAACGCGCTTTATCGGAACGCATGAGTGCGATGCGCATGAAAACTTTAAAAAGGTTCTGCTAAATGCAAAAAAAGAGGATATTCAACTATTCTCATCTCCGGTAGGTTACCCTGCTCAAGGTGTTAGAACAAACCTTACTGAGCTTGTAGAGAAGAGAGAAGGACCTGCAATTAAATGTATCTCAAACTGTGTTGCACCATGTAATCGCGGCGAAGAGGCAAAAGAGGTCGGTTACTGCATCGCAGACAGATTAAGCGATGCCTACAACGGAAATCTTGAGACGGGGCTCTTTTTCTCAGGTACAAACGGATATAGATTAGACAAAATCATATCAGTAAAAGAGTTGATGGAAAAATTAGTCAACGGTGAATAAGAGTGCTATGTTTAGACTTTTTTTATTGACTCTTTTTCTATTTGTCTCTTTGGAAGCTTCAAGTAGCACTAAGCTTTTAGAGAGAGCAAACAGTATGATGAAGAGTAATACGCAGAGTGACACTTTTCGCGCATATGATGATTATAAAAGCTTATATCTTCGTTCACTTGTAGATAACGACAGTTCATTAAAGCTCGAATCTTTAAAGGGAATAGTAGCTAGTGGCGAGAGGCTTCATATAGATGTCTCAAAATACTCAAAGGAACTTCAAAAACTACAATCTCAAAAAAGCAGCTACAACAAACCTGAATCAAAAGATATGAAAAAAACCCAGAACATTGAGGATATGCATGTTCAACCCTTACATAAGCTAAAATCAATAAACTGGAAAGATAATAGACTGCTTCTTGAGTTTAATAAAGAGCTTAGCTCAAATCAGATTGAGTACTTTACCCTGCACAACAAAAGCAAAGGTAGGTACAGGTATGTTTTTGATATAAAAACATCCATGCTAACTGCTGCACAAAGCATTAAAAGCAATGATATAGATAGAATAAAAATAGCACAGTTTAATCCTCAAACATTGAGGCTAGTCGTAGATCATACTTCAGAGATAGAAGTAGAACATAGAGTTGACTCTAATATCTTAGATATAGCACTAAAGCTAGAGAGAGTAGGTACTACTTTAATCCCTGAGAAAAAAGTTAGAGATAGAGATAAGATTATCGTTATAGATCCAGGGCATGGAGGCAAGGATCCAGGCGCTGTTGGCTACAGAAAGTATAGAGAAAAAATAGTAGTTATGGACGTATCAAAAGAGTTACAGAAAATTTTAGAGTCTCGCGGCTATAAAGTGTATATGACAAGAGATAGAGATAAATTCATAAAGCTAAGAGAAAGAACAAAGTTTGCAAATAAAAAAAATGCCAATATTTTTATAAGTATTCATGCTAATGCAATTGATGGTAAAAACGCAAAAAAAGTACATGGAGTAGAGTGCTATTTTTTATCTCCTTCAAGATCTGAGAAGGCAAAACGAGTTGCAGCTCTTGAGAACTCTGCAGATATAAGTGATATGAATATATATGGAAAAGATAGTTATCTAAATTTTTTAAATCATCGCAATACGGTAGCATCAAATAAACTTGCAATTGACCTACAAAGAGGGATGCTGGGAGCTCTTGGAAAAAAGTATAGTGGAGTAAAAGACGGCGGGGTAAGAGAGGGTCCTTTTTGGGTATTAGTCGGAGCGCAGATGCCATCGGTTTTGGTTGAGGTCGGATTTATAACCCACCCAACAGAGGCTAGACGTCTAGTTGACAAGAACTATTTAAAAACAATGGCCCTTGGTCTGGCTGACGGTATCGAGAGATATTTCGCCAACAATTAATAAATTAGCACTCTTTTTTATACTCTAAGTCGCCGGCTACAGACTCTTTTTCGTTTATAATTTTTTCAATCTGAGTCTTTACTTTGTCATATCTGTACTGCTCTTTAAAGCCTAAAATACGACCTCCCGCAGCATTGGGATGTCCACCGCCGCCAGTCCACTCTTTTGAGATAAGAGCCACATTTACCGTGTTGTTTGCTCTTATACTTAGTGTTCCTCTATAGCTTACATCAACAATAAAGTCATATTCAGGATATGCGAGTAAAAAGCCGTTTCCGACTATAGAAGTATTTCCGACACCGTAACTTAAATATCCTCTATAGCCTTTGTAGTAAATAGTCTTCTCCTCTCTAGCTTGACCTAAGAGTTCAACTACATACTTCGTTGCAAGATTATCAAGTGTATCGTCTTGATCTTTTTTGAAAAAACCTTTTTTTATTTTGTGGATATTCTCATCTAGGATTATATGAGCGTTCTCCTCGTCGATATACTTTACAGCCTTAAGAAGCAAAGAGAGTTTATAGTTGTTGTCGGCTTGGGCAAACATAATTTTATTAAGCTCTCTTGTCTCAGAGATAAGGCGCATGCAGACTTTGCCGTACTCAAAATTTTCTCTCTGCTCCATTTTCCACAAATCTACTGCATTTACGATATTTACAAACTTCTCCATCCACTTTGGCTCATCAAACTCAAAATGCTCTTTTACGTAATCATAAGTAATTTTTGTAGCGCATCTAGAGGTGTCTAAGAAGTACCAATCATATTTTTTTGCGCTCTCCTCACCGGTTGAGTGATGATCAAGCAGAAGAAGCGTTATATCTTTTTTATTCTCATTTAGCTTTGTGACTTCACTGTTTAACCATTTTGCTTCATCAGCATTTAAATTTAGGTCTGTAATTAATATGGTGGCACTTTTGTCGTCACTTTTTTTAATATTTTGCAAAACTAAATCGAGCGTCTGCTTCACTTCCGCTCCATAATTTGCGTTGTAGTTAAATAGCGTATAGGGTGTATATTTCATAATTAGTTGACAGCTATATCCGTCTAAGTCTGTGTGTGACATGTGGTGGACTATTTTATTGTTCATTTTTTCTCTTTCTTATTTATCTTGTTCTTTAATTGAGATTGAGCCCATAACTTCAAATGTAGCACTTGAATCAATCTCTGCATGTGATAGAGTTACAACGTCAAGAGAAAATCTCTCAAATATCTCGGCAACTCCGCGGCGTAGTTGAGGGTCTACGATAACAATAACAGGAGATATACCTTTTTGGAGTAGCTCGGCAGCTTTAGTGCTTGTTGCTTGAATGAGAGCATTTATCTCCCCTACATTTAACATTAGAGTTCTTGTTCCGTCACGCTCTTGTGACTTCTCTAGCATTAACTGCTCAGATGCCGTATCAAATGTAAGAAGTCTTACGGTTCCATCTTCTCCGGAGTAGAGTTTTGTAATAATTCGTGAGAGTTTTGCACGAACTTGCTCGGTAATGATGTCCACATTTTTGGTAAATTCAGCCACATCGGCAATAGTCTCTAGTATTGTAAGCATATCTTTAAGAGGGATTTTTTCATGTAAAAGAGATTTAAGAACCCTCTGTATAAGTCCAATAGAAGCAACCTTTGTGACATCATCCACAATAACGGGAAAGTCATTTTTAATTTTATTTATAAGCGTCTGAACCTCTTGGCGAGTCAAGAGATCTTCTGCATTTTGTTTTATAAGTTCGCTCATGTGAGTAGAGATTACCGTAGCAGGATCTACAACCGTATAGCCGTTGATAATTGCATCCTCTTTTAATTCAGGCGCAATCCATATAGCATCAAGACCAAAAGCAGGCTCTTTTGTTTTCTCGCCTTTTATATCGCCGGTTGCCATGCCGCTATCCATTGCCAAAAATTTATCGGGCATAATAGTGCCTTCACCGACAGGAATCCCTTTTAAAAGAATCTGATACTGCTGTGGCTGCAGATGAAGGTTGTCTCTTATGCGAACTTGAGGCATTAAAAAGCCAAAGTCAGAAGCTATCTTTCTTCTCATTGAGCGTATTCTCTCTAAAAGATCTCCGCCTTGAGCGCTATCTGCAAGGCGAATTAGTTGGTAGCCAAGAGTGAGTTCGAGCATTTCGACTTTTAATATATCTTCTAATGCGCTCTCCTCCTCTTTTGCTATCTCTTCATTGCTTTTTGCAGGGCGCAGAATCTTATCTTTAGCCTCTTGCTCTTTTGTCTTTGCTAATATGTTGTTAACGTCTAATATATTTAGTTCGCCTTTTTCATATTTATAAACGGACCAGCCAAGAAGTGCAAACATAATCCCGACAAATCCCATAGATGCAGTTGGAAGACCGGGAACAAGAGCAAATAAAATCATAATAAAGCCTACAATCATCATGATTTTAGCATTGCCCATTATTTGATTAATTGCTCCATCTGCAAAGTTATCTCCCTCTCCGGAGGAGCGAGTTATCATAATACCTGTTGCAGTCGAGACAATAAGTGCAGGAATTTGTCCGACAAGACCATCCCCGATTGTAAGAAGAGTAAATGTCGTAGCACTATCGCTTACACTCATTTCATGTTGAAAGACACCTATTAAAAATCCGCCGATAATATTTATAAGAGTAATGATAATACCGGCAACGGCATCTCCTTTTACAAACTTACTAGATCCATCCATTGCTCCGTAAAAGTTAGCATCTTGAAGAATATCTGCTCTTCTTTTTTTTGCCTCGGCATCATCAATAAGACCTGCATTAAGGTCGGCATCAACCGCCATCTGTTTTCCGGGCATAGAGTCAAGCGTAAAACGAGCAGCAACCTCTGCAACCCTTGTTGAACCTTTTGTAATAACCATAAAATTTATAAGAACTAGTATAGAGAAAACAACTATACCGATAACATAGTTTCCGCCTACAACAAAATTTCCGAAGCTTGTTATGATATTACTTACTTCTTCAGGTCCCTCATGCCCATGACTCAAAATCATTCTAGTCGTTGCAATATTTAGAGCTAGTCTAAAAAGAGTCAAGATAAGAATAAGTGTAGGAAATGTAGTTAAATCGGTAGGTTTTGGAACATAGAGTGATATTAAGAGTATGAGTACCGCAAGTGCCATAGAGATTGTAAGTAAAACATCAAGAATGCTTGAAGGCAGAGGAACTATAATAATAGCTAGTATAGCCATTACAAAAACGACTACGCTTAAATCTTTTTGACCAAGTAAAAAGTTTAAGGTAGTGCCGATTTGCTCTCTTGTGGTTAGTTTCTTTGCCAAATCTTTACTCTAAAACATCTGCTAAAGTTAATTCTGCTAAAAAAGAGTCAATCTTACCTTGTAGTTTATTTAAAAATGGCCATATTGAGCATAAAGAGCCTTTGTCTAAAGGGCAACTCTCAAGAGAGGGCGCACAATCAAAAACAGTCGGAGCCTTACCTTCAACAGAAGACATTATCTGCAACATGCTTATATCTTTTGGTTCTAAAAGAAGTGCAAAACCTCCATTTACACCTTTATATGACTTTAAAATCCCCTGTTTTGCCATTGATTGTAGGATTTTAGCTAAAAAACTTTTTGGAATTGATAGTTGCCTTGATAGTGTATCGCTATCTACCGGAGAAGATGCTTTTGACAAGACTATAAGGGAGAGTATTGCATACTCACTTGCACGAGTTATTAACATATTATATACTTTAATTAGATTTTTCTAAATTATATCAAAAGAAGTTGAAATAAAAGAGTAAATTAGATATTATTTCACTTCAACTTTATACACTGATCTGTATAACTGTTAGATTAATATACCTTTTGGAGGCTATTATGGCTTTAGATTCGGCTAAAAAACAAGAAATTGTTACAAAATACGGTCGCAAAGAGAATGACACCGGTTCAAGTGAAGTTCAAATTGCGTTATTAACAGAGAGAATCAGTGAACTAACTGAGCACTTAAAGCTGTTTAAACAAGATCACTCATCAAGACTTGGGCTTTTAAAGCTAGTAGGACAACGTCGTCGTCTTATGAAATACTTTAAAAGAAAAGATAAAGATGCTTATCTTAAGCTTGTGTCAGATTTAGGCATTAGAGACAATATCTAGTTTGTCTAAAAAGTAACGCATTTATTGCGTTACTTAAGTTATAGAAATATCTCTATGGCTCTTTTTAAATCTTCCTCTGTATCTATTCCAAATCCTGTACTTGCTACTTTTACCATACTTATCTTTTTTTGATGATAAATTGCGCGAAGCTGCTCTAGCTTTTCAATATCTTCTATCGGGGCATCATTTAAATTACAAAACTCTTTTAGGCTCTTTTTGCTAAAGCCGTAAATTCCTATATGACCAAAATATTGTGCATCTCCACTTCTGTTAAAAGGTATAGGGGAGCGTGAGAAGTAGATAGCGTTATCTTTGTTGTCTAGTACAACCTTTACCAAGTTAGAATCTTGTGCTGATTCGCTGTTTATAGAGTTGTAGCAGCTTGCCATGACAAACTCCTCACCGCTTTGTTTTAACAACTGCAACCTTTTAATAAGCTTTTCAACGACCTCTGCTTCTATAAACGGCTCATCCGCTTGAATGTTTATAATCAGCTCATTATCATCCACGTTTAATATATTTGCGCACTCATTTATACGATCTGTTCCGCTTTTATGAGTAGTAGATGTTAACATTGCTTCAACGCCGTAAGCTTTACATGTAGAGATTATTAGCTCATCATCAGCCGCAACGACTACTCTATCTAAGTGCGCAACTTTTTGCGCAGTTCTAACTACCATAGGAACTCCGCCAATCTCTGCTAAAACTTTTTGCGGAAATCTGCTCGAAGCAAGTCTAGCCGGAATAATTATCATTTAATGCCTTTAAGATATAATTACGCAATTATACTCTAAAAGGTTTTTGATGCTTCTTTATCAGCCGCAAAGCGGCTACTGTTACAATAGTGACTCTATTTTTTTATATGATTTTATAAGTTCATTGGCACCATCGGGTAAGGTTTTGGATGTTGGAGCAGGATGCGGTATTGTAGGGTTGTTAGTAGCGCGTGACAATAAAAACATAGAGCTTGAAGCGGTAGAGAAGCAAGAGGTATTTGTAGAGTATGCCTCAATTAATGCAAGAGTAAATAAAATAGATTATAAAATTCATAAAACTGATTTTTTGGAGCTTGAAGAGGAGATGAAATATGACTACATTATCTCAAATCCTCCGTTTTATCATGATGGCGTGAGTAAGAGTGAAAATGAGATGTTATTTAATGCACGCTATAATGTCAACTTACCACTGAATAAGTTTTTTAAAAAGGTATCAAGGCTTTTAAAGCCGAGGTCTCACTTTATCTTTTGTTATGATGCCTCTCAGTTTGGGTTGGTATGCGCAGAGCTAGAGCGCGTAAATATGAGAGTAGTGGATGCGCGTTTTATACATCCTAAAATTGATAGAGTAGCCTCCTTAGTTATGGTACACGCCAGAAACGGTTCAAAGTCCTTAATGAAAATTTGGCCGCCATTTATCAGTTTTGATGGAGACAAATTTTCAAAAGAGGCTCAAGATATATATAAAAAAGCACGGACACAAAGTATAAAATGTCAAATATAATTAAACAAGATGGATATAATTACGCTTTTGATACCTCTGCATGTGCAGCATGTCAGGCTAGGTGCTGCACCGGAGAGAGTGGTTATATTCATGTAAGTGCTATAGAGATAGAAGATATTGCCAACTTTTTGGGTTTAGAGAGTGCAGAGTTTATGAAAGATTATCTTTTTAAACATGGGTATAGATATTCAATAAAAGAGAGAAAGTTTGCAGATAGTTATGAGTGTGCTTTTTATGATAGGGAGTCAAACGGATGTACAATTTATGAAGTACGACCACAGCAGTGCAGAACTTTCCCTTTTTGGGACTATTTTAAGACAAGAGTCGATGAGTTGAAGCTAGAGTGTCCCGGAGTTCTCTTTGATGTATAATTTTTTAAAATCATCCCTCTTTATTGCATTGTTACTACTTATCAGCGGCTGCTCCTCCGTCGAGCCTCCAAAGATAAAAGGTAGTCAGAAGGTTTTTGAGGATGAAGATTTCTATATATTGAGTGCTCTTACGCTAGAAGAGAACAGAGATCACAACTCTTCATCAAAAATATTTAACACTCTTTATATAAAAACAGGCAAAAAAGAGTACCTCTACCGCTCTTTAAGAAATGATTTGGCAGCAAATCAAAATGAGCGGGCTATTAATAGGATAGATGAAATTATCTTGGATAAAATAGAAGAGTTTGAGCTTGTAAGAATAAAAATAATAGCACTTGTTAGAGCAGAGAAGTTAATTGAGGCAAAAGAGCTTGCAATTAAATTGGTTGCATCCTCAAACAGCGTAGATGACTATCTTCTACTAAGCGATATATATGTAAAACTCAAGCAGTATGAAACGGCTCTAAAATATCTCGAAGGTGCTTATATTAAGGACTACAATGAGAAGATATTGGAGAAGATGGCTGTTGTTTTATATGTGAATTTAGAGAGAAAAAAAGAAGCAATAGCACAGCTTGAAACACACTCAAGAATACATGGCTGCTCTAAAATTATATGCTCTAAGCTCATCGGGTTTTATAGTAACGACAACAACGTAGATGGTCTTTTATCAACTTACCTAAGGCTCTATAAGATAGACTCCAGTAAAGATATCGGTGAAAAAATAGTTCAGATATATGGATATAAAAAGAATTATGAAAAAATGATTGAGTTTTTAGAAGAGAACAAAATTAACAATGAGATTCTTCTACAGCTATATATTCAGACAAAAAGATATAAAAAAGCAGTATCTATTGCAACAGAGCTATACAATGATAGCGGAGATGTTACCTATCTTGGGCAAAGTGCAATTTTTGAATATGAAAGCAGTGTTGATAAGAGTGATAAAGCTATGCATAAGAGTGTCATAGCAAAACTTCAAGAGGTAATAAAAACAAACAGAGACGGTATGTACTTAAACTACCTTGGGTACCTTCTCATTGACCATGATATAGATGTTAAAAAGGGTATAGAGTACATAAAAGAAGCACTCAAAGGTGAACCAAACTCTATCTACTACCTTGATTCACTTGCATGGGGATACTATAAACTCGGCGACTGTCAAAGAGCTGCCAAAATAATGAAAAAAGTAGAAAAAATGGACGGCAGTAGCAATGAAGAGGTTGTCAAACATATTGAGATGATAAGAGAGTGCATAAAAAATAAAAAGGGCAAGAAGTAGAATGATATTAGACGAGATAATAAAAAAAACAAGAGAAGATGTTGTAAAAAGGGAGAGGGAGTTTTCGCTGGATTGGCTTGGACGCTCACTCGCCTTCAATGCTAGGGCTCCAAGAGATGTATTCCCTTATCTGCAAGCTACAGAGCAAGACCCATATAGAGTTATTGCCGAGGTTAAAAAGGCTTCTCCATCTAAGGGTGTAATTCGTGAAGACTTTGACCCTGTAGCAATTGCTCAAAGTTACGAGAGGGGAGGGGCAAGTGCAATTTCAATCTTGACAGAGCCTCACTTCTTTCAGGGTAATCTAGACTATCTGGGTCAAATTAGAAGGTATGTGGGGATTCCTTTGCTTAGAAAAGATTTTATAGTTACAAAGTACCAGATACTCGAAGCTATGGTTCATGGGGCTGACTTTATTTTGCTTATTGCAGCAGCACTTAGTAAGGGAGAGTTAAAAGAGCTTCTAGGATATACAAGACATCTTGGTATGGAGGCGCTTGTTGAGGTACACGATAAGAGTGATTTGATAAAAGCTATCTATGCGGGAAGTGATATTATCGGAATCAACCATAGAAATCTTCAAACATTTGAGATGGATATGAATCTCTCTTATGAACTAATTCCTATGATACCTAACGGTAAAATTATTGTTGCTGAGAGTGGAATTTATGAACATGGACAACTAGAGGATTTAAGTAAAGCCGGTGTTGATGCCTTTTTAGTCGGGGAGTCTTTAATGCGACAAGATGATGAAGAGGCTGCGCTTAGAAAATTGAAGTTTGGTTAAATAGAGATAAGAGAAGAGCATCTTCTCTTATGACAATAACGCCTTTACGCACTCGCTAATTCTTTTTCCGTCAGCTTTGCCGGAGAGCTCTTTGCTTGCTGCTCCCATTACTTTTCCCATATCTTTAGGAGTTGTTGCCCCGACCTTTGAGATTATCTCTTTTAGTGCTAAAGAGAGCTCTTTATCACTAAGCTGTGCAGGCAAGTACTCTTTATAATACTCAATCTCATCAAGCTCCTTTTGCATCAAATCATCACGTCCTGCATCTCTATACTGAGACGCTGAATCATCTCTTCTTTTTACTTGAGACTGTATTATCTTTATGACATCATCATCATTAAGCTCCTTGCGCTCATCTACCTCTATCTGCTTAAAGGCACTTGTTAGAAGTCTGAGTGCATCTCTTTTTTTGCTATCCTTTGTTTTCATAGCATCTTTTACATCTTGATTTATTTTGTCTCTTAAATTCACTTTTTTCCTTTTATATGGAACTATTCTTGCTAGAATTATAACTAATAAATAAGAATCGAAAGAGAAGATATTGAAAAAAACTATTTTAATACTACTAATGCCAATTTATGCTATACTATTTCTTTCAGGGTGTACGGCTAATTTGACTGATCCAGAGATTGATTTTGAACCGCCTAAGTATGTAGAGCAGATGCCATCACGTGAAGATAAAAAAGATTTTACATCTATTGGCAGCATATTTGGTCAGGGGGAGAATCCTCTCTTTACGGATCATAAAGCGATGCATGTAAATGATGTCGTAACAGTCATAATATCTGAAAATGCTCAAAGTTCAAACAGTGGATCAAAACAGCTTAGTGAAGATGATACTATGGGTCTTGGAGGGAGTGCTTTTACTTATGGCGGTACAAGTTCTGCTATAAGTTCCGCAACTAAAAAGTTAAATGATATAGGAAATATAGGCTTTGGAACAAGCTCAAGTAGTGCATATGCGGGGCAGGGAAGCGCATCTAGAGATGCTTCTTTTAATACGACTATTTCAGCTAGAATTGTTAAAGTGCTTGAAAATGGAAACTATTTTATATCGGGCAAAAGAGAGATTTTAGTTGATGATCAAAAACAGATTATACAAATTGGCGGCGTAATACGTCCTTACGATATTGATCAGTATAATAGGATAGAGTCTTCTCAAATTAGTGATGCAAAAATTCTTTATAAAACAGAGGGAGATGTTGATCGTGCAACAAAACAGGGTTGGGGTACAAAAATTATTCAGGCTGCTTGGCCATTTTAGCCTACTTGTTTTATTGAGCATCTCAACGCTTAATGCCCAACAAAGTTTTAAAGATTTTAAAAAATCCCAGATAGACTCTTTTAAAGAGTATAAAGATAAAAGAGATAGAGAGTTTAGCAACTATCTAAAGAGCGAGTGGGAAGCGTACTATCCAAAAGAACCGCAACAATTTTACAAAAAACAAAAACCGGTGGAGATTGAACCGGCTACACCTAAAGTAGTAACTCCCGTAGGTCCAAAAATAAATATAAAGATTAAAGATGATGAGCCGACTAAAGAGGAGCCTTTAGTCGTGCCGGAAGGCAAAGTGGGTGATATTTCATTTGACTTTTTCGGCTCACATGTTGGATTTAGCATTCCAAAGGGGATTAAAGAAGCAAATTTTTATCCGACAAACCAGAGCGGAATAGCAAACTTTTTTGACTCTGCAGCTTTGAGTGATTATGAGCAGCTTCTTTTAGAGATCAATAAAGTATCCAAAGCGATGAATTTAAATGATTGGGGTATCTATCTTTTAGTTTCAAAAATTTCAGATAATGTATATGAAAATATTGACAACTCAAAACTTCTTAGTTGGTTTTTGTTAAACAAGCTCGATTATGCTGTTAGAATCGGTTTAAGAAAGAGGCATGTAGTGCTTATGCACTACTCTGATAAAACAATATACTCTACGCCAAGCTATAGTTTTGGCAAGAAGAGGTACTACCTTATTTCAGATTATGCAAAGAGAGAACCTGAGAGAGTTTTTTCATTTAATCATGACTATCCGGGTTCTACAAAACCTCTTGATTTATCCTTGGAGGCACTTCCTCTGCTAGAGGATAATCTGCAGAGCAAAGTATTGACTTTTTATAACTTTGAGAAAAAGTATGAAATTCCTATAACCTACAATAAAAACCTTATAGACTTCATGGCTTCTTATCCTCAAGCAGATTATGAGACATTTTTTAATGCGCCTATTCAGAGGCAAACTTACAAAGATTTAGCAGCAGCTATCAAAAAACATATTGATGGAAAAAAAGCAAGCGAGGCTATGAATTTTGTACTTAGTTTTGTTCAAAAAGCATTTAAATATGAGCTTGATAGCAAACAGTTTGGCAGAGAAAAAGTTATGTTTGCACAAGAGACTCTCTACTTTGAGAAATCAGATTGTGAAGATAGAGCCATACTATTTTCATACCTCATAAAAGAGCTCTTTGGAGTAAGTGTGCTTGGTGTAAAATATGAAGATCATATGGCAACCGCACTCTATATTCCACTTGATGGGGAGAAAGTAAAAAGCGGCTCAAAAGAGTTTGTTATTGCTGACCCAACATATATAAATGCAACAATAGGCACGGGAATGCCTAAATATAGAAACAAGTTACCGCAAAGTTTTATAACTATAAAGGGTAACTAGCATGCAGGATATATATTATGACTCACTTACTAAGCTTCCTAGTAGATTTGCTTTAATTGAGTATCTGCAAGATTTACAACATGCAAATATCTGCTTAATAGATGTGGATAATTTCAGCAATATAAATAGCGCCTACGGATTTGAAGTCGGCGATACAGTACTAGTTGAGATGGCAAGATTGATAGATATTTGCAAACCGTTTTCATCTAAACTCTTTAGACTCAATTCAGATGAGTTTATAGTTGTATGTACAGAGGTTATGAGTTCAAAAAAACTCTCTGAACTTGCAAGTTCTATTATCTCTTTTTTTGATCAAACAGAGATAGTAGTCTCAGATGAGCTGGAGATTAGAGTATCTGTTAGCATAGGTATATCTATAGGCAAAGGGAGCGATATACTAAATCACGCAAGAACTGCAGTAAAAGAGCTGCGAGAACACAAAAGATCTTCATATAAAATTTATGACCCCAACTCAAGTTTTATAAAAAAACAGCATGAGAATGTATATTGGATTCAAAAGATAAAAGAGGCGTTTGAGGAGGAGAGGCTCATAACATATTATCAGCCTATTGTTGATAACAAAACAAAGAAAATTACAAAGTATGAGTGCTTAATCAGAATATGTGAAAATGGAATTTTAACACCGCCGATAAGATTTATGGAAGCATCCAGATTAACAGGCACTCTCTCTTTAGTTACAAAAACTGTAATTGAGCAGAGTTTTAAAAAATTTAGCGATAGCGAGTATGAGTTTTCAATTAACATTACTAGTACGGATTTGTATCTAGATTACCTAGAGGAGCACCTTTTAAAATGTGTTAAAAAATATTCTATTAGACCCTCAAAAGTATCGCTAGAGATGCTTGAGGATATTAGTACAATTAACACACCTGAAATTTTAGAGCAGTTAAACTCCCTTAGATATCACGGGTTTAAAATCTCTATTGATGATTTTGGTGCTCAAAGCTCAAACTTCTCAAGACTTTTGGAATTTTCACCTGATTATCTCAAGATTGACGGCTCTTTTGTGAAGAATATTTTGAATGATAAAAAGAGTTTGATTATTGTAGAGGCTGTAGTTCTGCTTTGTAAAAAGAGCAATATTAAAATAATAGCAGAGTTTGTCCATAGCAAAGAGGTTCAAGAAAAAATAGAGGAGTTGGGAATTGACTACTCACAAGGATACTATTTCGGAGAGCCTAAAGCTGATCTGCTTTAGGTTTTTGTATCTGAGTAAGGGTATCTTTTGCATATTGTACTGCTTCATCAAATGAGTCAAGTATATTTTTGCTCCCTATTAAAGAGATTATTCCATGTCTTTTTAAATCTTTAAGCACGGAGCTGTTTACGCCTGATAGAAGTAGTTTAACATCTGATTTTTGAAGTATTTTTATCATCTGCTCAAGATCATTTAGGGCCGTAGAGTCCGCAAAAGGAACATGACGCATACGAATAATCAATATTTTGCTCTTAAGCCCTAGCTCCTTTATCATTCCGGAGTACTGTTTAGCAGAGGCAAAAAAGAGTGGACCGCTAATCTCATATATAGAGACCTCTTTAGGCAAATCAGAGTAATCCTCAATTAAATCGCTATCAACCATAGTCGGCGTTTCTATGCCGATATCTGCCATTCTTTTCATAAATAGAAGTGAGGATAAAACAACACCAATCTGTATTGCTATAGTTAAATCAACAAATATTGTAAGCAAAAAGGTATTTAAGAGAACTATAATGTCAAAAGGAGAGCCTTTTAAGATTGAGACAAAAGAGCGCCATTCGCTCATGTTGTAAGCTACAACAATTAAAATACCGGCAAGAGATGCCATGGGGATAAGTTTTGCATAGTTTGCAAATATAAGCATAATCAAAAGCAGAGTTAAAGCATGCACGATGCCTGCTATTGGAGTTCGTCCACCGTTTTTTATATTTGTTGCAGTTCTAGCTATTGCTCCGGTTGCTGCAATGCCGCCAAAGAGAGGAGTGAGTATATTTGCCACGCCTTGTGCTATAAGCTCCGTATTTGAGCGGTGGCTACTACTTATCATACCATCGGCTACAACAGCAGAGAGAAGAGACTCTAATCCGCCAAGAAGTGCAATAGTCAGAGCCGGAGCAATATAAATATGAAGAGTAGTAAAATCAATATCAGGAATAGAAAAACTAAAACTGTTTGGGATTTCGCCAAAAAACGACTCAATTGTAGAGACGGGAATATTTAGAGTTTGGACAATAATCGTGATAAAAATTATCGCAACAAAAGAGCCGGGAATTTTAGTTGTTATCTTTTTTGAGTATATTGTTATTAAAATTGTTGCGATAGTAAGCATTACTGCGTAGAGATTGGCTTCATTTACGTGAGAGAAATAATATACCCATTTTTGAAAAAACTCAGAGGGTAGTTGTTCAACATTTAACCCAAGTGCATCTTTAATCTGCGAGGAGAAGATAATAACGGCGATTCCACTTGTAAAACCGACAATAAGCGGATGAGGAAAATATTTTAAGAGATTTCCTAATCGTAAAAGCCCAAAAACTATCAGAAAAAATCCTGCCATCATGGTAGAGATAATCAGCCCGTCAACCCCATACTCTTGTACAATTGCGTAGATTATTACGATAAATGCTCCGGTAGGACCGCCGACTTGGACTCTGCTTCCGCCAAGAAGAGAGATTATAAAGCCTGCTACTATTGCGGTAATGAGACCTTTTTCAGGGGATACACCCGAGGCTACTGCAAATGCAATTGATAGAGGAAGAGCAACAATGCCTACAACAATGCCGGCAAAGATGTCTGAGAGAAGTTGTTCTTTGCTTATCCCTGATTTTATTAGAGTAAAAAGTTTAGGTTCAAAAAGCTTGCTCATTTATCTTAGTTTTTAAGTAAATCAAGCTGTTGCATTACTTTTTTTTGCTTATCTATCGCATCAGCCAGCGCTTCACGATTTTTAGCTAGAACATCTTCGGGTGCATTTGCAACAAAACGCTCATTGTTTAACATACCGGAAAACTTATCTATCTCGCGTTGCAGTTTTTCATCTTGCTTTGTTAAGCGGTTGATAATCGGTGAGAGATCAATACTTTGTGTCGGTATAAATGTCTCACACTTTTGGGAGATATCACTTATTGCATTTTCTACTTTAGAGTTAGTAAACTCTACAGTATCGACTTTAGCAAGTCTTAGTATAAAAGGTTTCATGAGCTCTTGCTCTTTTTCATTTATATTATCTATCTTAACATATGCCTTCTCTATCTTTTGGTTTGCCAAATCTACTAAAACTTTAGCACGCCTGATAGAGACTATGGTATCCATGATTATCTCAAATCTTGCTTCATCTTTTAGACGTTTTTTTGTTTTATATGGGTACTTCTTAATCATAATCGACTCTGAGGATTCAAGTGAAGTGCCGCTTAGCTCATGGTAGAGATACTCTGTAATAAAAGGCATAAAAGGGTGAAGCAGTTTCATAGCCTCCTTGAAAATCGCTCCAAGCTCTACAATAGCGCCTTTATCTGCTTTGCTTAGCTCGATTCCCCAGTCGCAAAACTCATTCCATATAAAACGGTAAAGTGCAGTTGCCGCATCATTAAATCTGTAATCATCCAAGCATGAGCGAACTTCCGCTGTTGCTACGTTTAATCTTGAGAGCATGTAGCGTCCAAGAGGAGACTCAACGCAAAAACCTTTTAAATCAGGAAATGTATCTACGTTCATTTGTAGAAACTTTGCCGCATTGTAGAGCTTATTTGTAAAGTTGCGGTTTTGTTCGAGCTTATCCGTGCTCATTCTTATATCACGCCCTTGTGCGGCACTGATTGCCAGAGTAAAACGCAAGATGTCGGCACTATATTTCTCTACCATGTCAAGAGGGTCGATTACATTGCCTTTTGATTTAGACATTTTTTGCCCATGCTCGTCACGAACAAGAGCATGAAGATATATATGATTAAATGGCAACTCGCCTATAAAACTCTCCCCCATCATCATCATTCTAGCTACCCAGAAAAAGAGAATGTCAAAGCCAGTTATGAGAAGAGAGTTCGGGTAAAAATCTTTCATATCTTGTGAACTAAATAGTTTGTCCATATCAACATCGCCATTGCAATCCAGGTTGTCCCTCTCTGGCGCTTCGCACCATTCACCTTGACCCCAGCCAAGAGTAGAAAATGGCCAAAGAGCGGAGCTAAACCAAGTATCTAGCACATCTGGGTCTTGAGAGATGTTTTTTGAAGCGCACTTTGGACATGTATGCTCTTCATCTTTTAGACTTGCCCACTCATGCTCACAATCCCCGCAGTAAAATACAGGAATCTGATGTCCCCACCAAAGCTGACGTGAGATACACCAATCTCTTAGATCGCCCATCCATGCGTTGTATGAGTTTATCCAATGAGGAGGGAAAAATTTTGCTTCGCCGTTGTTTGTTTTTTCTATAGACTTCTTTGCAACTTCACTTCTTACAAACCACTGTTTTGAGATATAAGGCTCTACTATATTTTTACATCTGTAGCAGTGACCTACTTGATGTTTGTGATCTTCGATTTTTACTACAAAGCCTTCCTCATCAAGTCTTTTTACAATAATATCACGCGCTTGGAGTCTCTCTAAACCTTTAAACTCGCCTGCGTACTCGTTTAAAATACCCTTTTCGTCAAATACTGTAATAAACTCCAAGTCATGGCGTTTACCGACTTCGTAGTCATTTTGGTCATGTGCCGGTGTAACTTTAACAACGCCGGTTCCAAAATCCATATCAACATGTTCATCAGCGATGATAGAGACTTCTCTCTGAAGAAGTGGAAGTTTAATTTTTTTACCGATTAAGTGTTTATAACGCTCATCCTCTGGATGAACCATAACTGCAGTGTCGCCAAAGTATGTCTCAGGTCTTGTCGTTGCAACTTCAACAAAGCCGCTTCCATCAGCAAAAGGATACTTTATATGGTAAAACTTACCATCATGGTCTTCATGTTCAACTTCGATGTCGCTAAGTGCACCGTCATGCGTACACCAGTTTACCATATAGTTTCCGCGAACAATTAAGCCTTGATTATAGAGATGAACAAAAGCCTCTTTTACAGATTTTTGAAGTCCGTCATCCATAGTAAAGCGCTCACGCTTCCATGCAGGAGTTACTCCCATTTTACGAAGCTGGCTTGTCATGATTGTGGCAGATTCTGCTTTCCACTCCCAAGCACGCTCTAAAAATGCGTCTCTTCCGATTTCTTCTTTTGTAGTACCCTCAGCAAGGAGTTGCTTCTCTACTACATTTTGTGTTGCAATTCCCGCATGATCGGTTCCCGGTTGCCATAGAGTTTTATAACCATCCATACGTTTATAGCGAGTGATAATATCTTGAAGTGTAAATGTAAGTGCATGACCTATATGAAGACGACCTGTGACATTAGGAGGAGGCATCATAATGGAGAAGTTTTTCCCCTCCTCTTGAATACCCTTGTTAGAGTCTACTTCAAAGTAGCCTCTCTCTTCACAGATTTTATAAAATGCATCTTCTGTTATGTTTGGTTCATAGCTCTTTTGTGACATGTAGTTGACCTTAAATCATATAAAATATTTTTGCGATTATATCCAAAAAGATGTGATGGGTCACTTAAAAGAAATGGACACTGAAGCTAATGATAGTATAATTGCACTTTTAGTTTTATAGGAGTTTTTTTGCCACTTTCGCGTTTAAATGAAGAACAATATCTAGCAGCCACATCCTCAAGTGAGCAAAATCTTATTATAGCCTCTGCCGGAACAGGTAAGACTTCGACAATTGTCGGAAGAATTGCATATTTATTAAACAAAGGCATAAAACCTGCAGAGATTTTACTTCTTACTTTTACAAATAAATCAGCCGCAGAGATGGTTCAAAGAGTTGCAGATTTTTTTGGTAAAGAGGTGGCTTCTAAGATAGATGCCGGAACTTTTCATGCGGTAAGTTATAGGTGGCTTAAAAAAGATGATAAAAGGGTTGTCTTAAAGCAGCAAAGAGAACTAAAGACGCTCTTTAGAAGTGTTTATGAAAAGCGCTCCTTTGGTCATATAGGAGCAGAAATTTCCCCATATGGCGGAAATTATCTTTATGATGTTTACTCTTTTTATCAAAACACAGAGTTAAATAGTAATTTTGAAGAGTGGGTTGAAAATAAGTATCCCGAACATGAACTTTTTGCGATGATTTATGCTGATATTGTAGATGAGTTTGAGGCTCTTAAAAAAGAGTATGGATTTGTAAACTTTAATGATTTGCTTTTAAACTTTAGGAGCATGTGCAAAACAAGAGAGCTTGGATATAAGGAGGTGCTTATAGATGAGTACCAAGATACAAACGCGCTTCAAGGCACGCTAATTGATGCCATTAATCCTCCTTCACTATTTTGTGTCGGCGATTATGACCAGAGCATTTATGCTTTTAACGGGGCAGATATCTCAATTATAGGTACATTTTCTACAAAATTTCCTGATGCAAAAGTTCATACCCTGACAAAAAATTATCGCTCAACCGTACCGATTTTATCTCTTGCAACAAAAGTAATAGAGCATAATGAAAGAATTTACCCTAAAAAACTTGAAGTCACACGTACTTACGATGCACACCCTCCAAGACTCCTCGCTTATGATGAGCTCTTTGATCAGTATCATGACATAGCGTACAAGATAAACAACACGCAAACTCCAAAAGAGGAGATAGCAGTCATCTTTAGAAACAACTCCTCGGCTGACGGCATAGAAGTAGGGCTTCGTGAGCTTGGAATAACATGTAAGCGAAAAGGAGGCACTAGCTTTTTTGATTCGCGTGAAGTAAAAGCAGTTCTTGACTTTTATACTCTTTTGGTAAATGAGTCGGATATGATGTCTTTTATACACCTTTTTGAGTTTGTAAGAGGTATAGGCAGTGCCATGGCAAAAGAGATATTTATAGCACTTAAAACTTTGGGGCATGGAAGTATATTTTACGGGCTTTATGCACCTGATGAATCTATTAAAAATCCATTTGAAAAACGAAAACTAAACCAGCAGCTTGGGTTATTTGATGATTTTTTAGAGCTTGGAAGCGTGGGTAAGTTTGCAAAACTTGGTTTTGAAGATAAGTTTATGCGTAACCCTATTTTAAAACATCCAAAACTAACAAAAGATAGTGCCACATTTTTGCATGATTTTTATCTTCTGTTTCGTGATTTAAAAGGTATTAAACAGCCCCGTATAATTGTCACTAAGATAACATCTTCTGCTATTTATAAATATATAGGAGAGATACTCTCAAGCAAAAGAGCCATGTTAAAAGACGGCACTGTCGATGAGAAACAAAAAGCTGACTCACTCTCTAAAATAGCCAGAAAGATGGTTCTTTTAGAGGAGCTATCAAAGCCATATAGTGAGCATGAGAGATTTTTAAATGCAATGATTTTGGGTTCATCAGATTTAACACAGGGTGAGGGTGTCAATCTTCTTAGCGTGCATGCTTCAAAAGGGTTGGAGTATAAAGAGGTCTATATAGTTGACTTAATGGACGGTCGTTTTCCAAATAGAAAACTGATGCAGCGCGGCGGCTCACTAGATGAGGAGAGAAGGCTTTTTTATGTAGCAGTCACTCGCGCAAAAGATATACTTTATCTCGCTTATGCAAAGTATGACAAGATAAAAAAAATCAACTTTTTACCCTCTCAGTTTCTATATGAAGCCGGACTAGTTCCAAAAGATGAAGCCTATAGGGCAATGGTATTAAAAGAGGAGGAGAAAGAGGAGTAAGCTTAAGATTTGTGCTTATAGACTACAACTTGATTACGCCCTTTTTGCTTAGCTTCATATAGTGCTTCATCTGCAAACTTATATATTTCATTAGTAGTAAAGAGTAGATTAGGTTCGATAATAATAACCCCCATGGAGACTGTTAAGTATCTGCTTGCTCTATTTTTTTCATGTTCTATTTTTTCATCTTCAATATTTTCTTTTATAGTGTTAGAAAAAGAGAGTGCTTCTGCATGATTGATACCGATACATAAAATCCCAAACTCTTCACCTCCAAGCCTAAAAGCCATATCACCGGCTCTTTTAAGAGACTCTTTTAGTTTTTCTGCTACTATTTTTATAACATTATCTCCTTCATGATGTCCATACGTATCGTTATACTGTTTGAAAAAATCTATATCTAAAATAATAAATGCTAGCGGCTGTTTTGTTCTGCTTTGTATCTTTAGATTACTCCCAAAAACTTCATCAAAGTATCGTCTATTATATAAAGAGGTCATAGAGTCAGTAATGGTCATCCTGTGTATCTCCTCTATAAAACTTCTATTTTTGCGATAAAAAATTCCATTTATGTATATAATAAATAAAATAGCGATAAGCCCTGTTAAGATTACATAAATTGAGAGTTTATTTGCCTCTTTGAGTCTGTTGTCAAGACTTTTTTCTAACAGCGCTATATTGATATCATAAAGAGCAATTATAGAATTAATGTTTTTGGTAGTTAGTTCAAAAATTTTATTTGGATCAGGAGGCACACTCTTAATATTAAGCAGATGTTTTTCTGTAAATTCTATAATATTACTTTGCGCCTTTTTCATCTTTAAATGAGGCTCTCTCATGTCAATGTTTTGCTCTGTTTTATATAAAATAGCGAGATTAAATTCCAATTTTTTTAAATTCTCTTTGATTTTGTTTAGTTGTATAGCAAAGTACTCTTTTTGTTGCTTTGTTAATTTTCTATCTTTTGTGCTTGTAGCAATTGCTCTTATTTGTCCACTATACTCTATAAGTTGTGGTAAAAGGTAGAGTACATTATCAACCATAACATAGGAGTTTAACTCTGAGTCAAGTACAAGATTGCATTCATAAGAGATTTTACTGGAGTAGTTCATCAGCTCCTCTATTATTTCAGATAAATAGTTAAAGCCAGCAGTCTTTAAAAAATCTTTCTCAATAGAATCAATAAAGCCAAGTAGCTCGGCTTTAAGCGGTGTCTTTTCATTTTGAGCGCCAATTTTTTGCTGTAGCAACATAAAGTTTTTTGAGACTTTCTCTTTTATAAGCTCTAGCTCTTTTGTTGAGTCTGCTGTTGGAGTTTGAATACATGCCAAACCTCTTAGTTTTTGAATATTAAAAACACTATTTTGAATCTCTTTTATTGTCTCTAAGCCTGTTATCTCTTCTGTTATAAATTTTAAATCTTTTTGCACCTGTAAAAAGGCATATGTAAATATTACGACAACACCTAATATAGGCATTATAGTTATTAGAATAAAATATTTAAAGTTATTTTTTCTTTTAAGAGAGTTTATCTTATTCATATCCGTTTTTTCCATTGGTTGTATAACAATTTTTAACTATTCTATCTCTAATTATCTAAAAAGAATAATTTTAAAAAAATTAGATATAAAATGTTAATAAAAATTTTATTTTAGAGTTTAAAAATTAGAGTATAATGCGAAAAAAAGGAGATTATTAATGAAAATATTAATATCAGCGATCTTAGCGTTATTTTTAGTCGGTTGTAGCAGTGAGAGTAAAGAGGAGACTCAAGACACATCAACTCAAAGCATAACTCAAAGTGCTAAAGAGCTTAAGAGTGAAGCAGAGCAAGAGGCACAAGAGCCAAAAGAGGAAGTAGTTGAAAAAGCACAAGAAGCAAAAGAGGCTGTTTCCCAAAAGACACAAGAAGCAAAAGAGGCTGTTTCCCAAAAGACACAAGAGGTAAAAGAGGCTGTTGTAGCTAAAACTAAGGAGATAGAAGAAGCAGTTACAGCACCTAAGGTAGATGCTGCGAAGATGTATCAGGTATGTGCAGCATGTCATGGTCCAGATGCTTCAAAGCCGGCTCTTGGAAAATCTCAGATTATTAAAGGTTGGGATGCTAAGAAAATAGCAGATTCACTTCACGGGTATAAAGATGGAACATATGGTGGTGCTATGAAAGGCATAATGGTAGGTCAGGTATCTAAACTCAGCGAAGATGAGATAGAAGCACTTGCAGAGTATATCTCAAAACTATAAACTATTTGGCCTAGCTTTTTATGCTAGGCTCTTTTTACTTCTTTTAATTTTTGCCTTTACCGGATGCGATTCTAAAATCTATACAAACATCCATGATAAAAATAAAATAGGTCTCTCGTTTAAAAAGTTAGAAATTATTGCAAATGATAAGTTTTCTAAAGATAGTGCAACGGCTATAATTCAAAAAAAAGGTTTTAACATCGAGAAATCGAGTTACAAACTAAGAGTCGAACATAGAGATTACACAAAAGCATGTACAAATCCACTCTCAAAAACATCTTCAGATTATAGTTATGACGGTCTGGTTGTAGCAGAGCTTTTTTATGAAGATAAAAAAATCTACACCGCATATATGGACTACAAAGGGGAGAAAAGCGAGAAACTCTTTGCCTCTTTAATTCAAAAAATGTTTGATGATATGAAAATAGAAAAAATCAATTAACAGTTTAGTTCTAATTTTCTCTAATTTTTTTAACCTCTAGAAAATAGGTATGTCCCAAATAAATCACAAAAAATATAGCCCCAAAAAATATTGCAAAAGGAACTAGGGAGAAAAGATACAGAAGCAGCGTCTTTACTCTTAATCTATTTGCGTTAAAGTAGCTTATCTGCTTGCTCTCTTCTTTAGTGCAGATGTTTGATGAGACATCAAAAGTGAGCATCTTGTGAAAAAAGTAGTATAGCGGTATATTGATTGCCACAATGTTTACAAGCGGTATAAAGTAAAAAGGTATAAGCAAAACAAAGAGCAAAACCATGGTCGCTGTCCACTTCAGAGCTAAAAAGATTGCAGAGATAGGGTTTGAGTAACCTATCATCTCTATATCCATGTAGTGTCTTTTTTGAAGCTCCTTTAAGACTAACGGTGTTAAAAAACCGATGATAATTATTGCAACAAATATGGAGGCGTATATTGTTAAAAATCCGCCAATGGCGTAGATGAAAAATGTTGCCAGCCAAGAGGTCACGGCATAGCTCATAAAAAATTTCATAATTGCCGAGCCTTCAAGCTTTGCCTCTATAGTCTCTGTGTGAGGAATACCGTCTTGTATAGTTGTTTGTGAGCTTTGAACATCTAATGAACCAAGTTGCTCAATCCCGATGCCGGCTATTACAAAAAAGAGAATATACATAACAATTAAACTAATAATAAAAGGCAAAAGAGCATATTTGAGCATTTTAGGGGTTAAAAAATCTTTTATGCTAAGAAGAAATATCTTTTGTTCGTTCATTGTAGATTCTCTTCTATGATACTAAACGCTTTTTGCATCTCATCTTGGCTGATTTTTCCGGATTTGTAAAATAGAAGCTTTGAGTCTTTAGAGAAGATAAGTATGTTTGATGCATCATCTTCTAATCCCCACTCTTTTACTAAAACACTCTTTTTGTCTTTGACATATATGGTGTCGGGAAACTCTTCTTGTTTACTCTTTAAAAGGGACTCTATTACAACATTTGGTTTCCAAGTTGCTGCAAGATTGACGATTGCAATCTCCCCATAGTTGGTTTTATCATAGCTCTTCTCATTTAACTTTTTTGAAAAATGCTCGTTTGTGTCTTTCTCATCAGGGTCTATGTAGAACATTACATATACTTTATCTTTAATTATTGATGAGTTCCAAGCAGTGCCGTCACTTGCAAGACCTCCATTTTCTGCGTCGATAACTACATTTTTTAGAGTATCGTTTATAGTAACTGCCCATACGTTTATGGTAAATATAGCCAAGAAGAGAATTGCTGTTTTTGTTGTCATGTTTTGCTCCACAATCTTTGATTTAGTTTTAACTCTTTTACAACGCTTATGGCTAGATGCAGAGTCTTTATATACTCCATGGCCACCTTATACTCCAATAAAGAGCTAAAAATAGAGGGCTCAAAGAGATCTTTTTCATAGCTTATTGCCATATATATATTTGCACCGATAAAGGAGATATAGATATCATGTTTTGATTTTTCTTTAAAGAAAAGAAGCTTTTTCATTAGTGCATTAGATAGTATGTACCTTGCTTCGACTTGATCGCTAGAGTAAACTACAAACTCTTTTTCAAACTCGGTGTCATCCATTTTTACAAGCTCATCTCTTGAGATGTTATTTGATTGTAGCCAGTGACCTATAAGAGATCCAAAACTGTTTTGAGCAGTATCGGGCAGAACTACCGTCTCGCCGTAAAAATGTTTGTTAAAATCTGCAACTAAAAAAAGACCCTGAAATAAAGTGCTCCAACTCTCTTTGCCTCTTGAGTTTTTATGCCTTTTTTGGGCATGAATGTCTGAAAACTGTATGTTAATGTTATCTATTTTTCCCTTTACATAGTCGTTTCCACTTAGTCTGTCGGGCTTTGAGAAAAGGTTTGAGTGCTCAAATAAGTAGTCTGAGACGTGCGTTGTAGATGAGTAGAGCAAGGAGTTGTCGATTGCATGAATGAGCGGTTTTATTACGTTTAGTTTAAATTCATGGGTATAATCTTTTATCAAAAACTTATATATAATTGTCCCTAGAACTATATATGCAACTAAGATAAATTCATAAAAATCTCCTATCGCATAAGCAATTAGAGCAAATAAAAGAGTATAGATAATCGAGATAAGAATCATTCTCTCTTTTACTTTTTTTCTCTTATCTTCAAGATTTTTCAGAGTAGGAAATAGATTCTTATAATAAAAATCCGTAAGCTCGCTTACACTTTTCATCTAAGTAAGCCTTTAATTAAAAAGCTCTTTAACATTTATGTTTTTGCGTTGGCTCTCAACTATCTCAAATACCTCTTTTTGCTTGTAGCTCATAAGCGAAGCCATATAGTTTGTAGGTATCATCTCAATTGCATTGTTATAGTCTGTTACGGCTTGATTATATGCACGTCTTGCGGCTGAAATCTGCTCTTCAACTTCATTTAGAGTACGCTGAAGATGCATTACGTTTTCATTTGCTTTTAATTCAGGATAGTTCTCAACAGCTACCATTATAGAGCCAAGAGCGGAGCTTACTTTTGCATCTAGAGTTATTTTTTGCTCATCGCTGATATTTGGCCTGTTTGCTTCTGCGCGAAGTTTTGTGACCTCCTCTAGAAGCGACTTCTCATGCTCCATATATTTGTTCACCGATGCGACAAGGTTTGGGATGAGGTCGTAGCGTTTTTTAAGAACAGTATCAACACTTGCAAATATATTTGTAACCTGATTCTTCTTTGCAACGAGTGAGTTGTACATTAAAATTAGGATAAGAGCAATTACTATAAGAATTATAAGCGGTGTTGACATGTAGGAATCCTTCTGTTTATATAAAAGTAGTTTATCCAAAAAGAGTTAAGATTTTGTTTTTGTTAATGTGGCGATATTACATAAAATATGCTATAACGGTATATGATTTTTGTATTAGGAGATAAACGATGTTTAAAAAGCTACTCTCAAGCAAAAGATATTATGCAAAAGATGATATTAGAGAGGATGATGAGCAGAAGTATTACAGAAGCAGTTTTCATAAAGATTACGACAGAGTAATATTTTGCAACTCCTTTAGAAGACTCTCAAAAAAGACGCAGGTTCACCCGCTCTCAAAAAACGACCATGTACACAACAGACTTACACACAGCTTGGAAGTCGCAAGTGTAGGGCGAAGTCTCGGGCTTAGAGCAGGGGAATTTTTAAGTAAAAGATACCCACAAATGGAGATAGACCCTTATGATGTGGCGTATATTATCCAGACGGCATGTTTGGCTCATGACATCGGAAATCCGCCTTTTGGACATGCGGGAGAGGAGGTTATAAAAGAGTGGTTTAAGAGCAACAAAGAGAAGAGTTTTTTAAAGGAACTACGAGTAGATGAGCTTGAAGATTTTATCCATATTGACGGAAATGCTCAAAGCTTTAGAGTCGTGAGTCAGATAGAGAACAACCTTTTTAACGGTGGAATGAGGCTTACTTTTGCAACACTGGGTGCTTTGGTAAAGTATCCTCACGACTCAAGCAGATGTGAACATCTGGGCAAATCAAAGTTCAACTTTTTTCAAAGCGAAGCGGAGTTCTTTAAGACTCTATTTTTAGAGTTAGGACTTGTTGAGAGAGACGGCTCATATAAAAGGCATCCACTCTCATACCTTATGGAAGCAGCTGATGACATCTGCTACGGGCTTTTGGATCTGCAAGATGCAGTTGAGTTAAAAATCATAACGCTTCAAGATACAAAAACTATCTTTACTCTTCTATGCTCAAAAGAAGAGGTTAGTAAGATATATAAGGATGATAGATACTCTGATATTAAAAAAATCTCAAGACTTGTTGCTATCTCGATTCATAACTTGGCCGTGCATACAATGGAAGTGTTTGAAGATAATTTTGATGCAATTATGAGTGAAAAGCAACCAAAGAATTTGATAGAGCTTTTTACAAACAAAGAGTACAAAAGAGCCATAGAAGAGGCAAAAAGTCTTGCTAGCAAAGAGATATTTAACGAAAAAAGAAAGATAGAGCTTGAACTTGGAGCGTACAATATCATTGAGACGCTATTAGATAACCTCATACATGCAACATACGATTTTTACAAAAAGGGTGATGAGGAGAAGCTATCTTTTAGATATAAACGTGCTTTAGAACTTATGCAAGAAGATAGACCTCAAAAGGGAGAGAGTCTATATAACATGTATCAAAGAGTTGTTGACTATATAGTTGGAATGACGGATAATCATGCAAAGTATGTTGCAAATCAGCTAAATGGGATGGGGATTTAAATATTTAAACTTTAGTGATATCTTTTGCCGCCAAATATCCACTTGCCCAAGCAAAGGCAAAGTTATATCCGCCTCTTTTGCCTACAACATCCAACACCTCTCCGCAGAAGTATAGATTTTTCTGTTTTAATGACTCAAAAGTTTTTGGATTTATCTCTGTGGTATCGACTCCACCGCCTGCTACTTCTGCGTGACGAAAACCATGTGTGTCACTTACCTCAAAGCGCCAGTTTAAGAGCTGGTTTGCTATTTTTTTGGCTAGTTTCATATTGATTTCATTATTACATGTAGAAGCTAGAATATCTAAATCTTCTAAAATAGCTTGAGCAATTTTTAGCGGAACAAGCCCTGCTAAGATATCTAAAATAGAAAAATGAGGCATATTTTGAGCAAGAGTGCTTATATGAGATGAGAGCTTTTGCGCAGTAAAGGCGGGAAGCAGATTTACTGAGATGCTTACATGTGAATGCTCCATCAAAGCGACACTTGCTCCTTGAGAGATATCTAATATCGCAAATCCTGAGGCACCGTAGTCTGTAAAAAGAATATCTCCCTTACATGTAAGCTCTTTTTTACTATTTATAAGAAGTGTAACCTCCCCACTAGCCTTGGCTCCGCTCATCTTTTTTACAATTTTTGAATCAAGATGAAGTTGCACAAGTGAAGGATAGGTCGGGATTATATTGTGTCCAAAGGCTTTTGCAAACTCAACTCCGTCACTGTTTCCACCAAGATGTGAAGCAGCCTCAGAACCTGTTGCTACGACAACTGCGTCATGCTCATATAAGAGCTTTTTAATGTCCGTTATTTTTGTATCCGTATGAAAAGTAACGCCTAGGTTTTTGGCATAATTAATCAGCAGAGATGCAACGCTTTTTGCTTCGTTGCTAAGAGGATAGACTCGTCCGTCATCTTTTATGTCAAGTAAAAGCCCAATGCTATGGCAGAACTTCTCAAACTTAACAAAGCCAAACTCTTTAAGTGCAAACTCTACAAATAGAGGATTTTGTGAGAAGTAATCATGATAAGTGAGGTTTGTATTTGTAATGTTGCAGCGCCCGTTTCCGGAGACCAGAATCTTCTTAGCACATTTAGAATTTTGTTCAAAAATATCTACATCTATATTCTCTTTGGCACAAAATATAGCACACAAAAGTCCAGATGCACCGCCGCCGATAATTGCTGCTTTTTTCACTATAGTGTCACTACTTTTGCACCGAATCCACCCAGATACTGTGGTGCATCTTCAAATTTCTTGACTTTTGGATGAGCTTTTAGGAACTCTTTGACGGCGTAGGAGAGTTTTCCCGTTCCTATGCCGTGATAGACTACAACTTCATCCCATCCGTTTATGAGTGCGTCGGAGATAAATTTGTCCAAAACCTCATTTGCTTCTTCGGCTCTCATACCGTGAAGATCACACTTTAAGCCCGCTTTTTTTTCAACATTTAATTTTACATCGGTAGTTGGCTTCTGTTTTATGAGCTGAGTGTGTTTTAGTTGCGATGTCTTAACGCGTACTCGCATTCCATCAAGTTCTACAATCGCCTCTTTTTTATCTTTCATGGCGACTATAACGCCTTTTTTGCTATGATATTTAACATTATCGCCGACTTTAAACTCTATATGTGGAGTTATTTTCTCTTTTTTTTCAAGGGGGAGCTTTTTATTGGCTTCATTCATCGCTCTGTGAATAGCCTTCATATCTCCAGCGCGAGCTGCTTGCTTTGCCTCATCTATAGCAGTTTTATAACTCTCTTTGAGCAAATTTTTCTCACGTTGGAGCTCCTCAAAAAGCTTGATTTCCTGCTCTTTTAGAGTCCGCTCTTTTATCTGCAGCTCTTCTATTTTTTCATCAACTTTTTTGTGCTTTTGTTTAAGCTCGCGCTCTAGTTGTGAGCCTCTCTCTATAAGCATGTTTAGCTTTTCGCTGTTGTCACCGTAGAGAGCTTTTGCTTCTTGAACGATTTTGTTTGAGATGCCGTATCTCTGTGCGGTCTCAAATGCGTAACTCTTACCTATAATCCCTTGCATAAACTCATAGGTCGGAGCTCTATTTTGCTCATCATAAATAGCTGCCATAAGCTCAACATCATCACGATCTGCCATAAGAGCAGCTAGTCGCTTGTGATGGGTTGTTACTACGATTTTTTGTCCGCGTAAAATTAACTCATCAAGTATTACTTTAAATAGTGCGGCAGCCTCATCACTATCCGTTCCCAGCTCTATCTCATCGACTCCGATAAGTGCATCTCTGTACTCAAATATTTTTGAGAACTGCTGCATTCGTCCTGCAAAAGTAGAGATATCGTTTTTTACATTTTGCGGATCATCAATGACTGCCAATATATTTTTAAAGCTTCCTATGTGAGACTTATGTTCATTTAGCTTCATGGGTATGATATATTTTGCCATAAAAGCCGCACTTAAAATTGATTTTAAGAGCATAGTCTTACCACCGGCATTTACACCTGTGACCATAAGTATATTTTTGGAAAAGTCCACATGTATAGGCTTTGCATTGTGAAGTGCAGGGTGAATGAAACTATCTAAAATAATTTTTGAATCTTTTTTTGACTTAATGAGTTGGAGATTTTTACTCTTTGCAAACAGGACTCTGGCTTGATAGTTATCAAACTTTGTAAACTCTTTATCGACAAAGTTTATAAAAGGTAAGAGCTCCGAGAGTTTTGATGAGAACTCTTTTGCATAAGTGTAAAAGATAGCTTCTCTCTCTTGGTTTATGTAGCGTATCTGCTCTTTTGTCTTTAGTATGCTATCGGGAGAGACATAAAAACCACCGCTTGCACTTCTGCCTACTACTGCGCCTTTTAGCACATGATTAAATCCACCGCGAACAAGGAGACACTCCTCGTCATTGATGAGATGAATTTGGGTATCAATAAGGTAGGGCGATATTTTTTGAGTGGAGGTAAGCCTTTTTAAAGAGCCGCTCATGTTGGCTTTATGCTCTTTTATTCTGGCACTTAAAGCAAAAAGAGTCTCATCTAGATTCTCATCAAATTTGCCCTCATTAGTAAAGTACTGCTCAACATCTAAAAATTTTTGCTCAACTACAAATCTATCCATCCATTCGCCGATAATGCCTTGGAGATTTTTATTTTTAAAATATCTAAAATAGCGTACGACTTTAATAATTTCAAAAATCTGTTCAAATTGTAGTACGCCATGTTTTTTTAGATGAAGTTTTATATTTGTAAAGTCAGCTACTTTTGGGGGAGCTTTAAACTCTATGGCATCAAGTGCCATAATAAAGCGGTAGTGAAGTTCTTGGTCACCCTCCATGTAAAGAGAGTCATCTCGTGAGAAAAATTGTCTAAATAGGGCAATATGCTCGCCTAAATCTAGCTGATTGATTAGTAAATCAATCCTTGAATCACTCTCTACTCGCATTTAGATGCACTAATCATCTGACCATAGTATGGAGTGTTCTCTTTACCTATGAAAGTGTATGTGCCTATACTAAGTGTAAAGTTCTCTTTGTTTACCTCTACGCCTTGGCAAATGATTGTACTATTTTGGTTATATCTTAAAACAGCATCAAGCATCATTTGAGTTCTTTTGTCATTATATTTATTGTATGCTATAGCAAATAAAACGATAGATAAAACTATTCCGGTTACTACTGTTTTTTGAGAACGGGTTAGTTCAGTAAAGTAGTGCAGTGCTAAAAAGAAGAGAGCTACAACTACTAGCCCAGCTATATATGCCATTATGCAGTTCCTCTTATCTGGTAAGTTAAGTCACCGGCACCAAAACCGATGATAAGACCTTTGTCTAATATTTTTAACACTTCTTTATCTTTCATGATAGTAATAGTGTTGTTTGCTCTTGTTATATTGTCAGCCATAATTAAGTTGTACCTTTTAAATTTCTCTTTGAAGTCAATCTCTTTTATCGACTCGCCTGCAGACCAAACAGGAAGTATTATAAGCTCCTCTGCCCCTTCAAAACACTTTATAAACTCTTCAAGATTGTCTATAGTCCTTGAGTATTTATGCGGTTGCCAGATTGCCGTAATCTTATCAAATCCTTTTAAAAGAGCATACTCTTTGACCGACTCAAAGGTAGCTTTTATCTCTGTAGGGTGATGACCGTAATCGTCTATTATTACGCTTCCTTTTTCAGATCCGACAATATCAAAGCGTTTTTTAATACCCTTAAAAGTAAGTATCTTCTCTCTAATTATCTCAATATCCATGGACTCATTTGCTGCTAAAATAGCCAAAGAGGCATCAAGTGCAATGTGTTTTCCAAATCCCCAAACATCAAAACTGCCCAAATCTTTAAGGGTAAATCTCGTATGAGGCTCATTATCAATCAGTACAAATTTTATATCTGTGATATCTTTGCTTGGGTAGAGCCACTTAGCATCAACTTCATCAATAAGTTTGCTTAAAAATGGGTCTTCTGCATTTAAGACACGGCAAGGTGCAGATTTTATAAATGTTTTGTAAGAGTCGTAAAAAAGCTCGTAATTATAGTCATAATACTCCATATGCTCAGGCTCGGCGTTTATAACAATTGCACAGTGTGGGATTGAGTTTATAAAACTGCCATCACTCTCATCTGCTTCAAAGAGCATTACATCGCTTTGCGGGTTATATCGTACATTTGAGCCAAATGCTTTTGACTCTGCACCTATGATTGCAGAGCCCTCCATGATAGCCGTTAGTATTGCAGTTGTAGTACTTTTGCCATGTGCGCCTGCGACAGAGTAAACTTTTAAGTTGTTTAAAATACGCAGTAGCGCCTCTCGACGGGCAAGAACCTCGATACCTTTTTCTTTTGCTTCAACGATTTCAGGATTATCAGGACGGATAATAGCAGAGTGAACAACTAACTCCTGATCTGTTATAGCAGAGGCATCATGAGGAACTGTAACTTTAATGCCAAGCTTACGAAGTTTTTTAGTTATTACCGTATCAGATATATCCGAACCGCTTATCTCATGACCTTGAAAGTGCATGTACTGCGCCAACCCTGATATCCCAATTCCGCCAATACCAATAAAATGAATTTTCATTCGCTTACTCCGTATCTATTTTGGGGTTGTCTAGCAATTTCTGTGCCTCGCTGTTAAAGCAACTTATATAAAACGTTCCCGCATCTTGTGTTGAATCAATATCGGCTATATCTGATAAGAAATTATCAAAAGAGACGTTTTCTTTAGAGGCAATCCAGTGAAATTTAAGAGCCGATGAAAACTTCTTGTCATTACTAAGTCCGCTTAAAACTTCAAAAAGAGCACTCGCATCAGATGTTTTTCCTGCGCTGTAATGCTCTATGGCATACTCATACAGAGCTCTTAGCGTTGCAAAGTCTTGAACTTCACTCATATCCATTACTCTGTGTGTCTCAAGCGTGTCTGTTAATCTCTCTAGTGCTAAATCAAGTATATTTATATAAAAATTTTGAAGCATATCTTCATCAAAAGTGTCATGTGCACGCTGCTCAAGTAGATATAAAGAGGCTATGTCAGAGTTTTGTTGTGCTTGAAGCACCTCTGCTTTTAATTTTTCTGTTTCACTCACGATAGACACTCCTTTATTCTCTTTAGTGCATTTTTTGTTTTTTTCGGATCTTCAACAAGCGCGATTCTTATAAAATCTTTGCCGGGATTTATACAATTCTCATCGTCTCTAGCTAAATACTCTCCGGGTAAAACTTTTACATTGTATTTGCTATATAGCTTTTTTGTAAACTCAAGTGCATTTGGAACTTTTAGCCAAATGTAAAAGGTAGCATCTGGAATCTCAATACCTAAAATCTCGCGCGCGGCTTCAAAGTTTTGTTTATAAATTGCTCTTGCATCTTCTACATGCTGCTCATCACTCCAAGCAGCCGCTGCAGCACTTTGAAGCGGAAGAGGGGAGGCACAACCTATGTAGGTTCTATAGCTCATGTACTCTTTTAGTATCTTTTCATCACCTGCAATAAAACCTGAGCGAAGTCCTGGAGCGGATGAGCGTTTTGAGATGGAGTTAACAATAAGAATATTTTTAAACTCCCTGTTTCCTACATGTAATGATGCCTCAAGAAGTGAGGGAATCGGCTTGTCTGTATAAATTTCGCTGTAACACTCATCATTTAAAAGTACAAAATTATGCTTAAGTGCGAGCTTAACCCACTCGCCAAGCTCATCAAGAGTGAGCGTGGATGTAGTGGGATTATTTGGAAAGTTTAAAATTACAAGATGAGATGCAGATAACTTCTCCTCATCAATTAGAGGCTTAAAGTTATTTTCTTGTGTAAGATTTAGATAGATTGTTTTTGCTCTTGAAGCGATTGCCGCACCCTCATAAATCTGATAAAAAGGATTTGTAAAGGCGATGCAAGGCTCTTTTTTATCAAAAAGTAGAAATTGAGGGAAGTTAAAAAGTACCTCTCTTGTTCCAAAAGTAGGGATAATCTGCTCATTGCTAAGATTGACGCCAAATCTTTTTGCAACAAAGGCTCTTTGAGCTTCTCTTAGCTCATCTTCACCGATAGTTTTAGGATATTTTCTAAGAAGATTGGCATTTTTGCAAAGCGTTTTTTGAATAAAGTCAGGAGTTTCAAATTGTGGTTCGCCTATGGTTAAAACAGATGGTTCATACTCTTTATTTGGCGCAATCTCTTTAAGTAAATTATTAAGTTTTTCAAATGGATAGGGTTCAAAATTCATAGTTTTTAGTGCCTTTAATAGTAGGTGAAATTATATCTAAAATCTATAAAATAGAGGTTAATGGCTGTCAAACTCCTCTAGGCACGAAGCCTCTCCCTCTGAGACTCTACAGTAGCTTGAACCTTTATCAAAAGAGATCATATATGGACGCTGCTTTATATCAAGACTCTTTGCAACATCTGCAATCTCTTCAATCATATCTAATGTAGTTTGTCTGGCTTTATAGTTGCTTAGTTCTATCTCATCTTCATATACCATTATATCTATAAGTGTCTCTTTTGGATTTAAGGACTCATATATGTAGTGTATTGTCTCCTCGGAGTTAAGAATAGGAAGTCTGTATAGAAATACATAGTAAGTGTTAGATAGTTGCAACATTTTGTTCTCATCTATCTTTTTTATTAGCGCACGAGAGTAATCGCAGAGCGGGTCTACAAAAACATATATATCGCTATCCGTGCCCGTACCGAATTTAATAGCATATTTTGATATCGCTTCAAGATCTGCTTTTGGTTTTTGTGCAACAGAAACACTTTGGGCAGCTCCAAGATTGAAAATCAGAAAAAATATAATTGATAAAATTTTCATATAAACTCCATTATGCTTTTGGAAGAGAGAACTTCTGGGTAATATATTCGCCCTCACTGTTAAAAAACAGATAATACAAGAAGTCTTTTTTAACACTTAGTCCGGCTAGATATCTTAGTGCTAGGTTTGCTTGAAGAGATGCTACATGCATAACTATAGGAGCGGTAATACCGGCTGGAGTTTTTGATGTTATTTTAAAGGCATCTCTAAAAGAGGAGTCCTTAAAAAAGCAGACCTGCCCATGATATGCTTCAACACTTCCATATATCCAAGGCGATTTTTTATCTCTGCAGTAACTGTCTATTTCGCCTCTAGTAGGAAGATTGTCTGTTGCATCAATAATTAAATCAACATAAATATTCTTTTTGCACCACTCATCAAATCTGCACTCATGCGCAATAGCCTTGACAAAGGGGCATCTATTCTCAATAAGCGCTGCATTAATAGCAGCTTTATTTTTGCCCTCATCACCAATTTTAAATGCAATCTGTCTATGGATGTTGTGAGTTGAGACTTCATCAAAATCTATCATATGTATTTCACCAATACCGCTTGAACCAAGAGCAAATGCTAGAGAACTTCCAAGTCCGCCGGCACCTACAACCGCTATCTTTTTATCTTGCAAAGAGAGTTGAGTCTCCTCCCCCCAAAGTTGTACTTGACGTTGAAAATAGTTCATCATAAGCTACTCCTTTTATGTATCATATCCCTAAAGCCCCAGAATCTTCTTGCAGCAAGAACTTCTGAGTGGTGCATCTGAACAATCATAAGCTCCTCTTTGTTTCCTAAATGCTCTAGAAGCTCGCCGTTTGGAGAAGCTAAAAGCGAATCTCCGTAAAAACGCCATGTAAACTCTTTATCCTTATATTCACCTATCCTATTTGCTCTTAAAATATAGCAGTTTTGAGTAAATGCCCGAGAGAGAACAAGCGCTTTCCATCTCTCGTAAGAGTCAAATGTCGATACACTCGGTACTAAGATACAATCAACATTTTTATGACTAAGCTCTTCAAATATTTTATCAAAATGGAGCTCAAATCCACTAATTATAGCAAATTTAAACCCCTCTATCTTAAATATTAAAGGGGCTTCTATAGCCTTTTGTTCATTTGCAAAAAACTTCTCCTCATTCCAGTGCGGATAGTTTATAAGAAGCTGCTGTTGGTAGTAGGAAGTAGATGATGGAGCAAACTTTGCAATAACTTTGTAGATATTTGCTTTTTTAACAATAATAATTGGTGCGATAATAGTGAGATTATAAGTAGAAGCTAGCTCTCTTAGGACTTTTATTTGATGCTCTGAATGCTCTTTTATCATGTCGTTTGAAAGAGTTTGAAGTTCTTTAAAAAATGGGTTTAGTATATATTCGCCTAAAAGAAGAACCTTTACTCCCTGTTTGCTTGCGATTCTAATATAGTTGTATAGCTTAGTTGAGCTCATACCTTGAGCACTTAGTTGAAGCACCGCAGCTAGCACTACTCTGCCTTTATCTTTGTTATTTTTATCTCTGCATCTTCTAGTATTTTTTGAGCTTTTGAGAGTTCACTCATACCCTCTTCATACGCTTTTACACTATCTGCTAACGTAATCTCAGGGTTCATTAAAGTATCTAGAATTTTTTTTGCATTTTGCAGTTTTGATTCAAAACCTTCGGTTTCTTTAGTTAAAGCCTCTTTAGCCATTTAACGCCTCCTCTATATATTTTTCAAACTTATTAACTTCTACCAAAAAGGAGTCATGCCCATAGTCACTCTTTACATCTAGATAGTGATGATTTTTGTATCCTATTTTAGTTAAAGTATCACTAATCTCTTTCATCTCATAGCTTCTAAAGAGTAGGTCATTACTAAAGCTAATTAGATGTAGCTGAGTATTTACTTTTTGCAGAGCCTCACTGAGCGAGTCAAATCCGCGTGAGAGATCATAAATATTTATCGCTTTTGTAATGTACAGGTAAGACAACGGGTCAAACCACTTTGTAAAATTATATCCATTGTACTCTAAAAAAAGCTCCACTTGAAACTTTCCAAATAGCTCGTAAAGTCCATCTGTACTTTTATACTCTCTGCCAAATTTGCCCTGCATCGACTCATGCGAGAGAAAACTAATATGCCCTGCCATTCTTCCGACTGCTAAGCCCGATAATCCACTTTTTACAATATCTTCGTGCTCGTAGTATCCGCCTTTGAAATCAGGATCTTTTAGTATCGCTTCTTGAGCTATTTTATTAAATGCGATAGCCCAAGGTTGAGTTGCATGCGTTGTGGCTAAAGATATTGTTTTTGATGCAAAATCAGGGTAATGAACTGCAAAATGAAGTGCTTGCATACCGCCCATAGAGCCGCCTATAATCGCATGAACGTTATGAATGCCGAGTTTGTCAAAAAGAATTCTTTGAGCCTTGACCATATCTTTTATGGTAATAACCGGAAATTTGTAACGGTATGGATTTTGATGCGGGTGTTGTGGACTCATAGGACCTGTTGAACCAAAACAGCTTCCTATAACATTTGTACAAATAACAAAGTATTTATCGGTATCAACCGCTTTTGAAGGACCTATTAGATTATCCCACCAGCCGGGTTTTTTATCGCCCTCATAAGTTCCTGCACAGTGGTGTGAACCTGTTAGTGCATGGCATATGACGATAACATTACTTTTGTCGTCATTTAGAGTACCGTATGTTTCGTAAGCAATGTCGTATGGTTCTAAAATACGTCCACTCTCTAGATAGAGTGGATTTGTAAAATGTTCTGTATGTGTCTTAAGGTTTAGTGACAAATTTACGCCTCAAGAGCCTGTTTTATATCCGCTATTAAGTCAGTAATACTCTCTAAGCCGCAAGAGATTCTAATAAGCCCTGCAGGAACTCCGCAAGCTGCAAGCTCCTCTTGAGTAAGCTGCTGGTGAGTGGTTGAAGCAGGGTGTGTAATTATTGATTTAGAGTCGCCTATATTTACAACAAGCGAGTAGAGATTAGTTGCATCAACCACTTTTACTGCTTCTTGAAGTGAGGCTACTTCAAAACTAAGAAGACCGCTGCTTGCGCCCTCGTCAAAATATTTTTGAGCATTTTTATAGTTTGTATTGTTTTTTAGTCCAGGATAGTTTACCTTTTTTACTTTTGGGTGTGATTCTAAAAACTCTGCCAACAAAAGGGCGTTTTTCGAGTGTTCTCTCATGCGAAGCGACAACGTCTCCATCCCTTGAATAAATAACCATGAGTTAAATGGAGATACAACAGCACCTAAATCCCTAAGCAGGGAAAGGCGAGCACGAAGTGTAAACGGAGGAAGCGGTACATCAACATAAACTAGACCATGATAAGAGGGGTCAGGCTCATTGAAGTGTGCGTAGCGAGGATTTGATTTTAATTTTTCAACCAAATCTTTTCTCTCTACTAATATTCCGCCGATAGCAAGACCTTGACCTGTCGTATATTTGCTTGCACTATGAACGGTTATATCTGCACCATGCTCAAGTGGGCGACATAAAGCCGGAGTTGCTACCGTATTGTCAACCACTGTCAA
>Ga0265293_10001006_pt1 | contig 63730 bp, 58 predicted proteins | sample Munlanlewell138R_FD_192505 | JGI IMG/M metagenome (GOLD analysis project Ga0265293, IMG submission 192505) | Leachate microbial communities from a municipal landfill in Southern Ontario, Canada - Leachate well 138R | ecosystem: Engineered > Solid waste > Landfill > Unclassified | place: Canada...
CATCCGCCGCGACTACCTGCACAAGACCACGACCACGATTAGCCAAAACCACGCGATGGTGTGTATAGAGGATTTGCAGGTACGCAATATGAGCAAGTCAGCGGCAGGAAGTACCGACATGCCAGGGAGTAACGTCAACGCCAAGTCGGGCCTGAACAAAGCGATTCTCGATCAAGGCTGGTTCGAGTTCCGCCGACAACTAGAGTATAAGCAAGCGTGGCGAGGCGGTGACGTGGTGGCGGTTAACCCACGTAACACCAGCCGAACGTGCCCGAGTTGCGGGCACGTGTCGGCAGAGAACCGCCAGACCCAATCCCGCTTTGCCTGTATGAATTGTGGGTTCGAGGAAAATGCCGATCTGGTTGGCGCAATCAATATCTTAGCGGCAGGGCATGCCGTGTTGGCCTGTGGAGGAACGGTGCGGTCAGACCGTCCAGCGAAGCAGGAACCCACCGAAGCGGCTAAGCAGGCGTTCTCTTTTGCTTAGTGCCGTAGGAATCGCCTTCCTTCAGGTGGGCGAGGACGTCAAATGAATGAATCGGGGCCTCTTGCAACGCGCCTGGATATTAGCGCCAGTCGCTTCAATTCACTGGTTTCCAGTCTGGGCTTTAATGTTGGCGTAGACCTGTTTATGAAAAATGAAGCTGATTTGCGGGCAGACCTGCAGGTCAGCTGGGATCATGAATGGCAGGATAAGGATGCGATACTTGATGTGAATTTTTCTGGCTATCCTCAGGTAGGATTTAGTAGCAGGAATAAGGTAAGAGGGCGTGATTCATTGGGTTTGCAAGCGGGTTTGGCTTACCAGGTAAATGAGAACCTCTCGCTTGGTGCCAATATTTCCAGCCAGTTTTTCCGTGCCGGACAAAATTCGCTGGCCGGTAATGTGTCGCTGAATTGGCAGTTCTGAACAGTGCGAATTATTGCATTGCAAATGCCTAAGCAATAAGCTCACGCCAGCAAGCAAAGTTGTGCCAGGCGTTGCCGCTTGTCTGAAAACAGGTACGTTAAAAACGTTAAGCTGTTTGACATTGGCGGAAGTCCCGGCACTGGCCTGTCAAGAGCCTATTTGGTGTGGGCGCTGAAGTCGCCCGTGATCGGGTCGCGTACAAATAATAAGCCTGTGGCAATACCAAAGTACGCGCCATGCAGGGTTAGCTCGCCGGATTGCACCCGTTCGCGTACGGACGGAAAGGTCATGAGGTTGTCCAGGCTGTATTCGACCACCGCCCATTCAAGCTGGCGTATCCAGTTTTGACGGTCTCCTTGTGGTGGCCCCAGTTTATCAGCCACCGGGGCAATCTGAGACATCCACTTTCCAATGAAATCACGCTGTGACAGCGGTGCTGCCTTGTTGGCATAGGCTGCAATGCCCCCACAACTTGCATGGCCCAGTACAACAATATGCTTAACCTTCAGGGCATTAACTGCGAATTCAACTGCGGCACTGGTGCCATGAAAAGATGTTTCAACATCTGACTCACAGGGGGGGATCAGGTTGGCAATATTTCGAATAACAAATATTTCACCTGGACCGGCATCAAAGATGGTTTCTGGCGCAACTCTTGAATCGCCACAACCAATAATCATGATCTCAGGATGTTGCCCGTCTTCTTCAAGTTTTTTATAACGGGCATGTTCTCGTTCAAGTCGGCCATTCAGGAAGGAAGCATAGCCTTCAGAAAGTTTTTTGGGAAACATAATGATATTTTGCTTTTGTGCTTTTGGATAAGGGAATTAATTTTATCATTGATCAGATTAATCTCTTTTTTGTCGCAGGGACGAATAAATAAATTCTCAGGTATTGATTTTTTCTGGCTGCATGGCAATAAGTAAACAGCTTATCGACATGGCGTTAGCTCAATCCTGTTGTTGGCTTGTACACAATCGTTATTTCAGGTAGAATTTTTCGCGGGTGTTAGCACTGCAGTGTCGCAGTGAAACAGGTTAATGCGTTGGTCGGGCCGCCACGCGGAGTAGACATACTTATGAACCAACACCCGTCACGGCAGCCCTTGCCGCGTGCGCAAGTTTTGGCTGAGCGCGCTTTTTCAACACTAGACCGTTTTCTTCATATTGAAGCGGTGAGCGGTATTGTTTTGCTGGTGGCAGCCGCCATTGCATTGATCTGGGCCAATACCTCTTTTTCGGCAAGTTATCACGATCTTTGGCACACGCCATTTTCCATTGGCATTGGCACCTATGTGTTTTCGCAATCGTTGCATTTTTGGATTAACGATGCGCTAATGACCGTTTTTTTTCTGGTGGTTGGAATGGAGATCCGCCGGGAAATTCATGAAGGGGCCTTATCCAATTTCAGGCTTGCCGCATTGCCACTTGCTGCAGCCATGGGAGGTGTCGTTGCACCGGCCCTGATATATCTTGTCTTTAATAGCGCTCCCCCCAATAGTGCCGGATGGGCGGTGCCTACCGCCACGGATATTGCCTTTGCTGTGGGCGTACTGGCTTTGCTGGGGCGATCCATTCCCGGCAATGTCCGGGTGTTTTTGCTGGCCTTGGCTATTATTGATGATATTGTGGCTGTGCTGATTATTGCAGTGTTTTATTCTGGCGGCCTGGATTACAGTGGCTTGCTGATTGCGGCACTGGGAATAATGATGGTACTTGGGTTGCAGATGATTGGCACAACTTCGGCTTATGCTTATGTGTTGCCTGGTGCTGTCTTGTGGATAGGTTTGCTGCAAACGGGGGCGCATCCAACCCTGGCGGGTGTTGTGCTGGGTTTGATGACGCCAGTATTGCCCGGTCGCATGAAAGAGCCGCCTTTAATGCTGGCGTCAGAGGCTATTAATACGTTTTCTCATCTCAATAAGCAAGACGCTTCACCCAATCACCTTGCTGAGCCCGTGAAGCAGCTTAAACGTGCCCAGCGTGAACTGATAGCACCGGTAACTCGCGTTCAAATGGCCCTGCATCCGTGGGTGGCTTATGGAGTTATGCCATTGTTTGCGCTGGCCAATGCAGGGGTTACCCTGGATGGGGTAGATTTGGCAATGGGGGGTTCACAATCGGTTTTACTGGGCATCTTGCTGGCATTGGTACTTGGCAAGCCGTTTGGCGTAATTGCCGCCAGTTGGCTGGTCGTCCGTTTGGGATGGTGTGTGCTCCCCCCCGGATTGAGCTGGGGTGGTATCGGTCTGGTTGGGTTGTTGGCAGGAATTGGTTTTACCATGTCGATTTTTATTGCCACGCTTGGATTGGCAGATCCCAATCTGCTTGGGGCCGCAAAGCTGGGCGTATTATTGGCTTCACTGACTGCCGCCATCGTTGGCTTAAGTTGGGGGTGCTTCTACAAAAAAAGGCATAAGTAAAAATCGCCGATTTGTGCAAGCCTGGCCTCAGACCTGTGTGGGCAGGGCTTGCATCACTTGAGCAAGTTTTTCTATATCATTTTGCGTAAAGTAAGAATTTGTTCGCTGCGGCCAAAAGGACCATGGATATCGTGCAGTACCGAGCTGGTTAAGCCTATGCCATCTTCGCCATATTGTTGCACTGTTTCAAGGCCCAGCCATTGTCCGGTGGGGTATCGGTGCATATGAATTTGCAGGTCCAGATTGGGAAAAGCCCAGGCAAACTCACCATCTTGTCTGGGTACAATGCCGTTGGCGGTATCTACCATGCCAATTAAATGCGCAAAGGGGGTGGTTGTTTGGCCTTCAACCATGTCCAGATCATTGTTTAACCACACAATACCCTTGCCAGTACGATTGTTTTCATCAGCTCTGGTTTCAAGGCTGTGAATATAGCCGCCTGGCCAGCGACGCAGACCGGTCCAAAGCGGGTAGGTTTCCGGGTGTAGAATTGCCGGGTCTTCAAGTCCGCCGATGTGTTTGCTGTCTTGCGTTGCCATGCGCCAGGCTCGGGCAACAATGCAGGTTTTGCCATTGGCCAGCATTTCGGATTCGAGCAGTTCGATAGTTTTGCCGGCACGGATAATACGGGTAGTAATACTAAATTCGCCAAAATGGATCAAGCCGAAAATGTCAAAACTGATGCGACCTATCCGCATGTCTGCACGTGGTGCAAACTGTTCAAGTTCCACGGCCATGACACCGCTGGCCGGTGCCATATGCTGTTCATGCGGGTTCCAGGCTCCCTGGGCGTGTATGGTTGAGCAATATTGGGTGGTTACCGATCCGTCCGGGTTAACGGCTCTTTCCAGAAATTGATAATAAGCAGGCATTGGTTCCTCTTGATGCGTGTCTCCTGGCCAAAGCAGCAATGCCTGGCAAGGTGTTTTTGTTTTGTACCGTTTTTTTAATCCGGTTTAGGTGTAATGTTGTGCAAGTATGGTACTAAAAAAGCGTGCTGAATATCAATTAAGTGACAACGGCCGTTTTTTAGCTTGAATCATATTGATTTCAACCTGGCACTTATCAAGCGCAAAGGCGCAGCAATGTTTGCAATTGCTCTTGTTAACTTTGTTTGCCGCCAGTATTCACAATGATAAGTCCACTCAGGGCCAGCGCCGAGCCCGCCAGGAAGGTGGGTTCCAGAGGTTCATCCAGCAGCAGTATGCCCAGCAGGACGCCAAATAGGGGCGTCATGAATGACAGCACACCCAGGCGTCCAGTCAGGTATTTGCGCATCAGCCATATCCAGGTGAAATAAGTGGCGCAGGAAATGACCAGTGTCTGGAAGCCCAGGCTGGCCCAAACCAGTGGCGTGCTGTTGAACGTTATTTGATTGGTAAAAAATGCCACCGGCATCAGGAAGATGAATCCTCCGAATAACTGGTAGAACAGGGTTTGGGTAGGTGGCGCTTCGCTTAGGCGGCTAACCCGTACCGCCACGGTTGTCATGCCCCAGGCAAAACCACCACATAAACCCAGCAGATCGCCCAGTAATTGGTTGGGGATGGCTTCGTTCCTGGCTTGCGGGGTAAGCAGAAAGGTAATCAGCAGGCCCGCGAAAGCCAGTGCCATGCCAAACCATTGGCGCGGATTCAGGCGTTCTTCGGGTAAGCGCAAATGTAGTCCGATAGCCGCAAACAAGGGGGCCGTATACATGAAAACAACCATGTGTGACGCTGATGTCCAGCGTAATCCTTCGGCAACCAGCATGAATTCGGTCGCGAACAGAAAACCAACCAACAGCCCAGAGCGAAATGCCACACCTTCAACCCATTGGTCGCGCGAGAACATTCGGGTAAAGAGCAAAACCAGTACAGCAGCGACGCCGGAGCGAACGGAAACTTGCAATACGGGAGGGATATCTGCGGCTACGGCTTTGATGGCGACTTGCTGAAGCCCCCATATCAGGCAAAGTAACACCATAATTGCGCTGGCTTTGCCATCTACTGCTTTCCTCATTTTATTGCATGCTCCGTGTAAGATCTTTTAATATTTGCGTGTATTTTCGTTAACAGCGTATCTTACAGGAAAACATGATGCTGAATAATCTGTTCGAACAATTACCCATTGCTACCGGGCAGGAGTCCTTTGACGACCTGCTGGCCGTTCCCGGGTTGCGTATTGAGCGTATTGTGTCACACGGGCAGGTCAGTCCATCCGGATTCTGGTATGAACAGGATGGGGATGAGTGGGTGATGGTTTTGCAGGGCAGGGCTGCGTTACAGATAGAAGGAAAGGAAGAACCGGTTATTTTGCAAAAGGGTGACCATTATTGGTTGCCTGCCGGATGCCGGCATCGGGTGGTATTTACGGCAAAGGATGAGGCCACGATTTGGTTGGCAGTGCATAGGAATTAAGCAGCCCTATTTATGGTAAGCCCTAAGTAATTTTTTTGCTCCAGATTGTTACACTGAAGTCGGGTTATTAATTCGTGTATTTGCTATAAACAGTTCTCGGTGCACGGAAAATATTTAATTTTAATAATACGGAGATTGTTTCCATGAAAATTACTGCTATGCGTATTCTGAGTGCAGTGGGTATGAGCTGTGCACTGGCTTTTTCTGGCAGTGCTCTGGCGTCCGATAAGCCTATTGTTGTCAAGTTCAGTCACGTGGTTGCCGCCAACACGCCCAAGGGGCAGGGGGCCCTCAAATTCAAAGAGGTGGCTGAAAAGCTGTTGCCTGGCAAGGTTGAAGTTCAGGTTTTCCCAAGCTCACAGTTGTTTGGGGATGGCAAAGAAATGGAGGCCCTGTTGCTGGGTGACGTGCAGATAATTGCACCGTCACTGTCCAAGTTTGACCGTTACACCAAAAAAGTGCAGCTGTTTGATCTGCCTTTCCTGTTCGACAATATGGAAGCCGTCGACCGCTTTCAGCAAAGCGAAAAGGGTAAAGAGCTGCTAAGCTCCATGCGCAATCGGGGGCTGATGGGCCTGGGTTATTGGCATAACGGTATGAAACAATTATCCACCAATAAAGACACGCTGAAGCGTCCCGAGGATGTCAAGGGCTTGAAATTCCGTATCCAGGCGTCTGACGTGCTTGAATCCCAGTTTCGGGCTTTGGGTGCCAATCCGCAAAAACTGTCTTTCGGCGAGGTATATCAGGCGTTGCAAACCGGTGTGGTTGATGGCCAGGAAAACACCTGGTCCAATATTTACTCACAAAAATTTCATGAGGTTCAGAAAAACATTGCAGAAACCAACCACGGTGTGATTGACTACATGGTAGTTACCAACGCCCAGTGGTGGGATGGGTTGCCTGCTGATGTTCGTGAGGGCCTGCAAAAAGCCATGGATGAAGCCACTCAGTTTGCTAACGAAGAGGCCGCCAAGCTGAATGAAAAGGACAAGCAAAATATTATCGCTGACAACAAAGCCCAGATTGTTCAGTTATCCAAGGAAGACGTAGAGGCCTGGCGTAAAACGATGGAGCCGGTCTGGAAAAAGTTTGAAGGTGAGATTGGTGCAGACCTGATCAAGGCGGCTCAGGAAGCCAACCAATAAAAAATGTTGGCTGGTTACGGGCGGGCTGTTGTGTTTTATTGATAAGTCTGTAATCAGCCATTTATTTTGCATTGAAGGGATTCCGATGCAAGACCCTTTTCTTATTTCTAAAAACATGGAGTACAACCATGAATGTCCGCTGGTTTCATCGACTTGAAGAAGGGTTGATTGCTTTTTTGCTGGCAGCAATGACACTGGTGACTTTTGCCCAGGTCATTGCTCGGTACATATTTAATTACAGTTTCGTCTGGGCGCTTGAACTGTCCATTTTTCTTTTTGCCGGGTTAATCTTTTTGGGCCTGGCTTATGGGGTGCGGGTGAATGCCCATATCGGGGTGGATGCCCTGATCAAAATCCTGCCCAAAAAAATTGCGCACGTGGTGGGGATTATTGCCTGCCTGCTTTGTCTTGCTTATACCGTTATTGTTTTTTACGGGGCCTGGATCTATGTGGATAAAATGTACATGATCGGCATTCTTGCACAGGATATCCCCATTCCTCAATGGGTACCACGGCTTGTGCTTCCCATCGGGTTTGCCATGCTCTTCATCCGCTTTGCCGAAGTGCTGTTTCATATGCTGCGTGGACACCGTAGCCAGTTGCTTGGTGATGAGGCTGAGGACGCGCTTAAACATCTGCATGATGATGATAATTCCGATAACCAGCAGGAGCGCAAATGACCACTATCGCACTTTTTGTCATGCTGTTCGTGTTCATGTTCATAGGCACGCCTGTCGCGGTGGCTCTTGGGCTTTCTTCCATCCTTACCATCCTGTTTTTCGGTACAGACTCGATGGCTTCGCTGTCTCTTAAAATGTATGAGACATCCGAACACTTCACACTGATGGCCATCCCGTTTTTCGTGTTGGCTGGCGCCTTCATGACAACCGGGGGCGTGGCTCGTCGAATGATCCGCTTTGCGAATGCTTCGGTGGGGCACTTGCATGGTGGTCTGGCCATTGCCTCGGTCATGGCCTGCTGCCTGTTTGCTGCAGTTTCCGGCTCTTCTCCGGCAACGGTGGTTGCCGTGGGTTCTATTGTTATTGCGGGCATGGTACGTGCCGGGTATTCGCAGCCGTTTGCCGCTGGTGTGGTTTGTAATGCGGGTACACTGGGTATCCTGATTCCACCGTCCATTGTGATGGTGGTTTATGGTGCGGCCACTGAAACCTCGGTGGGGGCATTGTTTATGGCAGGCGTCATACCGGGCATCACCCTTGGTTTGTTGCTGATGATCGCCATTTATATCATTGCCCGTATCAAGAAATTTCCCCTGCAACCTAAGGCATCATCCAAAGAACTACTAACGGCTGGCCGTGATTCCATTTGGGGGCTGGCTTTGGTATTCATTATCCTGGGCGGTATCTACGGCGGTGTCTTCACGCCAACCGAAGCGGCTGCAGTGTCAGCAGTGTATGCTTTCGTTGTGGCCGTTTTCATTTATCGTGATATTGGCTTAAAGCAAGTACCGGGGGTTTTGTTGGATGCCTCTAAGGTAACGATCATGCTGATGTTCATTATTGTTAACGCACTGCTGTTTGCGCACGTGTTAACGACTGAACGCATTCCGCAAATCATTGCCGAGCAGATCATTGCCTGGGACATGGCCGCCTGGCAGTTTCTGATCGTCGTCAATATTCTGTTGTTGATTGCTGGCATGTTCATGGAACCAACCGGTATTATTTTGATCCTTGCACCTATCCTGTTTCCGATCGCCATGGAGTTGGGGATAGATCCGGTTCATTTGGGTATCATTATGGTGGTTAACCTGGAGATTGGTCTGGTAACACCCCCTATTGGCTTGAATTTGTTTGTGACGGCTGGCATTACAAAAATGACCATTGGCCAAGTGATAAAAGCCGCTTCACCGTGGCTGATTTTACTGCTTGGCTTCCTGGTGTTTGTGACGTATGTACCCGCCATCTCGCTGTGGCTGCCAAAACTGCTTGGGTAATGTTAGGGCAGGCAGATGCCCGAAAGGGCACAAAGGCTAAATTTCGTCACACATAAGCATAAGCAGTCATGAATGATCCCCAGCCTGCTGGACTTGATACCAGCAGGCTGGGGATCTTTTTTTACTTTTTTTGTTTTAACGTGTCATGCGTTTAAGCGTATCGTCACGTAAAATAAAATGATGGTAAAACGCGGCACAAATGTGACCAATCACCAGCAAAAGAAACAGCACGGCCACGGGGGCGTGTAGGCTGCCCACAGAGGCCATCCAGGCGATGCCGGTTTCGCTTCTTGCGATTAATTGCATGCCAAAAACCTTAAGCCCGTAACCTTTGCCAATCATATAAAAAATACCCAGAACCGGTAGTAGCAGCATGACAAGATACAGCAGGAAATGACCGACTCTGGCCAGTGGTGCCAGTGGGCCGCTTAATTTCGGGCGATGTGCAGACTGTTTGATTGCCCAGTACACACGCACAATCCCTAAAATAAGGATCAGAAAACCGATGGAAACATGCCATGGCACCAGGGTTTGGCCTACCCAGTGTTCGCCCTCATCAATAAGGTCGCCTATTTTCAGGAATTGCCAGACAATCAAGATGGCCATTCCCCAGTGAAACCATCGGGACAAACTGCCGTAACGTTCGGGTGTATCGCTCATTGTTCACTCCTTGGGTAGTGGAATGGGTTGGAAACACGGTATTAACAAGTTGCGGAGGATTCAAGCATAAATGGCGTGTCACTGCTTAGCATAAATTGATTGCCCGGAATTGGCAATTCTTTCATGAGATACCCAGGCATGTTACCTTAGAGGGCCTGTGCTGAAAAAGACAACCGCCCTGTCTTGTTGTCGCTGAGCAAAGATGGCCAAGAGCTGGCGGTAGTTTGCAATTATTTGCGTCTGATCGCGCAAGCTTACCTGGTTGCCCATTTCGAAAAAAGAATTGCTGAAAAATATGCAATTCCTTGAAAAAATCAATAAGCTTCTGGATGAACTTGAAAACCAGAGTCTTTACTAGTTTAAGAAAACCGAACCGGATGAGGCTTGATACTTTTTAAGGTATCCTCGTAAGGTTGGTCTGGATTAAAAAACTCATTCAACTGGTCTTGAATATCATTAGTACGATCGTACTACTGACAGTATTAAATTCCTATTTTCGTTTTATTGACGCTCCTTGCCTTGGATCTGATAATAAATCCAATAATAAACATATTAAATCTAAATAAATTAAAAGGAGATATATATGTGGAGAGTAGGCGTAGACGTCGGAGGAACTTTTACGGATTTGTTTGCTTGGCATGAAAAAACAGGCAAGCAGGTAACCGCTAAGGTCTTGACAACCAAGAATGATCGCTCAATTGCCGTTTTGCAGGCCATTGAAAAGGCTGAAATTGATATCGCGGATATTTCGTATTTGATGCATGGCACGACAACTGCCACCAATGCGTTGATTGAAAGAAGTTATCCGGATGCGGCTTTTATCACTACGGAAGGTTTTCGTGACACGCTGGAAATTGGCCGGCAACATCGTGAACACCTGTACGACCCTTACCAAACCAAACCCAAACCCATCATCAAGCGCCGTTTCCGTTTTACGGTGCCCGAGCGTACCAATGTCAACGGTGAAACCGAGCGTCCCCTGGATGTGGAAGCCGCTCATGAGGTGGCAAAAAAAGTCAAGGAGTCGGGTGTACAGGCCGTAGGTATCGGTTTCATCAATTCCTATGTCAGTGGCCGGCATGAAGAACAAATGCGTGACATTTTGCTGACGCACTGCCCTGACATTCACGTGGTGCTGTCTGCTGAAACCCGTCCTGTTTTCCGTGAACATGGCCGCTTCATGACAACGGCGGTACGTGCCGCCTGCATGCCGGTCATGGCCAAGTATATGGATGACCTGGAGGCCCGTCTTGACAAGCATAGTTTCCGTGGAAAACTGCTTATTCTCAAAAGCAGTGGCGGTGTGATGTCAACCAGTGTGGCCCGCCAGCATCCGGAAGATATGCTGGAGTCCGGACCGGCGGGTGGCGTGGCCTATGCGGGTTACCTGACCCAGCAAAGCGGTTTTGAAAGTATTGTGCATACGGATGTGGGCGGCACCAGTTTTGATGTCTCGATTGTTGAGGATGGCCGGGGCCTGATTACCCGTGATCACGAGCTTGAGTGGGAAGTGCCCATTGTTGTACCCATGCTGGATATCCATAGCGTTGGTGCAGGAGGTGGCTCAATTGGTTGGGTAAACCAAGGCAAAAGCGGCGCTTAAAGCCCAGGGTTTTGATAATGTAGACGATATTGAGCTGATCCGTACGGCGCAAATGCGTTATGTAGGGCAGTCTTATGAAGTTGAAACCCCCATTCCGGGTGGTGTACTGACAGCAGACCAGTTGCCGCTTATTGAAAAAGAGTTCCATGCCTGTCACCTGAAAGAGTTTGGTGTCAGCTCTGATGACTTTGATCCGGCATTCGTCTCATTTGGTGTTGCGGCGATTGGACCCATGGAGGATCCACCACCGGTAGCCCTAACGATTGGTACCGATGGCAGCGCTATCAAGGGTGAGCGAGAGGTATATTTTGAAGGTAACTGGGTAAAGTGTCCGGTATATGCAGGTGAAGACTTGAGTACCCATCATCGTATTGCAGGACCAGCCATGGTTGAATACGAGCATGCGTGCACTGTATTGCCGCCTGATACGAGTGCCTATGTGAATGCCATGGGTGCCCTGGTCATAGACATAAAATACTGAACAAGGAGACAAAAAATGAATAATCTGGCCATTAATGTAGATGTAGAGGCTGTGGACGATATTGATCCCATTACATTTGAGGTGATGCGAAGCATTTTCGAATTTGCCAGTGACCGTATGGCAACCGTGCTGCAGCGTTCTTCTTTTTCCCCCATTCTGGCGGACATGCTGGACTTTTCAAATGCCATTTATGATGCCGACCTGCAACTGCTGAGCCAGGCGGCGAACTGCCCGGTGCATTTGGCCGCCATGAAATTCAGTGCGGAAGAAGCGGTCAAGAGCATTGGCAAGGAAAACGTTCACGAAGGTGACGTGCTGGTGGTGAATGATCCCTATCGTGGCGGTACGCATATCAACGATATTTCGTTCATCAAGCCGATTTTCTACAAGAAAGAATTGATTGGATATGGAGTCAGTCGCGGACACTGGATGGATTTGGGCGGTGGCGGTGCCGGTGGCCAGGCTTTCAGTACCCATATTGCGGCAGAAGGCTTGCGCCTGCCACCACTGAAGATTTATTCCGGTGGCAGGCTGAACGAAGACCTGCTTGCCATTATCATGAACAACAGCCGCACGCCTCACTTTATCAAGGGTGACTTGCAGGCACATTTGGGGGCACTGTCGGGTGCCGAGCAGGAATTGCAACGAGCGTGTGAGCGTTATGGTGCCGGCATGGTGCAAAAGGCCATGAAAAAAATCCAGGCCTATACCGAAAGAATGGTCCGGGAAAGCATCAGGCGAATTCCTGATGGCGTGTATGAGGCTGAAGACTACGCCGATACCGATGGCATCAGCCAGGAGAAGGTCAAGCTGAAGGTCAGGCTGGAAATCAAGGACTCGTCGATCACGGTGGATTTCACGGGTACGGACCCTATCTGCCAGGGTGCGATCAACTCGCCAAGAGCCAATACGATTTCCGCTGCCCTGTATTCACTGCAGTTTTTCCTGGCACCTGATGCACCACAGAACCAGGGCATGTTCAACCCGATAGAGGTCATTTTGCCGGAAGGTTGCTGGCTTAATGCCCAGTGGCCTGCACCCACCATTGGTTGTACCACCTTAACGTCTTCCAAGATTACCAGCGCCATCTGGCAGGCGCTTGCCAAAGCCGTGCCGGAAAAAATTACCGGTTCAACAGGGGCTGATGCCAACTGGTTTGTGGCCAGTTGTACCTCACCCGATGGCAAGACCGATGTGTTTTCAGATTTGCCTGCCAGTGGCTGGGGCGGCACGCCTTACGCAGATGGCATGAGCGTGACAATGGATCCATTGGGCAACTGCATGAACATGCCGGCGGAAACGGCGGAGCTGTTCTTTCCGATCGCTTATGAAGCGTTTGAACTGAGACAGGACTCGGCCGGTCCGGGCAAGCATCGCGGTGGCCTGGGTGCAATCTTCAAGGTCCGTTTCCTGGGGGGTGGCGAGCTGGGCATGGAAACCGCACGTACCCTGGAAGGCAGTCCGGGGGCTGCCGGTGGCCTGCCCAGTACGGTGCAGCGCTCAAGCCATATCCATGCTGACGGCAGCGTGAAAGTCATTGGCGGTATTGATGCAAATGGCGTCTGGCACAATCCTTTGCTGTCTTCGCACAAATTCAACGCCAATGACACATTCATGTTTGAAAGCACGGGTGGCGGCGGCTGGGGCGAACCCACCAGTCGCAGCATTGAAGAGGTGCTTGATGACGTGCTGGATGAATACATCAGCATCGAGGCGGCGGAAAAATATTATGGTGTTGTGATTGATCCCAAGACCATGCAGGTTGATGTTGCCGCAACCCGTGTCTTAAGGGATTAAGACGTATTGATGGTTTTCATTCTGGCGTAAAATAACCGGGGAGGCGTGTACATCATGCCTCCCCGTTTTGTTTAAGTGCTCACTCAAGGAGTTTCTCTGTGTCATTGCGAATTGCGGACATCATCAATTTACCCGAATTGCGCACCCGTTTTTTTGCCGGGAGCCAGGGGAGTGATAATACGGTCAGTTGGGCGCATGTCTGTGAACTGCCAGACCCGACAGAATGGCTGGGAGAGGGGCATTTGCTGATGACAACCGGAATCGGCATTCCAAAAGATCCCGCCGTTCAGGCGGCTTATATCGAAAAACTTGCCCGGGCAGGTTTGGCCGGAATGATGATTGGCGAAAACATGCAGGCACCGGAAGATCTGTCCGTATTGCAAGAAACGGCGGAAAAACTGGGCTTTCCAATCCTGATGACGCAATATGGCGTACCCTTTTCCAGCGTTATCCGGGCCGTTTTTGATGCAGAACGCAAACAGGAGTTTGAACGGCGCAATGCCATTAACAGGATTTTTGTGAGTGCCCGCATGGCTATTGAAGGTCTTAGTCTTGAGCAACTGGTGGTACGTCTTGAAAAAGATATTCATGCCGAGCTCATGTTGCTGGATCTGCAAGACAAAACCCGTTTCTGGTACCCCAGGAACAAGACATTGCCAGCCAGCCTGCAAGAGGCAATACAGCAGCAACCGCTGGAGTTTTCTGAAATCTCCCCTGTCATTCGACGCTACGCCCAGGACGATGGTGAAACTGTGGCCATTTCCGTGCCTTCGCGCCGGGAAGGTGTTCTTTTTATTCGTGGTGCTGAAGACTATTTACTGGATTACAGTTTTCTGCATCAATTGGTAGCGGTCTTGGGTATCGCTATTGAACGCCGTTTTGTAGAGGTGGAGCGTTCTTTGCGAATCGGTTCACAATTGCTGGATGACATGCTGGGCCAGCGGTTGTCCCACTATGATATGGGAGAGAAGCTGGAACAGTTCAATTTAAGGATCGAGTCTGCCTGTCTTGCCGTTGCACGTCCTGATGAACACCGGCTGGTGGAATGGAACCTGCAGCTTTTAAGGCATGGTTTGCCGGCCATATTGCGTCCGCAGGGAGATGACTTGATTGTCTTGCTGCAAACCAAAGATCTGCCCGCAGTTCAGGCTATCCTGAAAACAGGTCTGGGGGTGAGTAGTGAAATTGGCAATTACGGAAGATTGACCGAGGCTTTGCGAGAGGCAAACCTTGCCCGGTATCATACAAACCAGCATGCGATGATTGTTTCCTATGCGCAAATTGTCAACCGGGTACCCTGGATACCATCCAGCCTGGATGAGGCTGCACAGGCATTCCAGCGCGTTCTGGGCGAATTGATCGAATATGACGTCCGGCAGGGAACAAACCTGCTTCATACTTTGACGGTGTTTCTGGAAAAAAACCGTTCATGGCTGACAGCGGCCAAAAGCCTGCATATACATAAAACAACCTTGATTTACCGGATTCAAAAAGTTGAATCTTTAACGGGACTCTCAATGGACAGTACCGAAGATGTGGCTGTCTTGTGGTTTGCCCTTAAAGCCGGTGAAATTACGGGGTTTATCAACAATAATAAAAATGCATAATGGATTTGTCTTAGTACGATCGTACTAAGAGGGCACTCATTTTCCTATTTGTGTCGAATTGCGGTAATGAATTGGGCGGTGTTAGCATGAAAAGATGTCCAATCAGCAAGCAAAATAATTATGAAATTACATGTGACAAAACCGCTCAAGCACAGTTATTGGGAATCATCCATTGAAGTCATTAAGCCTTACCCGGCGCTAACCGGCACCATACAGGCAGATATTACCATCATAGGAGGTGGGTTTGTAGGGCTTTGGACAGCCCTGACCATTAAGGAAAAAAAACCGGACTGCCATGTTGTTATTCTTGAACAGAACACTTGTGGCAGTGGTGCATCTGGTCGCAATGGCGGGTTCGTGATGTCCTGGTGGCCCAAGGTCGGTACGATCAGGTCCTTGTGCAATACCGAGCAAACCCTTTTCCTGTGTAACAGCGCTGAAAAGGCTATTACTGAGCTGGGTGAGTTTTGCCAGAAGCATAAGATTGATGCGCACTTTGTGCAGAAAGGATGGTTGTGGACGGCCACAACGCCTGCCCATATTGACTCCTGGAACAGTACCCTGAAAGCCTGTGAACGTTTGGGTGTGAAGCCTTTTGAGCGTCTTTCTGCTGAAGAGGTCATGCGCCGTACCGGTTCGGATGTACATTTGGCAGGCGTTTTGGAAGCTTCCAATGCCACTGTGCAGCCTGCTGCCCTGGTGCGTGGCATGCGTCGTGTAGCCAAAGAGGCAGGCGTGGAAATTTATGAAAACTCCGGCGTAACAGATATTGAGCCAGGTGATACCGTAAAGTTGCGCACCGCTGGTGGCATGCTTCTTTCCAAGGCGGTAGTGTTGGCAAGCAATGCCTGGTCTTGCGCCATTCCTGAGCTGGCACGTCTGATTACACCTGTAAACAGTTCGATTGTGACGACCCATCCGCTGGGTGAGCGTCTGGAAAAAATGGGCTGGACGGGCGGGGAATCCATTACCGATTCGCAATTGCTGGTGGGCTATTACCGTACCACCCGGGAAGGACGTATTGCATTTGGCAAGGGTACCGGTGCCATTTCTTATGGAGGTGCCATCAATCAGGTATTCAGTGAACATGCGGACAGTATTTCCCTGACAGAAAATGATTTGTTGGCTACTTATCCAAACCTTGATAAGCAGGATATTGATTATGCATGGTCTGGTCCGATAGACAGGACCTACGACAGCTTGCCGGTGTTTGGTAACTTGAACAGTCAACAGAATATTTTTTATGGCATTGGCTGGAGTGGCAATGGCGTTGGGCCCAGCCGTATTGGCGGAAGAATCCTGGCCAGTCTTGCTTTGGGTTTAAAAGATGAATGGAGCCAGTGTGGACTTGTCAACCGGACTGCTAAAACGTTTCCGCCAGAACCATTTCGTTTCGTAGGCGGCAATATGGTAAGAAATGCCGTGATCCGTAAAGAGCGGGCTGAGATGAAAGGTAAGCCGGTTGCTTTTTTTGATCGACAGTTTGCAAAATTGGCCCCGGCCGGACTTGAAGATAAAGCATAAGGAGTGATGGAAATGAATCCAGTTTTAATTCGATTGAATAGTGATGAGGATTTTGGGGAATCAAAGGTGGCCAGTACAGATGTCGCCGTACCCGTTCCCATGTTCAGAATAGCGGGACATCAAGAAGTGGATGGCTCTGGAGCAGGTATTTGGGAATGTACGCCTGGTAAATTTCGTCGGCAGGTGCCACAGGCTGAATTCAGCTACATCATTGAAGGCGAAGGTACTTTTACGCCCGATGAAGGTGATGTGATTGAGTTTCGTGCGGGTGATTCACTGTATTTTGCCCCAAACACACAAGGTGAATGGCATATCAAGCAGACCGTTCGCAAGGCTTATTTTATTGTGAAGTAATAAGTGTGGCGTTACTAATAAAACTAAACGCCACACAATGAAGTTGTTATATCGAGGAGATATTTAAATGGCCAGTAGTAGCATTACTATGGATAATTCAGTAATGGAGTCAGAGGAAGAGTCGGGGCTGATAGCACGGCCGCTTCGGTCCACCGAGACAATCGGTATTATTATCGGTACCAATATTGGTGCCGGTGTGCTGGGCATGGCTTACGCCGCCCGCAAGGCAGGTTATGTTCCTTTGTTGATTTGTCTTGTACTTACCTGCATTTTTTGTGTCATTACCATGCTGTATGTGGCCGAGGCCTGCTTGCGGACCAAAGGTAATAATCAGCTAAGCGGATTGACCCGCCGTTATTTGGGTTCTGCCGGGGGATGGCTGATATTTTTTGCCGTTGCCGCAAACAGTTATGGTGCCCTGGTTGCCTATATGTCGGGTAGCGGTAATATTATGATGAGTTTTTTCAGTGAATATGGCATGACACCGCAGCTTGGCAGTTTCCTGTTTTTTATTCCCTCTGTGCTGGTCTTGTATCTAGGGCTTAAAGCGCTGGGCGTAGCTGAAAAATTCATTAGTATGGGTATGGTGCTGATTGTACTGACCCTGATTGCAGCAACCATTGTCCATCAAAATACCAATCTTGCGTATTTGTGGGAAAGCCAATGGAAGTATATTGTTCCTGTCTTCAATCTGGCGGTATTTGTATTTGGTGCCCAGTTCCTGGTGCCAGAGCTGGTGCGCGGTAACCTGACTTCCGCCAAGCGCATTCCGCGACTTATTATCATTGGCATGATCCTTACTCTTTTGTTGGTCGCTGCCATTCCTGCATCAGTCATTGCTTTGGTGGGCCTGGATAACTTATCTGAAGTAGCTACGCTTAGTTGGGGTAGTTCTTTAGGTAGCTGGGCTTATTTCACCGCCAATTCTTTTGCACTGCTTGCCATGCTGACATCCTATTGGGGGCTGGGTGGCTGTTTGTTTACTAACATTTTTGATCATTTCCGTTTGGGTAGTGAAGAAAATAAAATAAAGCGTCTGGTTGTGTTGGCCGTTGTTAGTTTGCCGCCTTTTATTCTTGCTTATTCCGGTTTGGGCAGTTTCGTTAACGCTTTGTACTTTGCAGGAACGTTTGGTGGTGTATTAATGGGTGTTATTCCTATTCTGCTATTGCGTGCATCACGCAAGAACGGTGACAGAACCCCCGAGTTTGTTTGTGGCTGGTATGCTCATCCGGCCATCCAGATTCTCATTATCACTATCTTTGCGTCAAGCGGTGTCTATGCCATCGCCTCTGTATTTGGTATATTGCCAAGCAGTTGGTAAGCAATCACGGGTTTAAATAATATTTGGAAATCGATTATGCAAAATACAGGTTTATTTCATCAGCAGGCTTACATTAATGGTCAATGGCTGGATGCCGATTCAGGCCAGGTACAAACCATCCTGAACCCGGCTACTGGTGAGGTAATGGGTACGGTTCCACTTATGGGTACGGCTGAAACCAGGTTGGCTATTGAAGCGGCCAATAATGCCTTGCCTGCCTGGCGTGCAAAAACCGCCAAGGAACGCTCGCAACTATTGCGTAAATGGTTTGAGCTGATGCTTGAGCATCAGGACGAACTGGCCCGTTTGATGACGCTGGAGCAAGGCAAGCCATTGGCCGAAGCCAAAGGGGAAATCCTGTATGCAGCCTCATTTGTGGAATGGTTTGCAGAAGAAGCCAAACGGGTTTATGGTGATGTGATTCCCGGGCCACAGGCCAACAAGCGTGTGATTGTGGTTAAACAGCCGGTGGGCGTCACGGCAGCCATTACCCCCTGGAACTTTCCTTCTTCAATGATTACCCGCAAAGCGGCACCTGCCTTGGCGGCCGGTTGCACCATGGTCTTGAAACCCGCGCCACAAACGCCGTATTCCGCCCTGGCCCTGGCCGAGCTGGCGGCCCAAGCCGGTATTCCCAAGGGGGTGTTCAACGTGGTAACGGGTGATGCCATTGCCATTGGCACCGAATTAACCGGCAACCCGCTGGTACGTAAACTGTCTTTTACCGGTTCCACCCAGGTGGGGCGCCTCTTAATGGCCCAGTGTGCGCACGATGTCAAGAAGGTGTCCCTGGAGCTGGGCGGTAACGCCCCGTTTATCGTTTTTGAAGACGCTGATCTTGACGCCGCCGTTCAGGGGGCGATGATTTCAAAGTTTCGCAACAACGGGCAAACTTGCGTCTGTGCCAACCGCCTGTATGTCCATGACAAGGTTTACGACGCCTTTGTCCAGAAACTGTCAGCAGCGGTAGAAAACTTCAGGGTTGGCAATGGGATGGAGCCGGAAACCACAATGGGCCCATTGATTGACCAACATGCAATGGCCAAGGTCAAGTTACACATTGAGGACGCCCTTGAAAAAGGAGCCCGCATTGTGACCGGCGGCAAACCCCATGCGCTGGGTGGCACTTTCTTTGAACCTACCGTTATGGTTGATGTGCCAGTTAATGCAGTAGTGGCCAAGGAAGAAACGTTTGGTCCCCTGGCGCCCGTCTTCCGCTTTCATCATGAAGAAGAGGTCATTGCCTATGCCAATGACACCGAATTTGGTTTGGCGGCCTATTTTTATACACGGGATATCAGTCGTGTTTTCAGGGTGGCCGAAGCACTGGAGTATGGCATGGTAGGTATTAACTCGGGCGCCATCTCAACTGAAGTGGCCCCCTTCGGTGGCATGAAAGCATCAGGCCTGGGACGCGAAGGATCCAAATACGGTATCGAGGAATACATCGAGATCAAATACCTGAGTCTGGATATTTAAGCCAAAATTATCGCTTGCTCAACAGGTCATCATCCCGTAATGTATGGGTTCGGTAAGGCATAAACCAATCTTCGCCTGGAGCCCTGGATGATAGACCTGTCTTCCCCATTGAAAGCCGATACGTTTACCCATGTCCGTGTTATTGTTGGAATAATTACCGGCTTATGCATGACCCGTTTGCTAAACGGGTTAAGCCGTTTTGTTCAGCAACCCAATAAAAACCATGTGTTTTTTGTTCATATTGGCTGGACTTTTTTTCTTTTGCTGGACATGGTCAATTTCTGGTGGTTTCAAATCAGATTGGCCAACACGGTGGCATGGAGTTATGACTTATATCTGTTCATCCTTTTCTATGCCTCGCTTTATTTTTTTACCTGCACCATTCTTTATCCGGACAAAATAGACCATATCAACCGGATGGATGACTACTTCCTTTCCAGACGGGCCTGGTTTTTTGGGTTGTTGATTGCACTGAATGTGACGGATTTACTGGACACCACGCTCAAAGGTAAAGACTATCTGTTCCATCTAGGGCTTCCCTATGTAATGCATATAAGTGTTTTTGTGGTGCTGTGCGGATTTGCCATTCGTACCCGGCAACTGCGGTTTCATAAAGGTTTTGCCGCTTTTGCCATTGTTGAGGAATCTATCTGGGCGGCATTTGCATACAGTTCTATTGTTTAGACCTGTTTTCCTGCAAGGAATCAAGCACGTGGCAACGAAAAATGACAATCAGCTTCATGGACTCACCACTGACATGGCGGCTGAGCGGCTACGTGTAGAAGGTCCTAACGAGTTGCCTCGTGCAGGCAAACGTTCAGTTTTTCACATTGCCCTTGAAGTCTTGCGAGAGCCTATGCTCTTGCTGCTGTTGGTGGGTGGTTTTGTTTACCTGTTACTGGGAGACCGTACCGAAGCCATTATCCTGCTTGCTTTCGCCAGCTTCTCTATTGCCATTACGGTAATCCAGGAGTCCCGTACAGAGCGTGTACTCGAAGCGTTGCGCGATCTGTCTTCTCCACGTGCGCTTGTTATCCGTGACGGGGAACGCATTCGTATCGCTGGTCGTGAAGTAGTTCGTGACGATTTGCTTCTCCTGGAACAAGGCGACCGGATTGCCGCCGATGCAATACTGCTTGACGCCATTGATCTGCAGACTGACGAATCGCTGCTGACTGGAGAGTCTTTGCCCGTTGGCAAGATGGTTTTAATGGCCAGCAGTAATTCTGGGGACAACAAGGCACAGCGTCCAAGTGGTGACAACTATTCCTATGTTTATGCTGGTTCACTTGTCGTGCGTGGCAGCGGGGTTGCCCGCGTTTTTGCAACCGGTCCGCATACCGAAATTGGCAAAATCGGCCAGTCGCTTGCGGCATTAGATGTTGAAGCGCCTCGCCTGAAACGTGAAACTGGCCGAATTGTTACCTGGTGTGCAATTGGAGGCAGCCTGGTTGCCTTGCTGGTGGTTTTGCTTTATGGCCTGTCGCGCGGCCAGTGGCTAGAGGCAATGCTGGCAGGTATTGCGGTTGGGATGTCCATGCTTCCCGAAGAGTTTCCTGTGGTGCTAACGGTGTTTTTGGCAATGGGTGCCTGGCGGATCGGCAAGGTAGGTGTACTTACCCGACGGGCCGCTGCCATTGAGACACTGGGCTCGGCAACGGTGCTTTGTACCGACAAAACAGGTACCCTTACTGAAAACCGCATGGCGCTTGCACAACTTTGGCTGCCATTGGGAGAAACATTGGCTTTGGATAAGGGAGACCTTATTTCTGATGGTCATCGCAATTTGATTGAAACAGCCATGTTGGCCAGTGCAGTCGAGCCGGTTGATCCAATGGAAGTTGCGCTGCATCGTGCATACGATATGAGCAAGGGAACTGCTGCACGGACCGCTACTTTGGCCCATACCTATGGGTTGCGCCCTGAGCTGTTGGCAATGTCCAATATATGGGACGATAACGGAACACTTAAAATCTGCACGAAAGGTGCGCCTGAGGCGATTGCTGGATTGTGCCAGCTTTCTTCTGAAGAAATCGTGCAAATGAAAGCTGCTGTTGAAGAAATGGCCATGCGTGGCATACGCGTGTTGGCGGTTGCAACAGCAACGGCGCCTGATATTAACTGGGCAGTATCTCAACGGGGCTATGCATATAGATTGACAGGTCTGGTTGGGTTTGTTGATCCAATACGTGCCAGCGTGCCGGACGCCATCGACGTATGCCGGCGTGCTGGCATACGGGTTGTGATGATTACCGGAGACTATGAGGTCACTGCACGTTCTATTGCCACGCAGGCGGGTATCCCCGATGGCGATGTATTAACCGGTAGCGATCTTGAAACAATCACCGATGAACAGCTTGCGCAACGCCTGAAGACCGTCACGGTATTCGCACGGATCATGCCAGAGCAAAAATTGCGTATTGTCCAGGCGTTCAAAAAACAGGGTGAGGTTGTTGCCATGACCGGAGACGGCGTTAATGATGCGCCATCTCTTAAAGCTGCACATATTGGTGTTGCCATGGGTAAAAGAGGAACCGATGTGGCGCGCGAAGCTTCCGCTATGGTTTTGCTAGATGATGACTTCGGGTCTATTGTCCAGTCGGTCCGGTTGGGCAGGAGAATCTACGATAATATGCGTAAGGCGATGGCATTCATTTTTGCTGTCCATGTGCCTATTGCGGGGCTGGCGCTTTTACCCTTGTTCTTTGGCTATCCCATCCTGCTGGGGCCGATTCATATCGCATTGCTTGAAATGGTTATAGACCCTGTCTGTGCACTGGTCTTCGAAGCAGAACGTGAAGAGGAGGATGTAATGAAACGTCCGCCGCGTGATCCGGCTGAGCATATGTTCTCTATCCCTATGGTTGTCTGGAGCGTTTTTCAGGGTGGCGTTGCCTTTGCGATGCTGGCCACTGTTTTTCTTTATAAAACCGCCTCGGGCATGCCCGAGGTTGAAGTGCGTGCGTTGATTTTCTTCTCACTGATCGCCCAGGTCATGGCGCTTATTCTGGTCAATCGCTCATTCACGGCATCGCTGGTGACTGCATTTTCCCGCAAAAATAGGGCACTTGTGTACGTTGCCTTGATCGTGGCGGGCGTTACCGCGTTAATTCTGTTCTTGCCTGCTGCCCAGGAATTGTTGAAGTTTGGATCGATTACGTGGGAAGATATGTTGATATCTTTGGGCTTGGGTATTGGGCTGTTACTGGTGCTGGAAGGTTGCAAGCCCTTGGTTCAGAGAATATCGCGTTTTCAGTTAATTAATTAATCCGGGAGTTTGGTTAAATGCGCTATTTTTTAATTTGTTTGTTTTTGTTTTTAACCGGTTGTACCGGCATCCCTAAAGGGATAGAACCCGTCCAGAACTTTGACAGTCAACGTTATTTGGGCAAATGGTATGAAATTGCACGGTTGGACCATTCCTTTGAACGCGGGTTGCAACGCGTAAGCGCCGAATACACGCTTCGTGATGATGGTGGCATTAAGGTTATTAACCGCGGCTTTAATACGGCCAAAAATAAATGGGAAGAAGCCGAAGGCAAGGCCTATTTTGTGGAAGACAGCAAGCAGGGCTACTTGAAGGTTTCTTTCTTTGGTCCTTTTTACGGATCTTACGTGATTTTTGATTTAGGCAAGAATTACGAATATTCATTGATAACCAGTCATAAAAAATCCTTTTTGTGGCTGTTGTCCAGAACCCCAACCATTGATGAGGCCCTTAAAAAAGAATTGCTGGCGAAAATGGACAGTCTGGGATTCAAAACACAAGATCTTATTTTTGTCGACCAGTCTGCGGAACAATAGTGGGGTAAACCTCATGGTTCTTCTTGTGTGGTAAGAGTGGGAATCACAGTAACAGCCGTTTTAAAAGTCCACATTATGAAACTTGAAAGATTTGAACGCCTGCGTAAGGCACAAAAGGCTTATCACCGCCGCTGTAAATGGGTGATGAAAAATGGCATATATGTGATTCATTCATATGATGAAAAAAAGCCGGGTGACTTGTCATGGTGGGATGATGCCGGGTTTATTCTGGGAGATCGGCGCGTGATGGTCTGGTGGCAGCATCCGCGCTTGATCTATGCCGATGCGCTTGATGAACAGGCCAGCAAGGAAGCCGGTAATTCTCCGGTAAATGGACGGTTTTTTGATGATGGTATCCCAAACTATAAGCCGGTTGGCCGATCACGCAAAAAAATCATCAGCTACACTGTGCCGGCGGGTACGGATGAAACCCGGCAATACTATGACAGGCTGGATACCATCAAACAGCGACTGCAAAAAGAAGGGATGGATTTTGCCGTAAAACCCCGTTGGCAACGTGAATGCCTTTCATGGGCCACCGGGGTAGAGTTGGTGGCACCGCTGGAAGTGCGTAATGAAACAGAACTTAAAAACGTCATCGATCTGGCAAACCGCCTGCTTCGGGGAAAAACCACGCTTGAACACGAGTTTCCGGGGTATGTCTATGGCAGGGAACAGTGGCTGCAAGAGCAGGATAGACGCTAAACCACTGAGTCACCAGACTAGTTTCCATGCTCTGAAGTGACCCCGAAAAGTTGGACACCAAAGTGGTTGTGATGTTTTAAAAACTGTCAGGCAGGCAGATGTTTTATGTGGGAGAGTTTTTGGAAAGTACCTGAATATATAATCCGAAAACAGTCGTGTTATGACACTATCAAGGAGTATTGCAATGGATGTAAAAGCTTATGGTGCCCGGGCAGATCAGATTACTGATGCCTATGAGCGTATGCTCAAGGGTGATGTCAAATACCGTTTTGTGATTGATAATGCGACATTGGCAGCCTGATAGGCATTCCCACACAGTTGGAAGCAGGTCTAATTTTCCCGATATAAAAGGAGAGCAGTTGGTGGCGGTTGAAATTTTAGAAATCCAGGCTGCGCACGACCACGATATTTGCAACATAATAAAAAAGGTTGGCGAAGAGTTCGGCGCTATTGGTGAGGGCTTCGGACCTTCCGATGCGGAAGTTGGTGAAATGAGTGCGCACTATGGCGACCAAAATGGCAGCCTGTATCTGGTGGTACGTCTGGATGGACGCATTGTGGGTGGTTGCGGCATCGCCCCTTTCAATGGCAGTCATCAGACATGCGAACTGCGAAAATTATTTCTTTTAAAAGAGGCACGGAGTCTGGGGATTGGGAAGGATTTGCTGGTCCGATGTTTGGCTTATGCAAGCCAGAAGGGATATAAGGAATGCTACCTTGATACCTTGTCTGGCATGAAGTCTGCAATATCCCTATACGAAAAATTCGGATTTCAGCACCTTGATCGCCCATTGGAAGGCGTTGTTCACAGCGGTTGCGATGTTTGGATGCTGAAAAAACTGTAGATTGGAGTGACGGCTCCTTTTCAAATATCACTGCCATTTGATTGGGCAGTACCAGGCGCTGCGTTGATAGGAAGCGATATTTCAAATGAGGTCATTTCTTCGTTTGAGCTAACCGCAATACTGCCTCCGTGCGCTTCAATAATGGATTTGGTAATAGCCAACCCTAAACCGGCACCTTCTCCAGCGCGTTGGCGCGAGGAATCAGTACGATAAAACCGTTCAAAAAGGTATGGCAAATGTTTTTCCGGAATGACCGCACCAGGGTTTTGCACGTAAATTTTTAACGAATCTGTTGCGGTATTTTTTATCAGCCTGACTGTAATGGTCTTTCCGTGAGGCGTGTAACGGATGGCATTGGATAGCAGGTTACTTAACGCGCGACGAAGCATCAGCCGGTCTCCCGTGACACTGGCATGTTCCCCGGTCAGTTCAAGGTTTACCCCGCGCTCTTCGGCCAAGACTTCAAAATAGTCGAACAAGGTCTGTACTTCAGCTTGAAAATCAATACTAACAAGTTCCGGCTTCAGTAGTTTGTTATCGGCCTGGGCCAAAAACAGCATGTCGCTTATCATCTTTGCCATCCGGTTATATTCTTCAAGGTTGGAATACAGGATTTCCTGGTATTGCCCGCTGCTTCTTGCCTGGGAAAGGGCTACTTCTGTCTGCGTTCTGAGGTTTGTAATGGGGGTGCGAAGCTCATGCGCAATGTCTCCGGAAAAATCCGACAGCCGTTTAAATACGCCTTCAAGCCGATCAAGCATTTTATTGAATGACTTTGCCAGTTCGGTCAGTTCTGCAGGAACGGCTTCTGCCTTCAAGCGGATATGCAGCTGTTCCGAGTTGATTTTTTCTATCTCATGGCTAATACGCCGTATGGGGGCATGGCCTTGATACACCACCAGCCAGGTTGCCAAAATCGCGACCAGGCAGGCAATTACCGTGATCATTCTCAGATAATGCTGGAAACTCTCAAGATAGTGCAGGTGGAAATTTATTTCGGTTGCGATAGCAAGGGTAAAGTTGTTTGTGATGGCAGGATTGTTAGTGGTGATTTGTAGCACCACGCCCCTGAAGGTTCTGCCATTATCTTTCCATATTGAAACGGTATCACTGTTGATCTGCATGACGGGTGGCGTGGCTTTTGCAAATTTTTCCAGATCTGATCCGGAGGTTGCATAGAGGACAGTGCCGGTTGAAGTGGAGATGCGGTATTGCGCGTTGTAGTGGCCCACAATGACGTTGGCAAATGTTGTCCGTATTGCTTCCGGATGATTATCGTTGGGCAATAGCGCCAATGTGTGTTCAAGCGCTTGCCGCACCGCGTTCAGTTCATCTATATCCTGCTGGATGAAATGGTGGTTGATTGAGCGTTCCACCATCCAGCCGAATGAGAGCAGGACAAGTATTATTACCGCACCAATAGAAACGGTAAGGCGGACTGCCAGAGAGGTGGGAGGTCGCTTCATTGCTCAGGTACGGGCTCAGCCTCGTCCACATCCAGCATGTAACCCATGCCTCGTACGGTGTGAATCAGCTTGGGCTCGTAGTTGTCGTCGATTTTTGCACGCAGACGCCGGATGGCGACATCAATAACATTAGTGTCACTATCAAAATTCATATCCCAAACCTGAGAGGCGATGAGCGACCGAGGTAGTACTTCTCCCTGGCGCCTTACCAGCAGCTCCAGCAGGGCAAACTCTTTATTGGTCAGGTTAATGCGTTGGTTATCGCGCTGGGCACGCCTGCGGGGAAGGTCAAGCGTCAGGTTGGCCACTTGCAATTGATCATTCTGTGCGGGAGCGGAACCACGGCGCAATAATGTACGTACGCGCGCCAGAAACTCGGCAAAGGCAAAGGGTTTGACAAGGTAATCATCAGCGCCAAGTTCCAGGCCTTTAACCCTGTCTTCAATGCTGTCGCGGGCGGTCAGAAACAGGACCGGTGTTGATGGCTTTGCATCCCGCAGAGCACGGATAATACGCCACCCGTTAACATCGGGTAGCATGACGTCAAGAATAATCAGGTCATAGGAGCCGGTTAATGCCAAATGGTGTCCGTCCAGGCCAGTGCGCGCCAGATCTACTATAAAACCGGCTTCGGCAAGACCCTGGCGCAGGTAGTCGCCTGTTTTAACCTCGTCTTCCACAACAAGCAGTTTCATGAGTTTGCTCCTGTAATACGCATGCAGGCTGCCTCAATCGTCTGCAATGCGGGCGGATTTATGTCTGAAGTAAGTTTACCCACACGACACTGACTGGAAAATGACCTAAGCATTACAGTATTGTAATCTGTATGATGACAGGAATGTAATGGGGCTGTCACCCGTGCGACAGCTATGCATGACTAAAATTCTTATATCAAATGGTATTAAATGCCTCTTTGTTTGAATGAATTTAAAGCGAATATTTATCATGAAAAAAAACCTTGCCGTTTTAATTTTAAGTACATTGCCTGTCCTTGCTCTGGCTTCAGGTCACCATGCCGGCGGTCATCATGGTGCATCAGGCCATGGTCATGACATGTCTGGCCATGCGCATGTATCGGCTCCCGTTGGTCAGCCGGGAGACCCAGCCCAGGTTACCCGTACCATCGAAATTGAAATGCAGGACACCATGCGCTTCACGCCCGGTGAAATGAGTGTTAATGCAGGGGAAACGGTTCGTTTTATTGTTAAAAATGCGGGAAAACTGCCGCATGAAATGGTGATTGGTTCGTTGGAAGACTTGAAAGCACATGCTATGGAGATGAGACATAATCCATCTATGATGCACGATGAACCTAATGCCATTACGCTTGAAGCTGGCCAAAGTGGAAGCTTGGTCTGGAAATTTGACCAGTCTGGTACGGTTGATTTTGCCTGTACCATTCCAGGTCATATGGAAGGCGGAATGGTGGGTAAGGTGCAGGTTAACTAAAGCAGGGAAAACATGACAAAAACAAAATTGCTTTTTATGGTTGCCGGTTTTGCCGCGGTCGCGGTTGGGACGTTTCTATATGTTCAAGGGCGTACCCCAGGCCCTGCATTCATTGATCCCGCTAATCAGACGTTGGTCATGCAAGGTAAGCCGATTTACGAAAACCTGTGCGCATCGTGCCATGGCGTTTCGTTGCAGGGGCAGCCGAACTGGCGCGAACGCATGTCTAATGGGCGCCTGCCCGCACCTCCGCATGACCAGAGCGGGCATACATGGCATCACCCCGATGCTTTGCTGTTTGATATGGTTAAAAATGGCCTGGTGCCAGGAAAAACGGCACCACCGGGCTATCAAAGTGACATGCCCGCCTACCGTGACATGTTGACCGATGAAGAAATTGTGGCGGTGCTGGCATACATTAAAAGCAGCTGGCCGGCAAAAGTGCTGAAGGTGCAAAAAGAAATAACCTTGCAGCAACAACAATAGCTTGCAAGGGGTTGTAGGGCAATAGTCCCTCATTTTCTTTGAACGTAAATGAGTTGCGAGAGTATTACCAGGGCTGGGAATTGCTGACATACCAGGAAGAGCTTGGTGCCATGCATCCCCGTGATGCCCAAGGTAATCCGATCCAATTGAAATTTTTTACTATGCTGGCTAAAAAAACCTGCTTGATACAAGCTTAGCTATTTGCCTGACAGGCCAGCAAATCCTTGTCGGTAATAACCCAGCGATCGGAGCTGTCTATGGTCACGTCCGTAATTTCACACTTGTCTCCGTCTTCATCCACCACCAAAACATCCCAGTCGCCTTCGCTAACATCAGACAAGGTCAGGGAGTCGCCTTTTTCCAGTACTTCATCACTCAGATAGTCTTCACCCCAGTCTTTTTGGCTTGCTGGAGAGAAATAGATCTCGTGGATTTCCCAAGAGGATTTGTTGACGAATTCCACCTTTGCTGCCAAAGCGGTTGTTGGGACATACGCTACTGCAGCTGCTACCAATAAATGCCATGCTTTCAATTTTGTTTCCTTTTGGGTTGTTTTGAAAATAAAAGTAACGCCATTCGGATTGTAGGGGATTGCTAAATTTCCGACAAATATTATTTGATTTAACGCAAGGAAAGTTAAGTTATACTATTGACGCGCACTGAGTTTTGCGCTTCTGGAGATGCTATTCAAAAAAAAATAATAGGTTCAAGGAGGAGAGATCATGGCCTATGTACATATTTTGCCTGAGGTAAAAAAAACTGGATTCAATTTCAAAGAGTATTTGGAGTCAGTGAAGTCAAGACTTGAGGAGCTTATTAATAAGGTGCATTTTGAGCATTTGCCTGAGTTGATGGCCTTGGTTCGCGAAGTCTTGGGTATTAATCATGTCAATCATTTGGGCAGATTGCAGAAAATAGACAGGGAAATTACATCCCGCCCCTGGCGTTATCGCTAATAACGGTTCGTGCCGGCAGCAATGCGTAACGTAGAGGTCTGTAAGTCATCATATAAAAACGCGTCTGAAGTTTGGTGCAATCGGTGAAGGGTTTGGCCCTTCAGATGCGGAAGTTGAGGCTATGAGCGCGCACTATAGCAACCAAAACGCCAGCCTGTACCTTGTTAGCATGGGAATTGGTGACTCGGACAATATCACCGTTCGCGCACTAAAAACCGTGGCAAAAGCAGATGTGATTTTTGCCATGCCACGGGTACGGGAAAACTTCCCAGAGCTGCTTAAAGGCAAGGAAATTCATGATTCCGGCCATGGCCTGTTCACCCCCATGGCCCGGCGCAAGCAAGCTGCTGACGAAGTAGATGCCATGGAAGCGAAAGCGCGCAGTATTATTCGCGAAGCTGTTAATGCAGGCAAAACTGTTGCCGTGCTTGATTACGGTGACCCGCTGGTATATGGACCGCAGGTAGGTTATTTAAAAGAATTCCGTGACTTGAATCCTGTGGTGATTCCTGGCGTTTCCAGTTTCAATGCCGCCAACGCAGCCCTTGGGCTTGGCGTAACCAACGGGCCACGTAATGAATCGGTGATACTGACAGCGGCAAAAACCACACGTGAAGGTTACCAAGGTACAGACCCTTTGGTGAAACTGGCTGAGTCACAATCAACCCTGGTTTTTTTCTCCATGAATCTGGAATTGCCCGAGGTGGTAAGGCAGTTAATGCAGTACTATCCGGCAGATACCCCTGTTGCCGTGGTTTTACATGCCGGGGTGGCTGAAAAGCAGTCGGTGTTGCAGGCTACGTTGGATACGGTTGTTGAGAAAACGGAAGGGGGGAGACTGCCGTTTGAACATATGATTTATGTGGGGGCGTTTTTGGGGGTGGCGGATTAGATAAGGATTTTTTTAACTTGATTTTTCCCAGTATGCTGTACTTATGATTATGTTGTGTGGTAAAGCCCCATAATCTACGTATTTCCCACAATAGCTAAAAAAGTCCGTAAAATCAACATAACCTTTTTCTATCAATTTCAACCGCTGTGTGAAGTTGAACAATGATCGGATATTGTTGATCTATTATGGACTTTCATGCTTGCAGATATTTCGATTCCCACGCCACAGGAACAATTAAAATTCCTGAAGCAAATTCAGCAAATACTTCAGTCAGGAAGCTTCACTTCTACCTATAAATTTGCCTTGCTCATTAGCCTGGCAAGGCTTGCCATTGAGCAGGGAAAAGATACCGGAGAGCCCTTGGCACTGGATTATCTTGATATTGCAGAAAAATTCATAGACTTGTATTGGTGGCAGGTCAGGCCATATGATTTTAACCAGCAAGAATCTTTTGTTCTGCAACAAAGTAATGGCCCACAGGCCAGCATTGTGAATTTGGTTTTATCTGCGCAACAACACTTCAAAACCTTGGCTGCAGCAAGACAAGATTCCGTTTATTGGTTAAAGCTTAAAAAACAAGTCGCCGTAGTCATCAGGAAAATGCCAGTGGTTTATTTACAGAACCTGAATGGCCAAAGCATAGAATTTTTATACCATTTGGAAGAATCAAGAAATCACTTGAATTTACTACCTAAAGTGATGTATTGCTTAAGGCAGTTTGGCGAGATTATTGAGGAGCTTTGCCAAAAGCGCTGGGTGGATTTTGTTCGAGAAAACAAAAAGAACCTGCCTGTGTTGGATGGCTTGCCAGATCTGAACGCTTTCCTGTTTGCTCCCAACCGGAACCAGTTACGCAAAGTGGCTGATTTCTTAATTGATCTGCAGCAGTGCCGCTGTTTCTATTGCAATAAACCGCTTAAAAATGAGAAATTCGCGGTAGATCATTTCATTCCCTGGTCTTTATATTCGGCAGATACCGGTCATAATTTTGTCTTGGCAGATAATACATGCAATTCGCAAAAAAGCAATTTTCTGGCTTCAGAAAACTATTTACAGCAATGGCTGGAACGTAATTACAAGCATGATTCATTGATCACCACAGAATTGGCAAAGCAGGGGTTCCTGACGGATATCAAGCGATCTCACCACGTAGCATCTTGGGCTTATCAACAGGCTATAGACAATAATTACCTGCTGTGGGAGGGTGGGAAAAATACCCGTTTTGCGTCAGGTCTTGAATTGGGGCACATTACCGGGAGTGATCACCACCCAGCCGCCCTGTTTACAACAGGCAATCTCAACTCATAATTAGTGCTGCGTCCACCCGATATTGATTTTTGCAGCACCTCATGCTGCAACAGTTCAGTTATATCCCGCAGCGCCGTATCTTGCGAGCACTTCGCGATGGCGGCCCATTTGCGTGTGGTCAGTTTTCCTTCAAACCCGTCCAGCAGCCGGTTCAAGACTTTTATTTGCCGTTCATTCATTGGAATGTTTGCAAACTGTTGCCAGAATCTTGCCTTAATCAATATCTGGTTCATGGTCTTATGGGCCTGTTCTACCGCTTTCAGCAAGGTAGCCAAAAACCATTGCAGCCAGGCGGTAACGTCCATGTCTTCTTTTTGGGTGTGTTCAAGTATGTCGTAATAGGCTTTGCATTCCCGCTGAATTTGGGCAGACACGCTGTAAAAACGTTGCGGGCTGCCGTCGGCACGGGTAAGCAGCAGGTCGCCAATGGCGCGGGCGATTCGGCCATTGCCGTCATCAAAGGGGTGCAGGGTTACAAACCATAAGTGTCCCAGGCCGGCGCGAAGCAGGGCAGGTTCTTGGGGCTTGCTGTCATTCAGCCAGTTCAGGAAACGGCTCATTTCATTTTGCAGGCAGTTAGCAGGTGGTGCCTGGAAATGAATTTTTTCCCGGCCGATAGAACCGGAAATAACTTGCATCGGGCCATTGGCATCGCTGCGCCAGGCGCCAATGTTGATACGGGTAATGCCAGAATAACCGGTAAGGAAGAGGGCGGCATGCCAGCCGAACAGGCGTTCAGCCGTTAACGGGGCCATTGCTTTGCCAGTGGCGTCAAGTACCATATCCACCACGCCATCCACATGGCGATCGGCAGGTGCCAATGCCCCGATATCCACCCCCAGGCGGCGAGCAACCGAGGACCTGACTGAAGCAACATTCAACATTTCTCCTTCAATGGCACTGGTTTGCACGACATCTTCGGTTAGGGCCAACAGGCTGGCTTCATCTCGCAAAGCCATGCCTACATCAGCCAACCGGCCCAGCAGCAACCCTTGGGCACGGCTAACGGCCGCCATGCGTTCAGCCAAAGCGGCAATGTCATACTGCCAGTTAGGCCAGTGCGGAGATTGCCAGATGTATTCGCCGTAATTCATGCGGTGATTATGGTGACTTATCGGGCTAGTGTCAAAGTTTTCTTTTGTATCATTTGAAATTGCAACCGAACCAACCAGTTGGTCGTTTCAAAACCTATTTAATATAATGATATTCTTGTTGTTAGCGCAAGCTGATTCTGTACTTTTGCCAGACTTATGGCAAACTGTTTGATTACCACCTTAAGAATTAATAAATGGCCCGCCAGAAAGACACTAAAGATCATATCGAACAGCCCCTCGCCATACGTTGGCACATATTGGCAGTATTAATCGCCAGTATTTTCATGACGCTAATAAGCGTCAGCATCGTCAACGTGGCACTGCCATCTATACAAACCTCACTGGGTGCCAGTCAATCTGACATTCAATGGGTATTATCGGGATACGCCTTGACTTTTGGTGTGGTTCTGGTGGCTGCAGGGCGTGCTGGTGACATTATGGGGCGTGGTGGTCTGTTTTTATTGGGTGTGGCAGTTTTTACCTTGGCATCTATTGCCGCAGGTTTGGCAACTGATGCACACTCACTAAATATGGCGCGTTTTATCCAAGGCTTGGGGTCGGGTCTGTCCAATCCTCAAGGCATAGGCATGATTCAACAGTATTTTCGGGGTGCCGAACGTGGTCGGGCATTTGGTTATTTTGGCACGGCAGTTGGCTTATCAGTCGCCATAGGTCCTGTTCTTGGTGGCTTTTTAATTGAACTCGGTGGCCTGGATATAGGCTGGCGTTTAACTTTTTTGGTCAATGTTCCTTTTGGGGTTTTATCTCTGTACCTGGGTTATAAATGGTTTCCCAAACCACTCATTCAAAGTCCTGCCAAAGCCGCTGCCAGTCAAGCAGAGAATCCCAAGGCACAACATGGCTTTTTATCCCTGGATCCATTGGGATCTGTCCTGTTGGGCTTGGCTGTACTGGCCATATTGTTCCCGTTTATGGAGTCACGCACGAGTCCTGTCACCTGGATTTTATTACCCGTTGGCATATTACTAATCTGGCTCTGGGTTAGATGGGAACGCTTTTACGAACGCCGTGGTTACAGTCCCATGGTAAATCTGGATATATTCAAAATATCCAGCTTTAGCAATGGCGTCATGATCATGAGCCTGTATTTTCTGGGAATAACGAGCGTTTGGGTGCTGGTTGCCTTATACGTACAGCAAGGCTTGGGCATGTCGGCACTGCAGTCTGGCCTGTTTGGTGTACCGGCAGCCTTATGGTCATCATTTGCAGCTAATTGGGCGGGCAGCCGAGTCATGCTTTACGGCCGGTCAATTGTAATTGGTGGCCTGTGGCTGGCCATTCTTGGTTTGGTTACGACCATACTGGTTATTTATCTGGAAAATATGGGCTTAATTAGCATTTGGTGGTTAATGCTTACTTTGTCGTTTATTGGCATTGCCCAAGGCTCGGTAATTAGCCCCAACCAAACATTAACATTGGTGGATGTGCCTATTAATTATGCAGGCAGTTCTGGCGCCATTATGCAAACAGGGCAACGTATGGGCACGTCTATAGGTATCGCCGTAATAACCGCAGCCGTGTTTGGTTCATTAAGTTTTACGTCATGGCCAATTGCAGCCATGGTGGGTTTTAGCCTGATTATTTTGATTGTATTTATTGCTATCGGGTTTGCTTATAAGGATAAGCGCGATCGCCGGCAGTAACCGCCAATGGGGTAGGTAATGAGCAAAACCCATTCAGTTGTCGTGGATGCCGGAGAGGCTCCTTGTAGTAATGGCTGCTTTTGACATACAACGTACGGATATGTCTATATAGTGAGTTTTCTTTCAAGATAATAATGAACAGGACATTTTCAGCCAACAGAACATCACGCTTATTGTTAAGTGTTCTATGCGCTATCCTGAAAAAGCATTATAATTAGCGTAATGACAACGACATTACGTTTTTTTTGAAAATGGATATTGGATATGACTACCACTACGCTTGCGTCACCTAAACGTGAAACGCTTAATTTACGAATCAAGACTAAAGAAAGGCTGTTAATAGATCGTGCGGCAAAAGTACAGGGTAAAAACCGCACTGAATTTGTGTTGGATACGCTTCGTGCCGCTGCTGAAAATGTGTTGATGGATCAAACCTATATTTCAGTCAGTCATGAAGCGTACGATGCATTTTTGGAGCGCTTGGATAGTCCTGCACAAACCAATGAAAATCTTAAGAAAACCATGCAAACAGCCGCTCCTTGGGATAAGGAATGAACATTTCAAAACCGGAAAAACTGTCCCAAGCTCATAATGCAGGTCAGTTCTGCTCTGGTGAAAAAAGCCTTGATGACTGGATCAGGCAAAAAGCATATAAAAATCAAATCAATGGTGGTTCACGTACATTTGTTGCTTGTGACGAGAATAAAAATATCCTGGCCTATTATGCATTGGCAACGGGGGTGCTAGATTGTGAACTCTCTACGGGCAAATTCAGGCGCAACATGCCTAATCCAATTCCTGTGGTTATTCTTGCTCGTTTGGCAGTAGATGGCAGCATGCAGGGAAAGGGAATCGGCAGGGCATTGGTAAGAGATGCGGGGTTACGGGTTATACAAGCGGCAGATCTGATTGGTATCCGGGGAATTGTAGTTCAGGCCCTTACAGATGAAGCCAAAAATTTTTATGAAAAAGTTGGCTTCACGCCTTCACCGATTGAACCAATGACGTTATTAATCACTTTGGCTGACTTGAAAGCCCATATTTGAATAAAAACCTATTCAATATAATGGCATTCTTGTCGTGATCACGCCCTAAGCCTATGATAGTGAAAGACTAACCTAGGTAAAAATTTTACAAAAAAGGAACGCGATGAGCGATCAGGCAGATTATTTTCATGAAAAATACGGCATGACCAAAACCCACTCGGCTGTAGTAGAGGCCATGCAAACGGTGGCACCATGCAAGGCGCTGGATTTGGGCTGTGGCCAGGGCCGTAATGCGCTTTACCTAAGCTTGAAAGGCTTTGACGTTACGGCTAGTGATTACAATCCTGGTGGTATGGGTACGGTTGATTCAATTGCCCAGGCAGAGGGCCTGAAAGTACGTACCCTGGTTTATGACATGAATCAGGCGCAGATTGATGAGCGCTATGATTTCATGGTGGCAACCGTGGTCTTCATGTTTTTGCAAGGCAATCGTGTGCCCGATATTATTGCCAATATGCAAGCGCAAACCAATCCTGGTGGTTATCACTTGATTGTGTCAGCCATGGATACGGCAGATCACCCGTGTCATATGCCATTCTCATTTACGTTCAAAGAAAATGAGTTGCGTGAATATTATAAAGACTGGGAGTTAATTACGTACCAGGAAGAGGTGGGTTCCATGCATGCCCGTGATGCGCAGGGTAATCCGGTTCAATTGAAGTTTGTGACTATGTTAGCGAAGAAGATGGCTTGATTTCTATTCGTTCCCATGCAAGAGAGGCTGCCGCACCGCTGTTAAATAGAACAATATCGCTCAACGTTCCCAGGCAGGAGCATGGGAACGGGCTAAATCGCCTTCCTTCAGGTGGGCGAGGAAGCAGATCACGATGATTAGGTGAGGGCATGGTTTTTTTGTTTCAGTATTCTGTAAAAATAGTTTTTTCTACTCATTTATAACTACTTATTCCTTGTGTTTATCCCACTTTTGGTGAACGGACGATAGGTCTCTTGTTCTTTATAATAAAGACACCAGAATTAACAGATGGGGCAGATATGTTACAGGATGACTTTGGCAGAAAAATAAGTTATTTACGGATTTCACTTACTGATCGTTGTGATCTGCGTTGTACATACTGCATTCCCAAGGGGTATAGCGAGTTTGAGAAGCCAGAGCATTGGCTGAGTTTCGAGCAACTGGAGCGTATAGTTACCCAGTTTGCCAATCTGGGAACACGGCGTTTTCGTCTTACCGGCGGAGAGCCGCTGTTAAGAAAAAACATTGCTGATTTGGTCAGGCGCTTAAAAGCCGTTAATGGCGTTGAAGATTTATCGTTAAGTACGAATGCGACTCAACTTCAACATTACGCAGATGATTTGCGTCGTGCCGGGTTGAGTCGTTTAAATGTGAGTTTAGATGCGCTTGACCCCGGTATTTTTCAAAAAATTACAGGCTCCGATTCCCTGCATAAGGTGATTGCCGGTTTAATGGCGGCCAAGGAAGCAGGGTTTGAAAATACTAAAATCAATATGGTGGTCATGAAAGACATCAATGTGAATGAAATTGATGCGATGGTGTCTTTTTGTATTGAGCATAAGTTTACGTTGCGCTTGATTGAACTAATGCCCATGGGGGTTTCTGCCCAGCAACATGAATCCATGAGTTTGCAGCCCATTATTGAGCGATTAAGCCGTGCTCATGATTTATTGCCAACACTTAAAAATTTGGGGGGTGGGCCAGCCCGTTATTGGGAAAACGCGCAGGGAGATTTTTCTTTAGGTTATATCACGCCCCTGTCCCAGCATTTTTGCGATACCTGTAACCGCGTGCGTTTATCTGTCGATGGAAGCCTGTATATGTGCCTGGGAGATGAGTATCGCTATGACTTGGCTTCTTTATTGCGTGCAAATGTGAGTGATCAGGGCCTGGCGCAAGCCATTCAAGAGGCTGTCAGGCTTAAACCGCAAAAGCATGAGTTTATAGAGAAGCCCATGAAAATCGTGCGTCTCATGTCCAAGACCGGAGGCTGAATGCTTCGCTTTAACCGCTTAACCAGTAAGTTATTATTTGCCATTGTCCTGTGGTTGACAGGGGCTTTATTCTTTGTTTCCTTAACGTTAAACCTTACCTGGGGGGTAGAAGACAGGGGGGTGGCCATTAATGAAGCGGGTAGCTTGCGCAAGCAAACTTATTTAATAGTGATTTATGCCCAATCAGGTCAGCAGGAGGCATTACAGAAAGAGCTTAATTTATTTGAGCGAAAATTGGCTAATTTGGATAATTTAAGCAATCGTTTGTTTTTCTGGGAGTTGGCAGATTCACATTCAGCGCAATTGGATGTGGTGAAACAGGAGTTTACAGTTTTTAAATCCATGTTTGGCTCTGGTGGAAAAGCAAAAAGTAACATAAACTATACGCTAGATTACACTCAGCAATTTATTCAACAAATAGATACTTTGGTTAAGAGTATAGAGCTGGAAAATACACGCAGTATCAAGTTTGTGCAATTGGCGCAGTTATTATTGCTGGTAATGGTTGTGGTCTCAGCCTTTATTTCCATTATCTTGCTGAATCGTTTGGTTATTCGTCCGCTTCTTCGTTTAAAAGAGGGAATCCAGGAAATTTCAGCAGGCAATTTATCCTTGCGCCTGCATTTTAAGACACATGATGAATTCGCCCAAATTTCAGAAGGTTTTAATCAAATGGCCAGTAGTTTGCAGGACTTCTACCAGCACTTAGAGGAAAAAGTCGAGCAAAAAACCCTGGATTTAGCCCGTACCAATGAAGAGCTTTCGGTGCTTTATCAGGTAACCTCAATTTTTCATCAGGGTAACGCCAATTCTGAAGCCTTAACCCAGTTTTTGGAAAAGGTAGTGGGGTTGATGCAGGCCCAGGCCGGTAGTGTGCGCCTGTTAGATGAGCAAGCCAAGCGAATGGATCTTGTGGCCAATGTTAATTTGCCAGAAGCGTTAATCAATAATGAGGCCTGCACCAATATCCACGATTGTTTATGCGGGCCAAGTTTTCAATATGCTGATAATACATGTGCAGGTAACAAAATTATATTCCCGCTAAAACTGGAAAGAAACAAGGAACAAGCGATTGCCTGTAAACAACAAGGCTTTAATCATATTCAAATTTACCCTATTCAGTTGCGTGACCAGGAATTTGGCCTTTTAACCTTTTATTTTGAAAAAGAGGAAGCGCAACAGCAATCAGAATCACAACTTATTCGTTTATTGTGTACGCAGTTGGCCGTAGCCATAGAGAATGAGCGGCTGGCCTTAAAAGAAAAACAATTTGCCGTGCTTGAAGAGCGTAATATTATGGCGCAGGGTTTGCACGATAGTATTGCGCAATCCTTGTCGTTCTTGAATATTCAATTGCAATTATTGAAACAAGCCTTGGACAAGGCCGAGAAAGATAAGGTTGACAGTCACCTGGCGTTTTTAGATTTGGGCGTGCAGCAGTGTTACGATGATGTACGTGAATTGTTAAATAATTTCCGCTTTAAACTTAGCAAAGGCACTTTTGAGGATGCCCTGCAAACCGTTGCGGATCGTTTTAAAGCACAAAATGTTGCGCAAGTTGATTTTAGCTATTTGTCTAACGGACCAGATCTAAGTCCGCTTCAACAGTTGCAACTGATTTTTATTGTCCAAGAGGCTTTGTCGAATATTCGCAAGCATGCAAAAGCCAGTCAAGTCAGGATTGATTTTAAAAATACAGACGCCATTTACCTTTGTATTCAAGATAATGGGGTGGGGTTTGATGTTAACGATGACAAAGAGCATCAAGGTCATCATATTGGTTTATCTATTATGCGCGAACGGGTTGCGCGCATTAATGGCAAGCTGAATATATGTTCAGACTTTGATCAGGGAACAACCATTGAAGTTATTATTGAACCGAATCAACGTTAAGGGATTGCCTGCATGACGATTAATATTTTATTGGTTGAAGATCACACTTTGTTCAGGCATGGGTTGCGTGTTTTATTAGAGCAAGAAGAGGGTTTCAATGTGGTTGCAGAAGCAACCGACGGGTTAACCGGTATCAAGATGGCTGAACAGTATCACCCTGATGTGGTGCTCCTTGATCTTGATATGCCCATCATGAGCGGTCGTGAGGCGTTGCCCCAGCTCTTGAACAGTAATCCTGATTTGGCCGTTATTATCCTGACCGTCTCTGAAGACGCCGAGGATTTGCTTGAGTGCATGCGGATGGGGGCACGAGGCTATTTGTTAAAAAATATTGATACCAAGTTTTTATTGGATGGCATACGTAAAGCGGTAGAGGGTGATAATGTTTTGTCGATGGAAATGACCAGCAAGCTTATTACCCAGTTGCGCAATCCGAAAGAGTCGGATAGTTCGCAAAAGTTGGGATCTTTGACGCAAAGAGAGTTGGAAACGCTTCAATACCTGGCCAAGGGGGCAAGCAATAAAGTGATTGCCCGGGAGTTGGGCGTTTCCGAGTCTACGGTTAAAGTCCACGTGCAGAATATTTTACGCAAGCTTGATTTGCACAGTCGCGTTCAGGCGGCCGTTTTTGCCATTGAACAGGGGTTAAGCTAGTATAAGTAAAAATTGAAGTATTAATTATTTATTATTAAAAATATACTTCCTTATTGGCCAAAGTAACTAGCCCGTAACTGGCCATACAATCTAGGCAAAATCACCTTTTTAAGAATTTTCATTCACCACCCGTCGCGCTATTCTGAACCTATACAGTTACTTATGGTTCAGGAGAAGCGCGATGCAGTCTACACGTTTTAAAGCCAATAGTATTTTAGTTTCAAGTACCGTTGCTTTTACCGTTTGTTTCATGATCTGGATGGTCTTTGCGGTACTGGGACTGCCTATCAAAGAGCAACTGGAATTAAATCAAACTCAATTCGGCATTTTAACGGCCATGCCTGTCTTGTCGGGCTCCATTATTCGTGTACCGCTTGGTATCTGGACTGATAGATTCGGTGGCCGCCGGGTTTTTGCTGTCTTGATGCTTGTTTGTATTCCTGCCGTTTTTTTATTGCAGTATGCCAATAGTTATTGGCAGTTTCTTTTGCTTGGCCTATGGCTGGGCCTGATTGGTGGTTCATTTTCAGTGGGTACGCCCTATGTGGCCAAATGGTTTGAGCGGGAACGCCAAGGCTTGGCAATGGGGATTTTTGGGGCGGGTAACGCAGGTTCTGCAGTGAACAAGTTTATTGCGCCCTCGCTTATTTTGGCCTTCGGCTGGACCATGGTGCCCAATGTCTACACCGTCATTTTAATCGTTACTGTCCTCTTGTTCTGGTTTTTTACCTATGACGACCCTTCTCATCAGCTTGCTTCATCTGTCAAGTTCTCGGAACAATTACGCTTAATCAAAAACCCGGCCGTTTTGCGGTATAGCCAGTACTACTCGGTCGTTTTCGGTGGCTACGTGGGGCTAACGCTGTGGATGGTCCAGTACTACGTTGAAGAATACGGTTTTGATATTGTTCATGCCGCTTTCCTGGCAGCGGTCTTTTCTTTGCCTGGTGGTGTTTTACGCGCTTTGGGCGGCTGGCTGTCAGACAAATACGGCGCCTATAAAGTGACTTGGGCGGTGATGTGGGTCTGCTGGGTTGCTTTCTTTATCTTGTCTTATCCCCAAACCCAAATGCAAATTCAAACCGTAGGTGGCCCGGTTAATTTATCTATCGGCATTAATGCGACGTTCTTTACGGTTGTGCTGTTTGTTGTGGGTATAGCGATGGCCATTGGCAAGGCCTCGGTTTTTAAATTTATTGCGGATGACTTCCCTAAAGACATAGGTACCGTGTCGGGCATTGTAGGTCTGGCGGGCGGGCTGGGTGGATTCTTGCTGCCGGTCTTGTTTGGGATTTTGGTTGATATGACGGGTATTCGTTCAAGTTCTTTCATGCTTTTGTATGGCTGTGTATGTGTCAGTTTGGTGTGGATGCACTATTCATTCAAGCCAATGCAAAAAGCTGAAATTTTACAAAAAGGATAGGATTCATCATGAGCAGAAGCTTAACAGAATGGTATCCCGAGGATATCGGGTTTTGGCAGCAGAGTGGGGCCCGTATTGCGAAGGCAAACTTGTGGATTTCGGTGTTTGCTTTGTTTTTGGCATTTGCTATTTGGCAAGTCTGGAGCGTAGTCGTTGTTAAGTTGCCAGCAGTGGGTTTTACATATAGCGAAAACCAGCTGTTCTGGCTGGCAGCTTTACCCGCCTTGTCTGGCGCGACGCTAAGGGTTTTTTATTCATTTGTGGTGCCCATTTTTGGCGGGCGGCGCTGGACGGTGATTTCAACCGCCAGTTTGTTGGTTCCTGCCCTGGGACTGGGGTTTGCCGTACAAAATCCGGATACCAGTTACGTGACGATGGTCATCCTGGCCTTGCTTTGCGGTTTTGGCGGGGGCAACTTCAGTTCATCAATGGCCAATATCAGCTTCTTTTTTCCCAAACGTGAAAAAGGCAGTGCAATGGGCTTGAATGCCGGCCTGGGGAATTTGGGGGTATCGGCAGTACAGTTTGTCGTGCCAATCGTGATTACCTTTGCCCTGTTTGGTGCCTTGGGGGGTGAGGCACAAACCCTGGTGTTTACCGATGGAACGATCGAGTCAATTTGGTTGCAGAATGCCGGTTTTGTCTGGGTACCTTTTATTTTGCTTTCCACCGCGCTGGCCTGGTTTGGCATGCATGATATTGAATCAGCCAAGTCTTCGTTTAAAGAGCAGATGGTGATCTTTAAATATAAACATAATTGGCTGATGTGTTGGTTATACGTAGGTACCTTTGGGTCATTTATTGGATTTTCAGCGGGGTTTGCTTTGCTTACCAAGCAGGTCTTTCCTGAAATAGACCCAATGAAGTATGCCTTTCTGGGGCCCCTGGTTGGTGCCATGGCGCGTGTTGTAGGGGGCTGGTTATCAGACAAGGTCCGGGCCTCGCAAGTGACGCACTGGAGCTTTTGGGTCATGGCGTTTGCCACTATTGGTGTCTTGTACAGTTTGCCTGCCGGGGGCAGCCAGGGCTCGTTCACGCCATTTTTTATTAGCTTCATGCTCTTGTTTGCCGCTACCGGAGTGGGTAATGGTTCCACCTTTGCCCAGGCCCCCAGGATTTTTTCTACTAAACATAGGCAGCGTGCGCGGGCGTTGGGCCATTGTGAAAATGAGGCTGATGCAGTAGCCACTAAAGAGTCCGCTGCCGTGGTGGGCTTCATGGGGGCCATTGGCGCTTACGGCGGTTTCTTTATTCCCAAAAGCTTTGGTTCTTCTATTGCCATAACGGGAAGTGCCGAGGCAGCGTTAATTGCTTTCACTATTTTTTATCTGAGTTGTATTGCCTTGAATTGGTGGTACTACGGTCGCAAAGGAGCAGAAGTACCCTGCTAGTTAACTAGCTCTTCTAAGCAATAGTGATTAGTTGGCATGGGGGTTGGATGGTACTTCATGCCAATGGCTTGGGAGAGCCGGGTTTTGTAGAATTTTTATATGAAAACAGAACTTATGCAGGGTTCTTACGAGGAATATTATGAGTCATTTTTTAGATCGTTTAAATTTTTTAAGTCGTACTAAAGAGACCTTTTCCCAAGGTCATGGCAGTGTGACTGATGAAAGCCGTCAATGGGAAAAAGCCTATCATGATCGCTGGAGCCACGATAAAATTGTGCGTTCCACACACGGGGTGAACTGCACAGGTTCGTGCAGCTGGAAAGTGTTTGTTAAAAATGGCTTGATTACTTGGGAGCTGCAACAAACAGACTACCCGCGCACGCGTCCTGATTTGCCCAACCATGAGCCACGTGGTTGCCCTCGTGGTGCATCCTACAGCTGGTATGTCTATTCGGCCCAACGGGTGAAATACCCAATGATTCGCAGCCAGCTGGCCAAATTGTGGCGCGATGCGCGTAAAACACGTGACCCCATTCAGGCCTGGCACTATATTAGCAGCAACCCCGAATTGGCTAAGACCTATAAATCCAGGCGAGGCCTTGGCGGGTTTGTGCGTGCGCATTGGGACGAAGCCAATGAAATTATTACCGCTGCCAATGCGTATACCGTTAAAACCTATGGCCCCGACCGCGTGGTAGGCTTCTCACCTATTCCGGCCATGTCCATGATTAGTTATGCGGCTGGCACCCGTTACCTTAGTCTGTTGGGCGGTACCTGTTTGTCATTCTATGACTGGTATTGTGATTTGCCACCTTCCAGCCCGCAAGTGTGGGGTGAACAAACCGATGTGGCCGAGTCTGCTGATTGGTATAACTCTACCTTCTTGATGGTGTGGGGTTCTAACGTGCCAATGACGCGTACCCCTGACGCCCATTTCTACACGGAAGTTCGTTATAAGGGCACCAAAACCGTAGCGGTATCTGCCGACTACGGCGAGATGGTCAAGTTCAGTGATATGTGGCTGGCTCCCAAACAAGGTACCGATGCCGCCCTGGCAATGAGCATGGGGCATGTAATCTTAAAAGAGTTCCACTTGGACAACCCTTCAGATTACTTTACCGATTACTGCCGTCGCCTTACCGATATGCCCATGCTGCTGGTATTGAATAAATCAGGCGACAGCTATACGCCGGGTTATTACTTGCGCGCCAGCCAATTGGATGCCTCGCTTAACGAGGAAAACAACCCCGACTGGAAAGTGTTGGTGATTGACGAAAACACGGGTGATATTGTTGCGCCCAAGGGTTCAATTGGTTTCCGTTGGGGTGAAAAAGGCAAGTGGAATTTAAAATCAGAAAACAGCCAAGGCAAAGAAATCAAGGCTCAGCTCTCTCTTATTGATGGTCATGATGAGGTAGTGGATGTTGCTTTTGATTATTACGGCGGCCTGGATGCCGCAGACGTAATGGTGCGAAAAGTACCCGCCAAAAAAATTACCCTGGCCAATGGCGAGACCTGCTACGTCACTACGGTGTTTGATATTTCAGTGGCCAACTATGGCATAGATCGTGGCTTGGGCGGTGGTAATGTGGCTTCTTCGTATGAAGATGACGTGCCGTACACACCCGCCTGGCAAGTAAAGCACACCGGTGTGCCTGCAGCGAATGTGATTCAGGTTGCGCGAGAATTTGCACAAAACGCCCATGACAGCCATGGTAAATCCATGGTGATTGTTGGCGCGGGTCTGAACCACTGGTTCCATATGGATATGGCCTATCGCGGCATTATTAATATGCTGATGATGTGTGGTTGCGTGGGTCAATCAGGTGGTGGCTGGGCGCATTATGTAGGACAAGAAAAACTGCGGCCGCAAATTGGCTGGGCACCACTGGCCTTTGCGCTAGACTGGCAGCGTCCGCCACGCCAGATGAACGGTACATCGTTCTTTTATGCGCATACCAGTCAATGGCGTCATGAAAAGCTATCAAACGATGAGTTGCTTTCACCTACTCAGGGACATGAGCTGGATGGCACGCTTTCAGCGATTGACTACAACGCGAAAGCAGAGCGTATGGGCTGGTTGCCGTCTTCTCCACAACTTTCTCGTAATCCTTTGGGCTTGGGCGAAGAAGCCAGGGCGAAGGGGCAAGACGTGGTTGACTATACCGTTGCCAGCCTGAAAGACGGCAGCCTGGATATGGCCTGTAATGACCCCGATAATCCGGCGAACTTCCCGCGCAACCTGTTTGTGTGGCGTTCAAACTTGTTGGGGGCTTCAGCTAAAGGACATGAGTATTTCCTGAAATATTTATTGGGTACCCAGAACGCGGTCATTAGCGAGGAGCAGGATTGCATTACGCCTAAAGAAATTACGGTGCGCCCGGCAGCGGAAGGCAAGCTGGATTTGTTAACGGTAATTGATTTCCGCATGTCTACTTCTTGCCTGTATGCGGATATTGTGTTGCCTACGGCCACCTGGTATGAAAAGAATGACCTGAATACCTCGGATATGCACCCCTTTATTCACCCGCTAAGTGAAGCGGTGCAACCTTTGTGGGAAAGCAAAACAGACTGGGATATTTATAAGGGATTTGCCAGGAAATTCTCTGAATTGGCCAAAGATTATCTGGGTGTCCAGAAAGACGTAGTGCTGACCCCATTAATGCACGATAGTCCGCAAGAGCTAGGCCAGGCCTTTAATGCAAAAGACTGGAAAAAAGGCGAGTGTGAGCCTGTTCCGGGCAAGACCATGCCTGATATTACGGTGGTTGAAAGAGACTACGGTGCCATTTATGAGAAATTTACCTCTATTGGCCCCTTGCTTGAAAAACTGGGTAATGGGGGCAAGGGCATTGGCTGGAAGACCGAGCCCGAGGTTGAAATATTAAGAGGACTGAATAAAACGCAAGATCAAGGTGAAGGGGCCGGTCAACCACGCCTGGAAACAGCGATTGATGCAGCTGAAATGATCCTGACCCTTGCGCCAGAAACCAATGGCCATGTGGCTGTTAAAGCATGGGATGCCTTGTCCAAGGTAACGGGTATTGACCATACCCACTTGGCCAAGCCACGTGAGCACGACATGATTCGTTTTCGTGATATCCAGGCCCAGCCACGCAAGATTATTTCTTCTCCTACCTGGTCTGGCCTGGAAAGCGAAGAGGTGAGCTATAACGCCGGCTATACCAACGTACATGAATTGATCCCATGGCGCACCGTAACAGGACGTCAACAGTTCTATCAGGATCACCAGTGGATGCGCGCCTTTGGCGAGGGGCTGTGCGTATATCGTCCTCCTATTGACATGAAAACGACCAAGAAGGTGTTGGGACGTTACCCGAACGGTGAAAAAGAAATCGCCCTGAACTTTGTGACGCCACACCAGAAGTGGGGTATTCATAGTACGTATAGCGACAATATCCGCATGCTGAGCCTTTCACGCGGTGGCCCTCACGTGTGGATTTCCGAGATTGATGCCAAGAAAGTCGGCATTGTTGATAACGACTGGGTGGAAGTGTTTAACGTGAATGGTGCCTTGACCGCACGGGCAGTGGTAAGCCAGCGCGTTCCTGAAACCATGATCATGATGTATCACGCCCAGGAAAAAATCATTAACGTGCCGGGGTCAGAGGTGTCAGGCAAACGTGGCGGTATTCATAACTCGGTAACCAAGGCTGTTCTGAAACCAACGCACATGATTGGTGGTTATGCCCAATTGGCCTGGGGCTTTAACTACTACGGAACCGTGGGCTCTAACCGCGATGAATATGTCGTGGTTCGCAAGATGAAGAATGTGGATTGGATGGACACCCCGGTGGGCGAACAGACCAAACAAGAAGCGTAAAGTAAGGATCAAAGATGAAAATCAGAGCACAAATCGGCATGGTGTTGAATTTAGACAAATGTATTGGATGTCATACTTGTTCAATTACTTGCAAAAACGTTTGGACAAGCCGTGATGGGGTTGAATACGCCTGGTTTAACAACGTGGAAACCAAACCGGGCGTGGGCTATCCCAAACAGTGGGAAGACCAGGAAATCCACAAAGGCGGTTGGGTTAGAAAAAAGAATGGCAAACTGGAGCTTAAGCAAGGTGGTAAGCTTAAAGTATTGGCCAATATTTTTGGCAATCCGAATATGCCGGAAATTGATGACTACTACGAGCCCTTTACCTATGACTATGAGCATCTGCAAAACGCACCCGAGATGCCTACTCCGCCAACCGCGCGTCCGGTGTCTGTATTAACCGGCAAAAAGATGGACAAGATCACGTGGGGTCCGAACTGGGAAGACGACCTTGGGGGCGAGTTTGAAAAACGTTCCCGTGATGCCTTGTTTGAAGGTATTCAAAAGGACATGTACGCCACTTTTGAAAACACCTTCATGATGTACTTGCCACGCTTGTGCGAGCATTGCCTGAACCCGGCCTGTGTGGCATCTTGCCCTTCAGGCTCTATTTACAAGCGTGAAGAAGACGGGATTGTTTTGATTGACCAGGACAAATGTCGGGGTTGGCGCATGTGTGTGTCTGGTTGTCCTTACAAAAAAATCTACTATAACTGGTCCAGTGGCAAGGCAGAAAAATGTACGTTCTGCTATCCCCGTATTGAGTCTGGCCAGCCCACCCTTTGCTCAGAAAGCTGCGTAGGCCGTATCCGGTATTTGGGTGTTTTACTGTATGACGCAGACAGGATTGAAGAGGTGGCTTCAACCGAGAATGAACAGGATCTTTACCACAAGCAGCTGGAAGTGTTCCTGGACCCGCATGATCCCGAAGTACGTGCAGAAGCGCTTAAGCAAGGCATCCCAGAGGCATGGCTGGATGCGGCAAAAAATTCACCGGTATACCGGATGGCGGTAGAGTGGAAGGTTGCCTTCCCCTTGCACCCAGAGTACCGCACTTTGCCGATGGTTTGGTATGTGCCGCCGCTGTCCCCCATTCAGTCTGCCATTGAAAGTGGGGTGATTGGCAAGCACGGCCTGATCCCCGAGGTTAAGGATTTGCGTATTCCTATTGGTTACTTGGCTAATTTGTTAACCGCCGGTGAAGAAAAACCGATTGTGGATGCACTGGAAACCATGTTGACCATGCGCCGGTATATGCGCCAGAAGAATGTGCCCCAAGACAACGTGACCTTTGAGGAGATTTTGGAAAAAACCCATCTTACCGGCGCGCAGATCGAGCAGATGTACCAAATCATGGCGATTGCCAATTATGAAGACCGTTTTGTAGTGCCCACGAACCATAAAGAATATGCTGAAAATGCGTTTGGTGAAAAAGGCGCTTGCGGGTTTACGTTTGGCAATGGCTGCTCTGACGGAACATCAAAAGAGTCCCTGTTTGGCCAGACCAAGGCCTCGCCGGTGATCTTCCATGGCTTGAGTAAAGGAGTTAAGTTATGAATCCATACCGATTATTATCGGCTTTATTAGCCTACCCAAGTGACGATTTGCAGCAAGCTATCTCACAGGAAATTATTCCGGCCCTGCCTGCTGAAGACCCGTTTGGTGCCAGCTTAATGCCCTTGCTGGACTATTTAACCCAAACTGACCTGATTCAGGCGCAAGAAAATTATGTGGTCACGTTTGACCGCACGCCAAGCCATTCCCTGCACCTGTTTGAGCACCTGCATGGCGAGAACCGGGACAGGGGGCAGGCCATGGTGAACCTGTTGCAAGAGTATCAGGCGCAGGGTTTTGAGCCGATAGGCTACGAACTGCCCGATTATCTGCCTTTGTTTCTTGAGTTTCTGTCATTGCAGGAAAATGAAAAGGCCGCGGAGTTATTGGGTGAAGCAATACACGTGGTAGCCTATATCGGTGGCAATTTACGTAAAAGTGAATCGGCGTATGCGCCCATATTTGATTTGTTAATTGCCTTGTCACCGGTAGAACCGCAGGAATTGAAAGTGGTGCCGGTGCGTGATATGGATGAAGCTTTAGAAATGTTCGGGCCGGGTGCCGATGGTGTAGAACCACTCTTGAAGCCCGGTTTAGGCAATGGTCTGCATGTGTTGAATTTTTATTCCAAGGCGGCATCCACAAATTCTGCTGGAGAAAAAAGATGAGTTACTTGCATCAATTGATCTTTGGTATTTATCCTTATATAGCCCTTTCTATCTTTTTATTTGGCAGCCTGGTTCGTTTTGAGCGAGAACAATATAGCTGGAAAAGTGAATCAAGCCAATTGTTGCATACTGGCAATTTACGCCTGGCCAATATCCTGTTTCACGTGGGTATTTTGGGCTTGTTTTTTGGCCATTTTGTAGGCTTGCTGACACCCATGTCTGTTTGGGAATTTTTAGGCGTAAGCCATAGCGCCAAGCAGTTGGTGGCCGTGGTGGCTGGTGGTATTATGGGCGTTACGGCGTTAATTGGCCTGATTATGCTTATAAAACGCCGCTTTGGCTCAGACCGGCTGGCCATTAACAGTACCTGGCGCGATAAGTTGGTGTTGATCTGGATCTTGATTACGTTAAGCCTGGGCCTGCTAACCATTTTTGTTTCCCTTGGCCATATGGATGGCGAAGCAATGGTGTCATTAATGAACTGGGCGCAAGCAATTGTGACCTTTAATGGTGCCGCCGCTTCTTACATTGTGAATGCCAACTGGTTATTCAAGCTGCATCTGTTTATGGGCATGAGTTTGTTTGTTATCTTCCCGTTCACTCGCCTGGTACACGTTTGGAGTGGTTTTGGAGCAGTGGTTTACCTTAAGCGCAGCCCGCAATTGGTGCGGCGTCGTTAAATGTAGTTGAAACCATCCCGTGTGGCGCCCGTCCTGTTATACGGGCGCCACATTGCAACTGCACACTCCCAGGGCTAGCAACTCGGCTTCGCGTCCCAAACCTAAAGAGGCAGGCAAGGAAACATAATGCCAGCGTCTGCCGGTGGTATCACGGTGCCGTAACTGCAAAGATGTTCTTGCCAGAGAATGCACGCCCTCCGAAAAGGCGGATGTAATTGCCTATCTGATGAGTCTGAATCCTTGAACTCTTGAAGTCTCCACTTTTAATATAGAGGAAATGATGAAACGTGTTATACCGATCCGTGCTTGAAATCAAAAAGGCCTGGCCCGGTTATGTGACCGGTCCAGGCCTTTTGTCTTTTACCGCCCATAAATTGGGGTTTGGTAAAACTTAAGCAGCTTTCTTTAGCGATTTTTTCAGTGCTTTGATCTTGCTCTCGTGTTTATCAATTTTGGATTGACGAGCTTTGATTTTCTGCTTGATGGATTTAACGTTCTTGGACATATTGCTTTCCTTACTTTAAAGGCTTACTCAGTGGATTTATGCTTCTTGATAAATGCACGAATAAATTGCCTGATTTCACGAGCTGCTGTGGTGTCCAGTTCTTCGCATAGCTGTAAGAACTGTTCGCGCTCGGCGGTGCTGATACGTATCAGCAGTTGGCTATCTTTTTTATTGAGCTTCACTTTAGTGGGTTTATCGTACATCTTGGTTACTCAAAAAATTGAAGCTCATATTTAAAAAGATATATGCATTGTATATACAATTTTTCTTTAAGTCAAGGCCTGCCTTGGCGATATCCAAGTGAGAGATGAGGTGAGGCCGTTGGCCATGAACGGCGGGTGTGTTTTTCCTGAGAGTCAGGAACAAATAGGATTGAAGAAAACGCTCAGTAGTGTCCAGTCATGTTTCGTAAAAATGGAAATTTGGCGAGCCAGACGTGATTGTTCAGTGTGATAATTAGCGCGCGAAAGGCTGTTTTAGTCACTACGCCGCATAAAAATTGATGGGCAATGACAGCAAATAAAAAAGCCGTTTCTGTATTTTTACAGAAACGGCTTTCTCGAAACTGGTGCCGGGGCCGGAATCGAACCGGCACGCCTTGCGGCGGGGGATTTTGAGTAACCCGACATCTAAGTAGACCGTAACAAATATCATAAGCTTAAAATCATTTAAAATCCTTTATTTATAAGGTTGTCTTGTCAAACTAGATTAAACCATATTAATATCTAATCAAATTTAAACCGTATAATAATACGTAAATTTTTAATCGTTTACGGTCGTGGATATGAAACCAAAAGAATTAGATATTTTGAAGTTGGCAGAACCAGGGAAATTTACTCGTGTCAGGAAAATCATTCCTGCTGGATCTTTGGAAATACGTAAAACTAATGAGGGCAAAATCACTTTTTACTGGCGAGGTTATTTCCAAGAAAAAAATATGCGTGTTTCCATCGGTTTGTACGATCCGAAACTTCCGCCAAAAGCCATGAAGCCATCCAAGCTCGGATTCACCATTAATGGGGCGGCAGAAAAAGCCAAAGAGATCGCAATTAAACATCATGACAACCTTGCCAATGGTGGTTATGCGAACATTCTGCAAACACAGAAAGAGCAACAAAGAGCGCAGACAAAGGAAGTTGAGGCTTTAAAGGAGGCTACTTTCAAAGGATTGCTCATGGATTATGTTCTATATTTGAAACATATGGAGCGTTCATCATATCGACAAGTAAACTCTTTGTTTGAGCTGAATGTATTCCAGGCCTTTCCTGAAATTGCCAATATGATGGCACGTGAGATAAGGCCGGAACATGTGGTTGAAGTGATGCGAAAACTATCTGATGCGGGTAAAGGAAGGTCTGCAAACAAATTATATGCATATATACATGCTGCATTTAAAGTTGCGCTGATTGCAAAACACTCAGCTTCAGTGCCAGCCAGATTTAAGGCGTATCGAATTGAGTTAAATCCTGCTTCTGTGGTGACACCGGATTCACGGCATAATCGTTCTGATAAAAACCCTCTATCAAAAAATGAATTGAAAACTTATTGGGCAATTATAGGGCAGATGACTGGATTGGCAGGTGCTGTTTTGCAATTACATTTACTGTTGGGAAGCCCGCGTATTGCACAATTGTCGCGATTAAAAAATAAAGATATAAAAGAAGAGTTTATTGTTTTATGGGACTTAAAAGGTAAGCCAGGTAACGAACCACGCAAACATGTTTTGCCATTGATTGAGCCAGCCAAAAATATATTGTCCACGCTTAAGCGAGAAGGAGAATATGCATTTTCAACAACAGGTCTCAGTCCTGTTTCACCTGATTCTATCTCGCGTTGGGCGCGGGAGGCTGTTGATTCTAAGATCAAGAATTTTCAACTTAAAAGGATTCGTTCTGCCGTAGAAACCTATTTGGCAAGCTGTAAAGTTGACAAAGAAACACGGGGAAGGTTGCAAAGCCATGGTATTGGTGGAGTGCAGGACGCAAGTTACAACGACTATGATTACCTAGATGAAAAACGGCAGGCTCAGGCACTGCTTTTTAAGTTTTTGAGCTAAGAAAGTTTATTTTTGTTTCATTATTACAACAAAATACGATATGAAAGTAATTTTCTTAAAAAAATCATAGATTATTTTAAGTGTCAATAATAGTCAATGAGTGTCAATGTGTGATTTTTAAAAATTATTATTTTATGCTTATATTATAAATTATATATAATAATCAATGGCTTGTGTCTATATTTCTTTGCTTCTTTTTTTTATGTGACGTTGCTAGAATGATTTTATTTTTTGTGAAAGAATGAAGCTTAGTCAATCTTAATTATTGATGATCTTTGATTGACATTGAGAGCGCCAAGGATTGGGCTGCAACCCAAGCCTTGGCGATTTTTAACACCTGACGAATCAGATCTACCTGTTGGATAAGGCAAGAGTTCAAAATGGATTAGAACTCGAGATTAATGGTACATCATTTTTATGAGTAAAAAATTTTTTTACATATTTTAATGTGCATCTGGTTCGTCATTTTTGAGTAAGCATAAAAAATGACGATGAAAAATGGCAACTTCGATGGCGGCAAAATTACACCAATTTTGATAAAAGTAAACGAAGTAAAAAAAATGACTGGCTGCAAAAGCGTGAATACGCTGTCAAAAAGAATCGAGACGGCTGGATTTCCACGACCTTTAAAAATTGACGGGGTTAATTATTGGGTATTTTCGGAGGTCTGCGGCTGGGTTCACGATCGAATTGAGCAGGCTAGAAAAACTAATGAGGCTGAAAGGGCATATTTGGCAAACGAACATGCATTCTCTAGATAAAAAGGAGAATATTATGTCTATTGAGGTTCTTTTGTCCAAATTGGATAAGGTTAAATCCACTGGAAAAGGTCGTTGGATCGCTTGTTGCCCTGCGCATAACGATTTAGTACCATCCCTAGCGATCACTATAAAGGAAGGAAAAACACTGGTTCATTGTTTTTCTGGATGCTCAGTGTATGACGTCTTGTTATCAGTCAATATGCAAATTAATGATTTGTTTCCTGACTCTAGCCCGCGAAGTCATTTGAAGTCGAGCAGGATGCCGTTTTCCTATTATGATGTTTTACGGTGCATCAATTTTGAGGCACAACTCGTTTCTTTGGCAGCTTGCAATCTTGCTAATGGCAAGGCTTTATCCGTGGCTGATAAAAAGCGATTGCAACTGGCTTCATGTCGAATTCGTCACGCGATGGAGGTGGCAGGATGCAATCACTAGAGCAGCTTACGCAGGCACAGTTACGGATTGACTCAAGTTTTAGTCAGTTGTCTGCAATTGTGAAAAATGCTGCTGATTTGCAGCCTCGTGGCATAGAGTGGCTCTGGAAACAATGGCTGCCTACCGGGAAATTGACGATACTGGCCGGTGATGGAGGTACAGGTAAAACAACATTATTGTTAGGAGTCATTGCAATCCTGACCACAAGGGGCAGGTGGCCTGACGGAACCTTGTGTGAGGAATCAGGAAATGTTTTGATTTGGTCGGGTGAGGATGACGTGGAAGATACTTTGCTTCCTCGATTGATTGCGATGGGCGCAGATCTGGAGAGGGTTCATTTTATTCATGGTCGAACGAACGAAAATGGGGAAAAAGAACCGTTTGACCCGGCTGAAGATGTTTTTTTACTTAAAAAAACGGTGGCAGCAGTGGGTGGCGTCAAGTTGATGATGGTGGATCCAATTATGTCGGCAGTAAAAGGAGATTCTAACAAGGCTAATGACGTGAGAAGAGGTTTGCAGGCAATCGTAGATTTTGCTGTTGAAACCAAAGCAGCTGTCATTGGTATTACACATTTCAGCAAAGGAACAAAAGGTGCGTCACCGGCGGAACGCGTAATCGGCTCGCAGGCATTCACTGCGCTGGCTCGGATGGTCTGGGTGGCAGCTAGGCAAGAAGAAGGGGAGGATCGCGTTTTAGCGCGAGCCAAGTCTAATATTTCAATCGATGAGGGCGGTGTAGCATATCAAATTACTGAGTCAGTAATTTGTGATGAGTCGGACAATCCAATCACGACTACTCGAATCGATTGGAAAGGGCTGGTAGTTGGGAGCGCTCGCGAAATTTTGAACCAAGTGGAAATGAATGAAGATAATCAAGTTTCGGGTAAGTCTGCTTTCGATGAAGTCTGTGAACTCATTGTCGATCTTCTTTCAGGTGGCCCAAAATCAGTGCAGGCAGTAAAAGCTGAAATTAAGGCAGCAGGCCAAGCGTGGCGTACAGCAGAGCGTGTGAGGTCAAAGCTTAACATTAAATCGAGACGAGGTGATGAGTATCGAAATGAGGATGTAAAAATTTGGTATTGGGAGTTGTTAAATAAGAGTACTGCTAAAACGGATGCAGCATCATGTCATCCAAGTATCGTTGTTGGCGGAGTTGGCGGAGATGCTGGTAAGCCTTTAAATACGTCATTTGAGTCAAGTCCGCCAACTCCGCCAAATGAAGTTGTTGGCATTGTTGGTGAATTTGAAATCTCTGAAATGGAGGGTGATTTATGAAAATCCTGGGAAATATGGTTAAACCGGAAGTGGTAACATTGATTTATGATTGCTATAAATCCGGACTTAGGCTTGAAAATATAAATGGTAAATTATTTTTCAAGGGCAGTAGGGAAGCGGTAATAAATAAGATTACTTTGTTGACTGATCAAAAAGATCAGATCCTTGAGTTGTTAACTGATAGGTCGACCGAGGATAAATTGTATCGGTTAGTTCAATTTGAGGTTATCGATGTGGCTGAACTAGCTGATATTTATTTAGTATGGGCATGCTCACCTTTTGAGGCTCAAAAATTGGTCGAAAACAGTCTTGAAGCCTTGAGTATAATGTAGCAATATGTAGTCATTCATTCCTTTACTGTGGTAAAGGAATGATGAATCACAATTAATTTAACCTTATCGGCACACTTTGTTTAATCGATCTTGTGCCCAGTTGAGTACCTTTTCATACTCCCAATACTGAACTCGATTTATTTTAATCGGTTCAGGAAAATTGTTTTCAGAAATTAGTTTTTTGACCGTGTTTCGAGAGGCTACGCCAATCATTTTTTTGATGATTGGAAGTTTGATTAAAACGGGTTCAACCTGTTCTTGTTTGTTCATATTTAATTAATAAATCCTTTTAAAAATACATTTGAAAATTAAGTGACGCGTCAAGACCATTCTCGGTTACTCGAACAAAAGCTATTGCACGGGGTTTTGCCAAAAAATGGCAATAAGGAAATTTACCAATAAAATCAACGACTTATTTTTGTTGTTTTTTTGCGTTTTTCGTTGTTTTTATGCTGCTTATTGATTTTTACTGTTTGTATAAAAATTTCTTATGTATTCGTTTTGGATGAATGTAATAATTATTTTCAAAACAATGAAATACAATTCAAATATAAAAAAGTGGAAATTTTGATTTTTCACCTTTTTCATTAATATTAAAATTATGAATTTAAAGGATTTTTTTAATGAAATTAGCTATCCTGGCAGCAATCATGGCACCTGTTTTTCTGGCCGGTTGTGCTTCCACTCCTTCATCGTACACATACAATAATCAAAAAAGTATGGCCCTTAACCTGGCCAATGCCGGTGGTATTAGGACGGGCATATCTGATACAGATATGCCAAAGGATTCAACCGGCACCCTGGCTACTTCTATCCCTTATGGTGTTGCGTTTACAGCTTCCGGGTTTGCCTCTCCTGCTTTGGGCTTCACAAGCTTTGGAGGCGGTGCAATGAGTTTGCTTTCATTCTTAACCACGCCTAAAGCGCAAAGCGCTAGAAATTCCATTATGGCGTTTATGCCGGATGATTTTGCGGTATCAGATGAAGATGCAAGGAAAAAGTTATTTGATATGTATTATCAAAATGCAGGAATAGTTATTAAATCATTAGGGGGTGAACCGCATATCTTTCCAGATGAAGAAATGATTAAGCATACAAAAAATCTCACATTTAGAAGGGCTTTAATCCAAAATCCTGACTGGAATTGCCCAATTTATTCAGCAAATATCCCTAAAGAATCCAAATGTTGGTTGCTAATAGATATTAAAAAACCAATCCTTTTAAACTATCCTAATTTTGTTACCTCAAACCCAAAATATTACCGTTTTGGTGCAGAATCAAGTGACTATAACCAAATCAAATTTGAGAAACCCACTAACGCAAAAATCCCGGAATATGAAATCTTGTCTGCATTGAGTAAATCCCTGCCAGACTGGACTTATATGTACATTGCGCCAAAACAAGTTTCCAATCAATCAGGGGATAAGATGAACTTCCCCTTTATTCTTAGAACAGGCAATACGGAACTTTTTTTATCACCGGAATAACTAAATCATGAGTGAATTGATCTTATATACCTCAGATGATGGCCAAACCAAGCTTCACCTTCGGGTGGAGACTGAAACCGTCTGGCTGAGTCAGTTGGAAATCGCAGAGCTTTTCCAGACCACCAAGCAGAATGTCTCCTTGCACGCAAAAAATATCTTTGATGACAATGAGTTAACTCCAGAGGCAACTGTCAAGGAATCCTTGACAGTTCAATCTGAGGGTGGTCGCCAGGTTAAACGAAAGATTAGTTACTATAACCTCGATCTGATCCTGGCCATCGGTTACCGCGTTCGCTCGCCTCGTGGTGTGCAATTCCGCCAATGGGCCAGTACCCACCTCAAGGAGTTTTTGCGCAAGGGCTTCGTGATGGATGACGAGCGCCTGAAAAACCCTGGTGGCTGGGATTACTTCGATGAGTTGCTGGAACGCATTCGCGACATACGGGCGTCGGAGAAGCGCTTTTACCAAAAGGTACGGGATCTGTTTGCGCTGAGTTCTGACTATCAAGTTCGCGAGAGGGAAACCACGTTGTTCTTTGCCGAGGTACAGAACAAACTGCTCTATGCCACCACTGGTTACACTGCCGCAGAACTGATTCTGAAACGCTCCAACCCTGACCAGCCCAATATGGCACTAACCAGTTGGAGTGGTTCGCGGGTGCGAAAGCAGGATGTAATCATCGCCAAGAATTACCTGACGTTTGATGAGATAGATACGCTTAATCGGTTGGTGGTGATCTTCCTTGAACAGGCCGAGTTGCGAGTCAAACAGCAGAAGGAACTGACCCTGGATTTCTGGCGTAAAAACGTTGATAGAATGCTGGCCTTCAACGACCAAGCCGTCCTTGAGGGTGCTGGTTCGGTCAGTCGTGAGAGCATGGAAAAAATTGCTCTTGAGCGTTATGATGCCTTTGATCAGCAGCGGCGTATTGCAGAGGCCAGCGCAGCGGATGCTGCTGATTTGAAAGAAATCGAGCTGCTGGAACAAGACCTCAAACACAAGGGCAAGAAGCCCTGATAGGTATCGAATTCTGACAAAGATAGTACCGTTACACTCCAGTAACGTCATGACAGTAAAAGCGCAGTACTGTTGGCTCAACGAAAAGCAGTGTTAGAGCAGGGCAAGCAGCGAAATTCGTCACGCTGGGGTACACCCCCAGTCAGGAACTGTGAACCGACTGACTCTGTAACACTGATCCCTTCTTATAAAATGAACTAGCTTCGATCTGATCTGGCAGGCACTGTATAAAAAACGGGTAACTGCCAGATCACGTTTGAGCTAGTACAATTGTACCGATATTTCGATACAGTACAGTAAGAGCATTGAGGAGGTTGTGGGCAACCTATCGTTTTAGCTTCTTTTTCTCTGCTTCAATATCCTCTTGCCTAGCCCTTTTTTCCCACTCCGTAGCTATCCTACCTAACATTGCTGAGGTGCGAGTCGCCGTGGCTTGCTGTGCCCATTGGCTATAGCGGTCGGCGAGCTCTCGCTCCTGTGTTCCTCCATCCAGTGCTCCTTTGGAATAAACGCCTCGCATATTAAAACGCTCAATCTCGATCCCGAGCTCTACTCTATCGGACGCGATTTGCTCTAGGGTGGTTGCAACTGCTGATGAAGGCCAAGTTCCGGTGCCAATTTCGGGCTGTGAATGCGCGAGGAGTTGACCGATAAATTCGTCCGTAATGCCTTCGTGTCCAGTTTCGGCCGCCTGTTTGCGAACTTCTGAAATCCAAGCTCTAAGCGTTGGTTCGTCAATGACTCCTTCTTTGTCACCTGGGATGGTATGAAAAGACTTGAGCAGGCGATACGACATCCTTGCTCTCGTTCGTACTTCCTCCGAAGAATTTGGATCTTGGTTCTTGTCTTTGCTAACGAAGACATTCCTAATCACTCCCATATACTCAGCCGGATCTTGTGCAAGTAGGGCGTGAATGGCTAGGCCTTCCACACTATCTTCAATTAGAGGTAAGTAGACGTATTCTCGTTGCGCAACTTCTACGAGATCTAAATCACCTCTCTTCGCTAATTCCTTAAATATCTCACTAATTGAATGCGAAAGCATGGAAGAGGCACCATTGCCGTTCGAAAGCTCGACAACAGAATCATCAAGTAAGGACAATAGAGTTTTTGAACTGATTTTCGTTACGTTGTTGTAAAGTGAATTCAGTACGACCACACTGCGATGTGCTCGCCGCAGTTCTTCGACTGCTTCCAGCATTTCTTCTATAGTCGCGTTTAGAGGCAGAGACCCAAAGTCCCTCCAGTACGAATTTTGAACGTCTGAATCTAGTGATTTAACAAACTGCCAAGTGGTCGAGTCGTTCGGCCAGTTTGCGAGAAGCCAAGCGACATCTTTTGCAGACCTGCAGCGTGGAACGATGACTGTTGTGAAGTGGTGTAGCCAATCTTCACCATGACGGTGCTTCAAACTAGCGGAAAGAGCTGAGGCGAGGCTATAACACTCTCCACCAGTATCTAGAAAAGAAAATATGAGGTCAGTTGCGTCGTCGTTCGAAAGCTCTAAAGCATAAAATGCCTGTCGCATTTGATTCGGCATCTTAACGGTCTTCGCGAGACGTAGAACCCCCGGAAGGCCTAGTTCTGAATAAATGTGAAGGAGGCTTGCTGCACGCTCCGATTCGACTTGTTCAAGAGAGCCCCTGACGTCTGCTCCCACATACGGAACCCAATCGTCGAATAGATGGCGTGTCTGTGCAACTAGATCAGATGGGTAGTGCCGAGACAGTAATTCCTTAATCTGAGCCAATTCTTCGCCCTTAATCGACCAGTCAGTATCTGGAAAGGCTTCTTGACGTGCAACATAATCTCTGAGCTTATGCCAGAGAGCGCTGCCTTCTGCATTAGAGTAATTAGCTAAAGTGTCGGCGATTAGGCTGGTAAGGCGCACCCTGTTAGCGGGTTGTAGATTTCCAATATGCGTGACGAGCGAAATAACGCGGTGCTCTTCTCCTTGGGCAAGAGCTATCACTCGATCCATAATTCGCGATTCTGTCTCCCATACCAGACCAAACGTGATTTCCTCAGGCTTGATTGGCGTCGTGTCTCGTAGTTTTGGGCGAGCGGTTGGCGAACTTGTTTCGTGTCCTTGAGGTAGGAGCAGCGTAAGTAAATTCCAAGCCACGTTCGGTAGCTCGCGAACCAAACCATCGATTGCGATAAAGCGCTGTTTTAGATCGGAGTCAGTATTGGGCAGCCATGGTAAGAAAATTTCTCTAAGACTATTTAAAGGGCGATTTCCGTTTCTCGAATCTTTGGCCGGATCGATAGCGGCAAGCTTCCCAAGAATTATTGTGGTGCGAAACAAATACTCTGGATTCCACGCTAAGACTTCTAATGCCCAAAGAACGTAGACATGGGGGCTAGCCGCTGAGAATAGATACTCGCTCTCTTTTGGCTCTTGGAATAGCTCCAAAGCATCGTCAGCTTGGCCCTCGAGGCTCTTTTCGAGGGCCTCCAGAAAAGGGACGGGAGCGGCCTCCGCGACGATCGAGAGTTGAGATAGTAATGGAAGTATCCATCTATGGCTCTGCGCGAAACTTGGCAGAGAGCGAATCACATCATCGACATATCTTTGGGGAGTAGTACCATTCAGTTGCAGACCACCTACCTCAGGCATAACCGCAAATAGCATTAAAGTGTATGCAAGGCCGTCACGCAGCCAGTCACTGTAATCGTCTGGTGCCCGATACCGAAAGGAAAACTTCTCATCTTCAGTTGGTTCAACTGTTTGATGACTAAACACCCGAACGACAGCCGCCTTAAGACGCTCAAGATCATTGTCATCGACGAGGTGCCCGTAGTATGGAAATGCATCTACAGCAGCTCGTATCTGCCAAACTTGTTCAACTTTGTCGAACGGCGGGTCAGACATAGTTAATGTCGGTCGAATTAAACTCTCTACGGCGCTATAGTCCGCTGCGCCTAATAGTCCAGAGATGACATCTTTGTCAAGAGCCGAGTCAGTAGTCCACGCTCCAGCTAGTAGTACGGGCTTCAGTGACGCTGCCAAATGCTCCCATTCAGCAGGAGAAGCAATGCCTGCAGCGGGATTCAGCCTACGGAAAATGGTAAGGCTTCGCCCGCATCGAAAGGCCAGTTCGTAGCCGTCTTGTCGGTCAATACCCATTGATTCCATAGCTTCAGCCATCGCGCTGGCTGAGGGCCGTTTGAGGGTAGAAAGACCTTGCCGTTTTCGTTGCACGCCGGTCGCAGCTGTCAGCGTTGGACCTTTTTGTCCAAGTGCGCCTGCAAGCTCATCGGCACCCTTCCATACTAGGAAGTTCATGCCTTTTTTCCCTAATAGGAACTGAGCTGCGTCGAAACTCTCGACAATCATAGTCCGGTTTTCAAGAAGCCTCCGGGTTTCGTCCGGTGCAGTTCGAATGACTGCAACAGCGAACGCGATAACTTCTTCAGCCGTATCTGCGCCCAGAGTGAAATTCTGAGGGTTCCCTAGGAGCACTTGTAAAAGTTGTTCTGCCTCCTCGTTTCGTTCACACAACAGCATTTGCTCTGTTAATGCAGGCTTGAAACTGCTGCTGTATCGCTGCCAGAACTCATCTGTACTAAGCGCGCCGTTCTTTGGGGCTTTTTCAAGAACGTTTCTCGCATATTTGGCTGCGACTGCCGGTTTTTCTTCAAGCCAGCTGACGAGCGCAGTGCCGTCGATAAAGTGAACCTCTCGCCAATTTCCTTCTGCATTTCGCTCACCTAGCCAATTCACTAGTGGCTCTCTGGGTGTATCCCACGAATGAAGGTTGACTATGACAAGAGCGTTTCTTGCCATCACGTCCGGTGGAGTGGCCCCTGTCCGCTTGTCGTAGTCTTCCTGCGCCTTTGTCCTACCTGCAGATGTTGTGCCAAATTCCCATTTGGACTCCTTGGCTGGTACTCTCGATATTGCCTCGGTTGTTTCTAGATCGCCATCAAAGCCACGAAGTGTTCCAGCGCTTTGACCTGGAAATCTAAATTTCTTGGGATCCCCCACGGTTGCGCGAATCAGGTCGCCAACGAGATCTATGAAAATCTCACGCGCATCCGTGCGTCGACTCCAGGTCTTCAAGTCTTCGTCCGAAATCCACTGCATTCTTCATCCTCAATTGTATTTGTGTTGATCGTACGCTTTCTGAGCAACGGCTTTGCCGAACTTTCTTAATCTCGCCACTAATTGCTTTCCGTCATTTTTGAGAAAAATCACTGAACGCGAACTTCATGCATGACAAAAACCGGCGACAGCCTATCCTGAATTAGCTTCAATCACCTAAAACTTCTTCGTCATGACTAAGCTTTTGAGTGCTCCAAGAAACTATGCGGCTGCACAAAATCGGTGAGGTCGATTTCCCCGTTGATGAACCGTTGGGCATGTTCTTCGTTCTTCATCTGCAGCGCTGAGCGAGAACTCCTCTAGGCCCACTGATACGTGCGCGTAATTGACGGCCGCTACATGTCGGTCGCGCTCGGCACCGGATATCGTTTTACTTAGTTCCGTTTAGTGCGAACCCATCTCAGCCATGGTTGTGCCCTGTGCTTTAGGTAACGTTATTTTACAAGGTGTGGGATTTTTTTTGGTTGTTTGTCTAGAAAACGGGCAAAAAGGTTTCACGCAGAAATTGTCTTGTTTTTGTGCCTATCAATTGTTTTCTCAATTGACAGCGATATTGCCTATCCGCAAGAAGCTGCTACTGCGTATGTTTCAGGAATGCAAAACCATTGGTGGTGGGATGGACCAGGCCCAGAAAGTGGTGGAGATGGTGATGCAGATCACCCGTGTGGGTTTGAGCGGTATTCAGTAGCAATGAACATACCGATCAGAACTAAAGGTCAGCTTTTGAGCTTTCGCTATGGTGATAAAGATATTGCTTTCGAGCGTATAAAGCGGTCGCAGGCAACAGGCAAAGTCCTAATCAAGGTGCTCCTTGATTGCCATATTGTCGTATCCGCCCTGGAAGATGCTGATAACGACGTGGAACTAGGTTCGGTGAAAAAACGAGGATGCTGGATTTACCAGCAACTACGCGAGCTCTGGAACCCATGAAACCGTCACACAGTACCGGCTGAGAGCAATACTAATTTCCATATACAATTGAAAAACTCAAAAAAAAATAACAGGATTTCCACATTACTATCTATCTGGAATGCTGGTTGAAATTTCCATATATAGGTAATTTTTATATATGGAAATTATGCAAGTTTTCCATATACAACCATCCAAAATGATAAAACGGAAAAGGAGGCTGTTTTTGGCCGTATTTATTGAATAGATGAAAACTGACAGGTTTTATCTTAAATTTTCATCAAAAATTATTCCCTGTATTTTTTTGAGACGTTTTCTGTCAGGTTTCCTATAAATTTTGCTCAAAACACAGGAGACCAGAAGCGATCAAAATGATTGTTACCTCATCGCTTTGAATTGCTCATTAACATGCTATAAAGTACAGTAACATTCATTTTTTACCCTTCGTTGTTTTCAGAGAAATCCATGTCAGCATTATCAAAGATCTTAAATTCGTTCAGAAATCAAGCTATTTCAGAGCGAGATAAAGGAACCGATTTTGAACAGCTTGTGCGTGTTTATTTACGTCATGAGCCGTTTTACAAAGATATCTACGAAAATGTATGGATGTATGCAGACTGGGCGGAGCTGCAAGGATACTTACGCAAGGACACGGGCATTGATTTAGTGGCAAAAACCACGACAGGTGAGTTTCATGCCATTCAATGCAAAAACTATGCACCGGAATACAAAATTGCCAAAGCTGATATAGACAGCTTTTTTACTGCTTCTGGTCGTCGCGACTTTAGTCATCGCGTTATTGTGACAACAACCAATGAATGGACAAATAACGCCTTAAGTGCGCTGGATAACCAAAATCCACCTGTTTCCGTAATTAACCTGGCCGATCTGGAGCGAAGCCAAATTGATTGGGAAGCTTATGTGGTTGATGAACCGGTTTATTCTGTAGCTGATGAACCAATCCGCTTGAAGCAACAAAAAACCTTACGGGAACACCAGCGTTCTGCTCTGGAATCAGTCACTAACGGTTTTAAAACCAAAGAACGTGGCAAGCTTATTATGGCTTGCGGTACCGGTAAAACATTTACTTCTTTACGAATGGCCGAAGAACTTTGTGGTCCAGGTAAAAAAGTCTTGTTTTTAGTACCCAGCTTGGCATTGCTCAGTCAAACCCTTACTGAATGGACACAAGAAAGCCATACCCTGCTTCATAATTTTGCAGTTTGCTCTGATAGTGAGGTGGGTAAAAAACGCAATCAGGATGATGACCGTATTCAAACGACATTAAGTGATTTGCAGTATCCGGCCACAACCAACAGTGAACGACTGGCTCAACAAGTGGCATTGCGCCATGATGCAACGCATATGACGGTGATCTATGCCACCT